>ENA-UOOK01001102-UOOK01001102.1-fermentation-metagenome-genome-assembly--contig:-NODE-1102-length-36027-cov-20.375264_pt1 | contig 36027 bp, 27 predicted proteins | sample MGYA00245777_ERZ724023 | MGnify/ENA primary metagenome ERZ724023 (study PRJEB28704, sample SAMN03018312) | fermentation metagenome | biome: anthropogenic terrestrial biome; feature: soil...
TTTCTCTATTTAGCTCCATTTTTCTTTGAATATGGGGGGAATTTATAGAAGAAAGATACAAAATATATATGTTCAAAAACGTTCTGGAAACACAAATTTAGCTGCACAAGCTGAAAGGTTACGTCCGGATCGCGCGATACATTAAAATGACGGATATTGCTTTTTTTTGTGGGGGCTGTACTTTACGATGTGGGTATAATCGATCACAAAAAATACAGGGGGCGTCGTATAGCGCGGCACTCCCGGAGGAGTTCTTTTTTTTATTTCTGTTTAACTTTTAATTTTTTTGCCGAGTGCTTCCAGCAATTGAGGAGTATCTTTCAGTGCGATGGCTGCGATGGTATACATGTCGCCCATTTCCTTGTCAAGTTTGCGGAAAGCGGCATTTTTTGCCGGTGTAGAGGCCTCCGACTCGCCTTTTTCGCGGAAATATGCCTCGCGTGCTTTTTCCGTAGCGTCTATCAACGAATTGGCGGCTGTAACGTGTTCGGCCGTGATCATGAGAGGTGTCAGGCGGTCGAGATATTCTTGCTTTTCACTCAACGTGCGGTAGAAAAGCTTTACGATGTCGATTCTTCCGGCATACGAAGTCGGTATACGTCCGTCAAGTTCTAAAATGGCCAGTATTTCAGGTTCTTCTCGGAATACGCGTTTGGCCTTTTTGCGGTCGTCGCCATACATTTCAAAGAGTTTTTCGGCCGAATCTTCGAAAGTGGCCCGTGAAGCCAACGATTCCTGGCCCTCCCGTTCGTTCTTGTGATATTCGGCGCGGGCGTTATCGCGGGTAGCCGACAGCCCGGCCACTTGTTCTTCACCATACCCGTGAACGGCCATTTTTTCTTTGATTACCGCTTGGTTTTGAAGGTTCTCTATAGCTGTGTCGGCTCTCAACAATGTTTCTTTGTTCGATACATAATTCTTCCGTTTCGGTTTTTCTTCTTCTTGCCGTTTTTCAGATAACTCGCTATTGTCTTTCATTTTTGTTTACTATTAATGTTATTATTAATTCTATAAAATCGTCTTGCAAAATTATGCATTCTTCCGGTAAAACGGTTTGCTAATACCGTTAAAAATGAGTTTTTTAACCATGATTAGCCGAACGTGTCCGGTTTTAATATTGTTTAGCCTTGCAGTTATTATTCCGGGCGTCCATCCGGGGTGTTTTACCGTTTATCCGCCGCATTTGTACATTCATTTACCGTTTCCTCCCATCGATTCATAACATCCGACGGTTCATTTATCGTTTCCTACCATTGATCGGACATTTCCTACCGTCAATTGATTATTTCCTACCGTTCATCCTCCATTTCTTACCGTCGATTTACCCTTTCCTACCGTCCGTCTATCGTTTCCGACAGTTGATTCATGACATCCTGCCATCGATTGGGTATTTCCTGCCATCGATCCATGTCATTTTGGCCTGAATGCTTTCTGTTTGGTCGATTTGACTCTTAAAAAGAGATTCCTATATTCAAACCGATTGCCGAATTACGATGTGTATTCGCGTATCCGGTCGTTTCATTTTTTATATGCATTTGATGGATATCGTTCGACAGGGAAACGAACAGTCGGGTCTTCCCGCGCAGGTGATATGATACGCCGTCCGAGAAAGAAGCGAATAATCCCCCTGTATATTTCAGGAGATTGCTTTCAGTGGAGGGCGTATCCCTCGTTTTTGTTAACGGCAATCGTTCGGATCTTTCGGAAAAGCCATACCCGCATTTGACGGAAATAAAAGGAGTGAATTTGCTGTTGTTTGTAAAACTCCATTTGCCGTATAAAAAGACGGGCAGGCTGTTTTTGATGATTCCGTCTTTAAAAAACATCGCTCCGACCCCCATTCCGAGAGACAAATTTTTTGTCATCCGGTACGCTCCCGTAACGGAAGCCAGCCGTGAGTCGAAATCGGTAGATGCCGACTTCGACACCACCGTTGTTTCCAGTATTATTTCTATTTTTTCAGGAAGCGCCGCTTTCAGCAAAACGGCACAGGAAGAAAACAGAAGTAGAAAAATCATTTTTTTCATCATCATTAATATCCTAAAACCATTAAAATTACTAATCCTGCTTGAACGGCTATCGTAAGAACTTCTCCCAACACCAAACCCATTTTCTTTCCGGCAATTGTTTTCTTTCAACGTATCCTGTGGAGGGAGATAGCTTTCCTCCGCAGAATCGCCTGCCTGTTTCTTTTTCGATTTATTATAGCTTGTTTTTTTATTACGCTAAAGTTTTTAATTCGGAGGCAAAGATACGGCGAATGTTGCTCCGCCGCAATAGAAATCAGTGCTACACTTAGAATATTTAGAATTTTGAAAGAGATAACTATTTATTTATAAGTATTCTATCGTTTCTTGTATTAAGACGATTGTCTTTTTCTACGTTGATTGGTGTAAAGTTTCTTTTGCCGTTGAAAGTCGTATACATAAATTCTCAGATCCGAGCTGAAAAGGCGGTCAATCGCAGCAAGTCTTTCCTGTAATATTCGTTTTAATGGCTCCATAACGATTGAATTAGTTCACACAAAAGTGCAAACTAATTCCTAACTGACAAATTTTACGTAAAAATCGTCACTGCACTGACGATTTTTTTATGATCAAGCCATCGTGTCGGCTAGACCGCTTATTTCAAGGAACAAAAATATCCGTCCGATGCCACAAGCTATCGGACGGATAGATAGGTGCGTTGAAAACGCGGTCACTCGTTACCTTTAATGAAGCGTGCAATCTCCCTTACTTCGATGCTTCCTCCGACCTCGAAAATGGGATTGGCTTTGGCAATCTCTACCGCTTCCTCCACGTTTTCAGCTTTTACAATGACATAGCCCGTTACGATTTCCTTGCCTTCGGAATGCGGCGCATCCGCTACGGTTTTATCCGCTTGAATGGTTTTGGCCCCCGCAGGTGACAGGGTGTTGCCTTTGTCGGCGAGTTTGTTTTGTTTGGCCAGGTTTCCGAGCCAATCCATTCTTTCTTTCACTTGTCCGGCAGACGGTTTAAGTTCCGACTCTTTGTTTAATCTGAATAGAAATATAAAATCTTTCATACGTACACTTTTTATTTATTAAAATCGAGACAAAGGTAAGACGCAAAAAGAGTTAAATAGTAGGACTTTCAGAAGAGTTTTCGGTACTTTTTCAAAAAAATCCCCGGTGATAGGCCTGTTTTCTTTTTGAAGATACGGGCAAAGTAGGATGAATCGTCGAAGCCCATTTGAAAGGCGATTTCAGAGATGTTGTCACCCGAATAGATCAAAAGGCGTTTGGCTTCCGTAATTTTCAGATTAAGCAGGTATTGTTTGGCGGAAATACCGAGTACTGTTTCGCACGTGCGGCTCAATTGGTCGGTACGGACATTCAATTTATCCGCATAAGAACGAATCCCAAATGATTTTGAATAATCTGATAGTACCAATTGTTTAAATTCTTCGATCAACGTATTCCCTTGGCTGGTCTTTATCTGCTTTTTTTCTGCAATTCGTTGTAAAAGAAGAAGGTAATAACGGATTCCGGCTTGTACATTATCGTTTGAGAGGGCGTCGTTTTTTTGGAATTCCGTTAAAATATTCGTAAACAGGCGGGCGTGGAAATCCGCATCGGCATTATCGATATCTAAAAACGGAAAGGTATAACGAAGGTTGATATCTGTCGCTGCACGATAGTCTATGGCGATGAAATATCCCTGGTTATTATTGTAAAGTCCCCAGTTGTGCACTTGTTTGGGGGCGACGTAGAACAGGCGTTGAGGTTTTATCTCAAACTCATCCGAATCGATCACATAAATTCCGCTTCCGTGCGTAAACCATACGAAAGAAAAAAACAGATGACGGTGCGGCCATTCCAGTTCCGCATCGTCCATCGATGTGAAATGCCGGATATAAAAGAATCTTTCCTGCATGGCGTCGGGCAGGACTTCCGTGAAGGAGTATTCTTTCATCGAATCAACGGCCTGTAATGTTATCGCAACAGGAAACTGAAGTCGTCTTCGTTCGACAGCTCGCGAGGATCCTCCCCGTAATGGAAAACGCGCGCCTTGCGGTTGCCGATGAGCACCAGTTCGTCCTCTTCGAGCAGCAGCGATGTCCCCTCGCGCAATCCCACCACATACAGGTCGCGGTTGACTTCGATAAACTCGTTGATGCGCACCTCGCGCGTTTCGCCGCCGTGGTTGGCCGGGTTTTCATCGAGATAATGCGGGTTGATTTGGAAAGGCACCAGGTTCAACGTTTTAAATTTCAACGGCTCCGCGATGGGCATGTCGTTGGTTGTGCGCAGGGTGGGGCAGGCGATGTTCGATCCGGCGCTCCAGCCGATATAAGGCGTGCCTTGGCGAACCTTTTTACGGATAGCTTTCATGAGTTTTCTCTCTTGCAGCATCTTGACGAGCTGCCAGGTGTTGCCGCCTCCAACGACAATGGCTTCGGCGTTTTCGATAGCTTCGACCGGATTGATAAAGCGATGGATGCCCGTCACGCGATGGCCTATTTGGGCAAAGCGCGCATTTACCCGGGCTTCGTATTCGTCAAACGAAAAAGTGACGGCCGCGTAAGGGATAAACACGGCGTTTTTCGTCTTCTCTCCTAAAAATTCCCTGATAGTTTCTTTCGGATGTTCCAGATACCCTTCACCCGGATTGGTAGAATTGCTGATCAACAATAGTCTCATATCATCATTGTTTTTTGGTCTTGTTTTTATTATATATAGGTGCAAATATAACGAAAAAGGCTAAAACAAGCAGCAGTTTCGGGTCTCTTTTTAATTTTGAGATACTGAGCAACGATGTTTATATTAAAAATGTTAGAGGGTATCTTGAAAAATTGTACCTTTGCACTATTATGTAATGACATAAGTTTTATAAATGACATATTAAAGCGTTTTAGATATTATCCCGAACAGAAAATCGCCAATTTTCAGGGAATACGGTGATAATAGCAACAAAATGCTCCACGTCGTGTACGGCGTGGGGCTGTTGCTTGTCTCGTATTCGGGTGTTTGGCGATACCTCTGTTCGGATAAGTTTAACAGTTCCCACGCTCTTTTTTATATAATACCGAACTTGGGGGACGGCGAGGAAAAAGTTTTTATAATGAAAAAAAATCTTATAGTTTTTTTAAGTGCAATTTTTTTATTCTCTTGTTTTATCGCTTGTGAAAACGATTTGAAGATGACGCTCCCGCAGGGGCCTGAAGGGCCTCAAGGAAAAGACGGATTATCAGCTTTTGATCTCTGGAAACAGGTTTATGCGAAAGATGAAAAAACGACGATTGAGGATTTCTTTAATTCCTTGAAAGGAAAAGATGGGAAAGATGGCGAGGTACCTATTATCGGTACAAACGATAATTGGTGGATCCGAGATGTCGACACGGGGATTCCCGCAAGAGGAAAAGACGGAAAAAATGGCGTGACGCCCGTCATCGGCGAGAATGATAACTGGTGGATTGACGGCCGTGATACTGGTGTGGCTTCACGAGGTAAGGATGGACTGAATGGCAATGACGGTCAGGACGGCGAGAATGGTGAGAACGGAAAAGACGGTGTGAATGGCGTGGACGGAAAGTCCGCATATGAACTTTGGAAGGAAGCGGTAATAGAGAGAAGAGTAACCGAAAAAGACGGGGTAACCATTTACGAGGGCGATACTTCGTGGGAAAGTTTTTTAAGATGGTTGCAGGGAGGAGATATCTCTGTGTTACATCAGTTTTGGTTAAAACAGGGCAATGAAGGTGACCTGAATGTATTTATGGAAGCGCTCTTCGATTGCCATTGCGATAATATACAGGTAATTGTTATTGCTCCTTATGAATGTGTGGAAACGAATCAGGACAATACTTTGAGCGGGGACTATTATGCCACCATCATTGTAACCGGAACCGAGGGTACCGATGTGTCACTGAAAGGAAGTGATAATACTGCTATGAAAACAATCGGATCGGATGAAACGCAGGTTTCGTTTCCGGTAATCCGGACGGAAACGGAGCAGAAGTTTGAGCTGGAATCGGTGCTGCCCAACGGCAAGAGGAAAGTAAAGAAAGTGACTGTCCCCGCTCTTCAATTTTATAAAATAACGTCGGTTGAAATAACGGATGAACTCTTGGATGAGGTGAATTACAATTATGAGCACACGGTAAAGATCGTGTTTGATTCTGCACCCGCCCTCGTATCGGTAAGCATCCTGGAGGAACGGCCTTATGAATACCTTATTTACGATGTAAAGACCGGCACAAACGACGGTTGGCAAAGATCGCAAGACGGAAAAACGTTTACATTCACTTATACGGATAACTCCTATTATAATCAATATGTCTATCCCGGTCGGTATGTAATTACCGGGAAAGATTTGAAGAATGAAATCTGCGTACATTACCATTATGATATTGTACCTACGCCTGTGTAATGGTGAGAAGATAATTATTTATAATCTCGTAAAAAAAAAGTTTATTACGGATAAGAAGCATACAACTAAAATGAAGATAAACAAATCATTCTATATTTTTCTGTTGAGCTGTCTGTGTATCCTACGCCCTGCCGTCGCACAGCAAGATAGCAATACTGCGGCCGACACAAATAAAAAACCGATGAAAGCGTGGGAAATCGGTATCGGCGGATCTATATTTCAATTCAGCCGAGTCGATTTTACCAATTTTGAGAAGGCGGACGACAGATACAACTTGGACCTGCGTTTGCGTCACAACGTGATAGGCCCCAATCTGTACATCGCCCGCGAGCTTACGCCGTATTTCTACCTCGATTTGCAAGGTTCTTTGGGATTTACCAAACAGTATGTCGGAGGAAAAGATAAAGTGAAAACCCTGTATATGATAGGCCCCGGTTTGCAGTGGCGGTTGGGGGAATACTTCGACTCTCGGTACATCGATCCGTTTTTTCGGCTCGGCGTGAGTTATATGAGGAAGAACTTCGATTTAAAATACACGGGCACCGAGGGGGATTTGCCCGAAGAAATGGCGTGGGTATTGAAAAATCTCCATAATAAACATGGGGAGGATCGCAACGAATTGATACCCGTTTCTCTCGGGTTTGGTGTCAACGGTTGGATCAACGACCGTTTCGGTATCGGGGTTCAAGGCGATTATCTGTGGATGCCTTATAAGGACGTAGCCAATTCGCTGCAAGGGACTATAAGGCTGATATGGCGCATTGGTGGAAAATCGAAGAAGCGTCCGCCGGTGGTGGAATACATCGAGAAAGTTGTGCAAGCGCCCCCCGTCACGGTAGAGAAGATGGTGGAGGTGCCGGCGGAAGTAGCCGAACAAACTTCAGCGGAAATCTGCGAACTCTTTAACAATATCTATTTCGAGTTCGACAAATCCGATATCCGGCTGGTAAGCTACGAAACACTCGATCGGATTGCCGATATATTGAAAGCGAATGCTTCCAAAAAGTATCTGGTAACCGGCTATTGCGATGCCTGGGGGAGTTTCGAGTACAATGTCGGATTGTCGCAACGCCGTGCGGCATCGGTGATAAAGGCATTGGAAGAGCGTGGTGTTCCTTCCGGCATACTCAAATCGAGAGGAGTGGGTAAAAAGATTTCGTATATCCCCACTGGCGCACCGAATAATGTTCGCGAGGGTGATCGCAAAGTGACGGTCGAAATTATTTCGAATAGGGATTATTGGAACTATATTCCTAAAAACGATCTACGCAAGTAGCTTTTTATTAACGAATTGATTTTATGTATTTGCCCTGTTATCTTTAGCCGGATAATGGGGCAAATATATAAATAGAGGCTTGTTCCGTCTTTTCGTTATCTTTTGCGGGCTTGACCCGCAATCCCCCGCTGAAAGGGGCCTGTGTTATTTTGGGAAATGCCCCATCAAGTAAGGAATGACGGTCTTTTGACACTCGCCTTTTTTTGATTGTGTACTTATTGGTTGTCTATAATGCTGTAAGGTTAGCGGAATGATTTTTTGAAAATCCCTATAATTATGTATGAAAATGTTATTATATCCCCTTTTTTAGGTATATGAGAAGAACTTATTTTGCGATTACTTTGTCCTCGGAAAAATGGATTGTTTTTTTATGATACGTTTTCGAATGAACAAGATAATAGGGGTATTATTGATACTTTGTTTTTATCTCTGCACAGCTTTTTCTCAACATCATCAAGCCGATGCAGAATGGATACGGGGCATAGTTTTGTCCGCAACCGATAAATTACCTTTAAAAGGCGCAACCGTTAAAAATAAACGGAACCACATAAACACGCTTACTGATATTAATGGGAAATTCGATATTCAGGGCAAAAAAGGGGATCGATTGGAAATATCCTGTATAGGTTTTCATAAGAAGGAGATAGAGATCGGGAAGACTTCCGATGTCATCATCTATTTGGATGAAAAAGTAGAAGAGTTAAAAGAGTTTGTCGTAACCGGAAACAAGAATATCAACGATATTGATATGCGTAAATTGGCAGGGTCTATCGTTACGATCGACATGAGCAAGCTGTCCGTACAGCCCGAAATGGATTTGTTACGCTTGTTGCAAGGACAGGTACCCGGATTAATGGTGACGACAAGCGGCGAGTTGGGCGCGAAGCCGGTGATTCGTATTAGGGGAGAATCGTCTTTTTCTACATCTGCTAACGAACCTTTGTACGTTCTGGATGGAGTCGTTATTTCTTCCGAAGCGTTTCTGGCATTAAATCCCGAAGATTTCGAAAAGATAAAAGTGTTGAAGGATGCCGCCGCTTCAGCTTTGTATGGGATAAAGGCGGCTAACGGAGTTATCGAGATCTCGTCGAAAAGAGGCTTCGTCGGAAAACCCTATGTTACTTTCACCGGTAGATCAGGCGTAACGTTGAAAGGCCCACGCGGCGTTCAAATGATGGATTCGAAGGAAAAACTCGAATTGGAACGGTTGATCCAAAACGAAAGTACCCCCGGATACCGGTATTCGGCCGATTATTACCGGAAGTCCTATGCGGATGACCCCCGCCTGGACGATCTTATTGCAAACGGGCAGCTGTATTTGGATTCATTGAGGAATATCAATACCGACTGGTTTAATGAATTGATTAAGGTTAATATCATTCAAAACTATTCCCTTGGAATACGCGGCGGAACCGAAAAAAACACCTATTTCTATTCCTTGTCGTACGGCAAGCAGGGTGGCCGGATCGAAGGAAACGATATCCAACGGTTTACGGCCAGGATGAATCAGGACTATGTGCTCTCTCCGCGTTTCAATGTGTCGTTGAATATCGGAGGCGGATATTCGGAAACGAATACTCCCAACGGCAGCAGTTACGATCCCGCCACATTGATATACGACTTGAATCCTTACGAACAGAAGAATAATCCCCAAACCGGTGAGCCGGCTGTATTGTGGTCTTATCCCAACAGGACTTTTTACGATCTGATGAATGAGTACTCCCGGAAATCGAACGCTAAGCGTATCGAATTTTCGAGCGTCTTTCATTGGATGCCGGTTGAGGGATTGGATGTGTCGGGAGTTGTGGGCACCGACTTTTTATTGAATGAGAAGAAAAGTATCGTTCCTCCAACCGCTTATTCCCAAAAGGATTATAAAAATGATGCCAAAGGTGAATTGACGCAGGATAAAGCCTCCGAATTGAATCTGACAAGCAACTTCAGAGCGAATTATAATAAACGCATCGACGAGCACGACATTACGCTCGGTATGAATACCGATTATTATTACACGGCACACGACGGCATTGGCCTTCATGGCTACGGATTGCCCAGCAAAATAAACACGGCTGCGGGAATTAACCAAGGATTGACCGATTCGCGCAGGGTGCGTACCAACAGCCGGACGGAAAAAAATGCCCAGTTCGGATTCGGCATGGCTTTCGGATATTCTTTCCGTGATACATACGATATATACGGAAGTTATAAGAGGGATGCTTCTTCTCTCTTGCCCAGTAATAAACGGTGGAATACCGCCTGGTCTGCCGGAGCCGGGTGGCGCTTTGGAAATTATGCTTTTATGAAAACGAATAAGGTCGTGACCGATATCAACCTCCGTTTCTCCTATGGATATACGGCCGGAATGGCCGGCATAGACGTTGCCGGTACGGTTCCTGTATTTGCCTATCAAACGGAAGTATATGCTTCCGGTAGAATTTTTTCGTTAAAATCACTTTATAATAAAGACCTGAAACCTCAGCAAATACAAAATACGAATGCCGGAGCCGAGCTGACTTTCCTGAACCGCTGGAACGTGAGCGCCGACATCTATAAAAATACCACCGGAGATGCCATCCTTTCCATGCCCATCCCTCCCAGTAACGGTTATGACCAAATGTACCGCAACATCGGCGTTCTAGAGAATTCGGGACTCGAAATAAAAATTTCCGGCGATATAGTACGCCTGAACCGTTTTACGTGGAATACTGCTCTATCGTTATCACACAACAAGAATAAAGTGGTCAAACTCTATGGGGGCGACAAGCTATTTTCCAACAACGACATACAACTTCCCGATATGGAAGTGGGTAAGCCTGTCGGAACGATTTATGGGCTCCGGTCGCTGGGCATCCATCCCATTGACGGATTGCCTCGCTTTCTTTCGGGCGAAGGAAAAGAGATCGATTATACCTATTATTCGTCTTTGAGAAGCAACGATTTTGTACAACTCGGATATAATACGCCTCCCTATATGGGGTTTTTCAATAGCAGCGTTACCTATGGCGCACTCAGCTTGTCGTTCAATTTTTACTTTTCGTTCGGCGGCATCAGTACTTATTCGCGGAGATATGTAAGAGATCGCGATGAAATACAGTATAACGCCGTAAAAGGGCAAACATCCGACATGTGGTTTAAGCCGGGCGACGAGAATAAAATGTACCATACCCCCAATATACCCGGAAGCGCTTATAGTATCCTTGATCTGCCCTCGTCGGAAACGGTTTTCAAAACAGATTTTATCCGCCTCAACAATGTCGCTTTAAATTATAGGTTACCGGCCTCCCTCCTTGCAAAAACGGGTTTTGTCCGGTATATGCAAATCAATGTGCAAGCCCAAAACCTGTGGTCTGCACGGAAGGAAACCGATAAAGCTTCGCTAATCAATGTCGTGCAGCCGGTAATTGTTTGCGGATTAAATGTTACTTTTTAAAAATGGAGCTATGCGAGTCAGGATATTTTTAATGATGTGTTTTTTGTGTTCTCTGTCAGTGCTGATAGGCACATCCTGCAATTTGGATATCCCTCCAGAGGATGAAATTGCCGGCGACGACGCGATCGATAATGTTCTTACCGCCCGCGAAGCGTTGCATTCCGCCTATGCGGCCTATCCGTTGGAAAATGTGACTTTTGCCGTGCTGGCGGAAGATTTTTTCCCTACTTATCTGATAAGCAGGGATGCTTCTTTAGCCCGCTTATATAGATGGGATGCCGAAAAGATAGACCTTGTCTCCCGCGATTTGTGGGCGGGGTATTATAAAACGATTGTTTGTATAAATGTGTTGTTGAATTCCGAAAAATATATCGAGCAAACCACTGCGAGTGATAGGCAGGAATGGCGCAAAATAAAGGGCGAAGCGTATGCGTTGAAAGCAATGGCCTATTTTGACCTGTTGAATATTTACGCCGGCGGTTATCATCCCGACAATCCGGGGATAATCCTGAAAGATGAAGTGGAACTGGACTATTTGCCGCGCTCGACAGCCGGTGAATGTGTGAAGGAAATTCATACATTACTTAGCCGGGCCGGAGAGTTATTGTCTCTTTTCGCTTCAGAGGAAATAAATTACAATAAAAGGGAAAGCAATTACCTTAATTATTATTCGGTGCTGCTTCTGCAGGCAAAAACGGCCTTGTATGAAAAAGATTATACAACTGCCACAGGCTATTGCGAAACCATCCTCTCGCAAATCGGCTATGGAAACACCTCTATATCTCTCAGTGACTATCAAAACCTTTGGACCGACAGCAAATCCCTTGAAAAATTATTTTCATTCGATACGAATAGTTTTATCTTGAATCAATTTATAGAGAGTAAAGAAAACGGAGACTTTATTGCCGTCCCTTCTTCTTTCCTTTATTCGGAAAACGATATCCGGCGGAATGTTGCTTCTTTCGAATTCCGCATGAATGCGAATGGCAGCTTGGAGCCGGTACCGCGCTTGTTGATGGGTAAGTATAGAACCGGGATAGAAGATCGTACGCCCAGAGACATCAATCGTTTGCGATTGCCCGAAGCCTATTTTATTCTAAGTGAATGTTATGCTGAAACAGGGCAGATGGCGAAAGCCGTTTCCACGCTCGACGCTTTCCTGGTGCAACGCAATGCGGAACTCCTAACGCAGGATATGGATGCAGCTTCTTTTAAGAACCGCCTTTTCCATGAAAAGCAAAAAGAATTTCATGGTGAAGGTTTGAATTATTTCGAAATGAAGCGGCTGGGCAAGAGTCTGAAAAGATATTCGGTAGATAGCGAAACGGTAAGGGAGGTAATTCCGCCTACCGATTACCGCTGGTTGTTCCCCATTCCTCAGGCGGAACTGCAAAACAATGGCTCTGTCTCGCAAAATAGGGGCTGGAATGATATCCAAAAATGAAATCAATCATTATTAATATGTATTCAACAATAACAATATGAAACGAATTCAATACTTTTTATTTTTATCTGTTTTAGTAATCCTTCTCGCTGCATGCAGCAAAGATAAAGACGATCCCGATTATTTGGGAAAGAACGAACTATTCCTGTCTGTGGAAAAAACCAATGTGCTGGAAGACACCGGCAGGGATAGTGTTATCATAAACATCATGATGACCCGGTCGTTGGATAAAGATGTGGAACTGAAATTATCTGCAAAAAACAATGATTATAGCGGTGTACCCCTTACTTCGTTCCGTTCCAATCCGATTCTTATAAAAGCCGGTACGAAAACAGGCGTAGCCGTCATCCGATCGCGTAACAAGGGACTTTTGTCGGAAGAGAGAGCGCTCGAAATAGCAATAGAGAGTGTTTCCGATCCCGGCCTTTCGCTTAACAAACCTTTGTACATTACGCTTAAACCGGGGCCACAGCCTGTTGTCCTCACCGCCGAACAAATCGAACTGCTCGAAGGATATAAAAAAGGCGGGATAGATGTGTCTCAGTGGATCGGCTTCGTTCCCGTAAAAGTAAAGGTCTTTTATCCCGGTGGCGCCTCTTATGCCCCATTTCTCGACAAATATGAAAAACAGATAGAAGGCACAACCGCTATAACGCTTAGCCCCAATGCTACGGCTGATAAAATTGTCCTGAAAATGGTCTCCAACGCCATGGGGATTGAAACATATCTGTATGATGTTATCCGCAGCCTGACAATTCTGAATACGGAGTATTGGATGAAACAACCCAGCCCGCAAATGACGGTCAAACTTACCGGCCTCAGCGCCGACAGGGCCGAAACATTTGTGTTGGGGCTGGATAATCTTGTTTTCGATAAAGATACAAAGACGATTGATTTTCTCGATGAAAATACGGTCAATAGTACGTTTGGCGACAAAGTAACGGCTGTGAATTTCCAGTATACGTATTCCGCTTGGGACCGGTTGAAGAAGCTTATCGACGAGAAGAATCAGGATGCGATCGATGCCAATGAACAGGGAGGAAGCATTTATCCCGGGTATTTGTTGAACAGTACGGCGATCGATGAAGATGGATGGACTGGATGGGCAAGTGCAAGCACAAGTAATTGGGTTAACCCGGCTTCTTCTTTTAATGCCTCGACCGGCGAAATAAAGTTCGTTTTCAATATGGATCATGTCGATGCCGGTGGTTATATCCGGTTCGAAATAACCTATTCACCGGTTAAATAATGACACGTATCCAGAGGTTTTTACTTGTCGCCGCTTTCCTTGCTGGTGTCATTTCTTCTGTTTACGGGCAATCGCTCTCTGCTGTAATTCCTTTGAATAAGGATGCCGTAGAAGGCCGGTTGTCCAACGGGCTTCGTTACGTTGTCCATAAAAATAGCGTGCCGGCAGGAAGCGTCGAATTCAGAATGGTACTGAATGTGGGGTCGACGCTCGAAGAACAAAATGAAAAGGGGCTATCGCATTTTCTCGAACACATGATGTTTAACGGAACCGAAGAATATCCAAGCGATACGGCTGTGCATGTTTTCCGTTCCATGGGGATCAGATATGGGTTCGGATTGAATGCTTTTACCGACAACGATAAAACGATATACGTCCTTTCCGTTCCTTCCGGCCGGAAACAGAATATCATAACCGCGCTTCATGTCTTTCGCAGTTGGCTTACTTCTGCAACCCTTCATCCGCGTGATATCGAAAAGGAGAAAAAGATCATTATACAAGAGATCAGGGATGCGGTTGTGCCGGATGTCTTTTATCCGGCCAAAGTGAACGGAAGCCGCTATGCCGACAGACCGACGCTTGGAGAGGAAAAAGATGTTATGCAGGCCGATTCATGCGCACTCCGTCAGTATTACGATAAATGGTACCGCCCTGATTTGTGTACGGTTATTGCGGTAGGCGATTTGGAAATGGGCGACATGGTGGAAGAAATAAAAGAAGTGTTTTCATCGGTTGTTCCACGGACATCTTATACGCCGGAGCGTGCGCTCTATTCTCTCCCGGTTACGGGGAAAGACGATGTCATTCAGCAAGAGCAGGATTCCCTTGTAGGTTCCTGCAAACTGGATCTGATTATTCCTGCGAAGGCACATCCTGTCGTTACCTATCGTGATTTACGGAATGGGTTGGAGGAACAGCTGTTTCGCAAAATTCTATCGGATCGGATATCGGAAAATGACCGGTTGAAATGCCATTACACGTATTCCTGGTATCTGAGCGATGTTTTTCATCATTCTTTTGAAATATCCGCCTCGAATGAATCGGAAATATATGTTTCCGTTGAAGAATTGGCGTGTATACTTGCCCAAATGAAACAACACGGCATCCTTCAGAGTGAGTTGGAAGATGCCAAAAAAAGTGTCATGGAGTATTTGGCCCGCGAAGATGCACGGCGTACGTCTTCTTCTTATTGCGATGATTATATCGACATGGTTACCTCCGGCGACAGGTATATCGGCAACCGGGCGAGATACGATTTTTACAAAAGGGTTATCGCAGCTATTACGTCCGATGAATTGGAGGCGCGTGCCGATGTATTCTTTTATCCGCTTCAGCGTATGATCCTATGCTATTTATATGATGCCCGCCGATCGGGTACACTCGATAAAAATAAGGCGCAGGCTTGCTGGAGTAAAGGGCTGGCTTCCATAAGCGGCGAATACATTCCGATTAATAAGGCAAAACCGGATGTGGAAGAAGTCGTTGATAAGCGCGAATTGAGTGTCGGGACTCTTTCGCAAGCCGGCATTGTATCGGAGCGGAAATTTGAATCGATTGATGTAACGGAAGTAGTATTGTCGAATGGATTAAGGGTGGCATTCAAACCTATGGACAGCGAAAACCGCGAAGTGATGATAAATCTAGTGGGACGGGGAGGTTTTTCGATGCTTCCCGGTAAATCCTATCCTTATTATAATGGAATGGCTGCCTATATAGATATGTCGGGAGTGGATTCCTTGAGTCCGCAAGAATTGAGCGATCTGTGTTATAAGAAAGAAATAGCTGTTTCCACTCTGATCGATAATTATAGTCATGAAATGTTTGGTATGGCATTTACCGGGGATATTGAGAATTTATTGAAATTGTTATATTTGAAAATTACATCTTTAAAAAAAAATGAGCCGGATTTCAATAGCGATATCCATGCCCAGATTGCAGGCCTTGGAAAGGAAAGCTTGTTACAACTTCAACTGAACAGGTCTCCGGGCAGAGCCCTTCAAAACATAATAGCCCGGTACTCCGGAAATATTCATAAAAATAACAAGGAGTTGACGACAGAGGAAGATATTTTGAAAATTAATCTTGACTCAATGGTTACATTTTATGAACGATTATTCGGAGAAACACATCAATTGACCGCTATTGTCATCGGAAACTTCGATGTCGACTCGATCAAACCGATGGTCGTCCAATATCTGGGCGCTTTACCGGTACATCATTCCGAGCTGCCCATGAACGATATCAGTTTTCATTTTCCCGATTCGGTCGAAACAATAATTATTCCGGGTGAAGCGTCAACCCGTGTAAATAGAACGACGCTCATTCATGGGGAATACGCACATTCTCTGAAAGAAACCATGATACTGAAGATGATGCGTGATATTCTTCATAACCGTTTGTTGCATTCTTTGCGGGAGAAGCAAGGACTTGTGTATTCCCCTTATGTGTCGGTCGTTTACAGGGCGTATCCTTTTTCCGAATTCTATTTCAGTGTCAATTATTCTTGTGATAAGGAGGTGGTGGTTGTTCTAGAGAAACTTCTATGGGATGAATTGGACAAGTTGAAAGGGGCTCCGGTTTCTGAAATTGAGCTCAACAGTATCAAAGAATCATTCATGGTATCGAAACGGGAAAATCTGACTCCCGTAAATACGTCGGAATGGAGAGATAAACTGAAAGAAATGTATCTGGAAAATAATTCGCTCTGCGAGTTTAATCGTTACGATGCTATTTTATCGGATATTTCCACCGACGATATACAGAATGCGTTTCGTGAGTATATACATGCTGCACGTTGGAGGTCCATAGAAGTAAATGAGCCGTAATATATTATCAACAATAAATAATAATAAAGATGAAAAATAATAGTCTTTTTGTTGCCTTCGGGTTGCTTATCTTATTCGCTATGAATAGCTATCCGCAGGATGATAAACCGGCCTACAGGTTGTATGACGAACAAGGCCGAAGCGTGGAATATAGGCAGATGATCAGTGCGCTCTCGGAGGCGGATATCGTTTTAGTTGGAGAGTACCATAATAATCCTATTTCCCATTGGATGGAATATGAGATCACAAAATCGTTATACCATATAAAAGATAAACGGATCATTTTGGGTGCCGAAATGTTCGAAGCGGACATGCAACTGATGCTCGATGAATATTTGGCTGATATCGTATCTTCCGACCGTTTTGAAGCCGACGCCCGTCTTTGGTCTAATTACAGTACCGATTATGAGCCGTTGGTCGATTTTGCCAAAGAAATGAAAGTCCCGTTTATCGCTACGAATATCCCGCGCAGATACGCCGATTTATTGCACCGGACGGGGAATGCGGATACGCTCCGATTGTTGTCCGACGAGGCGAAACAGTATATCGCACCTCTTCCGATCCCTTTTAAGCCTGATTCGATCATGCTGGCCGAGGGGCAGATGATGCCGATGATGAGCAAAAACCCGTTGGCTCTGGCTAAAGCTCAATCGGTAAAAGATGCAACAATGGCTCATTTTATCTATACCAACTTCCATAAAGAAAAAGTGTTCATTCATTTCAATGGCAGTTATCACTCGGATCATAAAGACGGGATCGTTTATTTTCTGCGAATCTTGGATCCGAAACTTAAAATTGCTACCGTATCCACTGCACAACAAGAAGACATTTCGATATTGGATGATGCATACAAGGGTATAGCTGATTTTATAATCTGCGTCCCTGAGGCTATGACTAAAACCTATTGATATAATTCCGCATTCGGTTTAACGCGGAAATATATTATTTTTGCAAATAAATAGAATAATGATGGAAGAATCAATAAACGATATAATACGAAAAATCAGGACGGACCTGCGGCGCTACATGAACGGTATTGCCGCGGCCGGCATGCGCGATAAGGGCGTACATTACCGCATGAATTTCGGCGTGGAGATTCTCCGCCTGAAACGCATCGCCGCAAAGTATACACCAAACAAAGACCTGGCCCAAAGGCTGTGGAACGAGGATGTGCGCGAACTCAAGATATTGGCTACCATGCTGTATCCCCCGCACGAGTTTTCTACGGATACGGCCGAACTATGGGTGCGCGAAATTCCTTATCAGGAGATACGGGAGCAGTGGTGCATGAACCTGTTGCAGAAACTCGATACGGCCGGTGTGTTGGTGGAGCGGTGGATAAGCGATGCGGATGAGTCGGTACGCGCCACGGGCTATTGGTTGTATGCTCGGTTATGCCTCGCCGCTTCGCCTTTGTCGGAGAATATTCCCGGAGGAGCGTTGCTCGAAGCGTCTTGTGGCGATTTAGAGAACGAATCGATCGTGTTGCGTCAGGCCGCGCTCAATGTGTTGCGGTTTTATGGCCGCGTTTCCGGCGATCGTGCGGCGGAAGTCATGCATAAGATCGGATCGTTCCAACACTCGCTGCGGCCCGCCGGGCGGGAGATCTTCGATGCTTTACGCTTTGAGTTCGAAGGATAGGCCTCGTGATGGTTGATGTAAGGTTGAAGCTAAAAAAAATCCCGGGCATCTTTGTACAGAGTTGTCCGGGATTTTGTCGGCGATCATCTCGAAATCATGTTAGTCGCCTAAATGTTCGTGCCATGATGTTGCATCTTTAACGGCCTTTTTCATGTGGTCGAGCCAGATGGCGCGAATTGCCTTATGATCGCCCAACCCGATTACGTTGAATTTCGCCGGATCGGTGGTTGCACCTTCCGGACTGATGGTGAAGCCGAGCTTCTCCAATTTTAATTTCCAACTGTATTGGGCATCGTGGTCGGATTCTTCCGGATTGACCTTCTCCAGGGTTTGTCCGTCTTCCAGTCCGCCGAGAAGGTCGTTCTGGGCATGGTCGCCGGCAATCGACATCAACGGGGACAGATTGACCGTCACTTCTTGAGGCGTTTTGTTTTTCCTTTCGGCATATGCAACAAGTTCTTCGCGGATATGCGTAAACATCTGGTCGCCCCAATCAACAGTGCCGACGAAAATATTTTTCTCCCCGCTAAGCTTTTGCAAGGCCTCTTCCAACTGTTCGTAACGCAAATTGGCATGATTGTATTCCCTGTCGGGGTTGCCGTGGCCCATTAGCGCCACCACTTCGCCTTTTGTCAACCGCTCTTTATAAAAGTCGTACAGGATTTTGGCGACTTTGTCCACATCTTCTTCCGTCTCGAGCAGACAAGGGCTTTTTGCGACCTTGACGTCTGCGTAAGGAATCATAAAGTTCTTTTTTACGTCCGTATTCATCAAACTCAGATACTCTTCGCCCGGAATAATATGAAGGGATTGCACATACACGGTTTGGTAACCTGCCTTTCCGATGGCGTCGAGCCACAAGTCGGGTTGCGCGTAAGCTTTTCCTATTTGTGCATACACGCGCGATACAATAGTGCGTGAAGTGAACGACATGTAAATGTCGGTGTTGGGATACGCATCCTGATAATCTTTGATGATCTTGTCGTAAGTAGCCTGAGGTTGTTCGTAGGTACTGCCGAAAGAGCAAAGCAACAAGGCTGTCGGGTTCTTTTTGGTTATGCTGACCGCATCACGGTCGCCGTACGGGGCGGGATCGTCCTCACCGCATGACGTGATAAAACCGGCTGACAGAATGAGTGTCAGGGAGAAACAGAATTTAAGAAATTTGTTCATAATACATTGTTTTAAATGAATAATAAAAATGTTATTTATCTGAATGTTGAAATTTGATTGTCACCGATGCGTAAAGTGTACGCCCCGGGCTGATTGTCCCTCTGTTGTGCCCGAAAGGCGTACGATCTACATAATTAAATAGATTGTCTATGCCGACATGTACATCGACTGGAAATCTTTTCTTATCGAAAAAACTATGGACGCTGTTTATACGCCATAATTGATAGGGCTTGGCATTGCCGTCGGAGGTATAATACCGTTCCGATTGGTAGCGACCGTAAATACTGATTCCCATGGTATATTTTTTCCATGCATGTCGCCACGACGACTGGAAAGTGACGTTGTGATGCGCCGTGCCGTTTATATGGACATACTTCATATAATCTTCCGCCTCTTCGTCATCCGTGCGCTGTTCTTTAGCATTCAGGTAACTGTATGTGCCGCCTGCTTCGATTTGGTGCGGCAAATTCACATGGAACGAAACGTCGAGGCCGTAAATTCTACCTTTCGACAGATTTACATACCGCATGGTTTCTTCCACCAGGAGCTGCCTGTCTTCGTAAGAAGTTTCCGTATGTTGAAGCGAGATAATGTTCCCGATCCGGTTGTGGTAGGCCGTCAGGCTTGCCTGTATACGGGGCGTATTGTATTCGGCTCCTATGGCGTAATAATCGGACTGTTGGGGCTTTAACCGTTCATTTCCGTAATACGCCTTAAGCTTGCTCATGATGGTTGCATGATAATGATAATACAATTCCTTAACGGTCGGCGTCTTGAATCCATTGGCATACGTGGCGCGCAACGAAAAGTCATTGATTTTGTAGAGCCCGGATATTTTGGGCGTCAGGCTCTTTCCGAATGCTTTATGTTCTGCCAGCCGCATTCCTCCGGTAATGTTGATTTTCTCCGTCGGGTTCCATTCTTCCTGAATATAGACGCTCAGGGTGTAAGCCGATGCTTCGTTATTTTTCAACCGGTAAGGTGCGACCAACTTTTCATGAAGATATTCCACGCCCGAACTAAGTGTATGCTGTTCGCCTAAATGAAAAACCCCTTTCATATTGCCCATCCGGCGGCGCTGTGAGGTTTGCAGGGCGCGGTCGCCGGGATAATATACAATCCGCTTGCCGTTCTCATCGAAATAATCCGTATAATCGCGGCTGGTATAATCGTAGAAATAGTCGTTTTTGTCATAATCCACATCCAGCGAAAGATAATTTTTGTTTTTCATTTCATACCGTCCTCCTGTGGCGTAATGTTGGTCGCGGTAATAGAAATCGTAAAAGCGCCATTGGGGAATACCTGTCGGCCGGTACGTATGCTTCTCATAAAAAGAAGCGTCGGCAGTCCATTTGAATGATTTGCTCAATTGGTACGTCAGGTTTTCCGAAACGGTGTAGTTTGTACTGCGGTTGACGGTGCGGGTCACACTGTTTTCGACCAGTTTTCCGCGGTGATATTCCAAATCGGTATTTTTCCAGCCGTCGGTGCGCCTGCCCGAAAAAGAAGTCGTTGAGTTCCATTTGCCGCGGATAAATCCTATCCGGTTGCTTTGGTTCAGGTCGCCGTATGCCCCGATGCGGGTCGTATTGGCCGCGCTCCATTTATCGGTATTCCTTTTGGATATAAAATTGATCACTCCCCCTATGGCATCCGATCCGTAGAGCGAAGACGAGGCCCCCTTTACGATTTCGATGCGCTCTATATTATGAAAGTTAATGCGGCTCAAATCATTTTGCCCGCCCACGTCACCGTTGATTCGTTTGCCGTCTATCAATATCAGGATATAGTCATTTTTCAACCCGTTCAGTTGAACATTGCTGCCCATATCGTTGGGGTTGAACGTAAGCCCCGCCGATAGCCCTCCGATCACCTCTTCTATATCACGTCCGGCATATTCATTCAACGCCGCTCCCGAAATCACCTCTGTCTGTACGGGCGCATCCTTGAAATAGTGCGGCGTGCCGGTTCCGGTAACGACGATTTCATTCAGCGAAAAAGATACCGGCTCCAGGCGGAAATCGGCATTCACGCCCTCGCCGCTTAGGTCAATGTCCCGTTTCTGCGTTTCATATCCTAACGCAGATACAACAACCGTATAGTTCCCCCCGGCAAGTTCAAGGGAATAATATCCGTTAGCGTCGGAATACGTTTTTTGCGCTGTCTTTTCGATCGATACGAGCGCTTGCCCGACAGGCGAACGGCTCTTTTCGAAAATAACGCCCGATAACCTGATTTTTCCTTGTGCGGAAACGTTCGCAACACATCCGGCAAAGAGCAGCAGGATAAAAAAGTTCCGCATCCCCGTTCCCGATTCCGGCAAACAACCCTTAGGCTCTGCTAAAGCAATATTTTTTACGCTCATTTTTAGTTGCTGAATTTAACTGACAAACTGACAAACACAGTCCTTCCCGGAGATAATGTCGCATAGCTGCTTCCGTAAGGTTTATCATCCACAAAGTTGAAGATATTCTCAATACCGAAACCGGGTTCAAACACAATTCCGTGAAAACTCTTCAACGTGTGCCTCGAGGTGAAGTTCCATAGTTGATAGGCCCGCGCCCATTCATCCGAAAAATAGCGCTTGCTCTGTAGGCGTCCGTTGATATTGAAGTTGGACTTAACCGTTCCCCAATCTTTCGCCCAATTTACATTGACATTACCGGTATGCCGGCTGATGCGTTGCAAATCAGCGCCTGTTTCCAAATTCTTTGCCTTGACGTAGGCATATCCGCCACCCGCACTCAAACCGGCTCCCATATAATACTCAAAAGAAAAATCCACTCCGCGGATACGCGCCTTATCCCTGTTGACATATTTGTCCCTTTTGGTGATATTGGCCGGATCGCCCGGTTCGCGCGGGATGCTTTCTTTTTCTATAATATTTTTTACTTCGTTGAGGTATCCATTGACCGAAACAGTGAAATTATGGGAATAATATTCAATTCCGGCAGAATAATAATCGGAGGATTCGGGTTTCAAATCGGTATTTCCAAAAGTTATGGTCGTTTTTCCTTCCGAATAATAATAGAGTTGTTTCAGGTCGGGCGCCCGGAATCCTGCGGCATAGGATGCCCGGAAGTTCATGTTGTCAAGCGAATACATGGCCGAAATCTTCGGCGTCAACCGGTTTTTAAATGTTTCGTGGTAAACATACCGGACTCCCGGAACAATCTGTAATCTGTTATTCAAAAGCCTTATCTCATCCTGTGCATACAGGGCCGTGTTATAAACGTCTTTTTCCCCTCCCGTCACATCTACATGTTTTAGATAATCAAGCCTGTATTCCGCTCCTACAGACAGCTTGTTAAATTTTCCCATGCCGAAAACCCCTTTCAGGTTCGCATGGTAGTATTGTTGCCGGCGTACCAACGATTCATCCCCTACCTTATGCGCCTTGTTTTCATTTATGTATATTTGAGAATAATCAAAGTTATCCGTATTCATATCAAGGGAGAGGCAGCCATTCTTCTTCAACAGGTATCTTCCGCCCAAACCGGCCGTATAATCTTCATACAGCATATTATAATCCGTCACGGTTTTGGGACGTTTAAATTTTTTATCATATAAGCTGCCCTCTGCATATAAACTCAGCTTTTCGGTGGGCGAAACCGTGAATCTCTGGCTTAGAATGTTTGATTGAAAGCGTTGAGACGTTTGTGCATCCGTATGTACCAATTCGCCGTTTTTATCCAATGTCACGTTGCTCAACTGCCAGCCGTCCGATTGATTACGTTGGTAAGATGTTGAAGAGCCGAATATTCCAAAATTCAAATCGATATTTGCTCCTTGGGTGAATTGGCCGTATTCCCCATATCGGGTATTCGAAGTAATATAGGTTTTTTCTTTCCTTTTTTCCGTAATGATATTGATTACGCCGGCGATAGCTTCCGAACCGTACAGGGAGGATGCCGCTCCTTTCAGAATCTCTATCCGCTTCACATTCGACATGTTAATACGTGCAAGGTCTGTGTTGCCGTTGATGTCGCCGCCCAATTTTTTCCCATCCACCAATACCAGGATATAGCGGTTCGATAATCCGTTCAGTTGCATATAAGGACCCATCGCGTTCGGACTGAAAGTCAGTGAAGGCTCCAGGGCTATCATTGCATTTTCGAATGAAGGGAAAGCGGCATTTTTCAGTTCTTTTTGTGTAATAGCTTCAATTGCAACCGGAGAGTCTTTCAGTTTCCGGTGTGTCCCCGTTCCCGTCACCACCACTTCGTTTAGGTTTAAGACTGATTCCGTCAGTCGCAGTACCAGATCAATTCTCGATTCGCCGATCTTTTCGCGAACGGTTTCATAGTCCAACCGGCTTGCGCGCAAAATATACTCGCCTTCGGGCGCATTAAGCTCAAATCGTCCTTTTTCATCGGTTGCCGTTCCAATGGTCGTTTTTTCCAACCGGACATTGACATTGGATACCGCTTGGTTTTTATTATTTACGACTATCCCTTTCAACTTTAGCTGCGCTATAGCATTAACGGATAAACCGCAAACGAATGCCAACAGTAATAGTTTTGTTTTCATTCTTTTATTCTTGTTCCTCGTTAAACTTGTATGATTGTTTCATACAAGTCCGTCAAAAGCAATATTCTTTAACTTCCGCAAGTAAGTTTCGTGAGTTGTCGGCTATCCATTAGCATCGCGCGAAGCGCATGATCGGCGGAGCCATTATCCGTGACGCGCGCACTGTCGCCGCAAGCAATTATCCGCGACGCGTTTTAGAGGGTTGACACAACCTGCGAAACTTTAAATTAATAAATGCCTTCGGAAAGAATAAAATCAGAAATACATGTTAAAGATGCGTCGCATGCCTTGAAAGGTAAATTCAAAGGGGACGTTTGTAAGTGATGTGTATCAGCTTTATTCCGCGAAAGCTTTATAACTAATATCCTTCCGGCAGGTTTTCTGACTTGCTCCATCTTTGAACGGCCTTCCCTTTTCCGATGGAAAAAGTGGACTGTTGGTAATGTTCAAAGACTCTTTGCGGAGCTTACAGCAGCGGGTCTGTTCAGGATTTTCACCTGATTCCCTCTCGTCACGCTTTGAAAAAATAAAGGTGACTCACCGAAATTGAATACGAAGTTAGCTAAATTTTAGATATTCACAAGCAGATGTATATAAAAATAAAAAGATTTAAAATATTCGAAGTCCTCTGTCGGCGATCAGTAATCAGCCTGCAAATCCCCGGACAGAACACGCTGTTGGAAGCTCTGTTGCAGGCCGGAAACTAATTGTTTTGCGTACGTATCCAGTTAGTAATATCTTCGAGCACTTGCGGGGAAAGGGTTTGTTCTATCCGTGCATATTCATCCACATAACCGGTTTGGCTTTCCTGAAACAAATGGTTCAGTCTGGGATACGACCGGACGGTGACATGCTTGTTTCCTCCCTTTTGTAAAGCCGTGGCAATACCTTGGAGGTTTTGCGCAGCCGATACTTGCCGGTCGTTTTCTCCATTAAGTGCCAGCACGGGACATTTCACTTTCAGAAGATAATCGGAAGGATTGAGCGCCAGAAAATGACGATACCAGGGAGAGAGGAATCCTTTTAAGTTACTGCGAATAAATTTATCTTTGTCGATTCCCTGTTTAGATTGGGGCGGAAGTCCTTCCCAAAGCCGGATAAGTTGGCTGCGCAAGACCGTGGTATCGGGTAGCGCGTCCGGCCGGCGGCTAAGGCTTTCGAAAATCTCCCTGTTGCTCCTTTGTAATTTTTCAATGTCTTCCGTTTTCAGGTTCTGTTGCGTCATCGATACTTCATTCTGGTAAAGAATGACTTCAATTCCTTTCACACCCGTCCCGGCCATCAAAACAATGGCCTTGATAGCGTCGTCTTGTGCCGCTACCATTGGGGCGATTACTCCTCCTTCGCTATGGCCGATAAGAGCGACTTTTCCCCGATCGATATCTTTCCGCTCCCGTAAAAAACGAACTGCTGCGGCCGCATCTTGAGCAAAATCGAAAGTGAGGGCATGCGCATAATCACCTGTCGAAGCGCCGATGCCTCGCTTATCGTAACGAAGCACCGCAAATCCGTGGCGGGTAAGATGACCGGCGAGCACAAGGAACGGTTTATGCCCGAAGATTGTTTCGTCGCGGTCATTGGGACCGCTACCCGCAATCAATACTACCGCCGGAAAAGGCCCTTGTCCTTTCGGTAAGGTAAGCGTTCCGGCCAGCGTTACTCCGGCATCGTTATTTCGAAAGGTAACATCCTTTACATCATACGGAAAAGGAGGGTGGGGATTTTGCGGACGATTCATGGTCGGATAAGCGTCTTGTTCGCTCCGTTTCAGTACGAGAGGAAGTTGCAACCCGCCTTGCCGGAAGATGCCGTTAATAGAATCATTGGCAAGGGTGCCGGAGTAGGACAGTCCCAATTGACCTGCCGACAGTTCGAGGTGGTTTCCGTCGAAAGCGACGCGGCTTGTAGGTAATCCGAATCCGCCTTGGTCGGGGCTGTCCATGGTGGCCGAATAACCGTCTGCTGTTTTTTCTATATGGAACACTAACTTTAGAGAAATGCCTTGAATGGGAAGAGTACCTACCCAATTTCCGGTGATGTCTTGCGCCCATGCTCCGGTACATACGAGCAAAGCGGCGATAAAGAATAAAATCTTTTTCATTTTGGGTTAAAATAATTTCGGTTTTACGTGCAAGCCGCTAATATTTGTATTTTCATCGAAAGTTAATTGTAGAACAAAAGAAATTCGTTCGAATTTGGCGGTTGTTTCGGTCACTACGAGCTCTCCTTTTGTCGAAACCGACGTGTCGTCTTCGAAGCCTTGAAAGCGTCCGAATTGTTTTTGTAAGCCGTTCCACGTCGATTCTAAATCCTTTACGGGCAATTGCGCAAGCATTTCGTCGTTAAAAAGCGAGGTAATGCTTTCATTAATGTCGTTTTCAGCAAAAAAACCGGTGATTTCTTTCGTTCGGGCTAATACTTTCTCTTCCTGTTCCGTAAGAGGACCTTGGGTTCGTATTTCTTTTTGCGGGTTTCCCAACGCTTCTTTCACGACCAGTTGATTGATACCGAACGCTGAGGCCTCGGCGATAAACAGTGTTATGACAAAGGTGATGATGTGTACCGGCTTCGTCAGATTGGTGGATACGGCAAATGCCCGGTACATCCAATAGAGCGAAAGCCCGATAAAAACCAGTGTGACCAGTGCGAACAAAAAGATTGCGCTCAGATTGATGGATGACAAATCGGCTATGCGCCGAAACGCCGGCACAAATCCGGTGAATGCGAGAAAGAAAAACGGTATTTCGGCAAACGCCAGCGTTCCCGCCAGATCCACCAAACGAAACTGTCCGGCACGCGCCACTTTTGCGGCAATCCACGCGATCAACACCAAGACAATCCACGAAACAACCTGAACGGTGATGCCGTATAAGAACGAGTGGAAATAGAGATGTACATCCACTACCCCGTCGAAAGCGACTCCGGCGATGCTTCCTGCAAAAGAGGTGGCGGCCATCATGATCAATCCGATGAACAACGCTTTTCCTCCGGCAATCTTTTCAAAAGGATTGATGAAAAATCGAATGATTGATGAGTTATTTTTCATTTTCTGTCATTTTAAGTATAATGTTATTTAAAAGATTCCTTACAGTAGGGTAACTCAAGGAGAGTTCTTTAGCCATCTCTTTGAGGCTCCCGCTCGATTTTACGAATTTAATGATGAAGTCCTGATCGGCGGGCGACAGCCGCGCGAGCAATGGTAATTCGTATAATCCCGTCACTTCGGTGCTACACGATTCACAAACCAGACTTTTTACTTTGAGTTGTTTTCCACAACTGGGACAATTACACGGAAGTATCATTTCTTTTTTTGCACAAAGATAAGGTGTTTTTCATTTTAATCAAGAATAAAATCAATAAAATTGATAAATGACTTAATATTATTAAGAATATAGTTGGTGTTTATATGTTTTTCTCAATCTCCAATCTCTATCTTCCATTACCTCATTCATGATGATACGGTTCGTTGCGTAAGATTGTCATGGCCCTATACAGTTGTTCGGTAAACACGAGCCGCACCATTTGATGAGTAAAGGTCATTCGAGACAGTGAAAGCTTCTCGTTTGCTAAACGATACACTTCTTCCGAAAATCCGTACGGTCCGCCGGCAATAAACACCAACCGTTTGGGTACCGACAGGCTTTTCTTCTCAATAAATCGGGCAAACTCCATCGACGTATATTCTTTACCCTTGTCATCAAGCAGTACGATATGATCTCCCGGCTGAAGCATTTGCACGATACTTTTGCCTTCTTGTACTTTTTGCTCTTTTTGGGGTAATTTAGACGATTGTTTGCCCGGTGGCAACACTTCCGCTTCGAAAGAAAGATAAAAATTGATTTTCTTGCCGTATGCATGGATGGCTGCAGCAAAAAGAGCATCATCGGCTTTGCCCATGGAGTAAAAAACAATCTTCATTTTCTTCTTAAATCGGTCTTTATAATAAAAAAGCATTTAATTCCTGCAAATATACTTGTTTATTTTATACTTTTGTGAATTCTTTTAGAATGACGAATTTTTTGCATCACAAAATGTACGGTTCGTAATATAGCAGGAAATATTTCTGCTTTTCGTTTAAATATTTTATGAAAGTAACAGAATTAACAGATGCGCTTATTGACTTGGCGTTAGCTGAAGATATAGGCGATGGCGACCACACCACTCTCAGTTGTATCCCTATTCAAGCGATCGGACAATCCAAGCTTTTAATTAAGCAGCACGGCATATTGGCCGGCGTGGATGTTGCCCTGGAGGTGTTCCAACGGGTCGATCCTGATTTGCAGGTCGAGGTCTTTCTGAACGACGGAGCCGAAATCCATCGCGGGGATGTGGCTTTTATCGTGTCGGGTAGTGTGCGCTCTATCTTACAAGCCGAACGCCTCGTGTTGAACATCATGCAACGGATGAGCGGCATTGCCACCGTCACGCATCGATATGTGAGACAACTCGAAGGAACTTCGGCCAAAGTATTGGATACCCGAAAAACTACCCCCGGTATGCGTATGCTCGAGAAACAGGCGGTGAAGATTGGCGGAGGTACAAATCATCGTATCGGACTTTTCGACATGATTCTGCTGAAAGATAATCATGTCGATTTTGCCGGAGGAATAGAGAAGGCTATCCTCAGTGCACAGCATTATCTGAAAGAAAATAATAAAAAACTGAAGATCGAGGTCGAAGTCCGGAATTTTGACGAACTCGATGAGGCCTTGCGTACGGGAGGTATCGACCGTATCATGCTCGATAACTTTACGCCCGCGAATACGCGCCGTGCAGTGGAGTTGGTCGATCGCCGCGTGGAGCTTGAATCTTCCGGCGGAATTACATTTGATACGATCCGTGAGTATGCCCTTGCCGGCGTCGATTATATTTCGGTAGGCGCGCTTACACACTCGGTCGATAGTTTAGATATGAGTCTTAAAGCACTTTAAATCGAAATGAATACGAATAAAGATAAACAAGAACTGCTTGATCAGCGTTATATGCGTATGGCTTTTATTTGGGCGGAAAACTCTTATTGTAAACGCCGTAAGGTCGGAGCATTGCTCGTAAAAAATAAGATGATTATTTCCGATGGATATAATGGAACGCCATCGGGATTTGAAAATATTTGTGAAGATGAAGGTGGCGTCACTAAACCGTATGTGCTGCACGCCGAGGCGAATGCAATTACAAAAGTGGCGCGTTCGAACAATAGTAGTGAAGGGGCCACTCTTTATATTACCAGCTCGCCTTGCATCGAGTGTGCCAAATTAATTATACAGGCGGGGATCGCGCGCGTGGTCTATGCCGATGCGTACCGCTTGAGCGATGGGATTGAACTGCTTCAAAGGGCAGGTATTGAAATCCTGGCAGTTGAATTAGAAAAATAAATACAACACGTAAAATGGATTCGGGAAAGAAAGTTAAAATATGGCTCCCTTTGTGGGTAGCGTTAGGGATTGCCCTGGGACTGTTTATCGGTAGCCGGTTTGCTCAATTCGGCAATACCGGAAAAATAGATGGTGCCGGAAAGATTGATGCGTTACTCAATTATATCGACCGGTCGTATGTCGATACGGTAAATATGCGACTCTTGGTTGAAGAGGCGCTCCCAAATATTGTACAACAGCTTGATCCGCACTCGGTGTACATTTCTGCCAACGAAATGAAACGTGTCAATAACGATCTGGAAGGGCATTTCTCGGGTATCGGCGTTTCGTTTTATCTTTTAAGGGATACGATTGTCGTTACTGGTATCGTGCCGGGGGGCCCCTCCGAAGCAGCCGGCATACAACAATGGGATCGTATTGTGACGGTTGATGATTCTCTTCTTGTAGGAAAAGGTCTCGACAACGACAAAGTCCTTAAGGCTTTGCGGGGCGAGAAAGGTTCGGAAGTGAAACTGGGGGTCGTACGTGACGACAATCCCCAACTCATTGATCTGGTTATTACCCGCGATGATATTCCTGTTAGCACCGTGCAGGCTGCTTATATGCTGAGCGATGCGGTGGGCTTTATAAAAATCGGCTCTTTTGGCTTTAATACTTTCCGGGAATTTATTTCTGCTATTTCAAAGCTCAAAAGTATGGGAGCGCGCGGCTTCGTGGTCGATTTGCGTGGAAATGAAGGAGGTCCGCTCGATATCGTCGTGGCCATGGTGAATGAATTTCTCGGCAAAGGCGAACTGATTGTCTATTCCGAGGGACGGAACTTTCCCCGCACCGATAATTATGCAAATGGCACCGGAACCTGCAAAGACGATGATATTGTGATTCTGATTGATGAACTGAGCGCTTCGGCCAGCGAAATCTTTGCCGGGGCTATTCAGGATCATGACCGCGGCTTAATTATTGGTCGGCGTTCTTTTGGAAAAGGATTGGTGCAGAGTCAGCGCTCTTTCCCCGATGGCTCGGCTGTGCGGTTAACTGTGGCGCGCTATTATACGGCCTCCGGACGCTCTATTCAGCGCACTTATCAACGGGGCAAGTTTCAAGAGTATGAGATGGAGGCTCTTAATCGGTACCTGCAAGGGGATTATGCAAATGTCGACACGACGGGCACCATGGAACCTTTTAAAACGCTTGGAGGACGCATGGTTTACGGCGGACATGGCATCATGCCCGATATTTTTGTTCCCCGCGATACGGTTGGTTATAATTCGTATTACAACACCATCGTCAATAAAGGACTTTTGCAGGAATATGCGATTATTTATTCCGATATGAACCGCAATAAGCTCAAAGAGTTTGATAACTGGGAAGAGTTGCATCATTATTTAACGAGGCAACCGTTATTGTTAAATGTGGTGAGCTATGCCGATAACAACGGCGTTCGTAGAAGGCCCTATTATATTCAGGAATCGAGTGAGTTGATAGAATCTCAATTGGAAGCGCTTATTGTTCGTAACTTTTTTGGAGAGGAGGCTTTCTATTTGGCTTTCCTTAAAAAGGATCCTCTTATACGAAAAGCAATTCAATTGATTGAAACCGGCAAAGCTACTCCGGTGGCCGTTGTGAAGGGAGAGTATGTCTGAATCGGAAGTGATATCGGTCTCGAAACAGCTCCTCAGAAAGCAGGTAGCTTTGTATAAACGTTCTTTTTCGGAAAAACAACTGTCGGATTTTTCGCAAGAAACTATTTCGATGCTAATCCAATCGGAGTTTTTCAGAAAAGCCCGGTGTATCTTGGCTTATTGCAGTATGCCCGATGAGGTCGACACGCGTTGGCTCTTAAAAACACAGGGCGATTCGAAGCAGTTTCTGTTGCCGGTTGTCACCGGTGAAGACTTGACGCTGAAGGCTTATACGAGCGACGAAAAGATGATTTGTTCCACGTATGGGATATGGGAACCGGAAGGAGATCGGTTTACGGCTTACCGTGATATCGATTTGGTGATTGTTCCGGGGGTTGCCTTCGACAGAAAGTTGCACCGCCTGGGAAGAGGAAAAGGATTCTATGATCGTCTCTTGCCGGATATTTCCGCACCAAAAGCAGGTATTTGTTTTAATTTTCAGCTGTTTAATGAAGTTCCGTTTGGTGAGGATGATTACAAAATGGATATCCTCTTCACTCAAAGCGAAATGATTATGAAATAGAGGGGCAAGTGTTTCGGCTCTTGTTTTCAAATCACTTATATATTTATGTGTCATTTAAATCTTGAATTATGAGTAAAATTTTAAAAAACTATTTATATAAAAAGGTATTATCGAGGTTTAGCGTCTTTTTAATAGATATCCTCATCATTATCTTTTCGTGTATATTTATGTTTGTATTGCGTTTCGGCTTCCAAGACCTGACCGACACTATAAGGGCCGATGGTATGATGATAACTTTCTTGCTTGTGTTATTTAACACCGTGTTTTTTATCATCTTCCGTACGTTTAGCGGTATTTTAAGGTTTTCGTCTTTCTCCGACTTGTTAAGAATTGTATATGCCTTGAGTTTGGGGTACGGACTTGCCTTTTTATCGGCGGTGCTTTTACTGGATATCCATATCGGTTTTACCCTCTTCAAAGAAGTGTTTTTTGCGACGTATGTCCTGAATGTCTTGCTCATGGTTTTCTCGCGTGTTTTTGTCAAGGAAATATATGAAGCGCTGATAGGGACGGAAAGTAAAGCCGTAAATGTGTTTGTGTATGGAACAAAAGAAACCGGTATAAGTGTGGCGAAAGCGTTAAAAGCCAATAGCGAATTTAATTTTAAGGTATTGGGATTTATTTCGGATGAACAGCATATGATCGGAAAAGATTTGCTCGGTGTGAATATTTATGCCAATAACGACCGCTTATTCCGTATTCTCGAAAGCAAAGATGTGAAGACCATTATTATCTCTCCGCAAAAGATGGAAGAGATTAAAGATACGAATATGCTCAGTAATTTTGTCGATCATAATATTTCGTTAATGACCACTCCCCCCATCAGTGAATGGAATGGTTCTTTAACCAGCCGTGCGCAACTGAAGGATATTCAGATCGAGGATTTGCTGCTTCGTGACCCTATTAAAATAAACATGATGCAGATTGCTTCGGATATTCAGGGCCGGCGCATATTGGTGACGGGCGCTGCGGGTTCGATTGGTAGCGAAATCGTACGGCAGGTGGCTAAATTCAATCCTTTTAGCGTTACACTCATTGATCAAGCCGAGACCCCGTTGCATGATATCCGCTTGGAGCTTCAGGAGAAATGGCGCAATTTACCGATGAAAATTGTCGTAGCCGATATTACGAATGCTTCGCGCATGGAGAATATATTCCGGGAGTTTAAGCCTCACTATATTTTCCACGCAGCGGCTTACAAACATGTTCCTATGATGGAAGATAATGTTTCCGAATCGGTGCAGACGAATATAAACGGGACGAAGATACTCGCTGACCTCGCCGTTAAGTATGGCGCCGATAAATTTGTGATGATTTCTACCGACAAGGCAGTAAATCCTTCGAATGTAATGGGCTGTTCGAAAAGAATTTGTGAGATATATGTTCAGTCATTGGCGAAATATCTCGAAAAAACAGGCCGCAACAAAACACAATTTATTACAACTCGATTTGGAAATGTACTCGGGTCGAATGGTTCGGTTATTCCTTTATTTAAAGAACAAATAAAGAAGGGAGGTCCAGTAACGGTAACCCATCCCGAAATTATCCGCTATTTTATGACTATTCCCGAAGCTTGTCAATTGGTGTTGGAAGCCGGCTCCTTTGGAAAAAACGGAGAAATTTATATATTCGATATGGGCAAGCCGGTGAAGATATTGAATCTAGCCAAAAGGATGATTCGCTTATCGGGGTCGCCGAATGTGAAAATTGAATTTACCGGATTGCGTCACGGTGAAAAGTTGTACGAAGAGCTTCTCAACAACGAAGAAAAAACGAAGCCTACCCATCACGAGAAGATTTTGATTGCAGATGTCCGCAAGTACGAATACCCGGAAGTCAGTGACCAAATCAATTCTTTGATCAAGCTTTCTTATGAATATGACGAGATGCAGATTGTCAAAAAAATGAAGGAAATAGTGCCGGAGTTCCATAGCATCAATTCACCTTTCGAAGATGTCGACCGGCAACTTGAGAATGCCGCTGATAAAAAGGTCGAATCGGCCTCGGCAAAAGGATAATAACGTGTCATTACTGCATGGCGGATTAAGCCTTCAGAATTCCTTGTATTTTGCAGAGTTTCGTATAGTAACCGTCCAAAGCATAAAGGGTGTCGTGTTTGCCCGACTCTACGATTTGTCCGTCTTGTAATACATAAATCATGTCGGCATTTTTCACCGTCGATAGGCGGTGGGCAATGATAATCGTGGTGCGGTTCTTTAATAAATGTTCCAATGCTGCCTGTACAAGTCTCTCCGAGTCGGAGTCTAATGCTGATGTCGCTTCATCCAGAATAAGTATTTGAGGATCCTTTAAGATGGCTCGCGCGATGCTGATGCGTTGGCGTTGTCCTCCCGATAGCTTTCCCCCACGGTCACCGATATTCGTTTGATAGCCTTTAGGCGTGGCGATAATAAACTCATGGGCATTCGCTATCCGGGCGGCTTCAACGACCTGTGCTTCGGTTTTGTTTTTAGCGCCGAAAGCAATATTATTGTATATCGTATCATTGAAAAGAATAGCTTCCTGATTTACGTATCCGAAAAGCGAACGCAAATCCTGCAACCCCGTATCTTTTATATCCGTATCATCGATATAGATCCCGCCTTCTTGAATATCGTAAAATCGAGGTAACAAATCGGCAAGCGTCGATTTGCCCGATCCCGATTGACCGACAAGCGCAATGGTTTTTCCTTTTTCAATATGCAGATTGATTCCTTTGATTACCCACTCCGAATTATATTTAAACCACACGTCTTTATATTCAATATCTTTCTTGAAATGTAACGGTGTGTTGCGGGTGGTGTAAGATTTTTCATTTTCTGCATCCAATATCTTGTCGATTCTTTCCATGGATGCCAGTCCCCGTTGGACAGCATACGCCGATCTCGAAAATTCCTTTGCCGGATTAATGATGCTATAGAAAATAGTTAGATAGTAAATAAAGGTTGCGGCATCGATCATGGTGGAACCCTTTAAAATAAGAGAACCGCCAAACCAAAGCACAACCGCAATGGTGAGAGTTCCCAGCAATTCGCTCATGGGATGGGCTAGGTTTTGCCGGCGCGCAATCCGGTTCGACATCCGTCGGAACTCATTGCTGCCGCTGTGAAACCGTTTTGATATATCATCTTCGGCATTGAACGCTTTAATCACCCTTAATCCACTCAGTGTTTCCTCCACTTGCGACATTAATTCCCCCCATTTATTCTGGGCTTCGAAAGAACTTTTCTTAAGGGTTTTCCCTACCGTTCCCATAATATATCCCATTAAAGGAAGAAGCACGAGAACAAATAAAGTGAGTTGCCAACTCAACAAAACCATCGTGATAAAATAAATAAGCATAAGAATAGGATTCTTAAACAGCATATCCAGCGAACTCATCACCGAGTTTTCCACTTCATTTACATCGCCCGATATGCGTGATAAGATATCTCCTTTTCTTTCTTCCGAAAAAAATCCGATGGGAAGTTTCAGTATTTTATCATTAATTTGATTACGTATGTCGCGCACGACGCCAGTCCTTATTGGAATAATGAAATACGATCCGAAATAGGCTGTGCCTGTTTTGAGGATGGTCATCATTACCAAGAAAACGGATAAAATCATTAATGTATAGGTATTGCCATACATATCCATTATTTGCGTCACATACCAATTCAGATTGTTTAAAACAACATCCACAAACGAACTGCCAGGAGCGTTCCATTCTATAAATTTATAAGTGCCCGTATTTACTTTAAAGAGCACTTGAAGTATTGGGATAATTGTCGCCAATGAAAAAACATTCAGGAAGGCGGTGAGGATATTGAAACCAAAAGTAAGAACTACATACTTTTTATAAGAGAGCAAAAAACGTTTTATGAGTCTTATTATACCTTTCATTTGATCTGTCTTGGCGATGTTCTGCGATTTTATAACCAAAAAATAATCTATTCGTAAATCGGGCGCAAGATAGTCATAAATTATGATTCTCCTTGTTTGAAGACCGTTTTATTTTATGCCGGTGAGTTTTTTTGAAAAAAAGATTGATTTTTTTCATGTGTTCATAATGCTTTTAATCTGATTGTTGAAGCTTATTAGGAGTGAGGAGGTGAAAAATATATTGAAAAAAAGTATTAGATAATTTTGTTCGTAATAAAAAAGCCCTTATCTTTGCACCCGCTTTTGAGAACAACAGGAAGTTTAAGTCAAAAGGAAACGATCTTTAGCATATTTACATACATAGTAAAATAAAAGACAAGCAATATAACGATTGCTCTTCGGGAAGAAGGAATTTTGAAAGAAGAGCAGTTGGTACCCGTTAAAAAAATAACAGGATAAGAAAACAGTAAGTCGAAGAAAAAGAGCCAGCATTTAGGGATGCTCAACGTTAGTAGAAGATAGTGGCGTGCCGGTTGAAAAGACAGGTTACGTTCATAACAACAAATTATACAACGAAGAGTTTGATCCTGGCTCAGGATGAACGCTAGCGATAGGCCTAACACATGCAA
>ENA-UOOK01001103-UOOK01001103.1-fermentation-metagenome-genome-assembly--contig:-NODE-1103-length-35977-cov-51.466483_pt1 | contig 35977 bp, 36 predicted proteins | sample MGYA00245777_ERZ724023 | MGnify/ENA primary metagenome ERZ724023 (study PRJEB28704, sample SAMN03018312) | fermentation metagenome | biome: anthropogenic terrestrial biome; feature: soil...
GGCGCTATCTGGGGCGGAGATCCCGGTGATCTCTTCTTCCAGTATGGCGCTAAAAGCAGGATCAAAATCCGCACTGCGCAAGATTCGGATCCGCTTTGCGGGGTCTGCAACCACGAGAGTATCCTGCACAAACCATGCTCTGGGCAAGGCTTTCAGATTCCGGTAGATGGACACTTTGCCATTGTTGAACACCGGACGGATGTTTTGCAGCAATGAGGCATTTGGCAAAGAATCCGCTACGATCACATATTTGGTGGAAAGCATATCCAAAACCGGCGTGGATAGTTCCATCGGATTTTCCTGATACACTCCCTTCAGATAGCGTAAAAACTCTCCGTCGCCTTCCCGATTGCCGTTGATCAGCGGCAGGATATCGTCGTAGCGTTTCAGCTTGGCAGCGGAATAACCATCAACGGTCTGGTGGTAATATGCCCATTCTCCGGCGCTGCGCAACTGGCCGGTGCTAAAGGGGTAGATACGGTAGTTTTCTTGATCCTGTTTCAGGTAGGCATCAAAATCCTGCATCCTGAAGGTGCTTTTGCGCATCTCGACGGGATAGAGGTCTTTAAGATGCTTGCCGGTATATACCCAGAGGTCGATGAAAGTGATGATGGTGATCAGCAGGATAAAAGGTAAGGCTTTCAAGCGATTGATGCTCTTCAGATACGCCAATCCCATGCTAACGGAAGCCAGCATCAATGCCAGAATGCCGCTCTTTACCAGGATTGCATGTCGGGTTTCCATCAGCGTCATCAACTGCGATTGAGCGTTTGCCTCTGCATAGCGCAGTTTCTCCACCGCGGTAGTATAGGGCAGATTCGCAAAAATGTTTTTGGCAAAGATCAACCATAACAGGAAGATGCCTCCCGATATCATAAACAGCCGCAAATAACGCTTTTGCCACACAGAATTGCCGCTGTGTTCCAACACATCTTTCAAGCCCAATCCCGCCAGGATTACGGCGTTGAATTGCACGATAGTAAGTGTCATGGAGGGTACACGGAATTTATTGAAATAGGGCAAATAGTTCAAAAAGAGATCGGATAGAGCGGGAGTGGCACTGCCAAAGCTCATCAAGGTGAAAATCGCGGAGGATATCCACAAAAAGAGCGCCAAAGCTCTGCGTTTGCCCCACAAAGCCAGAATGCCAAAGGCCAGGACCACGATGCCAAAGTAGTTGTATACCTGGGTAAAGGGCATATAACCCCAATAATTCTGATTGATGCCGCCCCAAAAATCCGGGATGATGAAGCCGATGATTTCCTTGGGATGAAAGCTCCAGCCTTGCGCGTAGGCTTTATCCAATCCACCGGCGCCTCCTCTCTGGGTGAAAGCACTGTATTCCATCGTGCTCAGATAGGGATTCATCACCGCCAAAGCCGTGAGCCCGAAAGCCAGCACCAATAGCAGTGTCCAGATGCCAAAGCGTTTCATATCTTTTTTGTGCAGGGCCATAATGCCTTGATATACCCAATACATAGCGATCAGAAGATAGAGGTAATAGGTGATCTGCGGATGGTTTTCGCGCAATTGAGTAATCAGAAATGTGGCGCTAAGTCCCACCGAGAGAATGCCGGGCTTGGCGCGCAGATACATGATTGCCCACATCACCCACGGAACATACATCATAGCCCGGAATTTGGTATTGTGCCCGATCTCCAAAAGCCCTGCCCAATGACAGCTGAAGATAAAGGCAATGGCTCCAAAGAAGGCGATCATGGGATCCAGCTTCAGATGCAATAGCAGCAAAAACATGCCCAATCCGCCCACGATCAGCAACAAGATGCGCCAATTGATTACTTTATCGGTTAGTTTTGTAATACTCTCCAAAAAGGGATAACGGTTTGGAAAAGAGATCATATAGGATGGCATACCGGAAAACATTGCTTGAGTCCACAATGCCTTATCTTTGTGTTCGGCGTTGTATTCCACAATGCTTTGCGCCGCGCCGCGCCACTGAGTGATGTCGCCGGCATGTGGCTCCAGATGCCGGTAGGAGATCGGGAAGTAGAGCAGGCTTACAAAGATGAAGATAAGCGCAGCCAGGATCCAGGAGAGATATCGGGTCTTCAAAAGGGGTGGCTCGCTGTTCTGTTCTGTGTTGCCGGCAGCTTTATGTGTGTTTACAGCCTTTTGGTACTTGATTTTTGGGTTGACTTTTTTCTGGCTCATGAAATCCTCTGTTCAAACCGATTTTATTATCCAGATTATTTTGGATGCCTTTATCGGTCAAGCAAAAACAAAAGGACATGCCATGATCTTCAGTTACAGCAAAAAAATCTACGGCTATGAATGCGACATCTATGGACATCTAAACAACGCGAACTACCTGATGCTGTTGGAAGCCGCCCGCAGCGATGCCCTGGTGGAGATGGACCTTCCCATCGCCAAGCTCCTTGGCATGGGCATTCAGTTTTTTGTCTTGCGTTATGAATTGGATTACCTGAAAGCGCTGGAGCTGGAGGATACTGTTTCAGTAAAGAGTTGGTTCTACAGCACAAACCGGATTAAGGGCTTGTGGAAACAAGAAATATACAATTCTCGCGGGGAATTGTGTTTTGTGGCGCATCTCACTGTGGTGTATGCAGCTGAAGGCAAGGCAAAACGCCTGCCCCCGGAGATCTCGGATTACTTTCTCAAATTCATCCACTTGGGATAGCTAAACGCTGCCAAAGACCATCCCAAAAACTGCCGCTAATATCAGCATAGTAAAGGGATTCAGCTTATAACGCCAAGTTGCCGCAAAACACACTGCAAAGATAGCTACCGAATACCAATCCTGCACGGCATTGCCCATTATCATGATTAGTGCCGCCGCGATCAAGCCCACCGACAGCAGCCGCAGTCGCTTGAAGATCTGTTGAAACCAAGGCAGTTTCTTCAGTTTCAGATAGCTCATCGTGATGATAAGCATGATGATCAGCGAGGGTAATATCACTCCGAAAGTGCAGATCAGGGAACCTAACACCCCGGCTTTTTGATAGCCGATAAAGGTGGCCGCGTTGATTGCGATCGGCCCCGGGGTCATCTGCGAAATAGCCACCACCTGCACAAACTCCGATTCCGTAATCCAGGCGTGGTGAATCACTACTTCCTGGCGGATCATCGCCAAAATCGCATAGCCCCCGCCAAAGCTGAACAGCCCGATCTTGAAGAACGTAAACAGCATTGTAAGCAGAATCATCGGCGCGTCTCATACACTGCAAACGCGATGGTGAGCAGGATCAGATAAACCGGGGATACATTCAGCAGTCCCACAGCAAGGGCGATGGCGAGGGGGAACCAGGCGTTCTTCGCGTTAAGCCCGCTTTTCTTTGCCATCTGGATCAGGGGAACAGCTATAAGTGCCACCACCGCCGGGTTGAGTGCGGTGAAAGCCCGCTTTACCAACGTCTGTTCTGCGTATTGCCGGAAGAGTATGGCAATTATAATGATGGACACGGTGGAAGGCAGAATAGTGCCAAACAGTGCCAATAGCATCCCGGCTTTTCCCCGTACATGATATCCCGTGTAAATGCTGATATTTACGGCAATGGGGCCCGGACAGCTTTGCGCTGCCGCCAAGCCGTCCAAAAATTCTTCTTCGGTGATCCAGCCATGGCGAGTGCACACTTCCCGCTTGATGAGCGGGATCATGGCATAGCCTCCGCCGATGGTGAACGCACCGATCTTCAAAAAAGTGAGAAAGATCCTTATGAGCATCTACAGGCTTTCCCGAATCACTTCTACAAGGGCGGAGAGTAATTTGTCTTCAGGAACTTTGCGGATGATCTCGCCGCGGGCAAAGATCAGCCCTTCTTTGTTGCCTCCGGCAATGCCAAAATCCGCCTCTTTGGCTTCTCCCGGACCGTTTACCGCGCAGCCCATCACAGCTATGCATAATTCTTGATCTTTAAATTCCTGAAGGGCTTGTTCTACTTTCTGTGCCAGACCAATGAGGTCGATGCGGGTGCGTCCGCAAGTGGGGCAGGATACTATCTGCAAACCTTTGCGTATACCCAAAGCGATGAGAATCTGACGTGCCACATACACTTCCTGCACGGGATCGTCCGTCAGCGACACCCTCAGAGTGTCTCCGATACCTTCTTCCAGCAGGATGCCCAGTCCGATGGCGCTCTTGATGCTGCCCGAAAGCATGGTGCCCGCTTCGGTAACCCCCAAATGCAGGGGGTAATCGCAACGCTGGCTCAATTCGCGATAACTTTCCAGCATCAAGGGGATACTGGAAGCTTTTGCCGAGATTTTGATATCGTAAAAGCCCAGATCTTCCAATATCTTCACATGCGAGAGTGCGGCTTCCACCATAGCTTTACTGCCATGCCCATACCTGGCAAGAAGCTCCTTGGGCAGGGATCCGCTGTTTACCCCGATGCGAATGGGAATACGCTGTGCTTTGGCGGCATCGCTCAGGCTTTCTACCCCTTTGCGGGAGCCGATGTTACCGGGATTGATGCGCAGTCCGTCAATCCCGTTTTCGATGGCGGCGAGTGCCAGCCGGTAATCAAAATGAATATCTGCTACCAGAGCTGTGTTCATTCCCCGCTTTAGTTCCGGGATCGCCAAAGCATCGTCCATGTCCATCACGGAAAAGCGGATGATCTCGCATCCGGCAGAGATCAGGCGTTTCATCTGTTCCCGCGCCGCTTGTACATTGGCAGTCTTCACGTTCAGCATGCTTTGGATCGAGATCGGGGCGTCTCCGCCGATCTGTATGTTGCCCAGCATGATAGGGCGTGTTTTTCGTCTTAATATCTGTGTCATCTTGCCCGGCTCAATCGATGATAATCAGGGTGCTATCCGGAGTGGATATTATATTTACGTTTTCTTCCTGAATGTTTTGCGATGCTTCTATATGATGGGGAGTCTTTGGAGTATAGAGCGCTTCAATTTTTGGGGAATAGGCTACCACAAAGCCGCCAAAGACGATGGAGACCATGCTCATCAGCTTTATCAGGATATTGATGCAGGGACCGGCGGTATCCTTGAAAGGATCACCCACCGTATCGCCCACGATCGTGGCTTTGTGCACAGCTGACCCGCTGCCGCCCCCGGCTCCCGTTTCCACATACTTTTTGGCATTGTCCCAGGCACCTCCGGAATTGTTCATCATTACCGCAGTTACAAATCCGGTGGTGAGTCCACCGATCAACAGACCCAAAACTCCTGCTACTCCCAGGATGAGACCTATGATGATGGGGGTCAAAATACCGATGATGGCGGGCAGAATCATCTGTTGCTGCGCGCCGATCGTGGATATTCGCACACATTGCGCATAATCCGGCTTGGTCTTTCCTTGCAGGATGCCCGGGATAGTGGTAAACTGTCTGCGTACTTCTTTTACCATCAGCCCCGCAGCTTTGCCCACTGCTTTGATGGTGAGCGCGCTGAACACATACACCACCATGGCACCGATGAAGATACCCAGCAGGAATTTGGGATTGAGGGGATTCACCTGATAGTATTCGATGAATTGGTTCAAACTGGCCAGAGGAGCTTCCACATTATACATATGAGCGCCGCTCCCAAGGTTCAATATCTGCACTTCACCCAGTTTATCGCCCAGCATCACAAAGCCGTCTCTCACTTTTTCCAGATATGCCGCCAACAGTGCCATGGCAGTGAGTGCGGCACTACCGATAGCAAATCCTTTGCCGATCGCGGCAGTGGTGTTTCCCACGGAATCCAGGCTATCGGTACGTTCGCGCACTTCTTTGGGCAGATACGCCATTTGTGCGTTTCCCCCGGCATTATCAGCGATGGGTCCAAAGGCGTCCATAGCCAGAGTAACTCCCAATGTAGCCAGCATACCCACGGCGCCGAAACCGATGCCGTAGAGCCCCAATTCAATGTGCTCAAACCCACCGGAGAGCACAAAAGAGATCATGATGGCAGCGGAGATGATGATTACAGGCATGGCAGTAGATAGCATACCCACGCTGAACCCCTCCAATATAACCGTCGCCGAGCCGTATTCCCCCTGTTTCACAATGTTGCGTGTGGCCTTATAGGAATGGGATGTCCACAATTCCGTAGTGTGACCGATCAGAATTCCTGCCAGCAATCCCATCACCGAGGATAAAAATATGCCCAGATAATACTCTTCGGGAAGCAGGATTTTGCACACAAAGAAAGAAGCGACCGCGATCAAGACAGAACTAAGATAAACGCTTTTGTTCAGCGCTGCCATCAGTTCCTTCATGCCGGAGTTTTCCTTTGTAGACACCGCGAAGATGCCGAAGATGGAGAGTAAGGCTCCAAAACCGGCCAAAACCAGCGGTGCAGAGATGAAATTGACCATAAAATCCTTCATGGCAGGATTGGTGGCGGAAAGCCTTAGCACCACGCTCATGCCCAAGGCCGCCGTGGCAAGGATGCTGCCGGCATAGGATTCATATAGGTCTGCGCCCATTCCGGCTACATCGCCCACGTTGTCACCCACGTTGTCGGCGATGGTGGCAGGGTTGCGGGGATCGTCTTCCGGGATGTCCGCTTCCACTTTGCCCACCAGATCAGCGCCCACGTCCGCCGCTTTGGTATAGATACCCCCGCCCAGACGGGCAAAAAGAGCCTGAGTACTGGCGCCCATACCGAAAGAGAGCATCACGACCGCTGTTTTTTCCAGTGAATAACCAATGTTATTGAGCAGGAAAAACCAAAATGAGATATCCCACAAAGCTAATCCCACCACGGTCAAACCCATCACGCCACCGGCACGATAAGCGACTTTCAGCCCGCGATTCAAACTCTCAGAGCAGGCTTGAGCGGTGCGGCTGGATGCCATCGTGGCGGTATTCATTCCGATGAAGCCGGCCAATCCGCTCATGATGCCTCCGCTCAGAAAGCCCCAGGGAATCATGGGATCCAATACTTTCAAGCCATAGGCGAAAATCAAAAAGAGAATCAGGGCCACCAGAAAGAATATGCCCACGCCCTTGTACTGTTGCAACAGATAAGCATAGGCTCCTTCACGTACATAGCCGGCGATCTCTTGCATGCGGGCATTGCCGGGATTATGTGCCCGGACATTACGATAGAAAAAATAGGCAAATAAAAGCGCAGAGATGGCACCAAACGGGGCCAAATACCATATCAGCGGTAGCTGCGGCATATATACCTCCATAATATTAGGGGGATAAATCACGTGTTTACATGAAAACCCATGTACTTTCATATATTATAAGGACTTTTTTTTGTCAATTTCTTTTTTGAAGGGGGCTGAACAGACACCACGCGCTACGAGGCGTTTTCACGCAAATTGCCATAGAGAATATGCGCTCGCAGTAGCGTTTTTCCCTGTCCACAGATTTCCACATTTCTGTGGGAGCGACATCCTGTTGCCCAAAAAGGGCGAAGCCTATTCAACAGACCGAAGGGCAATCAACAGTGGAGCGTTGTGGAACATTCAACCCACCGCAGACCTCTTAAGCTTCCCCCAGCCAAATCTTCTGATAAAACCCCGGCCTCTCCCAATAACGATCCACCAATCGATAGATACCATCCGAGCGCTGTAACACGCCTTCCTCCACCAATTCACGGCGGATGAGGCAGTAATCCTGGTGAATCCCGGTGATCACGGCGTTAAGCTCCTTCTCGGCATACTCGCGACCCGGTTCAATGAGCCGGATGATCTCTTCATATACGATCCAGCGTTTCTTGTTCTGCACGGGCAAACGAACGCAGACGCCATCCCGGAAATAGGCCTTCATCACCTTATCGCGCAGAATCGCATGAGTGTCCTTGGGCGCTGCTTGCGCTAAGGGGATCAGATCGTCCAGTTTCTGCTGCAGCGCTTCTTCCTTCAGGTAATATACGCTGTAGTACTGCTGTTTACGATTATAAACCAAGCCCGCGGCCTGGAGCTTTTTCAAATGCGCAGATACGGTAGATTCTGCCAGCGCAAGGCTTTCCGCCAAGTCTTCCACGCAATGAGCTTTTTGTTTGAGCAATGCCAAAATCTGCAATCGAGATTCATCGGCGAGTCCCTTAAATACTTGCAAGGCTTTCATATCTCAATTCCTTTTCGTTATTTAGCGAAGTATTTGTAGACAGCAGTATTCTGTCAATCTATTTTTATATCTATCGAAATGATATTAAGCACGATGCGTAGGGGCGCTCGCTGAAGCGGGAACGTCATCCTGACTCCCAATGGGAAAGAGTCTTGTAGCCGCTTATCCCATCAACAGCGAAGGCAAAGCCTGAGCATTCCCCCTATACTTTAAGCCTTGCCGAACACGTTATCATCGCATTATCATCCCATGAGCATGGCTTGATAACGGCTTTAAATCAAGATCGGCACAGCTTAATCTTTAGGGCAAGCGAGGAACAATAGAACGCGGATTTACACTGATTTACAATTTACTGATGTACTATGCACGAGGTAGGTTTTTAGGTTTTAGGGGTTTAGCGGTTTAGGGGTTTAGAGTAGAATAGAACGCAGATTTCACGGATTTATGATTTTTCAATGTACGATGTACAATTTGGATGTACGATATCCGTTAGAGTCCCATCGGGACGACAGTTTAGATAGTATTTGAATGTTTAAAATATGCTAAATCTTTCAGTTCATTTTATTGTGTATATGGCGCAAGAATCCGGATAATCATAGGGAATGTCCAAATCCAACAAAGCAGATGTATCTAAGCATATCGTATTTGTCAACAATATGATAGCATCAATTGTCCATTGAGTGCAATTTGAAGTATTAAGGTCAGGTTTTGCAATATCTGCGGGAAACAAAAATACGGATGCCAAGCCCTGATGTTAAAGCAGGGGGAATGCCGGATAATTTTGAGGTTGACAGAATCCGATAACTATGTATATTCGATCAAAAATAAATGGGAGAGAAGCATGGAAAATACAAATCCGGAAGAACTCAGTTTTGAAGAGGCTTTGAAGGCCTTGGAGGAGATTGTGGACCGGCTCTCGAACAATGCGAACAATCTGGATGAGATGCTGAAACTCTATGCCCGGGGAGTGGAATATCTCAAACGCTGTCAGGCAAAACTGGGTGAGGCTGAAGCCAGAATAAAAATCCTCAGCGAAGAACTCCCGGGCAAGATTCAGGAGATGAGCAATGGATCCTAAGGTACTCTTAAAAAAGGACATGAAAGAAAAGCAGGAATTGGTAAACATCGTCTTGGATCGCTATATGCCGCGCAAGGATGAATATCCCAAAGAGATACATAAGGCTATGAGATACAGCATCTTTGCCGGGGGGAAACGCCTGCGGCCCTATCTCTGCTTTCTGGCCTATCAACTATTTAAGGACGAATTGGACGCCATTGCTCCCGTTGCTGCCGCCATTGAGATGATCCATACTTATACCTTGATTCACGACGATTTGCCGGATATCGACGACGATGAATATCGCCGCGGCAAAAAATCCTGTCATGTCGTATTTGGTGAAGGTGTAGCACTTTTGGCCGGAGACGCCCTTTTGGCAAATGCCTTTGAAGTGATCACCTATGCCGAGATCGAGGACGCCCTGAAAGTGCAGTTCGTGCGAGAATTAGCAAAAGAAGCCGGCATCAAGGGCGTGATCGCGGGTCAGATGATGGATATCGATTCTGAAGGCAAAAAAGTGGACAAGAAAACCCTGAACTATATCCACACCAATAAAACTGCAAAGCTGATCAATGTTAGCCTGCGTTTTGGCGCCCTTGCCGCGAAAGCCAAGGCCAAAGATCTGGCCATTATCGAGGATTATGGCACAAAAATCGGTTTGGTCTTCCAGATCGTGGACGACCTGCTGGATATCGAAGGCAGTGAGGCAAAACTGGGCAAAAGCATCGGAAAAGACGAAGCTCAGGGCAAAGCCACATTCCCCGCAATATATGGCATCGAAGAAAGCCGGCAAATGGCAGCGGAACTTACCGCGAAGGCCAAAGAAAGCATATCCTCTTTTGGTGAGCGCGGCTTGCGCCTGATGGTGCTGGCAGATTTTCTGTTGAATCGAAAGTCATGAAAATCAGCTATCAAAAGCTGCATCCGGATGCCATCGAACCAAAACGGATGAGCAGCGGCGCTGCAGGATATGATCTCTTTGCCTGCCTCAGAGAAGAGCTTCATCTGGCGCCGTTTGAGCGCGTTGCAGTGCCCACCGGCCTGGCCATCTCTCTGCCCGAGAACCATGAGGCGCAGATCCGCCCTCGCAGCGGTCTGGCACTGAAGCTGGGGTTGGGAGTGCTGAACGCGCCGGGAACCATCGATTCGGATTATCGGGGCGAGATACGAGTAATCCTGATCAATATGAGCAAAGATGAAGTGACGATCAGCCCCGGAATGCGTGTGGCTCAGATGGTCATCAAGCAGGTGGAAAGTGTGGAATTTGAAGAGTGTGAACGCTTGGACGATACTGCAAGGGCAGCGGGGGGATTTGGTTCCAGCGGACACTAAAGGATAGACTATGAACGAGATAATCCAAAAAATACAGGCTCTAAAAAAGGAGCGTCAGGCATTGATCCTGGCGCACAACTATCAGGCCGTGGAAATTCAGGATCTGGCGGATTACCGCGGGGATTCCCTACAATTGGCAATGCTCTCGCGGGATCTGCGCAGCCCTTTGATCGTCTTTTGCGGTGTGCGTTTTATGGCGGAAACTGCTGCCATCCTGAATGAGACATCACGCGTGCTCCTGCCCGTGCTCGATGCCGGCTGCCCTATGGCGGATATGATTACGGCAGAACAACTGCGGCAGTTCAAGGCTGAGCATCCCGGCAGTCCGGTAGTGTGTTATGTAAACAGTACCGTGGAAGTGAAGGCGGAAAGCGACATCTGTTGCACCTCATCCAATGCCGTAAAGGTGTTGCAGTCCCTTCCGGCAGACAAGGAGATCCTCTTTGTGCCGGACCGTAATCTGGGTTCTTGGGCGGCAGGGCAGAGCGGACGCAAAGTGATCACATGGAATGGCTATTGTCCTACTCATCAATGGGGCTTTGGCATCGGCGACATCCGCAATCTGCGTGCAAAATATCCGGATTTCCTGCTGCTGGCGCATCCTGAATGTGATCCGGTAATTGTGAATGAAGCGGATCTGGTGATGTCCACCGGGGGCATGATGAACTATGTTCAGCAAAACGACAAGGTGATCATAGCCACCGAAAACGGATTGACAGACTATCTGAAGCACATCTATCCGACCAAAAAGATTGTAACGCTTTCACCCAAAGCAGTGTGTCAAAATATGAAAAAGACCAGGCTACAGGATGTGTTGAAGGCATTACAGGAAGAGCGCCATCACGTGGTGGTGGAAGAGAGCATAGCCCAAAAAGCCCGGGAAAGCATAGACCGCATGCTGGCCCTTTCCTAAGGCGGGTTGCCTTTGAGGAAATACCGGGAAGTTCTGCTGCCTTTTGCGGGCAAAAGTATCTGGCAAGATTCCTCCGGGCAGGGGGTTTCTATCGCCGCAGAATTGCTGTATCGGGAGGTGATTGTTACCGGTGGGCATGGAGAATTGCGGGCCCTGGAACTGGGCTGCGGTTGCGGCATCGTAAGCATTATGTGCGCGCTGTCTCGCCCTTTGTGGAAGATCTCCGCCATCGAGATTCAGGCGCATCTGGCGGCTTTGGCGTGGCAAAACGCGGCGGCTTGTAAAGTGGATATGGAAGTTCATTGTGGAGATATGAAAGAACTTTCCGGAGAATATGATCTTGTCTTTTCCAATCCTCCCTGGCGTAAAGTGAACAGCGGACAGATGAGTCCCGATAGCGGCCGTAATATTTGCAGATTTGAACTGGAGATAGACATGAAAGAGCTTTTGGACACACTCCGGCGCTTGCTGGCACCTGGGGGGCAGGCAGTTATCCTATATCCCCTAAAGCGTCGTGAAGAGCTACAGAACTTGGTGCAAAATACCCCGCTTGACATAATCAAGCACAGTATACATCATGGTAACAAGGCCTTCTTTTTGGCTACCATAAAACACAGGGAATATATATGAACGCAAGATTTTATCTGATCCTGTTGTTGCTGAGTCTGCTCTTTGGAGCATGGACCTATCTGGCACACAATCAGGGAGAAAGCGTGAAGGCGTGCTATCAGGAGCTTTCATCGCTTCCGGTCTATGCCTATGTAGCGGATACCACACATGTAGAGCCCATCAAGAATGGCTTGCAGGGGATTTCATCCTTGCAAGGTTTTGAACACGAAACCGGTTATCAGGCAGCGCTGGAGCTTATCGAAGCTTATGGACTGCCGCTCTCCGACGAGATGGTGGCAACATATCGCTTTCCGGATCTCTTTACCATCACATTTCCCGCTGATAAAGCCGGTATCGGGGCCAAAGCGCGGGTGATGGATCTCCTGCGCGTGCATCTGCCGGAAGAGGATATCGACGCTCAGATGGGTGCTTATGGCAAGTTGCTGGAGGAATTGGACAGGCTGTCCCATCGCAATCTGATCTTCAATATATTTGCCTCAGTCTTGCTGTTTCTCATCTTCATTTTCAGCCGCATCAGTTATGAATTGCACATCTATTTGAAGCAGAAACGGCAATTGATCAGCGTGGTGGATGTGATGCGTCACAACAAATTGAACGCGGCTCATAGCTGGATGATGCTGCTGGTTCCGGGTGCGCTGGTGAGTGGATTGTATTATTTGGGCGTGTATCTGGGACGCTGGGAAAACCTGGCATCTTGGTGGAGCTTTGCCTCCATGGGTGCACTCAGTCTCATCGCGACCCTGGTTATCTTCTTCAGCCTCAGAGTATATGAGCACGACGCTATCCTGAGCAATGAGGAGCCAGTGGTGGTACTGGGCGATACAGCGGCAGACAAGGAGGTGGACAATGCGTAAGCATATTCCTAATGCTCTTACCATCCTGCGTTTCCTGATGGTTCCTCTCTTTCTGTATCTGATGTTTCTATACAGGGGTTCGCAGGGGCCGATGCTCAGTTTGATCGTGTTTTCGTTGGCCTCGCTCACGGATTATGTGGATGGCATGTTGGCACGTAAATGGAATGTGATCAGCGATTTTGGTAAGATTATGGATCCCCTGGCAGATAAACTGCTGGTGCTTTCGGCATTGCTTGGTTTGAGCCTGCTCCCACCTTGGGAGATCAATTACCTGATCTTTTTGATAATCCTCATCAGAGAAGCGGGCATCACCGTCCTGCGTGAAGTATTGCAACAGCGGGGAAGGGTAGTTCCAGCCGACAAACTGGGCAAGCTAAAGACAGTGATGCAGATGTTTGGCATCATTTTCGCGCTTGCAGCATGGGGTATATTACCCAGCATCAGTCCCGGCTTGCGGCTGGGCGTGGAGATCTGGTTTTGGCTGGTGGTATTCATCACATTGATCAGTGGATTTAATTACCTGAAACTACTCTTTGTAAAGGAGGCATAATGCGCTACACAATCCTTATCCTCAGCTTATTGCTGCTCTTTGCCTGTACCGGAGGCCCGAAAGAGCAGGCACGATATAGTAAATTTGATGATGTCATAGACAATACCAAGCCTCTGGCAATGGGCGACGAGAGGGATGTATATCTCTTTTGCGACGCGGACAATTGGAAAGCCGTGCAGCCCTTTGTGCAAAGCAGTATCGAACGTGAATTGATCCTGGTCTATGCAGAAAAATATTTCCGCCTCATCCCCACACCGATCGCTGAGGTAAACAGCTACTTGAAATACCGCAATCTGATCTTTATCGGAGATCTGGAATCCGATGCCAAAGTATCCCAGTATATGCGGGCCAGCCTGGCTGATGATTTTATCAACCGGGTCAAATCCAGCGGCGGCGATCTCTTCATTGCGCGCAATCACCACAGCCGGGATCAAATGATCATGTATCTGATGGGTTCAAACAAGCTCAATCTGGAGAAGATAGGAGCCATTCAGAGCGATAATATCTTCGAGATCCTGATCCGCCTCTATGCAGAACGCCTGGGCTATCAAGCCTATCAACAGCCAGTGATACCATCCTCATTTTGGAAAGACTATCACTTCAGCCTGAAGATTCCCGACAACTTCACTCTGTATTCAAACGATAAAGCCGGACACTTCCTGAGCTTCATCTATCGGGCACGCATGCAGGATCGCGAGATTCCGGATAAATACATCAATGTGTATTATGAAGATATGCCCGAAAATGAGATCGACCATCAATGGCTTATCCAAAAACGGCAGATGCTGGGTAAAAAGTACTTCGAAGGCGATACCTTCAATGAAGAAGTGATCCGCAAAGAACAAACCAAACTGGCAGGATACGATGCCTACCGCATCGTGGGAGCATGGGAAAACATGACCCACCTCATCGGCGGGGCCTTTCAATCCTACGCCTTCTGGCACGATGGCAAAGCCTATATCGTGGATAACAGCGTATATTTCCCCGCCGGAGATAAACTGTCTATTCTGGTGGAACTATATGTGATATCCTCCAGTTTCGAGATCAAATGAAGAGAATACTTTTCTTTGCCATACTCGTGCCAGTGTTGCTGATATTGGCTGCCTGCGCCACCCTGCCTCCCAAGGCACAGCCCGGCGCCCCGGACAATGCGGAACCTTGGGAGGACAATTCCCGCCCCAATATTGCGTCCATGTACTATCTGATGAGCGGGAGCTACCTCTCTTTGTGGGGAGATTACGCGGTGGCGGATCAGGTGCTGAGCCTCGCTATGAAGCAGGATAAAGACAGTCCCCAATTGCACAAAGCTTACTTTGAAAACGCGGTGAATTACTACCGCTCTGCCCGCGCTGCCGATGCGTCCTTACGCTTGCAAGAGCTGTTGAAAGAAGCCAGGGAAAGCTTTGTCTTTGACCGCGTTATGCTGCAGGAAGCCTACAAAGCCTATGAAAGTCTGGGCGATTTGGAAGGCATGGCATGGGCGGTGGCTGAACTGGAACACAAATACCCCGGAGCGTGGACGCTCTTTTATAAATACACCCTGCAAAAAGAACGTTTTGGCAAAGCGGATACCAAGCTTTTGGAACAAGCGGAAAAGCTGAATATGGACGATCCACGGCTGGCGCAACTGATCGCGCTGTCCTGGATGGGAGAGGACGACGACAAGGCCATAGATATCCTGCAAGGGCTTCCCTCTGGCATTTTGAACGAGGCATTGCTACTCTCTCTGCTGGATAAGAAAGGCGATCCGGATATAGTGGACCGGCGCTTTGAGAGTTTCAGCTACCCCGAGGACGCTCAGGCGATGACGGGCTTTTTGTTCTACTACAATCAAAAGCCGGAAGCGCAGCGCATCTTTGCTCACCGGGAAAAGATCATCGCAACCGGTGATACCGGTATGCTGGTGGTACTGGCCACTACGGCAGTTCAAGCCGAATCCGGAGAGGATTACCACGCTATGCTGGATTACCTCTCAAACAAACTGCCCAGTCCAGAGGCAGACAGCAAATACGCAGCGATCCTGCTCTTTCACGCCATCCGTACAGGAGACAAAAAGCAGATCAAAGAATTGTCCGAACGCATCTTTGCTTCCCAAGACCTCAATTCGGCACTCTTTACCGCGATTCTGCCCTCCGGCATCTCAGAGGATGAACTGGAAAGCAGGCGCCAAAGGATGGTGGCAGACCTCCAAAAAAACATGGATAAAGGTCTGCTCAAAAACTACTTGCTCTATATTCTCGGTGAAGATACCGATCCCCAATCCCCGGCTCAGGTGAATTATAGCGAAGCATTGTGGGACAAAGCTTATGGCGATAAGAACGATTTGATGGCGATGCTGGATTTCTTTATGCAAAGAGAGGATTTCCACAGCCAAATCTATTACCTGCGAGACGCGCTGAAGCGCTGGCCCAATGAGGCCATGTTTATGAACAATCTGGGCTATCTGCTACTCTCGTCACCCGAAAATTGGGATGAGGCAGAGCGCTTGATATCCGCAGCATTGAAGCAGGATCCGACATCGGTGAGCTATCTGGATTCCATGGCCTGGCTGCATTATCTACGCCGCGACTATGAGCAAGCTATGCAATATGTTCCTCTCATCGAAGCATCTTCAGTGAATTCGGCGGAATTATTCTATCATCTCGGTATGATCTATCTGGCCCGTGAAGATCGTAAAACTGCTGTCTCATATCTGCAAAAGGCTGTGGAAGCTGTGTATCCCGAATCCTACAGCCGAATGGCGGCAGAGCAACTCAAACTGCTGGAATAGGATTTCCAAAGCACGTGATCAAAGTAGAAAATCTGCACTGCGGATACGCGGAAAAGGACATCCTGAACGATGTATCGTTTCAGCTGCCCGAAGCTGAATTTACCACCCTCCTGGGACCAAACGGAGCCGGCAAATCCACCCTGCTTTATGCGCTGATGGGCTTTCTAAAGGCTCGCAAAGGCAAGATTCTGATCCGGGATAAGGAATTGGGGCATTACAGCCGGCCAGAACTGGCTGCTATCTTCGCCTACATCCCCCAGGAATTGCATAGTGATTTTGACTACAGCGTTGCCGATACAGTCCTGATGGGGCGATATCCCTTTATGGACATTATGCAGAGCCACAGCCCTGAGGATCGTGAATTGGTGGATGCCACCCTGAGACGACTGGAATTGCAGCACCTGCGCCATCGCTTTATGCATCAACTCAGCGGAGGCGAGAAGCAGCGGGTGTATATCGCCAGAGCCCTGGTGCAGCAAACGCCCTATATCCTTCTGGATGAGAGCTTATCCCAATTGGATATCAATTATCAGCTCGAGATCATGCGCCTGTTGCGCGGTATATGCAGCGAAGAACGAAAAGGCATCCTACTCATCTCTCATAACCTAAATCTTTCAGCCAATTATGCCGATCGCATGCTCTTCATCAAAAATGGCAGCCTCTTAAAAAGCGGCAAACCGGAAGCACTGATGCAAGACGATATTCTCAGTGATCTGTATGGGATCAGGCTTAGCACTGCCCGCAATCCCATATCCGGCACAAACAACATCATCTATCCATAAAGGAAGCCTGTGAAATACGCTCTTATCATTATAGTCTTCATCGTCATCATACTGGGCCTTGTCACTTGCCCCCAAAAAAACGAAATAAGCCCCGATCATTACCGGGTAGTGCGAGTAGTGGATGGCGATACTTTCATAGTGTCTATCGACGGTGAGGATGTACGCGTACGCTTGATCGGAGTGGATACACCCGAATCCGTGCATCCCAATAAAGAAGTGGAGCATTTTGCCCTCGAAGCCAGTGACTATCTGAAACACCTGCTCACAAACGAAAGTGTATTTTTCGGCTACGATCAAAGCAACGCAGCTGCAAACCATAAAGACCGCTATGGCAGGCTGCTGGCCTATGCCTACCGCGCCGGGGATTCTCTCTTTGTGAACGCAGAGATAATCAAGCAGGGCTATGGTTTTGCCTACACCTCATATCCATTTGAATATCTGGAAAGCTTTCTGGAACTGGAGCGCGATGCCCGTTCCGGCAAACTCGGTCTGTGGGGAGACGCGGAAGATTCCGGGGCAGTATCCGACAGTCTGGTATGGTTCAATCCCGGGAGTAACAAATATCACCGCCAAAGCTGCCGCTACGCGAAGGATGGCGCAGTGGCAATTCCCCTTTCTGAAGCGCTGTCAAAAGGATACGAAGCCTGTAAGGTATGCAATCCCTAAAGCGGCGTGTAGATAGCCAGAACCTCGCCCTCAGCCACTTTCAAACTCATCTCATCCCTTTCAAAGACATTACTGATGCCTCTGCTCTGCTGCTGCTGAATCACGAGCTCTTGCAGCGGATATTCCAAGCCTATGGAACCTACAAAGCGCACGGTAGGACTGTATGCCACCAGCGACAGCAAATCCCCCTTTTTGCCTTCCAGGCTCAAGGATTCCCGGATAAAAAAGATACGCTGCTTTTCGCTTTCAATTGTCGCATCGATGCCCTTACGATATAGATCCAGCAAATTCTGAACAATGGCAAGACAATGGTCAAAGCGCCCCTGCATATCATTGCAAATCACGATGCGCCCATAGCCTTTCTCTGTGCACCAATCAAGCGCCAATTCTGTATCCGTGGCATTTTTGCGGGAGGCATGACGTTGCAGAGGAACATCCCGATACTTATGCAGTAAAGCCGGATCGAGAGAATCCATGTCACCTATTATTACTGTGGGTGAAAGCCTGTGTTCATACACGCTTTGTAGCCCCGCGTCCACGGCTATGATATCGCCATCAATGTTGTCATAACCGGAAAGAATCAGCTGTGGGGCATGATTGGTGATCAACCACGCGCTTTTGTCAGCGCAGAGCATATCGATCCACGCGATTGAGAAAATTGGCAGGATTCAGCTTGCGCTCGTTGAAATGTATTTCATAATGCAAGTGAGGCCCCGTGGATAGTCCGCTATTGCCCATCAGAGCTATGATCTGCCCTTTTGTAACCACGTCTCCGGCTTTCACTCGAGAGCTATAGAGATGAGCATACATGCTGCGATAGCCATTGCCATGGTCCACCAGGATTCGTTTGCCATAACCGCTTTCATATTCAGCACTTATCACCACTCCCGCAGCGGTGGCATAGATGGGCGTGCCAATCTCGTTGGCGATGTCCAGCCCATAATGAAATTCCAGATTGTTGGTAATGGGATGGATGCGAGTGCCCCAGGCGTCTGATATGCGGCCAAAGGTGGGATAGATCGAAGGGATGTCTCCGCTGAGGACTTCTTCCGGCTCTGTCCGGATCAGGTTTTCGGGCATACTGGGCTCCAAAACCTGCAGAATTCCCACCAGTTTCCTTTCGGTATTTTCCATCTTAATTTTCAGCTTAGGATCTCGCGAATGCTCCATTTCCATGCTTGCTCCCCCGCGATATAGCGCAGGATTGCTCTTGCCTTCGCTCTTCAAACCCAAGGAATCCAGCATGCTGTGAATGGAATCCACGGTAGCGTCGTAAAGCTCTATCTTGGCGCGCAAAAGGCTGTTCTCTTCTTCCAAAAGAGCCAGCTTGCGGCTTGCCGACTTCACGCTGATAAAATAACCAAAACCCACACAAAGCAGCATCAAAAGCACTAGTATCGCGATCTTAGCATAGAGGGGCCCTTTATCCGGGCGCAATTCTCCCAGACCCTCGGGACTCAATCCATTACTGTCGTTTATCTTCGTATTATTCTGTTCTATCATAACATCGCCACTAAGATGCAATTTGCATTCCAAGATCTTGTGAAACAGTAGATAAGCACCAGGATTCCCAATATCCACAAAAGGATGCCCAAGTCATACAGCCCAAAGCTATAGCGGTCCAAACTGCTGCGCTTGCCCTTGCTGCGAAAACCTCTGATCTCCAGTGCGATAGCCTGCCTGCCACTCATCAGGATAAGCTCCGCGAGAGCAGCTAAGGCCAATAATTTGTATAGCTTTAACTTGTCCTTCATACTCAGCTTGCGAATGATAATCCCCCGATCCTTCAATTCCCGCATCTGGTCTTTGAACATAGCACTATAATGCGGGATCAACTGCGCCATATAGGAGATCATGAATGATATCTCTTCCGGTAGTCTCAGGGTGGCAAAAGCGGCTCTGTATCGATTAAAATCCATACCGCTGAGGCTGAGCGCGCAAAGGTAGATGATCATGATGCGCAGTGCGAGGAAAGCACTGCTTGTCAGCGCGTCACGGTATATCTTTATAATGCCCAGATCCAGCACTACGCCCCCGCCCCGGCGAAAGAGTAGCTGGATGATCACCAAACTCAACACCAGCCAGATCAGCTTTTTGAGACTCTGAAGACGGGTCCAAAGCACTTTTGGCCCACGCCTGAACTCGCAAAGCCAAGCCAGGATAAATACAATCAAGAGAAAGCCCGGGCTCTGTGACGCGATGGCCAGACTGCTGTAAAACAGGCATAAGACAAAAAAACTGAGGGGATGTAAGAGCCGCTTCACAAGAGTTTACCATCCTGCAGCTTGAGACTTATATCCGGTATAAAGAGCCCCGGTATATGACTCACGATCAGCATCCCTTTACGAGATGCCAGAGCTTTCCCCAAAAGTTCCCTGCGTCTACTGTCAAGCGCCGTAAATGGTTCGTCCAAAACCAGATAGTGATGTTCCAAACACAGGGCTATGCTTAACAGATAGCTTTGTCTTGCGCCCTTGGAAAGCTCCCGCAGGGCTAAAGTCCAGATATCGTCTGCAAAGCCTTCCATCAACGCCTGAGTTTTCACCGCATTACCGTCCAGGCCCGCCATCTCCCAGATGCTGAGATCCTGCTCCAAAGTAAGTCCCAAGATCCTGTTGTCCCCATCCTGAGGCAGGTAAAAAAGAGGAGTCCCTGCGCTATCGATTCTTCCCGCGTCCGGAGTCAATCTGCCGCATAAAAGCTTCAAAAGCGTACTCTTACCGCTGCCGTTTTCTCCACAAAGCAAGACATTGCTCTCTGCCTTGAAATGATGCGAGAGTTCGATAAACAGCGCTTCCCTCCCCGGATAGGCAAAGCAAAGCTTTTGGATCTCAAACATTGGAAAATCCAAGATCTATCTTTATGTCTGCCAAGGCTATAATGACGGGGTTATGACTTGCCAGCACGATGCCCCGGCCTTGTTCGCGCATTTCAATCAACCAGTCTGTAACCAGTTCCAGCGAGCTTTCCGATAGTCCGGTCTCGGGTTCATCCATCATCAAGATGGGATTTTGCATACTGAAACAAATGGCGCACAAGAGCAAACGCTGTTCACCTCCACTTAGTTTCAAAGGTGCTGCTTGAAGCATCTTGCCCAGGCCAAAGCGTGCCGCTGCCGTGTGGATCCGCTCTCTAATCTCAGCGGGTGGCAGCCCCATGTTTTCCAAGGCGAAAGCCAGTTCCAGTTCCAAGCTTGGCATCAGCATCTGATCCTTCGTATCCGCAGGGGCAATGCTTAGGAAGCGGTAGATTTCACAAAGCGGAATCTCTTCCAGAGGCGTATTTCCCCAATGGATGCTGCCGGACACTCTTGCCGGGATCGCTTTGGGAATGATGCCGCAGAGGCAATTGATCAGGCTGCTTTTCCCGCTGGAATTGCCTCCGGTGATCACCATGATCTCCCCGGCCTTCAATTCCGCCGTCAAACCTTTAAACAAAGGAGCCGGAGCGTCTGTAAACTGAAGCTCCAGATCGCTAATCTTCAGCTTAGGGAACAAGTTCGAAATACTGCAGGTTTTCCAGGAGCATGGGTTCCGCCAAGACATCACCCAATTCCATCACTTCCGTTTCCCGCGGATAGTGCATATTCAGCTTCACATTTGGGCTCAATTTCCATTGCAAAGCCTTTGCTACGGGAATAAGCACCGAAGCATTGTCTGTGTCGATAAGCGCTTGATAATCCACCTGTAGATAGCTGATATCCTTCATCCACATCCCACCGGGGATTTGCGGACTTTTCAGGTTCAGGGCGCCTTCTTCGGTCCGTTCCAGCACCGCCCCCGCCAGTTGACCGGGATAGCTGAGGGTTTGGATCAAGCCATCCCGGCTATATATCACCACATCCTTGATGGGCAGGTCGCTTAGCTCTGCCACAAAATCATCGAAGCGATAGCCGTTCATACGCACAAAGGGTTTGGGGTTTTCCATCAGTTTTTGTGTGGCAAAGAAATCTGCCAGAGGCAAAAACTTTACCGGAATGGCAATCTCTTTGTAATGCTCCAGAGATACACGTTCCACATCCCGCACCCAGTGCATGCTGCGCAGGTGGGGAAAGATCACCCTAAGCTGTTCTTTGGGAAAGATTTCGCCCTCGCCTGTGTGGGCCAGATAGCAAGTAAGAGTATCCCATTCTGCCCGATTGAATTTCACTTCGTAGCGATCGCCGGACATAAATTTTATCACGGCAAAGTCTCCCAGTTTCTGCTCTTTCAGCCATGTGTCGAAGCGGATTCCCTGCCAGGTGTTGATAACGGTTTCGCCGTCCAATTCCTTGCTGGTTTGGAATTCTTTTGGCTGGATCTTAAAAAAATGATCGTAGGGGTATTCGTGGCTCACGCCTTGAGAATCTGTGATGATCAGCGCGGCAAGTGGGCTGATCAGTGCTATTATCATGGTTATAATACAGTATTTCATTGAATTATCCTTGTCTCCTTTAAACTTTTATGGATTCCATAGCTGATCACACCGCCCACAGTACCCGAAACCAGTGCCATAGCCAGAACAATCAGCATAATCAGAGGGGGATGACGGAACATCACATATACAGAGATCAGGGCTCCTGCCCCGTTGGCATATGCACACATAAAGATCTGTGATACCATATGGTTACGCTTCGCGAAGATCAGATACACCAAATCCGCTACCAGACCCGGGATGGTATAGGACACCAGCGACAATGCTCCGTGATTGCCGGCGATGCCAAAGATCAGAATCCCAAAAGCCTGGATAATGCCGAAGATAATTCCTGTAAATGGTTTTTGCACTATTACGATCGCCAGCACCAGCCACATCATATAAAAGCCCCCGGCAAACGAGCCCCCCGGTATGCCCATGGGACGCGAAATCAATTTGAAAAAGGGACCCACCAAAGGTTTGATTGCGATGCCCAGAGCAGCCAAAGCCGCGATCAGGATCAGATCTTTTACGGAAAAGCCTTTCAGCATATCAGGTCAACCGGGTCATATGACCGCTATCCATATCCAGCAGGATCATCTCGATGCCAGATTCTTTAAAGAGATTGGTAGCCAAATCATCGGGATATGCGTTGGCTATATATACCGTTTTGATCTCGGCATTTATAATCATCTTGGCACAGATGCTGCAGGGTTGATGTGTGCAATACAAAACCGCCCCGCGCGTGCTGCTGCCATTGATTGCCGCTTGGATGATGGCATTCTGCTCGGCATGAACACCACGACAGAGCTCGTGCTTTTCACCGGATGGCACATTCAATTGCTCTCTGAGGCATCCGGTTTCCGCGCAATGAGGACTACCCTTCGGACTCCCGTTGTAACCGGTGGAAATCAGCTGATTATCCCTCACCAAAGCGGCTCCAACTGCTCTGCGCAGACAGGTGCTGCGGCTTGCTGCCAAAAATGCCATCTTCATGAAGTAATGCTGCCAGGATGGACGCTCATTCATCTTTATCACCTATTTAATACTATTTAAACCAAAATGCCCTCAAACAAGATTCTGTCAAGAGCGATCTTCCGGAAAATTTCTTCAAGCAAACAAATCTGATCCTTACCCGGTTTTCGCCGCATACAGCCTGCCCCTCACTTATGCCGGGCGATGCATCCGGCAGGGATCATGCAAACCCAAAATAGTAGGGCAAAATGGCTTATCCTGCGCTTCCATACGTGCACAGCAGGGAGTTATGGTGCTTGAAGCCTGACAAACTATATCACCGGCATTCAGCTGAATATTCAGCCCCGCATCCCTTGGCTATGCTTACAAGATACTTGACAGCTACAGGCTGGTCCGGGATAATGCAAACCTTTCCTTGAGAAGGTTTTGAAGCGGCTTTCTTCCGAAGAAGCCGGAACCGAAGAATAAAAAATATCAAACTGGAGATGGCGATGTTTCCCAATATACCGGGATCAAAATCCATATTGCAGCGAGTGATGGTGCTTTCGGCGCATTCTAAGGCAGATATCACCCTGCAAAACTACAATCCCTGCGCCGACGTTCTGGAGATGGAAGCAGCGCTGAAAGAATATGGCTACGAAACAGAGGCAAAAGAAGATGGCATGCATTTCCGCTTCAGCATCGTCAAGCACGAAGCCAGTTCACATCGCTACCGGTTTCAGGAATCTGCCACAGCTTTCAGATTGTGGCTCTCGCTGGCGGCAAATCTGAAAGGCGCCCGGGCTACTATCGAGCTTTCAGAAATTCTGTGCAAAAGGGGATATGCTCCCTTGCAGACAGCCCTGGAAGCCATGGGAGCGGTTTTCGGTATTGAGGACAAGCTCATACGCCTTCGCTCTTGCCGTTTAAGCGGGGGTAAAACCCAAATTGATGGCAGCATCAGCAGCCAGTATCACAGTTCCCTGATCCTCGCCGCGCCATTTATGCAAGAGGAATTGCTGCTGCCCTACGGTCCCGCTCAGGTTTCCCTGCCCTATCTAAAGCTTAGCATTCAGATCTTGAGGAGCTTTGGGGCAAAAATCTGCAAGAGGGGGGATTATCTGCGTATATCGCGGGGAAAGCTTTGTATTCCGGAACACTTCAGGGTAGATTCAGATGCCTCTACCGCAGCGTATTACGCGGCATTGGGAGCGCTAAGGCCACAAGGTATTCAGATAAGCCTGGCTCTTGATCCCGCCTACACCCAGGCCGATATGATGATCTTCGATATCCTTGCCGATATGGGGGCCAATGTGCACTGGTCGGACGATATTTGCACCATAACACCGGGCAGACTTATCTCGCAGCGGCTGGATCTGAAGGATGCTCCCGATCTGATGCCGATCTTAAGCATTTTGGCACTGTTTTGTGAGGGACAAACTGTAGTGACCGGGATCGCCCGGCTGGCTCGCAAAGAGAGTAATCGGGTCTTGGGGATCAGGCGGGCTCTGGACCGGATCGGAGTAAAATACGAGTATGGAGATGACTTTCTAAAGATATACCCCATCGCAGACAAGGACTTGCTGGCAGTGCAACTGGATACGCAATACGATCACCGTCTGGTGATGGCATTCAGCCTCCTGCGCTATCGCTATCCGCAAATATCGCTGACAGAGACGGCATCGCTGAAGAAGTCTATAGCATACGCGAACTTAGGGCTTACGGAACCATAAGTTAATCGCCGCTCTCGCGGGGGCCAAATTGCTTTTGTATCTGATTGATGATGGCGTCCAAAAAGAGATCGCCCTGCTCCTCCACATCAAAAGGTTTGAATCCCAGATATTTATCCCACTGGCTGAGTATGTAGTCGTGGCTTACAACACGATAGATTTTATCAAGTTGCAGAGGATTATTTCCGATGAGGAAATCTTCGGCGGAATCGACCAGCCATGAGGCTTCACTTACTGTCATGATGTCGTAGGGTTTCGTTTCCATTATCTCCAGATTCCTGGCCTGAGCGGTCATGAGATCGCGGCCGTAGCAGGAGAAAAAGACGATGGTATTGCCAAAGGGTATGTATTCATGCAAATCACGCAGTGTTACTTCGCCTTCAGGTAGATTACGGCGAAAACCACCGTTATTTACCATGGCGAGGTCGGCCGTGGGGTATTCCCAAACCATGGCTTGAGCTGCCCACAATATGGATGTGGTTACGCGAAACTTGTCGGATTCAAAGGCTTCCGGCAAGATGCCGACCACTTTGTTCAGCTTTCGTTCCAGCTCTCCAATGCTCTCCTCCAAAAAGGGCGCCAGTTTGCTGTGATAATCGGCAGGCGCTTGAGTGAGGGGGATCAGGCGGTTGTCAAAGGAGGCGATGCGATCTTGCTTGATCCGCAGATCGGCCTGTCCAAGATACTGTAAGTGACTGCCGGATGATAGGATATAGATGCCATTGATTTCCTTTGCCACCGGAAATGCCAAGTGTGAATGGCCGCCGATGATCATATCCACGCGTTCGTCCAGTTGAGTAGCGAGCAGGCTGTCCGCTTCCCAGCCGTTGTGACTGAGGATTACCACCAGATCGCTAGCGGCATCCGCTTCATCCAGCACTCTATCGATGGCATCTGTGTAGGGCAGGATGCTCAGCCTTGCCACGTTTTCCGGCTTCACTCTCTCGGGAAGGCTGTCTATGGTGAGGCCTATTACTGCCACTTTGGTATTGCCTTTGCGAAAGATTTGGTATGGCGCTCTGCCAAAGCTGCTGCCGTCGGGATTGAGGATGTTTGCGCTCAGAAATGGGAAAGCGGCGCGTTGGGTCAAAGCCCTGGCATGAGCTTCGGATACATCGAATTCGTGGTTGCCAAAGGTGGCTGCGTCAAGTTCCAGGCGTTCAAATACTTCCAGCACTGCCCCGCCCTTTAGGCCATCGTATTCCAAGGATGAGATTATCGATCCCGTTTGCATGTCTCCGGCGTCCAGCCACAAAGAATTTCTACGTTCACTGCGGGCTTCATCCAGGTGATATTCCAAGGCTAAATATCCGCCTTGTCCGTTGGAGGCGGGTTCATAGGCAGCGTGACTGTCATTGGTATGCAGGATTCTCAGGTTTTGGGCGCAGGCTGACAGCAGCAATCCGAATAGAATGGTGAATACGAGCTTAAGCTTCATTTAATGCTTCCTTTGGCAATAGTTTGGGATACTTTTTCCAGATCTTCCGGCGTGTCGATGCCGATGCCCCGGTAATCCGTGTTGACCATGCGGATGGGGATTCCGTGTTCCAGGGCGCGCAGTTGTTCCAGTTTCTCTATGGCTTCCAGTTTACCGATGGGCAGATCTACAAAGTGTGTCAGAGCCGCATAGCGAAAGCCATAGATTCCGATATGGCGAAAATACCGGCAATCCGTACTGTTATCCCGATTGTAGGGGATGGGGCTGCGGGAAAAGTAGATGGCGTTTTGTTTGCTGTCTGTCACCACTTTCACCATATTTGGATTGAGGATATCTGTTTCACTGTCAAAGGGCGTCATCAGGCTGGCGATCATCACTTCTTCATCATCAAAGGCTTCCAGCAGGGCTTTCAAGGCCTCAGGGCTGATCAGAGGTTCATCTCCCTGCACATTCACGATCACGCTGTCTTCCTCCAGATACTCCGCTACAGCCGCCACTCGATCGGTTCCGCTGGGCAGGCTGCTGTCGGTAAGCATCACCACGGCACCAAAGTTTTGTGCCACAGAGGATATCTTCAGATCGTCGGTGGCGATTATTACGTCGTCGAATAGTTGTGAGCGGATCACTCTTTCCCATACATGCTGAATCATTGGTTTGCCGGCCAGTACAGCCAGCGGCTTTCCGGGAAAGCGACTGGAGGCATAGCGGGCGGGAATCACTGCATAGCATATCATCTCTCATCTCCCCGGCAGAGGTCTATTTGTTAAGGTCCTCCGCCTTGTTGTAGTGCTTTTTCAGCCAGATCAACAGAGCTGATGTGTCGGTGTAATTTACACCGGGGATGCGCATAGCCTGAGCGATGTTGAGAGGCTTGATGCGGGCAAGCTTTTCCCGTGCTTCCCACGCCAGGCTCTGTATCTTATGATAATCGATATCTTCGGGGATGCGATAGTTTTCTGCCTTTTGATGCCGGGCCAGTTCCTCGTGCATCCGGTCCAGATAACCGGAATATTTGATCTCCAGTTCCACTCTCCGGCGGATGTCCGGACCAAAATCTTCCGGAATTGTATAGCCATAGCGCACGAGATCTTCCAGATGCAGCTCCGGTCGCTTCAGCAGCAAGGAAAGTTTGCCCGGCTCTTTCAGATCGGCATGCATTGTGCTGTTGTTATTATGCAAATACCTCGTTTCGCGTTCTTTGATGGAAAGCATGCTTTGAAAGGCTTGCCAACGGCTCTCGGAGACCAGACCAAGCTGATAACCGATCGGCATCAGGCGTTCATCAGCGTTGTCCTGCCGCAGCAGCAGCCGGTATTCCGCGCGTGAGGTGAACATGCGGTAGGGTTCGTTTGTGCCGCAGCTCACCAGATCGTCGATCAACACACCGATGTATGCCTGACTGCGTGAGAGTATGATGGGCTGCTTGCCTTCCAGCGCCAGACTGGCGTTTATCCCCGCCATCAAGCCTTGTGCGGCGGCTTCTTCATATCCGCTGGTACCGTTGATCTGTCCCGCAAGATACAAACCTTTCAGCCCTTTGCATTCCAAAGATGGATAGATCTCGGAAGGATCCACATAGTCATACTCGATGGCATAGGCATAGCGCATGATCCTGGCTTTTTCCAGGCCGGGAATGCTGTGCACGATGCGTTCCTGCACCTCGGAAGGCAGGCTGGTGGAGATGCCGTTCACGTAGCCTTCCACGGTTCCCATGCCTTCAGGTTCGATGAAGACATGGTGGCTATCACGCTGAGGGAATTTCACTATCTTATCCTCGATCGAGGGGCAATAGCGGGGTCCGATGCCCCGGATCATGCCCCCATAGAGGGCGGATTCATGTAAATGTTCGCGGATGATGCGGTGTGTTTCGGCAGTGGTGCGGGTCAGATAGCAATTTGCCAGGTTTTGCAAAGGGATGTTTCGGTAATAGGAAAAGCCGCTGGGATCGGCATCTCCGGGCTGAGTTTCCAAGGCGCTGTAGTCCAGACTGTTGAGGTCTACTCTGGGTGGGGTTCCGGTTTTGAATCGCAACACTTTCAAGCCCAATTCCGCCAAAGAGTGTGACAGCTCGTCGGAGGACGGCTCACCGCTGCGCCCGCCTTTGAAGCTTTTATTGCCGATGTGGATGCGTCCGGCCAAAAAGGTGCCCGAAGCGATGATCACTTTGGGGGCAAAATAATTTCTGCCGATCTCGCTTACGCAGCCTTGCAAGATTCCGGCTTCCACCGTTAACGCCGCGATATTGGCTTCGATGACTTGCAGATTGGCACAGCTTTCCACGGCTTCTCGCATCAAGAGAGAATAGCGGCTGCGATCGTTTTGCGCTCGGGGTGCCCACACGGCGGGGCCTTTGCTGCGGTTTAACATACGAAAATGAATTCCACTGAGATCGGCAACGCGTGCCATCTCTCCACCCAAAGCGTCAATTTCTCTGGCCAGATGACCCTTTGCCGGGCCTCCGATGGAAGGATTGCAGCTCATGCGACCGATGGCTTCCAATTTGATGGTAAACAGAGCTGTATTGGCACCTCTGCGCGCTGCTGCCAAGGCTGCTTCGATGCCGGCGTGTCCGGCTCCGATCACAATGATATCGAAGTGTTCGTGCATTGGCCGGGCTACAATCTGCTCTGCAAAAAGTCCGTCAGCTGCGAGATTCCGGTATTGTTCAGGGAAGAGACGGCATAGATGGGCACATCTTGCAGTCCCAGTCCTTTACTGAGGTCCGCCAGCAGCTTCTTTTGCTTCGTCTTTGGGATCTTGTCCGCTTTGGTGGCGATCACGCAATGGTCGATCTTGCGGATGCGCAGCATATCCAGCATCATGATGTCCTTTTTATCCGCGCGATGGCGAATGTCCACCAGCACAAACAGGGCTTTCAATTGGCTGCGTTGTTCAAAGTATCTGTTCACCATGCGGCGCCACTTTTCCTGCTCTCTCTGGCTTACCTCGGCAAAGCCGTATCCCGGCAGATCGGTCAGCTGCAAAAAGCCTGATTCTTCATTGTCGTCTATCTTGTAGCGGGTCAAAAAGAAATTTAAGAGCCGGGTTTTTCCCGGTGTTCCGGAGGTTTTGGCCAGTCCATGATGATTTGTAAGCAGGTTTATCAGAGAGGATTTTCCCACATTGCTGCGCCCAGCAAAAGCAAATTCGGGATAGGCGGAGGCGGGGTAGTCAGCCGGCTCCACAGCGCTTTTCACGTAGTATGAATCGATTATTCTAAGCATTGCTATAGATCACACTGCTGCGTTCGGATTCGTAGATTTCCACTTCTTTGATGCCGGCGTCATAGTCTGCCAGGCCCTTTTCCATTTCAATATAGATGATGCGGGCCAGATTTTCGGAGGTGGGATTTTGCCCCTGCAGAAGGGGTAGATCGTTCAGGTATTCGTGATCAAACAGATCCAGGATGCTTTTCAGGATGTTCTTGATGATGCTGTAATCCAGCGCCATTCCTATTTCATCCAGTGTACTGCATTCTATTCCCACCCGCACTTTCCAGTTGTGACCGTGCAGGTTTGAACAGGCTCCCTGATATCCGCACAAACGGTGTGCGGCAGAAAAGTGATCACTTACATTCAGTAAATACATACGTTGCTCCTAAAAATACTTTTTGCGGATGAAGATAAAGACCAAAAGCACCGAGAGCGTTACTGCCAGTCCCATCACGATGAAAAAAGAATGGGGATGCTGCTGCAGCGGTAGTCTCAGGTTCATGCCATATATGCTGGCGATCAGGGTGGGCAGGGCCAGTATGATGGTGATCGAGGTGAGGAACTTCATCACTACATTCAAGTTGTTTGAGATGATCGAGGCAAAGGCGTCCATCATGCCGCTCAAGATGCTGCTGTGAATGTTTGCCATTTCGATGGCCTGCTTGTTTTCGATGATCACATCTTCGATGAGGTCTTCTGCTTCGGGATCTTCCTGGAGCCAGCGCGATCGCTGCATACGCTCCAAGATAATCTCGTTGCTTTTCAAAGAGGTATTGAAATAGACCAAAGATTTTTCCATGCGCAAGAGGCGGATAAGCTCTTTATTGCGCATGGATTGATGCAATTCGTTTTCGATGTTGGTTGTACGACGGTAAATCTCTTTCAAAAACTTCAGATAGTAGATGGCGGTGCGTAGATTGATGGCCAGAATAAAGCTCTGTTGTGTGATGTTAAAAGCTTTGTGCTTGCCATCAAGATACTGCGTAAGAATCTCATTTTCGTAAAAAGATACCGTGATTACCTGGTTCTGTACCACGATGATGCCCAATGGAGCCGTGGCAAAGCTGACACTGGCTGAGCGATGACGATAATACAGCGGTACGCGCAGGATGATGAGCATGGCTCCCTCATCATATTCCATGCGCGAATTCTCATCGGCATCCTGTAGGTCTGTGATAAAGTCTTCGGGGAGCTCGTATTTGCTCAGAACAGCATTCACTTCTTCTGTGTCCGGATTTTCCAGATGCACCCAAAATGAGTCGTCCCAATTGAGCGCGGGCACAAAGCGCTGTCCGGCAATCTTGTAATATAAAATCAATTCCGATACCTCCTTATCTATTTCATGTGATGTCAGTTTCCCAAAGCTAATACAATTTGGCAAGATATTTTCATCTCCCCGGCAAAGTTGAAGCCCCCAAAAGCCTTTATTGTCTATTTTGGGTAAAGCTTTGGGACAAAAAAAACGGCGCATTCATCAGAACGCGCCGCTGTCTATGTATGTGACATCTCATCAGGGGAAATTGATTTGAATCTTTTTTACCTCGGGATACTTCTCCAGATGTTCATGGATCTCCTCGGCAACGTTGTCCCGCCAGTTATCAAAGCTCATCATGTTCAGGTCTATCAATACCTCACCATTGCTAAAGCCCACATATTTTACCATTTTCAGGCTTACGATATCTTCGCCTACCTGTGGATAAATGATCTTTTTCAGCTCTTCCAGGATCGTATCTTTGCTGAAATTTGGCACTTCCTTCAAGCCGTGAGCTATCTCATAGTTCGAGATCGCCGTTTGCAGAGTATCCGCTGCCAATACAGAGCAGTGAACTTTCACCGGGGGCAGACCGTCAAGCGCTTCCATGGCATCACGCCAGGTAATCTGTTTTGCCTCATCCAGACTTTTGCCTTTGGCCAGATCAGTGATGATGGAGGCGGTGGCGATATTGGAGGCGCAGCCGTAGGAGAGAAAACTGACGTCTTCGATTACCTTGCTGTCTTCATTTACCTTCAGATATACCGTTACCTGATCCCCGCAGGAGGGACTCCCTTCTGTGGCTGTGGCATCGGCATTTTCCATCTTACCCACGTTGTGCGGGTGCATGAAGTGATCCAGTACTTTCTGTGAATATTGCATTTATGTCTCCTGTTTCTTAAAAGCGTTGTAAAGTGGGCTGCGCTTACGCAATTCTGCGGTGATCTCCGCGAGTTTTTCCACCGCAAAATCGAGTTCTGCCTTTGTGTTGTAACGATTGATTGTAAACTTCATCGATCCATGCGATTGCACATGGTTTTTGCCGATTGCCATCAGCACATAGTTTGCCTTCAGGCCTTGAGAAGCGCAGGCTGATCCGGTGGCAACCGTGATGCCATGCATGTCCAGCATCATCGTGATGGCCTCACCTTCAATGTAATCGATGGAGATATTGATGTTGTGCGGTGCTCTGCCCATGCCTTCAGCGCCGTTCAATTCGATGTATTCTATCTTTTCTTTGAGGCGGGTCAGCAGGTAATCCGAAAGCTCACGAAGCTGCTTGATGCTGCCATCCAGGTCGGCAAAGCCCAGCTCCACCGCCTTGGCAAATCCCGCGATCAGTGCGATCGACAGACCACCGGTTTGCAAGCCGTCCACCCGCTTTACTCCGTGAATAATTTGCCCCAGCTTTGTGCCCTTGCGCAGATACAGCGCGCCAATGCCTTGAGGTCCGTGAATCTTGTGGGCACTCACACTCATGGTGTCTATGCCATAGTCATTCACATCCAAGGGCATTTTGCCGTAGGCTTGCCCGGCATCCACATGAAAATAGATCTTGTGACCCGCGCCGGCCAAGATGTCGTGTATCTCTTTTAAGGGTTGGATGGTGCCCACCACGTGATTCACAGCCGTAGTCATAAACAACACTGTATCCGGGCGTAGCTCTGCTTTCAATTGATCCAAATCTATGCGTGCCTTGCTGTCCGCGCTCAGATAGCTTACTTCAAAGCCTTGCTTTTCCAGCCAGGCAGCATTGGTGAGTAAATCGGGATAATCCACCACACTCACAATCACATGACCACGCTTCAGAGAGGCTGCCAGGCCTTTGATGGCGATATTGTTTGCCAAGGTCCCGCCGGAAGTAAAATGAATCTCCTCGGGAGTGGCACCCATGGATTTTGCCACAATCTGGCTAAAGCCCGCCAAAGCGTCATTGGTGCTTTCTCCTGTGCTGATAAAGCTGCCGGGGAACCAAAACTTTTCACTGAAATAGGGCAGCATCGCGTCCAGAACTTCCGGAGCCATAGGGCTGCTCACACAGTTGTCCAAATAGATTGAACCGGGTTTCATTTATCTTTCCTTTGCCAGATTTTCATGATATCCTTCAGAGTGTAGGATCTGAAAACCTGCTGTAGTTTATTTTCGAGTTCACTGAAAAATGGCGACAAAGTGCAAGCTTCGCCCAGACAATGCCTGCCGCTGGTGTCCACGCAAGCTGTGTTGAAACTTTCGTCTTCCACCGCGCTGAGGATATCCGCAAAGCTGATTTCATTTGGTTTTTTGGCCAAAGCGTATCCGCCCAAACTGCCGGGACTGCTATTTACCAAACCGGCGGATTTGAGCAAAGCCATCAGGTGCTCGATATATTTCTTGGGTAGCTTCTGGGCTTCACAGATCTTTTGGGCCGATACATACCCCTGTTCGTGGATCTCAATCAAAGCCCGCAAGGCATATTCGGTCTTGGTATTCAGCGCCATGTCATTCTCCTGTAAATAATTTAAAGCCAAGCTTTATTCTAAAATACATACTAATTAGATATGCTATATCTGTCAAGTGGAATTTAACGAAAGACATCCTGTGTCATACAAATTATTGCAGGTCGGAAAAAGCTTCCCAAGTTAAAAAGGTCACCGATAATTGCAAATTGGATCACTGAAAATTGCAAATGCCAAAACATATACACTTCCAATACCCTAAAAACTACCTTTCGAAATCCATATTGGTATATTGCATATATCATTACGGGAATTTATAACCTGATTTGAAGCTAAGTATAGTGACAACCACTTGGACAAAATAGTGCCAGATTTGCAGGTTTTGGTGATCAAAACAGGGAAATTTACTAAAACAATGTCCATTGGTCTTCTGCAAATGCTCTTCGGATATTCTTTTGTCTCTTCGACTTATCTATTTTGTCCATTGATCGCTATTTGCAGATTTCAGTGACTCTTTATACGAAAGGGTAATGCGATGAAGCTCAAAGATATCTTAGCTAAGAGTAATGCTGATTGTGTAACTCGTTTGAACACGATGTACAACGCGATTTTCCAAATGACAGGGCGATCTAACTTCGTCGATAGGTATAATGGGGTATTGAAGGTAAAGCTGGATTATAAGCGCCCCAGAACTATTGAGGGATGATGGGTGAAGGCACTCTGTTCACCAACTGAGTTCCATAGTAAGCTTATCTCAGATAGCGTCATGCCTCTCATGCCCAGGCCCAGAGTGCCGTAGGCACGCTATTTCAGATAGCATTCGGTTGTCACACAATGAATTAAGTGCCATCGGCACGACATTTCAGATAGCATGGTGCCCTCACGCCCCGAAAACTCCGAAAGAGTGCCGTAGGCACGACATTTCAGATAGCCTCTAATCCTCCGGTTCCGCAAACAAATATTTCTCATCGTATTTGACTCTGTACTTGCCCAAAAGAGCTTCATATTCGGCGATAAACCGCTTGTTTCCGTGATGTTCTTCTTGTTTGGCGATATAATCTCTCACCTGTTCCAGCCCGCTTTGGGATACGGAAAACGCGCCAAAACCATTCTGCCAATTGAATTTGCCGATTACCCAGCCTTTCTCGTTTATGAACCTGCTGGTGTTGGCCTTGAATCTCTGAGCAAAATCTGACACAGATAGAGTCGGATGCAGTCCCACTAAAAGATGGATGTGATCCTCCATGCCTCCAATGCATTGAAAAAAGCAGTTTAAATCCCTGGTCAAGCCGGCAGAATAATCATAGAGTTCCTTTTGGGCATAGTCGTGGAACAATCGCAAGCGTTTTTGAGTTGCAAATACATAATGAATATAGAGTTGTGTGTAGGTATTGGCCATCTTCATTCTCCTGAAACGCATTTGAGAACAAAGTTTATGACCCGGGAATGAGGAGTCAACCAATTTGTTGAGCTTGCTATCTAAAATGTCGTGCCTACGGCACTCTTTCGGAGTTTTTGGGGCGTGAGGGCTATCTAAAATAGCGTCCCGCTGGGTTAAAAAGGTCACCGATAATTGCAAATTGGATCACTGAAAATTGCAAATGCCAAAACATATACACTTCCAATACCCTAAAAACTACCTTTCGAAATCCATATTGGTATATTGCATATATCATTACGGGAATTTATAACCTGATTTGAAGCTAAGTATAGTGACAACCACTTGGACAAAATAGTGCCAGATTTGCAGGTTTTGGTGATCAAAACAGGGAAATTTACTAAAACAATGTCCATTGGTCTTCTGCAAATGCTCTTCGGATATTCTTTTGTCTCTTCGACTTATCTATTTTGTCCATTGATCGCTATTTGCAGATTTCAGTGACTCTTTATACCAAGGTTTCTGCCGGGCGGGGCTCGCTCTATGGTTAAAGGGGTGCCGATCCGGATATCATCCCGTTATAATCGAGTGTTCACGCGATGATAACGCCTGAATATCGCCTTCGGCACAGCTTAATCTTCAGGGCAAGACACGGGTCAGCCGGCTTGGCAAACAGCAATAAGGATCTCATGAAGTCCAAAGAGCCCCATAACAAGTGGTCAGTTCGAAGCATGGAAAGGCTCTTTGAACTCCACACTCCCATCGATTTGGAGTATTGTTATTTCTTTGCGGCTTGTTTAATTCGTTAAATTCAGAGCGAAACCCCAAAGTCCATAAATAGTCCGAAATCGGCTCAATTTGCAATTATCGGTGATTCAAACACGCGCAAAAGCGTCCAAAACCGATTGACAAATGGCGATCAATAGACAAATGGGGATGAAGCCTTATGTGGTGGGTAGAAACTAAATCAAAGCCTTCGCACACTGGATCAAGGTCAGATCGAATTTGATTCAGAGATGAGCCCAGTTGGAGTCCCCGGAGCACATACTCCTTTCCCACCCTTTCACTGGATTGAAGGTCAATATCGCCAATAAACTAACGCATTTCTATAAAAAAGATACGGACAGCTCACACTTTTGATTAGTATTAAAATGCGTAACCTAACAGCAATGATATAGTTCTGTTGGAAAAGTCATTATCGTCACCTTCGGAAACCTTGGATAAACCCCAATCGTATCGTAAGTCAAGCAGTAACTTATTCATTCGAAATTCGCCACCAAGGATAAAAGACAAATCTGTCGATTCTGTGGAATCTTTTCTATCGAATTCCTCATTTTCAGTATAGCTTTCTCCAAGATATGTGCCATTAAACTCAGCCTTGCTTTTAGATGAAAGTAAAAAACTAATGGAGGGACCGAGAAAAAGCCCGAATTTTTCAGTAAGCTTATATTTGGCTAATACTGGTAACTGCATGTATGATAAACTCCAGTATTCCTTAACCCTGCCACTAAAAACCTGAGTCCCGTTTACTGTTGCTTGTGCGTCAACAACCGCCAATCCAGAACTACTAACATAAGCAACACTTCCAATCAATACTACGTCTATAGGATATCCCGGTGTACCGTG
>ENA-UOOK01001104-UOOK01001104.1-fermentation-metagenome-genome-assembly--contig:-NODE-1104-length-35969-cov-8.505096_pt1 | contig 35969 bp, 21 predicted proteins | sample MGYA00245777_ERZ724023 | MGnify/ENA primary metagenome ERZ724023 (study PRJEB28704, sample SAMN03018312) | fermentation metagenome | biome: anthropogenic terrestrial biome; feature: soil; material...
TATTTCCCCGCGTCTTGTGATAGGAAACATCCGCCCAAAGCTTGCCGTTTCCCCCCCGATGGAACACTTTAGCTTTCAAACATAGATAACATGATATCTCTTTGAGCTTGAATTTGTGTCGGGGCGCTATCTTTTGGCTATGTTCCAGCAGCATGAAAAACACATCCTTGAAGCCAAGGAGGTGCCGCATGAGTCAGAGTAGAAACAGCCTCAATACGATTTGCCTTCGCCGTGGCAGATGGGTCGTTGAATACATCGATTTTGAGGGTAAACAAAAAATCAAAACACTTAACCCTCGATGATGAATTCGCCGGTGATAACGGAAAAAATGGTGAAATCAGGACGGCGAATCTTTGTGGAATATCCGGTGGCGGTTCACGGACTGGAGTTTGAAGAACCGGCAAGAACGATATTCGAACGGACCGTGATCACCTCGGAAAAACTGGGCAGGCCGGATGCAGCACGGCTGCTGGTTTCGACAGGTAAAAAATTACGTGGAGCCATTGTTGGTATCCGCCAAAGTGGCCGGATATCCGAACGTGCTGCTCGGAGCTTCCGGATTCAGCAATTTTATTAAAGCACGCTATGCTCCGCAAGAGGATTGGCGGTTGGTCTGGCAGTTCATCCTGGATTGGCTTGAGTCAAGAATTGAGCTGTCCCCGTGGCAAATGGCGGTTCGTCCTTCTTTTTCCGTTGCTGATCAATTACTGGCCACGGCGGAAGAACAGGCTTTTCATAAATCGGTCCGTTGGTTTTCCGATCATGCCTTGAGTCTGCATACTGAATTGTTGGTGGCAGAGGGAGTCGATTCCGTCATTGACCACGAAGGGCGGCAGTTGCCCCGCTACAAGACCCGCGGCGATTGTACCGGCGAAAGCGCATTGGTTTTTGCTCTTGACTGGAAGTTGAACCGAAATCCGGCATCGCGCCATATCTCGGGCAAAATCATGGATCATCTGTTCAATTCGCCGGAATTGTGTTGCCTGGACTCGCGGAATCCATGTTACGGAATGTTGAATTTTTATGAAAACTTGCCGACTTTTTACGGAGACGATAGTTGTCGAGCCATGCTGGGGTGCATGATTTCTGCGGAGCTTCTGGATAACACGACCTGGGATCGAAATATCCTGCGCTGCCTTTTGTCATGCTTGCGCACTACCGGACCGCAGGGATTCCGTCAAACAAATTTGCGCTGGCCTTTGGATTTTCCAGGAGACGCCGGGTGGGAATATTTTCAAAGAACGGAGAGCTGTAACTACCGCCCCCACAGTCAGGCCTGGATGTGGGCCGCTTATCTGTTGGCATGGCATTTGAGCGGCTGCCGCGAATTCCTCGATTCAGCTCGCGAGGGCATATCCCGGTTGATGATGGTATATCCGGATAAAATTATCTGGACCAACGGATTTTCTCAGGAAATTGCCCGAATGCTATTGCCTCTCGCGCTTCTGCTACGGATCGAAAATACCGCAAAACACCGCGAAATGTTCAAGCGCATCTGGCGGGATATAGAGACCATTCTGGTCGATTGCGGCACTGTTCGTGAAACCATGGGCAACCTTTCCTCCGGTATGTATCTTTCTCCGCGCTGCAATGAAGAATACGGTACAACGGAAGCGGCGCTGATTCAGGAGAATGGCGATCCGTGCTGCGATTTGTTTTATACGGTCAACTTCGCCTTTGTCGGGCTGCATGAAGCGGCAATGGTCACTGGTGAAGAGATTTATATGCAGGCCGCCGACAGGATGGCCGCATTTTTGACACGTGTGCAGGCAGTATCGGAGCAACAACCGTATTTGAACGGTGCATGGCTACGCGGATTTGACTGGGAACTTTGGGATTACTGGGGAAGCTCAGCGGATAATGGCTGGGGAGCCTGGAGTGTTGAAACCGGCTGGACCAACAGTTGGATCGCCTCGGTTTTTGCCCTGCGCAAACTGAAGATGGGATTGTTTGATCTGGTGTCCCCCATGCGATACCAAGCAATTCTACCGGAGCTTTGGAGCGAAATGTCGGCAGTACATTCGTTGTCAGACAAATCGGCTATAGTCCATGCCGCAGCCCCAGGGGTACTATAAATAAATGTAGGATAACAAGGAACGCCATCACATCAAGTAGAAAATGCCAGAGAAATTTTGCCTGATTTTGCGTATGCGTACTGATGTCCATATTGCAGCATATTTGTCCCGATAGAAGAAAGAAGGGAAACCCGGCCAGCCACGACTCGTTTCGTAGGGTTTGAAGGAGTTGCACAGCTGTGCCGGATTTCCCCAAATAATGTAAAGTTGATAGACAAACCGAGGTTGCCGAACTTGGTTTTTGAGTCATTTCTCCAGTTAGAATATTTAATCAATAATTGTTAAATTCGCCGATCTTTACTTCAAAGGAGCGTAAATAATCCTTCAGTTCAGGAAGATCAATTCCGTATTTCAGAATACCGTAAAATATTTCATCTCCCCAGAAAAAGGGAATTTCTTCTGTCAGGAGAGCCCGATAAGAATTCAAACTGTTTTCCAGTTGCAGTTGGGTTATTCTGTGATCCATCAGCGCGGCAAACAGTGCCACTATGGCACCGCACCGCTTGCCGTGGATCATAATATTCTGTTTATGGCCCATTGTGGATAGAACATTGATCAATGCTGTTATATCGCGAGCGCGATCGAGCAAGAGATTTTTCCCTGCAATCCAGGCCAGCGAAGCGAGTTGACTGCGTTTCCCCCGATATACCTGCTGCATCCAGTTTTCCCGGTCCGGCCATGTATCCCTGCCTGCGGTATCTCCGAAGCCGCGCATATCCGGCCATACTGTCAGAATATTGCGGCGCGCGAACTCAAGTTGTTCTTCCGGATCGCTCATTCGCGGTAATTCGTCGAGCAGGATCGCAATACCATCAATTTTATCTGGGATCAGGATTTCCGCAGGCAACCAGATGTCCTCTTCCGGATGAAATAAAATCCGTTTCCCGGAGATGTTACCGATCTGGTAAGAATCGGCCAATTCCCATTCAGGGATACAAGCAGAACCCATTTCCGCAGTGATGGAGTCAATGAATATCTTTAGTGCTTCATCAGTGGAAAGCTGCGTTGAATATGCAGCGGCGGCATATTCGTTAAACAGTTTCATCGGTGTGGGATAACCCGCCAGGAATAGATTGCCGGTATCCGTAACCATGCATTCGCTTTCATCGGGAATATCTCCACGATCAATTTTCGCAGCCGGGACAAAGCCGGCATTGTTGGCAAGATGAAGATTGAACCATTTGAGCACGTTTTCCTGCTGATCGCTTCGATATTCATGCCCGCGATCTTCCACTGTCCAAGTGAAATTCCCGTCAGCGCCGAGAAGCTTGTAAAAGGCTTTTACTTCGGTGATGAAATACTCAACCTGATCAAAACTCCAAATATCCTTTCGGTTGGTAACGATCGTCATTGGGCGCGGAGCAATCAAAAAAGCAGCAATATCCGGATAATCCAATCCCGCCGGGATCGGATTGAAAAAGACTTGTTCGGCATCATCCACATTGAGTTCTGCAAAATCGCTGCGGATACAGGCTGCCGGCGCCAGGACTTTAATCCGGATATCGAGTGCGGCAGCAAAAAATGTTTCAGTACCGCCGCCGGACGATCCGGTCATGGCGATCCTGTCCGCATCTATTTCCGGCTGCGCGGAAACCACATCAATGGCGGCAATGGTTTCGGCAAGCATAAACCATTGCAGATTATGTGCATAAAGATTCATCCGGTTCCCGATAATATTATGCTGCGTGCCGGCAAAAGAAAGAATATTGCGATCCCGGTCAAGCAGGTTCCGTTCACCACCGCCAATGTAGTCGAAGGTCAGAGCCGCATAACCATTTGACGCAAACAGTACGGCCCGTTCGCGAAGGCTGTTTTTACCGGCCATATCATGTCCGTGCGGCAGAATTACCGCCGGGAGCTTGGCAGGATGATTTCGCGGAAGATAGAGGTTGGCGCTTACCCAGTCATTACCGAACGGCGAAAAAAGCAATTTACGGATGATCAGATTTTTCCGGTGAATTTCATCGTTACAACATATTTTGACGTTTTCCCGTGGCCAATTTCCACCGATAGCGATGAGAAAATTTTTCCTGATGCGCTCCCGTTCCTCATGCCATGCCGCGATGGTGGAAATATCGCGCCGTATTTTTTCTCTTTGCAAAGCCAGTTCGTGACCGATTTTCTGATATCGGGCAGTGACCATTTGTTCCGCCGACTGCCCGGTTTTTTCATAAATGCATTCTTTGATTCTATTGATTTGAGGTTTTTTCATTTTTCCCCGGCCATATTTTCTTCGGGCATTGACAACAAACGCAGAGGACTGCTGGAAATAAACGGCGGAATGCCGCTGATGAAAAGCTCCATATCCTCGCCGTTAAGATTCATTTTCCATATCCTGCCGTCCGAGCCGGCCGGAACCTGGATACGATGTTCGAGGTATGATTTATTGTCCAGCAGTTCTGTCGAGTGCAGCGGCTTCTGGTTCCGAACGGGATCGGGGCAATCCCACAACGCAAATTTATATGGTTCTTCTCCTTTGATCACCAATGAGAATTCTTGCGTACCCGCCGGAACATAGAAATAATGATTTCTCAACCCCCCGAACGGGTGCAGCCGCTGGTTAATGGAAGATGCTTTGAACACGACATAGCGGTTTTTGATTTTCAAGGCCGGATAGCCCCTGGTCACCAGATTGATTTTGTAAATTCCGCCGCTGCCGGCGGTGTAGGAAAGCGGATTTTCTTCGGAAAAACTGCCCGTATCCACTTCAAGCATTTCAGGTGATGTAATTCGATAAATAACCGGAAGTTTCGCATGTCTGCCAAGTGTCGTGATTTCAATCTTTTCATTCGGAGCTGCATAAATCAGCAATTCATGATCCAGATACCGGGGGGCAACGGCAATGCGTTCATCAAATGTACCGGACTCCTTGTTCAGCGGGACCAATTTCAGGTCATTGGTGTCCGGCCAGCGCGGCAGTTGCGGTTTGGCCTCCGGAATTTTGATTCCGTCCAGAACATTTTTCAGTTCTTCAGTACTGAAGGGCGTAATACCGGCGGACGCCATTGCTTTCAGGATGGTTTCATCATTTCCAGTGACCGGGTATGCGATCTTCTTCATCTCCTGATTATCGGGAAGTTCCTGTAAGGCGCGGTACAGAATGAGCATAACCCGCCGCCGAACTGTGGCACTCCAGGCATCCATACAGCTCAATTCGGCGCGTAACGCGGTGGTAATCAGTTCCGGATCCGGCCGCAGGGTCTGAATTTCGGAACAGGCCTGGAGTGCAAGATAGTGAATCCTCAGCAGGTCGATTCTTTTCCGGGTATCTTCGCGGTCGGCCAGCTTTGCGGCTTCCTCAAGCTCGTGCCGCATTCGGCAAATGACCGCGTCCTCCAGAAAAACTTTTCCTTTGTTGATATGCTCATGAAAGCGCCACATCGGTTCAAATGCTTTGCCATAGGCATGATGGACAAAATCCCGTTTCAATTCTTCAACGTCCGCCTTGGGATTCCACCAGAGTTTTACGGTTACGTAATTGCTCTGGGCGCCGCCTTCCCAATAGTCGCTGCACTCGGTGGCGATTCCTTTCACCCCTTTTTCGAGATACCAGTTACAGTCCTGCTGATGGACATCGATCAGTGAATACGGCGATTCAAACCACCAGCAGGTGAGAAAATCATAATCGCGAATGGCAATTGTCGGGCAGACTTCAAGAAATTCTTCCACCTTTTCACGGAAAACCTTGTTGGTTAGGGACGAAAGCGGTTCGTCAAGCACTTTGTTCCAGGAGGTCATGAATACGAACACATCGTCGTCGGCTTTGATCCGGGGCGGCTCCTGGTGCTCGGAATAAGCACCGTAATATCCGACACTTATATCCGGATATTTTCCCCCTACGGCAGCTCCGATTTTATTGGCGAACAGTTGCAGCTGATCGGAAATACTTCCCTGTTTACGGCATGCTTCGCACTTACAGAAACCGCCGCCGTCGGTGGGACTGACACTGTAGATAAAACTGTCTTCCGCCCAGCTGCGATCGGTCTTCAATTTTGCAATATGGTCAAGCACATAGGCAGTGGCCTGCTTCACCATTTCGTCGTTGGCATAGCAGAGCTTGAAAGTAGAGGATCGCTTTGGATCGACGGTACGCGAGCCGTTGATTTCGGCAAACCAATCCGGATTGGTATCGCGGTATTGCCACATTCCCAGGCTGTTATGTCCGTTGAAACCGCAAACCCCTTGGCGGGTACGGCGAAACCAGTCGTGACGCTCCCGTCCCCAGGCCATATACATCTCGCGAATGGAAAAAGCCGGTCTGTCGATCGTCTGACCGACCGTCAGGATGATCTGCTCCCGCAGCCGCGGTACGACTTCGCCGTAGCGACCGGCAAACAACCAGCGGCAGCCAAGACGTTCGAGCAATTCATAAATACCGTTTCCGGCACCTCGGTCACGCGACGAGAAAATGTGAATTCCGTCCGGTTTGATGTCAAGGACAAAACCATCAATACCTTGTTTCATTGCCGGAGCAATTTCTTTCAGATAGTTGTTTTGCCTGACATTACCGATATAAACAGGAAATTGTCCGGCCGCGGCATTGTCGGCAATTTCGATTTTCCGTCCGGTCATGAGACCGAGGTAATGTTTCAAGTCATTAATGGCCGGCTGGAGAACCCGGCTGCTGCGATGCGGCGCGATAATTACCGGAATCAATCTGTCCTTTTCATAAAAAACCGCACTCTCCGCATGGAGCTGTATTGTCGCGAAAACAGCGGATATTATCATTATAAAGAAACTTTTTTTCATATTTCACCATGTTTTTTTTGAATTCACTCGTAATCACCCAGTTCGCCGCCGGGCAGAACGCGGCGAAGTCGCTGTTGCGTCGGGGCTTTTTGTTCAAGCCGCGGCCCGGTAAAGATGAAAGACGGATAAATAATACCGAAAGTACCCAGTTCACCGATATCCGCATGCTGTACTTGAATCGCCAACAGGTTTTCCGCATTGTATTTCATGTCGCCGGTCAGGTCGAATACCATCGGAGCGGAGAAACCGCGCCCTTCGCCGATATATTTACCGTTCAGGTAAACCCGTGCCAGATTGTCCACGCCCCCCAGGAACAGTCCCAACGGCTTCCCCTGCAATGCCGCCGGTACGTCGAAACGGACCCGATACCAGATCGCCCCATCGAAATAGGCGCCAAACCCTTGTGCGCTCCAGGGAATGTTCCAGGTGGATGTCTCGATAAACCGCTTATCGTTGAGTTCCGGACTGTGGAATCCCATCTCCTGTCCCTTTACATATGGGTCGAGCATCGTAACCAGTTTTTCCGGAATCTGTTTGGCAATCCGATACTCGCCGGTGGAATATTTCAGTCCCTCCCGGATGAATTTTTCTTGAAAACGTTTCAGGTATCTGAGGGCGGATTTGCCGACCAGATTCGAATTCATCCGGTAATATTTATCCCAAAGCCGCCCGATTTCATCGTAAAGCTCATTTGCCTTGACGAAGTCGTATGATGTAAACGCTTTGCGGTATGCCAGATAGAGTTCCAGCATCTCAAGCGGTTCGCGATACCAGGCAATCATGCGTTTCGACCTCGGGTTATCCGATTCTTGAAGCGCCCGGTCGAACAATGCATTGGAGTCCGCAATGAATTTTTTGTCATAAATGAGATGAAAACCGTGATACGAGCCGGCTTCTATTTTGGCCCCATGCTGTTGTTTGACAATATTAAGATAATACTGTTCCATAAAAGGCGCCCCCTTGCCGAAAGCGCTTTTACAGTATTTTGTCAGTACATCCCGCCACTTCAGCGATGTGTTCCAGTTCAGCTTGACTTCCAGGTAGTCACCGGGGCCGGTGACACTCCAGTTTTTGACCCATTCGGAATAAGTGCCGATGCAACCTGCTTTCTTGTAATAAGGAAGATCCTCTCCCCAGATTTTGAGTTTTGTATAAGGGAGCAGGCATTCGGCCAGATTGAAATTATAACCGCGATACATCATCGGATTGCCTTGTTTACGGTTCAAGTTGCCCCATTGTTCCAAAATGCCCCGGTAATAACCGCGGCTGCTGATTCCGTCTTCACCGGTCCAGTGAAAACGGGAGTAAGTAATGTCGGCAATGACGATTTGAACATGCGGATGCGGTTTGTAGCGCATCGGGAAATCGGCATGGGCGCTGTAAAGATAAAAACCGAGATAAAGATTGGGATATTCCGGCAGGAGACTGCCCAGCAGCGTATTGCAGAGCAGTATCTGCAGATCGGTGATATCCGGACGTCCCAGCATCGGATCTGTCCGGCCGGAACCGGCATTGGTGCTTTCGGGAGATTCGGAAAAGCCGCCGCCGTCGGCGGGTCCGACTCCAATACATACTGTATGGTCTTTGCTCCAGCCGTTTTTGACAAACATATCCTCAATATATTTTTTGAATAACCGGATGACCGCAGGATGAGTGGTTTCAACTTGCGGCCCCATGCGCTTCATGGTTCCATCGGGCTGGCGGACGAGGGCCAACATGGTCTGGTCGGCGGCGAACTCCCCGCCAAATAACCGAACCATGGCGCCCCAGACATGGCCGCCCAACATCTGCAGCGGATGAATACCGCCGTTGTGCAGATAGGACGGCTGGTTTTTGTGACGCATTTTCCAAACATCGAACTCATCATGTTCCTGTGTGGTTATGGTGGCGGTACCACCGCTGTACCAGGGACACCGGACTTCGAAATCCGGCGCGGCGGCCAGATCGATATCCGTCAGCGCAATGGTCGTCCGCTTGGAAATGACTTCTCCCGCCTCGCCCGGCATCACCCAGTCGCATCCAAGCCGTTCCAGCATTTCATACATTCCATACATGGCGCCAATGTCGCTTTCTCCGCCGATCAGGACCAGGTTGTTTCGGCTTATGATGCGATAGCCTTCACGAGTCCGGGTTGAAGTCGCCGGCGTTGCCCCCATTCGCACGGCCAGTTCTCCGAGAACGATGGCCGGCGCCTGAACTTCAGCCGGATCATCCGTCCGAATGATTTTCAGTTCGATTCCACTCATTATCCTGAGATGATAATTGAGATCGGTTTCCATTTGCCGGCGGCTCTGATTCAGATAACGCTCGGCCAGAGACAAACGCGGATCCGGTTTCTGGAGTTGTTTCCAGCCGATATAAATAGCCGCAACCGGTTTCCCGTCCTTGACCAGAACCGTCTCTCCGCCCGCCACCAGGAAGTTTGTCATTATCACCATGCCGGTCAATCCGCATAGAATTGCTATTTTACGCATACCGCTTCTTTCCTATATTTAAATTTTTTCTCCGGGCGATGCGGCAAAGGTTTATTTTCAAATACGGGAATACCATTTTTTTTCAAAACGTTCCTGTTCATTCGGAAATACTCCTCCACCATTGCTTTGCTGTTGACGAAATCACTTACCATGGGGTCGGTGGAAAGCGCTGCCACCGCTTTTTTCATATTCCACTCGCAAGCTGCTTCCATATACATTTTTTCATGGATAGCTACCGGACGGACGATCGAGTCAAGAATGTCGGGCAACGGCCCCGCCGTAATCGGATGTACGCCGTTAGAGTTGATAAAACATTGCGTTTCAACAATGATGCCTTCCGGCAGATTGGGGATTTGACCCCGGTTGGGGGTATTCATCACGCCTGTAAACGCTCCCTTGCCATGAAAAGCGGCAATCGCCGGAGCGATTATTTCACTGACCGCGGTCAATTCCGGCTTCGTTTTTCCGGTCATAACGGCAAGATGTTTTTCCTTGACACTATTAACCGTCTTCCTGCGTTCCACGATACGGTCGTAAGTGATATTCCAATAATTCCGGAGTTCTTCCGTTTTCAGAAACTGCGGAAAAAATTCGCAAATATGATCGTCGCTGATGGCTGGCAGGTAACCGACCTGATCCCAGATTATAAAACGTAACCTTTCGGCCTCCCGGCCTGCAAACGGATCATCACTCTCGGCAATCACCTCATTCCGGTACGCTGCTTCGACAACTCCGTTCTTTTTCATTATTTCCAATGCGTCTTTTCCGTTGACCTTCACATCAAGCAGCCATGAACAATGATCCACCCCCGTGGTGATGAATTCCACCTCATCCATGCTCCGGGCTCCGAACAGCGGCATCAACGCCTCCAGGTGGTTGTATACCCCGTGGCAAAATCCATATGCCGTGATATTCGTATTCGCGGAGACAGCCATAGTGTTGGCGGCAAGCGGGTTGGACACATTGAGAAGCATCGCGCCCGGGGCCGCTGTCCGCTCCATTTCCCGGGCCAGTTGCAGCATAAACGGCACATGGCGCAATGTCCTGCTGAAACCGGCGGCGCCGACATCATGCCCCTTGATGTTTCGACAGCCGTATTTGCGTCCGATCAGATGATCCTGCTCCATGGCATCCAGCCCGCCAACCGCAACCGCCGGAATGACGTAATTCGTATCCCGGATACTGTCGCCGAGGCTGGTGGTCGCGCTCAGCCGTAATTTTGTCGGCGATAAGTGCCGCAGCATTTCACAATGCGTCATTACCTCCTTCAACGCCGTACCGTTAATGTCCATCAGGCATATTTCCGCTCCGTTGAAAAAATCATTGAGCAGAAAACTTGTTACAAGAGGCGGCGTCCAGGCATAGGAACCACCGCCGATAATGGTTATTTTCATTGTGTATTCCTTCAGATTGAATTGTTTTCATTGACAGTTACGGTCTCCAGGTACATCCTCTGGACAGATTGGCATTGCTCTTGGTCAGCCAGCCGATATGCCCGTCGAGAAAAGTAATATTCGATCCTCCTGCATGCCGCCCGGACGGGTATTGATAGTTTGATATCGTGGGATTGCTCGTTGAATAATACGAACTGCCTGCGGCAAGACCGGAAACCTCCCCGGTATCGATCCGCCAGACCATGGCCGAGGCGTTTTTGATGGAATCGGGCCGAAAATACGTACCGTAATCGGTACCTAAATAATAATTTATTCCGACCCCGGCATTATCTTTATACCAGGCGGTTCCTCCCAGATAGGACGGACAGCCGAAAATCTGCTGGTTGGGAATATAAACCGTCGTCGAAATATCATACTTCCCGGTAAGCATATAATATGGATAATACCATTTTTCATCAATGCGAACCTGATGCGCCCAGACATAACCGTCATAATCATTGGCATAGAGAAACATTCCCAGCGCCACCTGTTTCATATTGTTGACGCAGGAACTCTGTTTTGCTTTCTCGCGCGCCTTGCTCAATGCCGGCAGCAACATCGCCGCAAGTATGGCTATAATGGCAATAACAACCAACAGTTCAATGAGTGTAAAATGTAATCTACGCTTATTCATTTCCGTGTTCCCTTTTGTTAAGTTGATGCTCGTTCAATAAGTTGCGGTTCAATATTATAAATCAGAGGTGTGGTTTTCTGATTTATCCGGTACAATTTTACATAATCCATGATATAACCGCCCGCTTCATTGGGCAATGAGGCAAAAGTGGTCAGCGGAGGCTCCGATTTCAAGCTGTCCGGACTGTTGTCGAAACCGATTATAGCCAGGTCTTGCGGAACCTTTATTCCGCGCTTCCGGCAACTGCTCAGAGCCAGCAGCGCCCGGTTGTCACAATTGCAAATAAGCGCAGTCGGCGGATTCGGCTGCGCCATGAATTCCGTTACAACCAGATCCGTAACCTTGTAATTCTCCGCCAGTTGGGTCTTAATTAGATCGGCGCTTGTTACTATCCCGCATTCGTTCATGCCAGTCAAATATCCACTGAAACGGTCAATCTCTCCCGGTGTATTCAGCGTAGGCGAAAAATAAGCAATTCGGCGATGCCCTTTGTCCGTCAGATAATGAACAGCCCGTCGGAAAGCATCGTGACGGTCTATCCGGATTTGATGGAAATCGTAAACACCGTCCGGACTTCCGAATACGAGCGGTGCAAATTTTTCTTGAAAATAGGCTATCCGCTTATGATTGACAATGAATTCCATTCCGTTGAAATCAATGAAATTGCTGAAAAACGTCACCATCGGCCCCTTTATTTTTTCAGGTTCATCCATTGCCTGTTTAACCGAAACCGGTATCACCACCACTCTCATGCTTGCCCGGTATATCCGGATAATTTCTTCAAAACGTTGTATCAGAAACGATGGCGGCCCGGTATCTGTGACAGGAATTTCATGGCTGCATAGGTATATTTTCACCTCGTTAAGCGGTTTTGTCACAAAAGTTCCCCGTTGCCCGCGGCTGGTAACCCAACCGTTTACTTTCAACTCCTCGCAAGCCCGGCGAACCGTGATACTGCTCGGTTCGTATATTTTACAAAGCTCTATCACTGTGGGAAAACGGCTTCCAAGTTGATATTGGCCCGATTTGATCCGGTTCAGTAAATCATTGTAAATTTGCTGCCATTTTTTATCTGACACCTTAAGCATTCTCCTGATTTTATATATTAAAGATACATGCATAAGATTAAAATGTCAATATGTGTATGATTAAATTATCGATTTATCTTATCACATTTTAGGAAAATTAAGCCGATTCAATCGGTTACGTGAGTGTCTTCGGCAATTTTGTTTTTAATTACACCAGGAACGGAAAAATCAACCTTTTTATTTTTTTCCTGGCGGGACAGCCAGTTCAGCATTACATTGGGCAGTGCCTCGTGTCCACCCTCAAAAATGGAAATCCGAACATTTTCGGAATGGCGGCGGAAGTGAATTTTCCGTCTGCCATATCCTGGATCGGACCATTCGCCGGCCAACTCCGGGGCGACCTTTTTCTCGGCGGTCATCAATTCGATCTGCTCCGGAGAGAGACGGTCCTTTTCGCCAGCGAGCGCATTGAAGGCGTTCAGGGCCTGGCTGATTGGAACTGAACCGTTATGCCCGTCATTAATTCCGGCCAAAATATCGACGTGGACTTTGCCTCTGACATCCGGCAGATAGGTCATCGGCGAACGGGCTCGGTATTCCTGATCGACTTTATCGGATGCTCCCGGTATGCCTCCGGTAATTTGTTCGATTGCTCTCCAATAACTGCTTCTGCGCTTGAGGCTTTCGCCATGCCATGCAGCCAGGTCCGAAATTGGTACGCTACAGCAGACGCCTGCCCAAATTTCCGGATGGCGACCTGCCATGATCAGCGACATGTGTCCGCCACCGGAATATCCGATCAGGTAAATACGATCATTGTTGATTGGGACCGTCCGTCGGGCATATTCGATCGCGTCGAGGATATCCCGGACCGCCGCCTCTGAAGCACAGGCCTCCGGGTTACGGTTCGCTCCCCGGAAATTCGGATAAATCATGGCCCAGTTATTCTTCTGACAGAATGCCAAATAAGATCTATTGATTGGCTTGTAAGTTGCATTCCAGGTATGCAGACCGACCAGCAGCGGCAGCGGCTTTTCCGATTGGGGCGGCACGAAAAACAGCGCCGGCTGCATCGTACCATCAAATGTACTTTTGAATTCGATCTCAACAACCCCTTCCGGTAATTCGGCAGGTGCATCGGCCCAAACAACTCCAAACATCAATACAGCGGCAAACAGGCTCAATTTCATCTTCAACATTTCCTTCAGTTTCAGCCAGAAAGCACTACTTTCCCTCTTCCGGCAATTCATTTGAAACCATCGCATTTATGCACAATACTGTCAGCAGTATCAGGTTCAGTAGTTCATTATAAATTTCTATTAACTTTTATCTGATACCTTGATTATGTTCCTGAACTTATACAAAGAATACATGCACAAGGCAAAAATGTCAATATGTGTATAATTAAATTATTGATTTTTTTAATTTATCGACGCTTCAACCAACACGTTTCGAATTTCCATAGTAAATTTCCACCGATTATGCCAGCCAAGGATGAAATACAACTTAACGCTTTGACATTCAGGAAATTGCCGAGATTTCAACTTTTTTTCGGCGCAACAAAATCCCGGACACGCAACCTTCTGATGGATAACAAAGAGCGCGGTCTCTGTAAGCTCGAAAAGCAAGATTAATTTTGCCAGATTTTGCCTATCCGCATGGGTGTCTCTATATAGGGCAATTGGTACTTATCGGAAATATTGAGCGGGAAAAAGGAAAATCTGGCAAGTTCCGTCATGGGTGTAAAACAAGGAAGATCGAATATTACATTCAAGCCCGGACATATAACATGACAGAAGTTTTCCGTTGTACTAATTGTGAGATTGCCACCCGATTGGATAAACCTGTCAAAAGTCGGATTTTTCAACACAGAGGCACAGAGGCATGGAGGAAAATGAGGAAAGAAGATGATTTCTCTTTCAAAAAAAACGCTGTATTTCTCTGTGGTCGCTCTGTCTTTGTGTTAAAAAAGATTTTGACAGGCTTGTCCGATTGCATTACCCGAATCAAAAATTTGAATTTTTTAAGAAAACCGCTCTTGACAAATGCACGGGAATCGGGTATAATATAACAATAAATAACAAATTAAATACAGTAATAACAAAATGAATATCGATACGGCTCCTTCAAAAACAGCTTTTGTCATAGATGCTTTAACCCGTGATATCCGGTCAGGCAAATTCAAATCCGGCGAAAAGCTTCCTTCCTTGCGGAAATTGGGGGAACGGTTCAATGTCAGTACGATGGTATTACATCAGGCTTCGATCCGTTTGGAAGAGCTGGGGTTGATTTGCCGGAACAGCCGATCCGGAATCTTTATTCCGGAAACAATGAAACAGCGGGAATTGTGCGGTTTTATTACCTCGGTACGGATGGGGCGGATGGATGGATATTTTGAATCATTCATGGAGATCGCGAGCGAGGCAGGCTGTGTTCCCATGACGGTAGCGGGCAACCTTGAAGCAATTGAATGGATGTTGGAAAAATCTCCGCTCCGAATCTTTGCCGATCTGGAGGGAACACAGACTGATTTTGCCAAACTGCGGCACTTGCTGGAGGAAAACCGGACGATATTTTGTCACCGTTTCGAATGGGATGATCAGAAACCAGAGGAAGCGGTATTGATCGATTGGGCTTCGATAACCGAGCAGACCTTGCGGCATTTCCTGAAACATGGCCATCGTAAGATCGTTTTCCTCAGTCATGACCGGGAACTCCTGTCATTTAAACGGCTGGAGCTGGAAGAAGCGGCTCGGCGGGTGGGGCTCTGCTTTGAAAGTCCTGAATTTCAATGGTGCGGCAGATTTGATTTTGAACAAAATCCGCAACGGTTGATGCGAATATTCAAACAGGATGCACCAACGGCGATATTCAGCAGGAGCGACAGTATCATGTTTGAATTTTCCTCAAAGCTGGCGGCATATTTCCCGGAAACAGCCGAAATTGAACGGATAGGCGCCTACGATACGCATTGGTCACAGCATCCCGGCAATGTTTTTTCAAGCTGGCATTGGGATTGGCGTATATTCTGGACTCAAGTTTTTGGACATTGCAAAAACGGTATCGAATATTATAAACCGGAATTATTTCTGAGAACAAACAATGAGTTCTGCGAAATATGGAAAAGTCAATAGAGAGGCGGCTTGAGCCATCAGGAAAGGACGGGAGAGTTCTGAAAAAAGGCAAATCGCAGGGAAAAATATGAAAAAAGCGCCAAAAAAGGGCGCGATGGATTAAGGCGGATGTAAAATTCGCCGAAGTTGATTGAAAATTTTGAGATTATCGCAAACCTATGCAGCGTCGGCAAACGAGCGGAAACAGCGAATTTTGTCAGGCTGTGCAAGGATGAATGCGGCGGCAACGGCAGTGAGCGCAAGCGTCAGATGAGCGATGCTCATCTGATTGCGAATGGACCGGTAATTGAAATGCGTGGTCTGTTCGGCTTCGCGGCGGCCGAGACGCGAAAAATAGCGTTCGACGCCGGTACGTTTTGGGTATGTTTGTTCGTACCAGGTACTTTGGCGCGGAACCTGTGCACGAACGTCGTCAGTGACATCAATATATGCGGTGCATCCGTAGCATTTACCGGTGCAAAAACGTTTGTGATCGCAGGGGCATTCATCGGGCAATTCGGCCTTTTCCTTGCGTGAACCGGCAATGATCGGACAGCGGAATTTCTTGCGGGTGCGTCCTTCGCTTTTGGTGATACAAGAATATTTCATTTCGAGTCCGCCCTGGCAGATGGGACGGCCGTTTTCGCCGAGAAGTTTGTCCGGTTGCTGGTTGCGCGGGTTGATCGGAATACATGCCTGACCCTTGATTTCATCTTTGATGAAGTTGTAGAGATGGCGATGGTCATAAGCAGAGTCACCGATGAAAATTCGACCTTTCTTCTGACCATGAATCCGCACGAGTTTACGTAGAAGCATGAGCGCGATCCGGCTGTCGGTAAGATTGTTCGGTTTGGTGATTTCGACCAGCGGAATGCTTTCTTCCGAAACCAGTACATGAGTCCGGAATCCCCAGAAAACCGTGAATTGTTTACTGTTGCCGAACGGTTGCTTCAGGTACGAATAATAACCGAGAGTGGCCTTGGGATTGCGGGGGATTTGGTCCTCTTTGTTCAACGAACGGCCGGGATTTTTCGGGTTGTTGTGCCTGGTGTTGGCCATGACCGGTTTGGAATCGGCAATCAGAACATCCGTCGAAACCACGCCTCCGCCGATCAGCGATTTCACCGCGGCATGATGAATGGCCTGGATTTCGGAGTTTTTCGTCTTGGCGGGAAACCCATAAAACCGCGACAAATCCGGCAACGAATCGTATCGCAAACCGATCATTTCACAGATCACCGGGCTGCGTTGGAGGTTGCGCAAAAGCTCCGGAATGCTGCTGATTTCCTCGGCATGCTTATAGACCAATGCCTTGAGGTAAACCAGATCACCGTAACCGATTCGGCCCGGACCTTTTTTCTTCGCGACACTGGCAAAAGATTCTTCCAGCCCAAGAAACAGGCTCTCGTATTTGGAGTTGGCGTACCCGCGATAATCGCAAAATAAAGATATTTGCATTGTTTTTTCATTCCTCCTTCTGGGGTTATGTTTTTGGTTTTAAGGAAGTTGTAAGATAAAACCAGTTGGAGGATTTTTCAAATTTCAATGCAACGTAAACTATTGAATTTTAACAATTTAATTTATTTCGCAGAATGCACCATAACAAACAATTAAAGGAGGAAAGATGAAAAAGCAATTTACACTTATTGAGCTTCTGGTAGTCATTGCGATCATTGCAATCTTAGCCGGCATGTTGCTTCCCGCCTTGAATTCGGCGCGGGAAAAAGCCCGCCAAACCAGCTGTGCGAGCGGTCTCAAGCAGATTGGTCTGGCCATGAATATGTACAGCGATGATTCAGGCGGGTTTATTCCGGCATGGAATGCAAGCGTTGACGATGGCGCCACCACCAAAGAATCCAATGATACTACGTTGGGGAAATTCTGGGTTTACCGTCTGGGACTCTATACTAATAATCTATTGCTTTGGGTATGTCCGGCTTCACCGGAAACGGGAGCTGCGGCCGACGCGATTAATGATGCGAGCGATTATAACAATCGGATAGGCAAAATTATTAATTATCAATGCATCGGCATCAATGCTAAAACCGGCGGCAAGACGTTTTATAACCGTGCGTTAATCAGTTCACAAATCAAAGCTCCGTCCGCCATGATTTATGCCGGGGATGGCGTCGGCAAAAATACTCAATATTATACACCCGCCAATGCCAACGACGGATGTTATACCAGTGTCTTTGTCTGGCCGGATGACAACCAGGGAGCAGCCTGGAATCCGCGGCATGGCAATACGTGCAATATGCTTTGTGTGGATGGGCATGTGGAAAAGGTATCGCGAACCGAACTGAAAGGGATGGTTCTCGGATACGGTTCCACCCCGTCACCGCGGGCCATTCATTTTTTCTACGACCAGAAAGATTAAATAATTACAGAAGAAGGAACCCGATGAAAGAGATTCTGACATTAATTTTGTCCGTAACTGTATTGGCCGTTATAGCCGCTCCATTACCGGTGCCGCAAATGCCCCATGCCCCGCAAATCGACGGAACCATTTCTCCTGGGGAATGGAATTGTTCGGTCACGCTGGCCGGTTTATACAAGCGAGGGCACAAGCTTCTGCTTTCGGAACGTCAGGGACGGGTGATGCTGGGTTATGACCGGAATAATTTCTACATTTTGATGGAATCCGAACTACCGCCGGAGGGCGCAAAGCTGCTGGCGTCCGTTCGCAAACATGACGGGATGGTTTATCGCGACGACAGCATCGAAATCTGGATTGACGCCGGCGGCGATACGGTCTGGCAACTGATTGCCAATTCCATCGGCACAAAGTTCGATGCCTGTCATGAAAGCGGAAAACCCGGTAACGAAGCAAGCAATCTGGAATGGACGACCGCTTCCGGATTCGATGCGAAGCGGAAAACCTGGATCTGTGAAATCGCCGTTCCTTTCCGGGAGCTGGGAATCACCGGCAACCCGGATGGCCGGGAGCTGGGATTGATCGTTTCCCGCAACTGGAAGCGTCCGTCGGAGCAGACACCATTCTTTACCGGAACTTTTTTTCCGTTTACTCATAAAGATCAATATCCTCGCTTTGTCCTGACGCCGTTGGCGCCGGGGATACGCATTGACAGCCTCGGAGCACTTGATAAACAGGAGTTTGACTGTACCGGGGTGATTACCAATCCGTCCGGAAAGCCCGGGATATTTGAATTCGTCATGGACTTTGAGCACAGTGATATGCCGTCAAAAAAAATGACGGAAACCGTTACCGTTCCGGCAGGACAAAGCAAACCGTTCCATTTTGCCGCGACGCCTGGGCAGATTCACGCCAATGCCACTCATGATGCCAGATTGGTCATCAGTGAAAACGGTAGGGAAATTTACCGCGGCATTTTCAATTGGAAAACTCCATTGGATATGGATAACCGCTGGAAAATAGCCTTGCAGGCAGGAACGTTCCGTCTCGCTTTTTATCCAACCTCCGGTATCCTTAAAATCGTGGCGGACACTCTTCCGGGCGCTGCCGCAACGGTTGCCGTCGCCGGAGCGGACGGTAAAATCGCAGCGCAACAGCGGTTTTCGCGCCTGACGGAGAAGGAGCCGGTTTCCCTGCCGCTTTCGCCGGAACTGCCGGAGGGAACCTATACCGTATCGCTGGTTCAGGAGAAGAATGGGAAAATAATCAGTTCGCAACAGAACAGTTTTATCCGTCGTCGTTTTCCGTGGGAAAATAATGCTCTTGGCGTCACCGATAAGGTATTTGCTCCATTTACCGCGTTAAAATACGACGGTCAGTCTGTTTCGACGGTATTGAACCGGGTTCACTTTATGCCGTGCGGAATTGAGGCAGTTGCTCCCGATGGGCGTAATCTGCTGCGTGCACCGATTCATTATGCGGCATCCGGCCCCCGCGGACCGATCGTATTTTCCGGTGGGAATGGAAAATGGACGAAACAGACGGCTTCGCAAGGTGTGTATGAATCAATGCTTGGCAGCGGCGAATTAACGTTGCGGGAGAACGCCGTTGTCGATTATGACGGATGTATCAGAAAAACACTCACTTTTGTGCCCGCGCCGGAAAAGCGTCCTGAACTGAATACGTTTTATCTTGACATACCGCTTGATTCCAGGCAGATTCGACTGCTGCATGTGATCAAATCCGGAACCATCCGCACCAATCCGGCTCAAAAGATTCCGGAAGGCGACGGCATTGTCTGGCGCTCCTCCGATGTCGGAAACGGTGAATTTGCCGGTAACATGCACATTTATCTCTGGCTGGGTGAAATGGAACGCGGACTGGCCTGGTTTGCCGACAATGACCGGAATTTCTCCGTTGACAACGACAAACCGGTTCAGGAACTGATCCGCAAGGACGGTGTACTGACGCTTCGCGTTCATTTCATCAACCGTCCAACGGTAATCGATGGCGAGCGCACCATTGTTTACGGCATCCAGCCCTCCCCGGTGAAACCGATGCCCGCCGATCTTTATAAGCCCACCCAGACCATTCCTCCTCATGGCGGCAGCAATCCGTATTTCGGGATTCGCCCCGCTTATTGCGGAAAGTATCCGTCCGACAATGATTGGAGTTATGTTGACGCCATGGTGAAGGCCAGGGAGAGCGGCAAGCACGACCCCGCATTTATTGATAAATGGCTTGAAAAACATTACGGTTCGCTGCCGGAAGCAATGCGTCAATATTACCGCTCCCACGCCTATGGCGGTCATGCCGGAATGGTGGCCCCGGCCGGCAATAACCCGGTACTTGCCTATCTGGAAGAACATTGCCAAGACCAGACCACACCGGAATGGGAAACATTTCAGGATGAATGGGATACTCAGCTTTTCAGTCCGCGCAAATGGATGACGGTCAAAGATCTGGTTTCGATGCCGGCAATTACCACTTGCGGTGTGCTGATCAGTACGCCGAAGAGTTATCAGGATTTCTTTCTCTACAATGCCGCCCGCTGGCTGGACTATGGGATCGGGGTCTACTGCGACAATGTTTTTCCACGCTGCAACTATGATCCGGAAGTATCGAATGCGTATATCCGTCCGGATGGTTCGATCCAGCCTTCCGCCGAGCTCTGGACCATGCGCGAATATCACAAACGCATGTGGCAGCTTGTCCATGAAAAAAATGAGCAGAGCCGGTGGCCGTTGATGAAAGCGCTCCATATCACCAACAGCATGATTCTGCCGATTGTCTGCTGGACCGATATCCAGCTTGATCTGGAATGGAGCTGGGAAGGCGGCTCGGAACCTTTCCCCCAACCCAGGAAACAATAGACGAGCAACAAGCCCAAAAAGAAATTCTGATCCACCAGACCGAGATCATCGCCCTGAACACCGTCATGCTCCGCGCATTGGTTCTGCCCGATAATAACGAATCGGAGATTATAGATAAATGATACACGGATTCATTTTCATCAGAGGTCCGCCCTGTTACTTGCACGGCCTCTTTACCGGAAAACACTAATAAACTCAAATTTTACCAGGAGATATTACAATGAACAATATTAATTTGTATGCGATATGTAATAATAACGTTATTTATGAATGGGATTCTCTGGGCTTGCCAATAGAGTTATATTATGGAAATCATAGTGTATCATTGGGGTTTCACCACTCGAAATTGTGGTTGGAACTGACATTGCCCGCCGATTCGCTGGTCGGCGCGTTATATCCGAAAACAGGCGGAATCGTCTCCTGACAGGAAAACTCTTCTTCTCCGGCGGCATGGGAAATGATTCCGGATTTTGTCAATTTTTAACGGAATTGCTCCATCAATCACGGGGCGACGCCGGAGATATGAATTCCTCACCGGTCAAAGCCTGAGGCGGATGAACTCAGAGGGTTGCAGTGTCATGCGCCGGATTTCCCGGGGCAGATGCAGAAAAAAGGTATGGTCCCGGTCAAAGTCGATGTTCATCAGGCATACGGAGCCATCCTCCGGGAAATAGCTGTACATGATATGGCTGCATTCATTTTCCGGCATGACGCCATTATCGGTAATATATATGGTGCCGCGGGCTTTTGCGGCCAGTGAACGCAATACATAACCGATAAGGCCGGGAGAGTTCAGTTCCGCGCCGGGACCGTTGTCCTGGTCAAGAGCACCGGGATAATTCCAGGAGTTAAGGAAATAGACGGTCCCTTGACCGCAGCGGCGACGGAACAGCAACGGATCCATACGCTCGTCTTCCACCAGCAGAGTTTCGACCCCGGGATCAACAATTTCCACCTTGCCGAGGCAAGTCCCCATAATACCGAAGCGGCGCGGGAACGGAAATTCGAATTCCGTGACTTTATCAGCACAGGTCGCCCAGTAGAAACGGCGTCCGCGGCCGGTGATCCTGACTCCGCAAAGTTCGGTAAAGTCGCCGTGATTGACCAGTGATGAAACCGGATAATTGGTGTAATCACGGGTATCTCCGGTGGCAAGATGCGGGATCGAAATAAACAGTGTTCCTCCACCTTTGACGTAATCGCTCAGAACCCGATACTGTTCCCGGGATGAAGTATTCCAGCCCATGAATACCAATAGTTTATAATTTTCCAACAGGAACTCGGCGGTAACGGGGCCGGAGAAGGAAATAATGTCCACCTGCCCGAACGGAGTGCCGGAAATATACCGGTTGAAATATTTGCCGGTTACATTCGGACGCGGGAAAAAAACATTATAAGCTGTGGTCCAGCCGCGTTCCGGTTGCCCGGCAAACCAGGCCGGATCACGGTCGGCAAGTACATGACTGCCGATAGCTCCATTGGGATTGAACAAGTTGCCGCCAAGATCGAGATTCCCCTTGGCGATGGCGATTTTCGCTTCGGGTTGTCCGGCCGGGGTCCCGTTTTCCTTGACGTAATCATAAAAATCAGAAATCATCTTCCGGTATTGCCGCGCCGGTTCCGAATCATAGTTGATGGCCGGATAGCAACGGCGCGCTTCTTCCACAAAATCGGCGGAATAATCGAAGTCGTTGCCAATGCCGATTCCCTTTTGGGATGGTGGTTGGATTTTTGGCACGCTGGTAATCATTGGCGAATCCTGGCAGAGGTTGGATTGGAGATACCAGTTGCCGCATTCGTTGATCAGGATTTTCGAGCCGGACATATATTTGATGTACATGCCGTTGCGAAATGATTCCATGCGGTATTTGCAACTGTAAGGAAGCCAGCAGTACCATTCGTGGTTCATATGGGTGCCCCAGCCCTGCAAATCATACTGACGCATCAGGCCGCGGCAAAGCGCAGAAGCCGGATTTTCCGCATAGTCTTCGAAAATCGGCAAATCCAGTCCGGCCGCCACTTCGTAGTCGAGAGCAAAAGAAACTCCGGTGGACATGACTGTGCGCCAGCCGCGTTTTTTCTCCTCGGCAAGAACCTGACGGACGGTTGTCTTGAAGTCTTCGGTTATTTTTGTCAGGGAGGGGACTTCGTTGTTGCTTTTGACCAGAGCGTCATCGGCGTCTTCGAAACGGAAGGTAAAAACTTCCCCCAGGTCGGCGCCCAGGAAATACTCGCCGCATTCGGAAACCGCTTTGGCGTATTCCGGGTTTACCTGGTCGGTGCCATAAATGAGCATCGAATAAATTCCTTGTTCCCCGGCCTTTTTGACGAAATTCAACATACCTTCGCCACTGCGGAAATTATTGGCGGCGATGGGAGCCCATTCCGCCGGACGAAGCATTTTTTTAGCCTTCCAGTCCGGCATTGGAATTTCCGACCCATCCTGTACCATGCCGCGCCACCAGGCAGCGGCTTTCAGCTGCGATTTAATGCCGTTCGGCCAAAGCTGGACCAGGTTGCCCTGGTTTTCGGAAATGGTTTTTTCCAGATACCATTCGGGATCATGATCTTCCGATACCCAACCGGTAAAAAGTCGACCGGTGCAGACGGTATAGTCGGCGTACGAAACATAAATCGCCGAGCCGATGTAGATACCGCAATCCGGCAGCCGAAGTTTCTTTTTGGTGCTCAATTCTTTAATCCTTATTTTTGTGGACGGAATAACTGCCGTCGCAGGTAATCGCACCGCAGGTCAGCGATGACATAGGGAAGTTCAAGCCATTGCGGAACGGCTTTACGGAAAAGACGTTCCGCTGTTTCGTCATTCATTTCCGCGACTTCCTTGCCGTAAGCATCGAGCGCTTCAAAACGGGGAGAGAGAACTTCGCGGTAGAACTGGCGGTCACCATGAAATTCGTCCTGCCAGAGATATGTTAACGACGGGACCGCATTCTTATAAGTTCCCCAGGCGTTAAGCACCAGACGGCTTTTGATCTCCGGCATGATTGCCGTGATGCCTTTGAAGTGGAGGCGTCCGAATTTGTTCAATTCATGAACCTGCCCGCCATTGCCCCAGGTGAACCCGCCGCTTTTAATCCAGGGAATGAAGCCGAGGCGCCATTCCGAGTCTTCTCCGGGAAGCCGATCATAAAGCGCTTCCCAACCGATTCGCATATATAGACAAATTTTCTTGTCCTTTGTCAGAATCTCGTGCTTGAAAAACGGCTGCATCTGTCGATAATGACGGTGGGGGGACATCCATTCCGGGAACGAAACCGTCTCCGGGAAAAATTTCCAAAGCCACTGATAGTAAAATTCTCCGGCCCCCGGCTGTAAATACATTTCCATCAAGCCGCCGGGCAGGATGCCGCTTTCCGTTTCGACTGCGTTCTCTTCCGGTATTTCCGCATAAAGCGAAATTCCACGGACATCGACCGCCACCTGAAACCAGAGCGGGCATTTCTGATCTGTCGAGGGGGCGGTCACATCGCCGCGCACGGTGTTGACGTCGAGAATCAGTTGTTCGGCGGCCTGGCGATTGTAGGGGACGAATTCATCGGCGCGCCTGGCTGTCCGGTATAATTCAGAAAGTTGCCAGGCGTGAACCCCGACCGGAGCTTCCCGCACGATCGCGACGGAATAATGTGGCACCGCTTCCGGCCTGGTTTCACTCAGACGCCGAGCCTTGCCGTCATCTCCCCCCAGATAAAAAAGATTGGCTACGTCCAACAGCACTTTTTCGCGTTTGTCCGTAGCGATTTGCGCCAGTTCCGGAACATTGATGCCGCGTCCTTCCAACATCGCAAGAAACACTGCCGCCACGGCCGCGTTCTCCGCCGGAAGTTGTCGCGCGCCTGGAATTTCCCTGGCCCATTTCACCGCGATATCCTGATTTCCGGAACGCATGGCGCAACGCAGCGCCTCCCGGAAAACACGGCCGTTCAAATGCTGTGCCTTGTCCGGCAACGAATAGTACAGGGCAAAAGCATTCATCGCCTTTTCGTCGTTCTGGGCTTTGGCTTCCCGGCAAGCCAGGTTGCCGACCTGGCCCGGATTTTCCCCGACGCTTTGGGCTGTCGCGGACAGAGTCGATATTGCCACGAACAACAGCAGATATTGTATCGTCTTCATGGTCTGATCCTTATTTGAGGTTCCGGAGTTCGAGAATATGGCGGATCATTTCCATCCGGACAGCGTTAAGATCGCATTTTTCGGAATCGAGCTGCGCCAGAAAAAGCAATGCGGCACGGCCTTTGTAGAGGTTTTCGCTTTTCCCGTCGGCGACGGCCATTTCCGCATATTGCTTCAGCAAAGTGGCATAGCGAACGTCGTCAATGGCTTCACGAAATGCTTCGTATTGAATGGTTTCAATCGGCCTGAGCGTACCCGGATAGATCCAGTTAAAGGAGCGGAAATTATATTTCGTTCCGATAAAATCGTTCCAGTCACTGCCGCAGACTTTGTAATTCAAGGTACCGTCGCTATTGTCCAGGTACGGGCGCAAGCCGTGGGTACGGCGGACGAAATCCGGGTTTTCGATGCCAGTGTGAGGATCGGCATAAGCCGTGATTTTCGACTTTGCATGATGCCAGATTTCAGCGTCCCGTTTCGAAAACCTGCCGCCGTAATTGATGAAGTCTTCATTGAACCCGCCATTGAGCAAATGACGTTCGCTTCCGGTTGAAAATACCTTCAGCCCGTGATCATGCAGAAACTTCCAGGGGGCACGTTCGGCCCGGAGAATCCACATTGCCGGTTCATCCCAGCCGAAGCAATAGACGGTCGCCTCCGCTCCGAACAAACGGCGGATGAATGCGCTTTCTTCGCGGACGATGTCCGCCCAGCCGACGGGAATGGAACAGTCCGCGATCCCGGCTTCCGCCCCGGAGTCCCGAAGCTGCTTTAAATCCTTGAAGGAGGGAAAACCGGTAACGGCATTGAGCAATATTTCCGTGCCGAGCCCGCATTCCTTATAGAGTTCCGCCTGGCGATGGATGAACGGGATATTTTCTTTTCCAGTATGCGGACCGCGCGATCGCATCAGCGGATAAAACAGGTTATGGCGGCGAAAACTCTCGTATTCCGCCCGTACCCGCTTTTCCGCATTTTCCACATTACCGCCACTCTCGCGAACATAATCGGCGAGGCTGACATGATTGTAAGCCCCCGCGAAAAAAGAAGCGTCCGAATCATACCAGGTTTTCGGCGGCGGCAATTTGAACGGCAGTACGCGGACCTCAATCGGAATGACACCGGCCTCCTGACCGTCAAGACGTACCCGGATGGCTCCGTTATAGATGCCTTCCGCATCCGCCGGAGCGTGAAAAGTCACCCAGACCTGCTTGAATTCTCCTTTCTGCAAAGAAAAATGCTGGAAAGCATCGGCGTCCGCCACCAGATTCCGATTCGTATTGAGCGGTTCGTATACCCCTGCGGGGGCGCTGATCCAGAGATTGCGTTCCTTTCCCTGCGGGGTTTTTAACCGCAGGTAATTCTCCTGTTTTTTCCGATCGACGGTTACCAGCGTTTCGTCGTTGAGCAAGAGTTCCGGAACCAGGTATCGTTCACCGGCATTGGCAAAATAGCTGTACCAGCCGTTTCCGGTCTGATACCAGATTTTAACGATTTTCAGATTGAGCGCCGAGGTTGGAATCGTACCATTCGGGCCAGTCAATGGTCCCGCCGTCAGCTCAACCCGGGCTGCGTCCCGAAATGGATAAATAACCAATGACGCCGGTTCGTATTCGTCTTGGGCCGCCACGAACTGCAACGAGGCTTCAAGCCTGCCGTCGCCGGGGTAAACATCCGCCGTCCGTCTGGTATTGCTCATCGCCTCCACCGTGTAATACACATAACCTTTGTCGGTGTTTATGATTTTCATGCGCTGCAGGTCCGCCGCGACTTTGGCCGCCGTATCACCGCCGCACAGGACACAGGACGAAAACAGCATTGACAGGACAAAGAAAATTCGCATCATATTTCTACCATTCTTGAGTTACTGCTGCGGCCGGTATACCCAAGCCGTTTTTAAGCCCCATAAGGACACGGCGTGTCGGCACGGTTTCCGCATGGCCGTCCAGAAACGACACATTGATATTCTTGCCGTGTCGGCCATACGAGAATTCATGGATCCGATCTGCGACGGTGGCACCGTACAAGGTAGAAGCACCTGCCCCCGTTACCGCCGCTCCTTTCGCGGTCGTATAATATTCCGGATATCCTCCGGGCAAAAAAAAGGAAGTGCCATTACTGGTCAAATTCGTCGCAGTCGTGTAAGTGGCGGTTGACAAGCCAATATCATAGGTCGCTATTTTCCGGGACGGCTGGATGATTCGGGCTTCCGCCATTCCCCAGCCGTCATTGTTACCGACGCCGGTACTGCTCAGGGAACAGCCATAGTTTCCGTAAGCGGCCTCTTTCGAATTGGACGACGAGGGGCAGAGAACGGTTTTTTTGCGGCTGCCATACGGGTGAATCTGGTAAAACCAGAAAAGCCGGTTTACCCCGGAATAATCGGGCGGATAGCTGAACGAAGCCCCCATAATGATGACATTCGAAGCCGGCGTAAACCCGGTATCCCCCATGTATGACTGAATGCCGAAAGTATGCTGTTTAACGATTGACAGGCATCCGGCGGTTTTCGCTTTCGTCCTGGCCTGATTCAGTGCCGGCAGCAGCATCGCCGCCAGAATCGCGATCATCACAACTACCGCTCGTGAAAACCATGCATTATAATCATATACGAAACCTTATTTAAGTATAAAATATCTTAATTTTAATCATTTTCAATGCCTTATATTGCTTTTCTTCCATATTCTTCCTGTTACGCTCAAGGAACCATCGTTAAAATGCATTTTGGGCAAAAATAAGCATAAATGATTTCTGCTTAAAAATCCCGTCGTTGGTCTCAAGAACAGCGACAAATACGAATATCCGCTTCCTTTGATTTTCGAAAAAGGGGTCAAGTTGCTGAAGTTTCATTACTTCAGCAGGTTGACCCGATTTTTCCCTTGAGTTTTTCGTCACAAGATTCTATGATGACGAAAAACCAAAAGACCGGAGATTAAAGATGGCGGCAAAAAAACAGCGACGGGGACAGAAAGGTTCCGGGTATGTGTTCAAAGTGAAAGATACGTTCTATCTTCAGTATTGGAACAAAGACCATGAACGGAAAAGTATCACGCTCAAAAAAGCAAACGGAGAAAAAGCGCGGACGGAACGGGAAGCACGGGCAATCGCCCGGGAACTTCTTGACCGTCAAAAACAGATAGCCGATATAGACACCCGTTCGGAATACCTCGAAAAACGGGCAAAATTGAAACGGTTGAAGGCGCGTCTGACCATCACGCTGGAGGATGCGTTTGATTTACATCTGCAAAAACCGCACAGCCGGATTGCGTCGGCGAAAATTCTAAACGTAAGCCGCCGTTACTGGCAGGATTTCGTCGCGTATATTCAGGAGAATTATAGCCTGGAAACGCTCGATTCCGTGGAACGGGAACATTGCGAAGCCTATATTGCGTATATCCGGCAGAACGGACGCTGGGATCGGAAAATCCGTTACGTGAAAGCGAACTGTCCGACGCGAAGAGCGTTTCGTGAATATGATTTCGGGGGGCACTTGAGCAATACCACGCTGAACCGCTATCAGTCGGTCTGCAAAGCGGTTTTTGCTTATCTTTCCACAGATCTGGGATACACGATCGAAGAAAATCCGTTTTTTCATATTAAACCGTTGAAACTGGAAGTCGTTGACCGTGAGATTTTCAGTGAAGATGAATTATCGTTGATTTTTCGAAGCCCGCCACCGCTGATGAGAGGGTTGTTCACCATCGGCATCTGTACGGGGTTGCGTTTGGGAGATGTCGCAACGTTGCGCTGGGATGAAATTGAAATGGACCGGCAGTCCGGTATGGATCAACCCAGCTTCTGGGGGCGAGAGATTCACCGGATTACCCGAAAGACAAAAACGCTGGTGCATATTCCCATTGAACAGGAGCTGTCGGAATTTCTGGGGCAGCAGTGGACCATTTCAAACCTGAGCGAATATGTTCTTCCCGAGGCCGCGGAAATGTATCTGGGACACGCTCATCTGTTGAATGACCGGATTCGCTCCTATATCAAGTCGCTCGGAATAGAAAAATACCGGGAGGTGCCTGGGCGGAAACGAAAGCAGAGCGTGAAGGATTTTCATTCCTTGCGGCACTGTTTCTGCTATTACGCGGGGATCCGGGGAGTGCCGCTGCCGATCGTGCAGAGTATCGTCGGGCATCTGACTCAGGCGATGACGAAACACTATCAAAGCCATGCGGACCGCGAGGCAAGGAGACGCGGAATCGCCCTGATGCGCGGTCTGATATCGGGAACGGGGAATAATCCGGCGGCGGAGACTCCGAAAAATACCCGTGATATTCTGCGCGACCGGATCATTGAATTTGCCCGAAACGGCACGGACCTGCAGATTCTTCAACTGAATGTGATTCTCGACAAACTTCTCTCGAACGAGATCCCCATGTTTGCGCAGGCCCGGGAGGAAATGCTTCTTCCAGCCGTCGAGGCGGTCTGAATCCCGGGCGAAGTGCACAAGTAATGAAACTTCAGCAGGTTCGGGAATTCATAAAGTTGCACATGTTCTCTGTAACGGATATAGTGTTTCTCCACCCCGAAAACAGGAGCAGACCATGTTACAGGAACAAACCATCAAAAAAATAACGGATGTGATTCTTCCGTTAGTGAAACTGGAAATCTTCACACCGCAGGAAGTGGAGGATTTGCAACGGGTCAACGATATGCCGGCACCGGCAATGTCCGCCGACGCCAAAGCGCCGGAAAAAATTCCTGAGCTGTACACGCTGCAGGAAACCGCCAAGATCCTGAAAATGACGGTCAAGTCCGTTTATGACTTCATCAAGGAAGGGAAGCTGGGATTGATTAAACTCGGAGGGAGAACCTCACGAATTTCGGGCGATGATATTCTGCGCCTGATTCAAAGCAGCCGGATTCCGCATGAAAAAACCGAAAAAACGCAAGATCAAAGTTGAAAAAGTCGAAGAAATGGGTTATTATTAATCCATAAGACAACGCAACAATTTTGACTATTTTACCCTAATTGAGTATATGAAAACGGCAATTATTCCGACGGAGATTGCATTGAAAAAAGAACAGGAGCTGAATCCGCTCCTTGTCAGCCGTACGGCACTGGATATTTTTCCGGTTGCCGTATCATCCGATATGCCGTTGGTACTTTTGATCGGCACGACCTGCCGGAATCTTTTGTTTTATGAGTTACTGCTTTTGAGCATCCGCCACCGGGCGGATGACCGATCCGAAATATCGACTTCCTTTGGCCTTTATGCCTTGAAGTTGGCGGCTTATCTGCGTAATACGGATATCCTGCCATTGCTGTTGCGTCGGGTGAGCAGTCTGCGCAATACGGAAGAGTTGGGCAAAATTCAAAAGGCGCTGAATGAGTTGCCCGAAGCGCCTCCCGAGGCGCCCGCTGAAATTCTTTTGATTCAGGAGATGCTGGCGGAACTGCGAATCCTGCTGCGGAAGCCGCCAGGTGATGTTGCACAAAAATATCAGCAGTTGACCGTGCACTGGATGCGAAATCAAACGATGGCGCCAATGCAAAGCATTCACGCGGGTTCAGTGCTGAACCTGGCCTTGTATCAGGTTCAACGGAATCTGTCGCGGCACCGGAACGGTGAGGAGCGCCGCCTCAACTGGGGCAAGGAAATCCACAGTTATTATCAGTCGCATCTGTCGAGCGGGCGGTGCGTGCAAACGGCCAAACGGCTTGCGCGGGAAGATTTCATCAAGGCGCATCCGATTCCGGCAGGTGCGGAAGATCAGATGTGTCTTTCTTCGCAACCCGGACTGCACCGGAATTCCGTCCGACTTTACCTGAAAAGCTATCAGGACTCGCAGAAAGTCAAAGAGGACACCAAATCAAGAGGAAAAAGAAATGAACAAGAGCGGATCGAATGTCAAACCGATCAAAAGCGTCCTTGATCTACGGCGCTGGGAAAAGGTTCTGGAAAAAGACGGACCGGAAAAAATCCACGTATATTTTCGCCTGGCGCTGGATACGGGAATGCTGCCGTCCGTTTTGCAGAAGTTGAAATGGGCGGACTTGAAAACCGAGGAACAGGGAGAGCACCTGAAACGTACCGGGATTTATTTTGAGGTCGCGACCAAAGTTGAATGGGATAAGCCGTACAAAAAAATCTATCTGTCCGACAATTGCATGGAACTGCTGGATCAGCTTCGGATGCACCATCCGGACGATATCTACATTTTTCAAAGCCGTTCTCCTCATGCACGTAAAAATCCCCGCCCGCTGACAATCCAGCGCATCACATTGGAGTTGAAGCGGACAGCCGTCGCCAGCGGAATCATTCCGGCGGAAGAGCCTTTCGGAGCCCTTACCCTGCGGAAAAGCTACGGTTATCACCACATTGTCCATGGAGTTTGGACAGTTCATGAAATGATGCGCTATCTGGAACAGCATTCCTTGAAGATCACCTGTCAGTATCTTGACCTTCCGGAAGATGTTCCACTGGGTTGCACACCACGCAAGCGCAGTCCGCGGATCAAGAAAGAGAATTAGATTCACTATCATCCCATAACTTGTTTAAATGAGGATAAAAATCCTTAATTTTTGTAACCCAATCACGATAAATTGAGGACACTCCAGAAGGATATCGATGTAAGTCCAATATAAATTTCATAAGTGCGTTTGAATGCTTTCCAACTGATAAGTCATTGCAGTCAATATAAATTGTTTGAGCGGATATCGTTGCCATTTCATAATTTCCCCTTATGCTAACCCCTTTCGGCGCATTCAAAAGTGCCGTTGCGGCTAAAATACCACCATCCGCAAAACCATTGTCAAATGCCGAAATCACGAAAAAAGACAAAATTATTCCATCACCAATTCATCGAAACGTCACGGCGTTACGCTGTCATCTGTGCTGGCAGAATCAAACAGTCGATCAAGATCGCTCAAGCTATTCACCACTTTTATTTCATTTTTCTCTGTTTCCATATGAAAAGACGGAACACTTCCGGCGAGTTCTTCAATTTCTTCAGCAAAAAGATTAAGAAGAGCGGGGTATTCTTCAGCCAGCAAATCTTTTAAGCTCAACAACGCGTCATCGTCGGCATTGTTGTAATATTGCGTCAACTCAAGGGCAATGGGAATATTATGTAAAGCTTCGTTTAATATTTTCTGTGTCGCGCATTTCTGATAGAGCGGGAGAAGCCAACTGGATTCCGAGCGACGGTAAAGGTCATGAAGCCATTCTTCAAGCAACCGTGTGACGGCATTATCAGCTCCTGCTTTCAAGCTCCTGTTTAATGTTGCAAAATTGATCACGGATTTTAAATCAGGTATTTCTGTACCCCGAGGCCAGAATCCGTAAAAATCTTCGTAATTCAAGCTTTTCCCGCAAATTCGCGTGAGAGCTGCAGCGGTAAGCGTTTTATCCTTGATGACGGTAACGGTTTTCTGCATGAAGGCGTTGCGTGCGCTTATTTTTTGCTGCATCAGATATCCCCGAACGACAGGACATTTTCGCAACTGCGGCAATTCAGTGGAGATATTTTCCGGAGAGTTCAATATTTCGTGAAGCAACTGCCGCATGGCATCGTCGCCAGTCAGAAATAAAATGATATCTTCGGGCAGTTCCCCATCCAAGGCGATACCTTTCTGTACGGCGGCGGCAATTCTCTTCGGTAATTTGTCGAACAAGGTAAAGCAATCGGCAATCCTTTTCAGGCTTTTTTCGGGTTTGCTTTGAAATGAGTCGCTTTGGGTACGAAGTTGCCATGTGGCCAGCAATGTGTTGCTCCACTCGACCCACCCTTGATCCGGGTGAAGCTTCTGAAGCGGCAATTGATCAATATCCTTTGCGGCGGGCGGCTTTTCCGGTGTTACGCCAAACAGCGTCATAAAGTTTTTCAACTTCCAATGGGAACCGAATTTCTTATCAAAATACTCCGCATCGGAATGCAATTTCCAGACCGATGCGAAATCCTCCCGTGTACCGGAGGAGGAAAACGGTTGATAGGGGGACTTTGGATAGTCGGCGACTTTCCGGAAGAACGTTTTAAGTCGTTCAAGATCGTCGTCAAGTTTCATTGGAAATGCGTCTAGACGCTTGCCCCATTCTACAATTCTTTGCCGTGCGCGTTCGCAGCCGTCTAGAGTCGGGAATTTTCCGGCGATGGTTTGCAACTGTTCCCACTCCGCCAGTAATTCCGGAATTTCGTCCCATTGCCACTTGGTTTTTCCGCTGTATTTGCGATGCAGTCCCAAAAGCGACCGCATCAGGAGATAATCCGAAGCGGATAAGCCGCTTTCATTGTGATTGCGCTCAAGATTGCCCAGATGGGCGGAAAATTTCTCGTCGTCAAAGAAGAGAATGCGGTCGAATTCTTTTTGAAACTCCTTTTCGCTTCCAACAAAGATTCCCTGACGATAGAGGATTTTTCGCAGAGAAGCCATCTCTGCCTGAACATTGCGGATATAGATATGGTGCTTGTCCATATCTTGCTCTAGGCAATTGTCGCATAAATGGCAATTTTCCGGTTGTTCGGTTTCGTCGAAATAGATCTGCAGAAATTGATTTCGGCAAAATTTATTGGAACTGCAGAAATACTGCATTGCGTCCAGTGCGTTTATCTTGCGTTGTTTGAGTTGCTCCTGCTCTCTTTCAAATTCTTGAATCACCGTGTTGCGATTCCGCAAATCGAATTTGATTCCATCTAATTTGAAGCTGTTATTATCCCAGTCAAATCGAAAATCGCCGATATAGCCATTGTTTTTCAAAAAGCTCAATCCGATCCAAGCGTCCTTGAATTCATCACTTTCATCCCTCATGGCTACTTCAAACTCATTATTTCCTGCCCGGCAAAATGAATCCACCATTTCCCGATTGAAGTCCAGTGTCTTCTCGAAAGGGCGGTCAATAAACCACCGCTTGGTCTCATCGAAATCTTTGGGGTGGAACGTCACTTCGGCCAGAACCGCTTGGTGGACCCCTTGTCCACAATACATTTCCAGCAACTCCGTTTTCCGGCAGATGCGCCCGAACCCTTGGACGAATTCTTCCACGGAGCTTGGAAGATTATTAAACAATACTCCCCAAATATCCGGCTTGTCGATTCCCATGCCGTAAGCTTTGGTGGCAATCATCACCTGCGCTTTGTTGTGCAAAAAGTCGAGATGATTTTCATTACGTTTTTCTATTGTCAAATCGGCATCATAAACGCGGATATCCAAATCGGGAAACTTCTTTCGCAGTTCCGTCTGAAGAGAATGAACATATCTTTTGGTTAGGCCATAGATCAATACTGGCCGCCTCTCTGCACGCTTGACGAAATCAACTGCACAGGAATAATGTTGATTGGCGCAGGATATTCGATTTACCTTGAGCCGCACTCCTCGGCGGACGACCGATTCGCGCTTAACCTGCTGCGGATCGAGGCTGAAACGCTGCGAAATTTCTCCGATGACGGCTTTCCCGGCGGTCGCGGTTACCAGCATCAGTTGCGGACTACCGAGAAGCTCCCGCACATGACTCAACTCATAGTAGAGTGGTCGAAAATTCGGTCCCGCTTCGTAGATCATATGCGCTTCATCAATCACCATCAGCCGAACACCCCCCGGAACTTTCTCCTTCAAAAAGCTCAGAAATCCTCCAGCCAACCGTTCCGGTGTCACGTAAAGCAACCGGAGCGAACCGTTGACGGCGCATTTTTTAACTTCATTTTTCTGTTCTTCATTCATTCCGCCGGAGAGCATGGCGCATTGACGTTCGAATCCTTTGTCACACAAGGCTTCCAACTGGTCGAACATCAGCGAAACCAGCGGGGACACGACCAGTGTCAATCCTTGATCCCGAAGAAGAGCTGGAATTTGATAGGTAAGCGACTTCCCGCTCCCCGCCGGGTAGATGACCAACAACTCCTTCACATGATCGTTGAGAATATCGTCAATTGTCTCCTCTTGCCAGGGATGAAGCTGTTTGATTCCGAATTTCTCAAGAATATCCTCCAGAGTGTTAATTCCGGTAATTCGTCGAAACAGAGCGGTTTTCCGGAACTCTACCCAATGTTTTTCAAATACAGCGTCAAGATCACTTGCATCATCAAGGAGAAAGGGAAGATTTTTCAGGCGCTTATGAGTCAACACCTCCTCTACGCGGGAGAAGCGGTGATACGATGCTCCACCTTCCAGCGCCAATGCGTTCAAGACCGCATCCTTGTAGGAAGCTTCAATGCACCGAGGATCAGACAAGATAAAAATTCCACGGTCATGTGTGGAGCGGATCAGTCGGCCAAAAGCCTGTCGCAACGTCATCAACATTTCCGGCAATATCACCTCTTCAAACTTTTTATCTCCGGCCATACGACAACGAGCCTGCCGGACCGGATCGCCGCGTTGGCCGAACGGCAATTTTTCAAGAATCAGGCAAGAGAGTGTCTCGCCGGGCGCGTCGAACCCTTGGAAAAAGCTTTTTGTCCCCAATAACGCGGCATTATGGTTTTCGATGAATTCCCGCGCCAGCTCGTCTTTATCTGCGGTGCCGTGTTGGGCAAGCAGTTTGCAGACCGGTAATTCTTCAAACACCCGTTGCAAAGTCCAGTCCGCGCTTTGCAGTCGTTGGCTGGCGGTGTATAGCGAGAGTGTCCTTCCCTGAAGCGCCCGAATCAATTTACCGGTCATGTGAATGCATGCTTTAAGGTACGGTTCCGGGGTGGCGTCGCCTGGCTTGAAGAAAACGGAGCCGGGAGCGGCGATGAAAACGTCACATTGCTTCCGCAGATCGAACGGACTTGCCAATTTATGATAAGTGCATCTGCCATCGGATAAATTCAAACCAAGTTGCTTGGCCATCCAGTTGAATTCTTCATCTTCCGGCTTACCGGGCAAAGTCAGCGTGGCGGAAACAATCGCGACATTTTTGAAGAAGTCCCAAAGTTGAAGCAGATAAACGTGGGGCTTCAGAAATGTACGCTTCAGTTCTCTGCTTTTGGTCTCAGGATCATTTTGCAGATAAAAAGCCCATAGAGAGGAGTCCACGCCATGAGAGAGGGAGAAGAAACTGAAATAGAAGGCAAGCTTGGCGGCGGGAGAATCCGGTTCGCTCGTATCGATTTTCGGATGGATGAACGAATTCAGTTCCGTACAGATCGCATCGTAACGGT
>ENA-UOOK01001106-UOOK01001106.1-fermentation-metagenome-genome-assembly--contig:-NODE-1106-length-35955-cov-5.759109_pt1 | contig 35955 bp, 30 predicted proteins | sample MGYA00245777_ERZ724023 | MGnify/ENA primary metagenome ERZ724023 (study PRJEB28704, sample SAMN03018312) | fermentation metagenome | biome: anthropogenic terrestrial biome; feature: soil; material...
AATGGTTGCCGCTCACATGGACGAGGTGGGACTTATTGTTTCCCATATTGATTCCGAAGGCTTCATAAAGTTTCAGACAGTCGGAGGAATCGACCAAAGAGTTTTGAATTCCAAGGCGGTTTTAGTGGGAGAAAATAAAATTCCCGGTGTCATAGGCTCCAAGGCAGTTCACCTGATGAGCGACGAAGAAAAAGGCAAAGCAGTTTCCATAGATAAGCTGTACATAGATATAGGCACGGAATCAAAATCAGAAACCGAAAAATTAATCAGCATTGGCGACTGCGTAACCTTTAAAAGCGATTATGTGGAATTCGGAGATAATCTGATTAAAGCAAAGGCTTTGGATGACAGAGCAGGCTGCAGCATCATATTGGAGCTTTTAAATATGAAGTTGGATGCTGATTTTTATGGTGTGTTTACGGTTATGGAGGAAACAGGTCTAAGGGGAGCGGAAACAGCGGCATATGAATTGGAGCCGGATTTGGGAATAGTGCTTGAAGGAACAATTTGTGCGGATATGCCCGAAGTGGAGGATTACAATAAAGTTACTTCAATAGGAAAGGGAGCTGCCTTGTCAATAATGGACGGCACAACTGTATATGATATTGATGTTGTAAGAAATGTCGTCAAAATTGCGGAAGACAACAATATTATGTATCAATTCAGAAGCTCTTCATCCGGCGGAAATGATGCCGGAGTTATTCACAAAACAAAAAAAGGCGCCGAGGTTATTGCAATTTCGGTTCCTTGCAGATATATACATTCATCGGTTAACGTTGCAAGCAAAAATGATTATGAAAATGTATTAAAACTTGCAAAAGAAGTGATTCTTGAAAATCAGAAAGGGGAATAGTATGTTTAACAGTGAATTAATGAAAAAATTATCAGATTGTTTCGGTCCTTCGGGAAGAGAAAAAGCAATACGCGAAATGATCCTTGAAGAGATAAAAGATTATGCGGATGAAATATCTACTGATGCGCTTGGAAATTTAACAGCAAGAAAAAAAGGCACAGGTAAAAAAATATTATTTTCCGCTCACATGGACCAAATAGGCACCATAATAACCCATGTTGATAAAAAGGGATTCCTGCGCTTTGCAAATGTAGGGGGGCTTAATGCCGAAGAATTATTGGGACTTCGCATGGTATTTGACAACGGACTTGAAGGTGTAATTTGTAAGGAAGAATTAAAAGAAAATGAAAAAGTCACAATGGGCAAACTATTCATCGATGTTGCCTCCACGGACAAGGAATTTATTTCAAAGAATTTCCGTGTTGGAGATATGTGCGTATTTAAAACAGAATATTATGAAACAGAGGACTGTGTAATATGCAGGGCGGCAGACGACAGAATTGGGTGCTACATACTTATTGAGGCGCTTAAAAATCATCCCGAAACAAATAATGATGTATACTATGTATTCTCCGTTCAGGAAGAGGTCGGATTAAGAGGTGCTAAAACCGCAGGCTATGCAGTCAATCCGGATTTGGCAATTGCTCTCGACGTAACCGCAACCGGTGATACTCCCGACGGAATTAAAATGGATGTTAAATTAGGCGGGGGAGCCGCAATCAAATTAATGGATAAGTCAATCATTACTCATACGGATGTGAAAGACTTGCTGACAAACCTTGCGGAAGAAAATAATATTAAATATCAATATGAAATATTGGAATTCGGCGGAACAGACGCGGGACCCATCCATACCTCAAGAGAAGGGGTACCCAGCGGAGTAATTTCCATACCTACAAGAAATATTCATACCTCCGGAGAAATATTCAGCAAATCCGACGTTGAAGAATGTATAAAGTTAGTAAATGCGGCAACCAAATAATTCATGGAAATAAACCGATATGGGACAGCAAGGACATACCTGACTGTCTCATTTTTCATATTATATTGATTGACTTTTAGCTGTATTTTTGATAAGATTTTTATGGGAGTGAGAATAAGATGGATAAATCAAAGAAAACAGATATGGAAGCTGTCGGTCTTGAATGGGAAAGGATGACAGAGAATCAATCTTTTGATGAAAATATCGTATTTCCCATAATTTCTAAGTCTTGGAACCACAGTATCATAGCGGGGGTTGATTCTTTTATCATTGAGGGAAATCGATTTCTTAAAAAAGAAGAAACAGAGAGTTACATAAAATCTTGCGGGATGATTGACGAAGAGTTTAAATCCATCCTACAGAAGATTGCGGCAGAATTCAACTTATCCTTTCTTCTTTACGATAATAAATGCAATTTAACAACGGTATTGGCAGCTTCGGAGAACACAAATATCATAGCTAAAAACTGTTCGGAAGACCTTATAGGCACAAACTCCATATGCCTTGCCTTGGAATATGATATGCCTATTCAGGTATTTGGCAAAGAACACTATAATAAACTGTTGCACCAATATAATTGTTCTGCGGCACCCATACATGACGTCAATAAAAACATAGTAGGCGTAATTAATATAGGCGGTATCATTACACATAAACACACCTTGGAAACATTGGGGCTTGCTCAATCCATAGCTAAAATAATCGAAGAAAAATTTCAGATAGAGAATATGTTAACACAGCTGACGGTATCTAATCAAACATTGAAAAATATTATTGAGTACGACACTTCGGGGATTATTTATATGGTTGATAACGAAATTATAGGCTACAATAAATCACTCCTTAATATGTTTGAAATAAGCTCTGCAAAGACCGAAAATGTCAATAAATGCATTCGAGCGGCACTCAGTCAGATTCAAGAATACGTTAAGGCATGTGAAACAGAAAAATCGGAATTTATTATAAAAATAAACAATGAAAAGAAATCATTTATAGTATCCATGAAACAATTTATTATAAGTGAAAAAGGTGAAGTTTGCCGCCTGTATAAATTTGATAATACAAATAATTTCTTGTACGTCAATATTAACAACAGGGCAACCTATACCTTCAACGACATAATAGGAAACTGCAATAACCTGATACAGGTGAAAGAATTGGCAAAAAGAGCATCACGCACTTCTTCGGCGGTTTTAATAACGGGAGAAAGCGGTACGGGAAAGGAATTATTTGCACAATCCATACACAATGAAAGCTTCAGAAAAAACAAACCGTTTGTTGCAATAAACTGCGGGGCGATTCCTTCGGAATTAATCGAAAGCGAATTATTCGGATATGATCCGGGAGCATTTACGGGAGCATCCAATCATATAAAATTCGGCAAATTGGAAATTGCTTCAGGAGGAACATTCTTTTTGGACGAAATAGAAAGTATGCCACTTAATGTTCAAATAAAGCTGTTAAGAGCACTTTCATCCAAAAGAATAACAAGGATCGGAGGCATAAAAGAAATACCCCTCGATATCAGAATAATTGCCGCTGCAAAAAAAGATCTGCTGCAGGAAGTAGAGCTTGGACATTTCAGAGAGGATTTGTATTTTCGTATAAATATTATCAGTTTATCAATACCTCCCTTACGAGACAGGAAAGATGACATACCCATACTTGCCAAAAGCTTTATAGAATATATTATAAAACACTCAAGCCTTGAAGAAGTAAGCGTAGATCCCGAATTTTATGAAGCTTTAAAATATTGCTATTGGAGAGGTAATGTCAGAGAATTAAGAAATGTAATCGAAAAGGTAGTACTGTTAAATGACAAAAAAATTTTATCCGTACGCAGTCTCCCTCAGGAAATTATTGACTCATATAAATACCACAGTCTTAAAAGCACCTTATCCGAATATGCAAATGAAATAAAATTCGATAATTTGTTAAAAACAGGCGAAGAAATAATTATAGAGTTTGTGTTAAATGATGAAAACTGGAATTTAACCAATACAGCCAAACGTTTGGGAATCAGCAGACCTACCCTGTACAGAAAAATTGAGGAGTCTTCTAAATTAAGCAAACGTAAAAAAATGTTACAGGATGAAATATCGTAACATAATTTTACAAACAAACATATAAGATATTGCAACATGTACAGGCATATTTTTTATACTTGACAAGTTATGTAACATAATTTTACGAACAGAAAGAGCCGTCTATGGTGGATTTCTGTTTTTTTATGCGTTAATATTATAATTTTATTTTTTTTTATTCTTTCATAAAAACGCATATTTAAGCTGATTCAGAAGGGTTTCGGATATATCCTTACACATAAGGACAAATATTTACTTAAATAAATATTTAATTGGTACAAAAATTGCTGATATTTATTTATAGACACAAATAATCAAAAAAAGCCCGTAATTTAACGGGTGCGGCTAAGCCTATAATATTATAAGGAGGAAGAAAATGGCGACAGAAAGAAAGGTGTTAAATATCAACGGTACCGACAAGTCATTCCTGTGTGACCCGGAAAGAGATTCATTGGCGGATGTAATAAGGAGACTTGGTTTAACGGGAACGAAGATCGGCTGCGGTGCAGGTCAGTGCGGTGCCTGCAATGTAATACTTAACGGAAAGCTTGTGCGTTCGTGTGTTCTGAAAATTAAAAATGTACAGGATTACGGTGCGGTTCAAACCATAGAAGGTTTGGGAACCGCAGATAATCTCCATCCATTGCAGCTTTCATGGATGGTGCATGGCGCAGTGCAATGCGGTTTCTGCAGCCCCGGCTTCATTGTGTCGGCAAAGGCACTTTTGGATCAGAATGTGAAACCCACGAGATCCGATGTGCGTGACTGGTTCCAGAAAAACCGCAATGCATGCAGATGCACAGGCTACAAACAGCTTGTTGATGCTGTAATGGAAGCGGCGAAGGTAATGCGCGGTGAAATGACAATGGAGGAGCTTTGGAATAAAGCTGAATTCGGAGACCAAGTATTTAATACACGATTTATAAAACCGGATGCTCTTGCTAAAGTACTCGGTACATGTGATTACGGAGATGATGTAGCTATGAAATCTCCCAATGTTTGGCATCTTGCTCCCGTAATGCCCGGACTGTCACATGCAAATATTCTCAGCATCGATTACAGCGAAGCGGAAAAGGCTCCGGGAGTATTTCAGATTATTACCGCAAAGGATGTAAAAGGTATGAACCGAATAACATATCCAATCGGCTCAAAGCTTGCATATGGCGACGGATTTGAACGCCCTATAATCAATGATACAAAAATATTCAGTTACGGAGATATTGTAGCCTTGGTGGCTGCCGATACGAGAGACCATGCCCGGGAAGCCGCCAAGCTTGTTAAGGTTGAGTATGAACCTCTTCCGGAATACAGGGATGTACTTGACGCAATGGCAGAGGATGCATTGGAAATACATCCGGGAATTCCCAATACCTTTATTACAAAGCCATTGTACAAGGGAGAAGATACACGCAAGGTCATAGACGAATCGGCTCACGTGGTGGAAGGAAGCTTTTATACGACCAGACAGCCCCATCTTGCCATAGAACCGGACACCGGACAGGCGTATGTGGATGAAGACGGAACCTTGGTATTAATGTATAAGAGTCACGGCATATATATGTCTAAAGGCTTAATAGCCGCAGGAGTAGGGCTTCCTCCGGAAAAAATAAGGGTTATTATGAATCCGGCGGGAGGCACCTTCGGATACGCGCTGTCACCGGGTTTCCCGGCACTTTTAGGTGTGGCGGCAATTGCCACAAACCATCTTGTAAGTCTTACATTAAGCTATGAAGAGCATCAGCATTATACAGGAAAACGTTCAGCTTCCTATTCAAACGGAAGGCTCGCCTGTGATGAGAAGGGCAAGATTACCGCCAGTGAGCTTCATGTAGCGTATGATAAGGGGTCTTTTTCGGAATTGGCGGGTTCTACGGCTGATGTGGGAATTAAATTTACGGGACAGCCCTATTATATACCCAATGCAATGCATTTATCCCAATGCACATACTCGAATAATGCCTATTCCACTGCCTACAGATGTTTTGCGGCACCTGAAGTATATACAAATACCGAGGTGCTTGTGGATATGCTTGCAGAAAAAGCTGGATTCGATCCTCTTGAATTCAGATATATAAATGCCTTAAGAGAAGGTCAGACCGCAACATTCGGACGGAAGTTAAGCGTATATCCATATGAAACAATCCTTGACAAATTGCGTCCCAAGTATAAAGCTCTTATGGAGCATGCAAAAAAGACTTCCACTCCTGAAAAACTTCATGGGGTCGGAGTTGCAAACGGATTCTTCATGGCAACTTCCGCCGGGGATCATGCGGAAGTAGCTCTTGAACTTAACCCTGACGGAACAGTTACCAACTACAATACCTGGGAGGATGTAGGTCAGGGAGGTCAGATGGGAACACTTGCATATACCCATGAATCATTAAAACCATTAAAAATAAAACCCGAACAGATAAAAATAGTATCAAGCGATACAAAATATTGCCCAGATACGGGAATTTCAGGAGGAAGCCGTCAAAATGTCATGGCAGGTTCGGCAATAAAAGACGCTGCTGAAAAGCTGATGAGTGCAATGAAGAAGTCAGACGGCACCTACAGAACATATGATGAAATGGTATCGGAGGGTATACCTACGAAGTATTTAGGCGTATATGACAGAGATCCTAATCCTAATGCCGAGAGTCCCGATGACCTTCCCGATGAAAATACCGGCTACGGACCAATGAGTGATGAGTTCTGCTGTGCTTCATTTGCCGCGGAAGTGGAGGTTGATAAAGCTACGGGTGAAATAACCTTAGTCGCATTGCATTGTGTAGCGGACGTGGGAGCGGTAACAAATTATAATTCTCTTGACGGTCAGGCATACGGAGGAATGGAACATTCCATAGGATATGCTCTTTCCGAAGATTATTCGGATCTTAAAAAACACGCCAATTTAGCGGGAGCCGGATTCCCCTATATTAAAATGCTGCCTGACGGTGAAAACTTCACTGCTGAGTATACTGAAATACCGAGAAAAAACGGTCCCTTTGGAGCAGGAGGAGCTGCAGAGTCATTCCAGTCATCAGGGCACGTTGCAATTTTGAACGCAATATATAATGCCACGGGAGTACGTATTTTTACACTGCCCGCAACTGCTGAAAAGGTTAAAAAAGGTATTGAGGACATAAAGAAGGGAATTGATCAAAAGCCCGAGAAATACTACTTCGGTCAGGATTTTTACGAAACATTGGATTACATGAAAGCAAATCCCGTGAAATAGTTATACGAAGGCATCCTCCGGTAAATTTCGGCGGATGCCTATTGATGGTTGATACCGGTTTATAAATCCGTTACTGTCTTATAGAGGTGAAAATATGGATATAGTTAAAATGACGGACAGACAGCATGATTGTATAGCAGAGGCACCTCCGTCCTGCGAATGTGTATGTCCTTTGGGGATTAATGTAAGGGATTTTATAAAAAAGTTCCAATCGGGACTCATATCGGCGGCATACAAAATATATAAAAAATTTTCTATATTTCCCGGTATAGCCTGTCATTTATGCAAAGAGCCCTGCAAAGATGCGTGCGTGCGTGCATCCATTGATTCATCGGTTTCTTTGATTGATTTGGAAAAATACTGCTGGCAGGAAAACCGCAGCAAGACGCAGGACAAATTTTTTATTCCCGTAAAGAATAAAAAGGTATTAATTGTCGGGGGAGGTCTTACGGGATCAGCCTGTGCGGTAAAATTAGCTCAAAGAGGCTATGATGTGGAGCTTATCGAAAAGAGCCATAGGTTAGGCGGCAGGCTGTGTTTTATCGATAATGACATTTTGCCGGAAAAAGTACTCGAAGATGAGATGAATATGCTGTTTACACTGAAACATCTCAGGGTAATATTAAATACATGCGTGGAGGATTTAGATGATTATGATTTCGACGCCGCATTAATTGCCACAGGAGAAGACGGTAATGTTTTTGGCGCACATAAGAACAGAGAGGATTATTATCTCAAAGACGGAGTGTTTTTTACGGGTTCGCTTGCGAATCCGGGGCAGGATTATATGTATTCCATAAGACAGGGTTCCGAGGTATCCTATCTGTTGGAGGACTACATTAAGATCAATAAAATCGGTGCAATTCCGCAGCTTCATCCTGAGTCCCTTTATAATCCGGATATAAGAAGAATTGTACCTGTTGAAAAAGCTAAACCGAGTGATCCGGAAAATTGGACGATGGATGAAATAAAGGCTGAAGCTTCACGATGCCTTGTCTGCACCTGTGAGAGTTGCAAAGATTCCTGCGAAATGTTAACATATTTTAATAAAAGCGGGAAAAGACTTATGATTGACGTAAGCGATACATTAAATCAAGTCATATTAACAAAAAAAACCGCCGTGCTGCCCTCAATGTCATGCACCATGTGCGGCGCATGCAAGAATGTATGTCCCGTGGATATTGATTTAAAAGAATTATGTATAGAAACAAGGAGGGTGCTTCACAAACAGGGCAGTCTGCCGGACGCCCATTATGATTTTTGGCTTAACGATATGGAGCACAGCAATGGGCAAGAAGCGGAACTGTTTATTCCGGCAGGTAATCAGGAAGCAAAATATATTTATTTTCCCGGCTGCCAGATGGGAGCATCAGACCCGAAATATGTGGAAAAATCATACGAATGGTTGTATGACAGTTTCAAGGGCGATACAGCTCTCATGCTCCATTGCTGCGGAGCTCCGGCATACTGGGCGGCACGTGAGGATATGTTCACGGAAAATATTTCGGAGATAAAGCAAAGATGGATTGAAAACAAAAAACCGATTTTCATCCTTTCATGTCCCACCTGTATGGAAATGTTTCAAAATAATTTACCTGAAATTGAAGTAATATCCTTATGGAAAATTATGGCGGATAATTTTATTACCCGTCCCAAAACAGGTAAGACGGTTTCGGTTTTTGACCCCTGTACAAGCAGGAATGATAAGAAAACGCAGGACAATATCAGAACACTTGTCAATAAAGCAGGCTATGAAATAACAGAGCTTGATAAGCATGGGGAAGATGCTGTGTGCTGCGGATACGGCGGTTTGATATACTCAACAAATCCTTCTCTGACAGAAGCTATAGCCCATAATAATAAATCCTTAGGTGAACCGGAATACATAACATACTGCACAAACTGCAGGGATAGTTTTTCATTAATCAAAAAACCATCAAGGCATATTTTGGATTTGCTGTTTTTCAATGGAAACAGGTCGCTGCGGGAAACTCCGGGACTATCGGAAAGACGGCGGAACAGGAGTAAGCTGAAGGAGGATCTGCTTGAATTAAAAATGAATCAGAACTTTAAATTAAACGCAAAACCATACGATGCAGTAACCCTTTTTTTAACGGACAGCATTAAGGAAAATTTAGACAAAAAGTTGATTTTGGAAGAAAATATTAAAGAAGTTATTTATCATGCGGAAAAAACAGAAGAAAAATCATATTGCACAGAGGGTGAAGAAAAAATATACACCGCATACCAAAGGCAGGGAAATGTGACATTTTGGGTTCGATATAAAGAAGTTGACGGCGGCTATAAAATATTATCAGCTTATACGCACAGAATAAGGATAGAGGGGGTATAAGCATGTCCGAAACAAAACACATTTGCTGTAAATGCAATGAAGAGCTTATTCCCCAAAAAATAACCTTTGAATATATGGGAATAACTATGAATCATGAACTGCCCTGCTGTCCCTCCTGCGGAGTATTATTTATATCGGAAGAGCTTGCTTCCGGCAAAATAGCAGAAGTTGAAATGCAGCTTGAGGAAAAATAATTATATGGAAAGGAGTATGTATGGATAATGATTTAATGAGTACAGCGCAGGCAATGGAATTGGTTTCAAAAGGATATATGTGTTCGCAAATAGTCCTTGCCGCTTTTGCCGAGGAATTGGATTTATCCGCGGAGGATGCTCTGCGTGTATCCGCAGGCTTCGGCGGAGGTATGTTTGATGGTCAGGCATGCGGAGCTGTAACAGGAGCAATTATGGCAATAGGGCTTAAGTACGGAATGGTTGATGAGAATGATTTCAGACAATTGCAGGAATGCCGGTCAAAAGTTGAGCAGTTTAATAATAAATTTCGTGAAAAGTACCAAAGCACCATATGTGAAAGCCTGTTGGGATTTAATATAAACGATCCTGCAGAAAATAAAAAACACGGTCAGGAAGAGACCATGCCAAAATGTTTGGAATATATAACGGGCGCCATACAAATTGTCGGCGAAATTCTGTAAAAAAAGCAATTCCTCATTGACCTTGGCGAAGGTTGAAAGGAGGTAATAATGGAACATCATCATGAAAATGTTTCAAAGAAAACCGTAAATGTAATCGGAGGATTTTTGGGAGCGGGAAAAACCACATTAGTCAATTATATTTTATCTGAAATGACTGATAAGAGGGTTGATGTTTTAGTGCGTGAATACGGAGCTGTGTCAATAGATGATATGCTGATTAATATAAAAAGAGAAAATATCCACGTATTTACAAATTTACATGTTCATGAAGATCCTCAAATTTTATTATATCATTATTTTCATAAGCTTCATGATAAAACAATTGAAAATCCATTCGACCATCTTTTGATGGAAGCCAGCGGTCTCGATACTCCGGAAGGATTGATTCATCTGTTTTTCTTAGGTCATATGCAGCAGTTTTATGAATTGGGCAGCTATATTGTCATTGCTGACGCAGAGTACGGACAATTAAATTTAGATGAATACAAAGTTGCTAAACACCAAATTTCATTTGCCGACGTAATTTTATTGAATAAGGTCGATTTGGCGGACGACGAAGAAATAGAACACTTAGAAAAACGTATACACAGCATAAACTCTATGGCTGAAATATATCGTACACAATATGGCAGAGTAGAATTAAATAAAATTATGAATATTGATTTGTATGAGCAATTAAAAGATTTATCCAATAATAGCAAGGAGGAAGAAAACAGTGTGGATAACATAAGGACTGTGGTGTTATCGGAAAATCGTCCTATGGATAAGGAAAAAGTCAATGAATGGATACAAAATTTATTTGTAACCTATGGCAATCAGTTGTTGCGAAGCAAGGGATTTTTCTATTTTAAAAATGATGATTACAGATATGAGTTTCAGGCAGTGAGAAAAACATACCACTCCAAAGCAGATAAGCTGTGGGAGGATGATGAAGAGAGGAAAAGCATTGTTGTATTAATAGCCGAAGGCGAAATAGATTCTGCAATGCTTCAGAAATCTTTTAGTTTATGCAATTGATGAAAGGAGGATATATTTACTTGACCTGAATAATTACATTAAAAACTCTTAAAGAGCTATTTTAAAATAATTTGAAAGGAGAAAAGTAAAATGGCATCAAAAGTTTATTTTATGGATGACCATGCGGGAGGTACAAGTGAAAGCACACCCTTTAAGGCAGTAAAGGTTCTTAGGGATGCGGGTTTGGAATCCGTTTTTAAAAAAGGGGATAAGGTTGGAATTAAGGTACATTTCGGTGAATTCGGTAATTCGCTTAACTTACGTCCACACTGGGTAAGTGCAATTGTTGAGGAGGTAAAAAGACTTGGAGGAAAGCCCGTAGTGTTTGACTGCAACACGGTTTCACTTGGGGTTAACGCCTCTCGAAGCATAAAATCAGACCATTTAAGAACGGCGGCAATACATGGATTTACGGAAGAAACAATGGGATGTCCCGTTTGGATTTGCGATGGTGAATATGGTGAAGATGAAGTAGAGGTTGAAGTTCCTCATGGCGTATATTTAAAAAATACTTATATGGGAAGACAAATTCTTGAATTTGATTCGGTAATAGTTGTAACACATTTCAAGGGACATCCTATGGGGGTTTTCGGAGGTTCTTTAAAAAATGTGGGAATTGGAATGGGTTCTCCGAAAGGTAAGCTTGCAACACACTTTTTATTACATCCGACATTAGGACTTAAATCATGGACTATTAATCAGGATGCGGCAAAACTGGCTGCCGGCACTCCGCATCCCAATTTAATTGATAACATGATTGCTTCATGTCCTCAAAACGCATTTGAGTGGAAAAATGATACATTTAACTTTATGCCCGAAAGATGCAAGATGTGCGGTCACTGTATGTCATTTATGCTGACCGGTTTATTTAATCTTCACCCTGATTTAATCAGTTCCTGGGCACCGGCAATTGTTGATGCCGCCGCAGGATATATTAATGCAGTCGGTAAGGATAAAATGATTTACCTTAATTATGTTTTCGATATATCTCCATGGTGTGATTGCTGTGCTTTTCATGACAGAGCTTTAATACCTAATATTGGAGTATTTGCATCTAAAGACCCTGTTGCCGTAGATATGGCATCTGTTGAAGCAACGGAAGAAGTAGCAGCAAATCCCGGCTCGGTAGCCGACCAATTCGGATTTGGTCCTCCAAATACGGAACGTTTTACAAATTGTTCAAGCATAGCAAAGAAGAGCCAATGGGCACAATTAAACGCAGGTGTTTATAACGGAATAGGTAATACGGAATATGTTCTGGTTAAATCCGAACCGGCTCCTGAGGGAGAATTCTGGTTCCCGCCGTACACTCCGGAAAACATATTCCCGGTTGTTCATAAGGAAATATTCAAAGAAATTGACAATACTATAGGGGATTTCTTCTATGAAGTTCCAAATATGCCGGAAGAGAAGCTGAATATTAAACCAAGCGGAAAGATAGAAGAGATTACTGCCGAAGAAGAAAAGGCTGAGGCAGCATTGGCATAAGCTTACAATTATATATGAAATAGTTTCATTATATGCCGCAATATACCTCAATCCTAAAGAAACAGAGGGTTAAGGTATCTGATTATATAGAACACAGAATAATATCACAAATTATGGGAAATAATATAATTTGTGATATTTTTTTTATGACCTGCGATATTAAGGAGGAAATTATGAAGGTAGGGATACCAAAGGGATTGCTGTATTGCAAATATCATCCTTTTTTAGTGACATTTTTCAGCGAACTGGGGGCTGAAATAATAATCTCAGAGGATACGAACAAAAATATTTTAGATGCGGGAGTAAAATATTGTGTGGATGAAGCATGTCTGCCTGTTAAAATTTTTCACGGTCACGTTGCTTGCATAAAAGATAAATGCGACGTGCTGATAATTCCGCGGATAATGCAGCTGTGGAAAAATGAATATATTTGCCCGAAGTTCTGCGGCCTGCCGGAAATGGTGGTGAACAGCTTCCATAAGCTGCCCTTGACAATTACAGAGCCTATTTATGCAATATCAAAGAACAAGCTTTATCACTGGGCTAAAAACTCGGGGAAGCTTTTGGGAAAAAACAGCTATGAAATTAAAGGGGCATTTATAAAGGCATTGAATGCACAGGGCAAATATATAACAGGTATAAATGATTCGGAGTATGAAATAAATGTTGCATTAACAGGGCATCCCTACAATATTTATGACAGCTTTTCAAACATGGATTTGGTAAAAAAGCTTCACAGCATGGGAATAGGCATAATAACTTCGGAGTTTACCCAAGAGGACATTTTGTACAAGGAAGCAGAGGATTTATACAAAAAACCATTTTGGACCTTTGCAAGAGAAAATTATGGGTTTGCGGTAAATGCTTCCAAGGAGAAAACAGTGGATGGAATAATTTATGTATCATCATTTAACTGCGGGACGGATTCTGTAATAATTGAGCTTATTAAAAATAAGATTCCCGATTTTCCTTTTTTAATATTAAAAATTGACGAGCATACGGGGGAAGCGGGAATAGATACGAGAATAGAAGCATTCAGAGATATGCTCGAAAGGAGATTATTCAATGAAAGCAACATTTCCACACTTGGGTAATGTATATATTGCGGCGAAGGCTCTTTTTGACGGCTTGGGAATAGATTATATAATTCCTCCTCAAAACAGTGCCGACGCATTAACTATAGGCTCCAAATACTCACCTGAAGAAATTTGTCTTCCCTTTAAAATAATGATAGGAAACTATATACAGGCAATAGAGGAGGGTGCGGATACTGTAATACTTACGGGAAGCTGCGGTCCCTGCCGTTTCGGCGAATATTGTGAGCTTCAGATGAATTTACTTAAAGGCTTAGGCTATGATTTGGATTTTATCGTCTTGGATATGCCCAAGGATATCGGAATAAATGAATTGCTGAAAAGAATCGGCAAAATTGCTTCGGCAGGTACAAAAAGCAGGCTCGAAAAGATAAAAGCATTAAAGTACGCATTGAACATCATGCATTTAATAGATGAAACGGAAGCGCTGTCCCATTATCTGGCAGGCTTTGAAAGAAATAGGGGTGAGTGCAAAACACTCCTGCACAAATGTAAAAGGGAAGCAATGAAATGTTCAAATCCCAAGGAAATGATATCATTAATAAAATATTACAACGAAAAGCTTAAATATGTTTCCGTTGATATAAATAAGAACCCTGTAAAAATAGCTTTAATCGGTGAAATTTATACGGTAATAGAGCCTTATTCCAACTTTTACATAGAAGATAAATTAATGGATTACGGCGTATGTAGCAAAAGAGGTTTGACTCCCTCATGGTGGATAAAAAATACTGCACTCAGTCCTATGAAATTGAATTCTTTGAATATAAAAAATTTATCGAAAAATTATTTATCAATGGAAATAGGAGGTCACGCAAGAGAGTGCATAGGAGAAGCGGTTCTTGCATGTAACGAAGGCTTTGACGGTGCAATTCAAATATTTCCTCTTGGCTGTATGCCGGAAATAGTGTCAAAGTCGATACTTCCTTCAATTTCAATAGATAATAATTTCCCTGTTATGTCCTTGGTTGTAGATGATATGGCGGGGGAAGCGGGATATATAACAAGGGTTGAAGCATTTATCGACCTGCTTGAAAGGAGACGTGAAAATGTATTATATGGGAGTTGACGTAGGTTCCGTAAGCACGGATATTGCCCTTATAGATGACAGCATAAACGTTGTTGAAAAAATATACTTAAGAACTAAGGGAAATCCCATTAAAGCAGTTCAGGAAGGATTTAAAATATTAAGGAATAAATATGATGATTCGGAGATTGCAGCGGCTGGAGCAACGGGCTCGGGAAGAATGATAGCCTCCGCAATTATCGGCGCCGATGCGGCTAAAAACGAAATAACCGCCCATGCGACGGCGGCACTTGAAATTGACAGGGATGTAAGAACAATTATAGAAATAGGGGGACAGGATTCGAAAATAATTATTATAAATGATGGAATAGTGTGTGACTTTGCCATGAATACGGTGTGTGCCGCAGGCACAGGCTCCTTCTTAGACAGACAGGCTGAAAGGCTTGACATACCCATCGAAGAATTCGGAGATTATGCAATGAAAGCTGAATCCTCCGTTAGGATTGCGGGAAGATGTGCCGTATTTGCGGAATCGGACATGATACATAAGCAGCAGCTCGGATATAATCAGGCAGAAATAATAAGGGGACTTTGCGATGCATTGGTGAGAAATTATTTAAACAACATAGGCAAGGGGAAAACAATACTTCCCAAGGTTTTGTTTCAAGGCGGTGTTGCGGCTAACAAGGGAATGAAAAAAGCATTTGAAAGTGAATTGGGCTTTGAAATATTTGTTCCCGAAAATTACAATATGATGGGAGCAATGGGTGCAGCAATTATCGCAAGGGACAAGGCAAAAAAGGCGGGGAAAACAAATTTCAGAGGATTGCAGCTTGCGGAAAACAATATAATTTCAAGGAGTTTTGAATGCGAGGGCTGTCCAAATAAATGTGAAGTTGTAAAAATTTATGAAAATGACAGTATAATCGGATATTTCGGCGACAGATGCACCAAGTGGAGCAGTAAGGCAGCCGAGAAAATAAAATCAGCTTGATAATGTATACAGCCCGCATAAGCGGGCTGTGTTTACTGATTAATCCCGTTTACTATATCCCTTGGATGAGTGGGTATATTAATTATTTTTTCGGGTATAGGGTATTGTCCGGGTATTATTTCAAACATATCAACATCTAATTTGGTTGTAATTCCTTCAAATAAGCGAAGGTTATTAACCCTGCAGGGAGCAAAATCATCAGCTTGAATGTTGACATAATAAGTCGTATAGTAATATTGAGGACCTCTGATTAAGGCTCCTGACGGATGGGCAACGGGTAAGCTTATTATTTTAGGGTAATTTTCTGAAATTGTATTATATATGGGAATCAAACTGTTTTCCTGCCTTGCATATATGGTGATTTCTGCTCCCGGTATTGCGTATCGTCCTCGCTCTGTAAATATAAAAATTTCTAAAAATCCCTCGTCACTGTTAATCGGAACATCGAACTCACTCATGAAAATACGATTATCATTTTTATTTGCACTATATATGTTATGATTATACGGCGTTTTATTATTGGTATTCATTGCGCTCTCCTTTTAAATAATTTGTAACCATGCTATATTTTATGCCGATAAAAAGAAAAAGTCACTGCGAATCAGACTTGTAATTGCCATATATGTGGTATATAATATTTCAATGGACAAAATAATCATTGAAAATATAGATATAGAATTATACAGAAAGAAAATTAAAAACATACATCTGACTGTTTATCCCATCGAGGGCAGGGTAAGATTATCTGTTCCCAAACAAATGGATGACGCGGAAATAAAAAATTTCGTTGTTTCAAAATTAGCTTGGATAAATAAACAAAGAAATAAATACACCGCAAAGGAGCGACGGGCTGAAAAAGAGTTTGTATCCGGTGAAATACATTATTTTTTATGTGCGGAATATATATTGAATGTTATTGAAACAACGGGGAAGCAGCACGGGGAATTAAGAAGTAATAAATATTTGGACTTATATGTAAGGCCAGGCAGCTCCGCTGAAAAAAGGGAAAAGATATTATCTGAATGGTACAGGCAAAGCTTAAAAGAAATTATACCTCCTTTGATTGAAAAATGGGAAAATATAATGGGTGTCAGCGTAAATGATTTCGGCATCAAGCTGATGAAAACAAGGTGGGGAACATGCAATATCAGAGATAGGAGAATTTGGATAAATCTTGAGCTTGCCAAGAAGAGCTTAAGGTGCATTGAATACATAGTCGTGCATGAAATGGTTCATCTTCTCGAAAAACATCACAACCAACGATTCAAGGATTATATGAGCAAGTTTCTGCCTGATTGGAAAACAATTAAGGATGAGCTTAACGGGATGGCAGGTGAGGAGTAGTATGAACTTATACGAAATTTTATTAACCAATTTGCCCAATGAATTTACGGCGAAAATATTTTATTACATATTAATAACAATTGCTCTGTTATTGACCTGCGCCATAGCTAATTTTATTACAAAGCGAATAGTTTTAAAATTAATATCAAAAGCCGTCAAAAGCAACAATTATATGTGGGATGATATATTGTTTGAAAGCAAAGTATTCCACAAAGCTTCTTCGGTTGTTCCGGGGTTTGTTATTTATGTTTTCGCCGAATTTTACAACGAATTTCAGCCTATGGTGCAAAAGGTTGCGGCAACCTATATATTGATTTTAATTGCAGCGGTTTTTAAATCCTTGTTAAATGCCTTGGATAGAATTTACAGGCAGCATCCCGTCTCTAATGAAAGACCCATAAAGGGGCTTCTTCAAATAATTGAAATAGTTGTTTATATAATAATAGGAATAGCAATTATTTCTAATTTAATCAATCAGAATCCCATATATATGCTAAGCGGTATCGGTGCTGTTACGGCTGTTGTTTCATTTATATTTAAAGATTTAATAATCGGTTTTGTTTCGGGAATTCAGCTGACATGGAATGATATGCTCCGAATAGGAGATTGGGTTGAAATGCCTAAATACGGTACCGACGGCGATGTAATAGACATAACCTTAACTACTGTTAAAATTCAAAACTGGGATAAAACAATTTCTACAATACCTACGCAGGCGTTTGTTACAGATTCCTTTAAAAACTGGAGGGGAATGAAAAGCTTCGGTGCGAGAAGAATTAAAAGGTCAGTATTCATCGATATGTACAGCGTTAAGATATGTTCTGCAGAAATGATTGAAAGATTCAAAAAAATCGAGCTTATAAGCAGTTATATCAATGAAAGGGTTAAGGAAATAGACGAATACAACAAAGAAAACAATGTAAATACCGAAATACTCATAAACGGAAGGCAATTGACCAATATAGGCGTTTTCAGAATTTATATATTGAATTATATAAGAAATAATTTCAAAATCTATCAAGGTTCCACCCTCATGGTCAGACAGCTTGCCCCCGGTGAAAACGGAATACCCATGGAGATTTATGCTTTTGTTTCTTCTACGGAATGGACAAAATATGAAGAGGTGCAATCGGATATTTTTGACCATATTTTAGCGGCAATGGATACCTTTGAACTTAAAGTATTCCAAAATCCCACGGGAAGCGATATAAAGCAGCTGCAGAAAAAGTAAAGCCCGGCTTATATAACCGGACTTTTTTTACTGTTCTTCTGTTGCTGCAACATCAAGCGCTTCTATTAATACAACATCCTCATATCTGTCCTGAAAGTTTCTTAGGGCGTAAGGATTGGTAAATAGCAATACAGGTCTTTCATAATGGTCGTAAACAAGCATACAACGTGAGTTTTCATATTTTTTCAAGCTTTCCGGATTATCTGTTTTAACCCATCTTGCAACGGAGAAGTCTAAGTTTTCCATGCGGATATCCGTGTTGTATTCATTTACGAGACGATATTCAAAAACCTCAAACTGCAAAACCCCAACGGCTCCAAGAATAACTTCGTTGTATTCATTTTTGTAAACCTGAATTGCACCTTCCTGAGCTAATTGCTCAACACCCTTTTGGAAGTTTTTTCCTTTAAGTGAATTTTTAGCGCTTACACGCATAAATAATTCAGGAGGGAAGGTTGGCAAGGGTTCAAAGAATAATTTTTCCCTGCCGTTTGTCAAGGTATCGCCAATCTGGAAATTACCCGAATCATAAATTCCTATAACATCACCTGCAAAAGCCGTATCAACTGTTTCACGCTCATTTGCCATAAGGTGGGTGGATTGACTCAGCTTCATTTGTTTTCCCGTTCTCGACAATGTAACATTCATCCCTCTTACAAAGGTTCCGGAGCAAATTCTCAAAAATGCAAGCCTGTCTCTGTGGTTAGGGTCCATGTTTGCCTGAATTTTAAATATAAAACCCGTGAAAACATCGTCCGTAGGTTTGATTTCTCCGGTTGTAGTCTTCCTTGAAGAGGGCGGGGGAGACATAATGAGGAAATGCTTCAGGAATTCAGTCACACCAAAGTCGGCTAAAGCAGAGCCGAAGAAAACAGGGGAAAGCTTTCCCTTTCTTACTAAATTCATATCAAATTCATTGCCGGCACCATCCAAAAGCTCCATAGCATTTCTTAAGTTTGCCAAATTGGCGGGGCTTATTTTGCCGTCAAGCTTGCCTGAACTGACACCTTCATCGTAAAGATTAATTTGTTCCTTTTTTCTGAATAGGTTTACTACATTTCTCTGTCTGTCATAAATTCCTTCAAATTCCTTGCCGCAGCCTATAGGCCATGTAACGGCAACGGAGGGAAGACCCAATACATCTTCTAATTCCTGCATTGAGCTTAAGGGGTCCATTGCTTCGCGGTCTAATTTATTAACGAATGTAAATATGGGGATGCCTCTCATGCTGCAAACCTGAAATAATTTTTTGGTCTGTGCTTCAATACCCTTGGCGGCATCTATAACCATGACGGCACTGTCCACCGAGGTTAAAATACGGTAAGTATCTTCACCGAAGTCATTGTGCCCGGGAGTATCCATAATCGAAATTACCTTGCCGTCATATTCAAATTGCATTACAGAGGATGTAACGGAAATTCCACGTTGTTTTTCTATTTCCATCCAGTCGGATTTGGCAAATTTGGCGTTTTTTCTTGCCCGGACAGTACCTGCTTCACGTATGGCTCCTCCGTGGAGCAGAAGCTTTTCTGTCAAGGTTGTTTTACCCGCATCGGGGTGAGAAATTATGCCGAATATCCGTCTTTTATTAATCAAATCTATGTTATTCATTTTCTACCTTCCGAATTTAAAATCAATATTAGTTATTTTACATCATTTAAACAAAAATATAAAGTAATTTCTATAATTTATATTACATATCCTTAATTACATTTGTAACCCATTTTTTCGATTTTACCCTGAAAATACCTATTAATGCTTTGGTAACTTCCTCCATGTTGACCATCAAAAAAACATAGTGTACCGGAAATTTAAACACTAACGCACCTAAAAACGCCAAGGGAACTCCTACCAACCATACTGAGCCGATTTCAAGGAACATTGAAAACTTAGTATCTCCTCCGCCTCTGAGTACTCCAACAATCAGCGTTCCGTTAAAGGACTTTATAAATGAAAAGGCGGCTGCAACTATTAAAAGCTTCTTTGCCGAATTATACAGTTCCGGTGTTAGGTTTCTGAAAAACAGGAGTATTCCGTCCGTTGAAATAAACAATATTATGCCCAATACAAGACCCAATGCCGTAGATATTATCATATAGTTGTTTGCATATATAACCGCCTCATCCTCTTCATCTTCTCCGATTTTATTTCCCACCATTACCGTGCATGCATTAGCCAGACCTCTGCTTAATACCATGAATATGTTCTGAACAGTGCTTAAAATTTGAACCGCCGCGGCAGCTCCTGTACCTATCTTTGCATAGGCTAAGGAGTAAAGTACCGTTCCGAGAGACCAAAATGCTTCATTTATAATAACAGGGGAAGCGGTTTTGAAATATTTCCTTATGAAATCTCCCGACCAGTCTGTCATGGAGCGAACATCATGGGCAAGGGGATTGTTCTTTTTTCGTGAATATATTGAATACAGTATAATTGCTATTTCAACGGTTCTTGCTATAACCGTACCCCAGGCGGCTCCCTTTACGCCTAATTGAGGGAATCCGAATTTTCCGAAAATGAGAAGATAATTAAACATCAAATTTGTTAAAAAGGAAATGATGCTTACAACCATGGGCATTTTGGCTTGACCTATGCTTCTTGAAGCAATGGCATACATGAAGCTTATGCCTGTAATTATATAGCTTATGGATACTATCCTTAAATAATCGACCCCCAAGCTTATAACTTCCGCATCATTGCTGAAAATTCTCATTATGAATTCGGGCACAATCATTGCCGCAAGAGTGAATAAAATTCCTAAAGCACTTACTATGGATAAAGATATACCTAAAATTCTCGCTATATTTTTCGTGTCCCTCTTTCCCCAAAATTGTGCCAAAAATATTGATGACCCCGTAGCGACGCCAAATATGGTAATGGAATAAAAAAAGAAGGCTTGGTTTGCAAGTCCCACGGCAGCAAGGCTTTCTTCACCAAGACTTGTAATCATAAGCGTGTCAAGCATATTTACGGAAGAAGACACCAAATTCTGCAATGTAATAGGTATGGCTATGGATATCATTGCTTTAATAAAATCTTTGTTTTTTAAATCAGTCCGCATGTTACCTCCAAGAGTAAATAAAGTATCTATATATAATAGCACAAATATTTGTTTATTTGAACATATTTTTTAATTTGACCGTAATCCGGTAAATTTTTGTTGATGGGGAAAACATTATTTGATATACTGATTGATGAAGATAATTATGATTTATGAAAGGTGGGAAACTATGTCCGAGGAAAAATTATTACTCTCAAACCTTAACAACATTGATGCACAAATAATCATTGCAAAATTAAAATCATACGGGATACCTGTGTCAAAAAAATCAAAGGGTATCGGCGAACTTATGGAAATATATACAGGTGCAAACATGTATGGAATAGATATATATGTTCCCTGGGACATGATTGAATTAGCGGAAGAACTGCTAAAACCGGAAAATCAGCAAGAATAATTGCAGTTATTATTTAATCGGTTTATTTAATCATTGTAAAAAGGACAAATAAAATAACAAATATAAGGATTGAAAATATAATGAACAAAACAAGGATATGGCTATTATTAATAGTTGTTTTATGCATATTGCTGATATACGTATCAAAAAAGAAAACCAAATGGCTTAGTCTGATGATTTCTATCGTATTCTTTGTTGTTTCAATTTTTATAGTTGTGTTTTCTAAAAATATGACATCATCATATTTAATATTACTCATTATTTTCATATTGGCTAATATTCCGACAGCAATACAATTAATTATATTTTTCAAATATAGGAATTTTGGGGACGGACCTTGAAATTCCGATAGTGAGTATCATTTTATTTGGCTTTAAACTTGCAGAAATTATACCCGTAATCCTTTGATTCCCATTGACATGATAGCAACTTCAATTGAATTTTTTTTTTAAAAAACCTATTTTGTTGAATTTCCAACCAAAACTTCTGTTTTCATCCATCAATTCGCTCAAAATGTGTCATTTCAGGAGCTTTCGACGGCATTTTAGCTATGTTTTTTACATGCATCTTCGGAGGTACTTTTGATTCCGTTGTATTGTGATAATCTACCTGATTTAATATATGCACAATAAGAAAAAGTTACACCCTAATTTCATTTTCACGCAATATAGCATATTGCGGAAGTATTTTAAGGACATTGCTATCGGAATGACATGTCATATATAAATAGCGGCAAATTTCATGCATTTGCACTGTCAAGATGAAAGAATATCTTTTTCTATGCAGAAAAATATGGTATTATGTATTCAGATATAGTAAAATGTTTAATGTAATAAAAATTAGTATGCAATTATTGACAATATAGGGGGATATATTTTGACTGAAGGTAATGAAATAAAAAATAGATACAAGGGGATACTATATGTAATAGTGGCATCGCTTTTGTGGAGTACCGGCGGTATTTTAATAAAACTTATTGATGGCAATCCTATAGGAATTGCGGGATCAAGAAGTCTTATAGCTTTTTTAATTATGCTTATCTATATTAAAAAGCCTAAAATAACCGGTTCAAAACCGCAGATTTTAGGTGCATCAGCATATGCTCTTACAGTAATATGCTTTGTTATTGCTAACAAAATGACAACCTCTGCAAATGCAATACTTTTGCAATTCACAGCACCAATATTTGTAGTTCTGCTCGGGTTTTTTTTGTTAAAAGAGAAAATTCACAACTATGACATAATAAGTATAATAGCGGTATCTTTAGGTATGACATTGTTCTTTGTAAAAGATGTTAATCCGGGAAATATGATTGGAAACATAGTAGCAATATTTTCAGGATTTTTATTGGCAGGTACAACCGTGTCACTGAGAATGCAAAAAGATGGTTCAGCTGTTGAAACAACATTGTTAGGAAATTTATTTGCCTTTATAGTATCAATTCCTTTTTTGTTTCAGATAAATTTTGATAGTAAGAGTATATTGGCAATAATCTTATTAGGAGTTTTTCAGCTTGGAATTTCATATATACTTTACGCAAAAAGTCTTAAATATATAACTGCCATTGAAGCTATTTTGATAACAGCTATTGAGCCTTTGCTAAATCCTGTCTGGGTATTTCTTTTTGACGGAGAGAATCCCGGAATGTATCCCGTAATAGGCGGGATTATTGTACTTATATCAGTCATAGCAAGAAATATATATATTGTAAGAAAAAACTAAGCGATTGGTTCTTGACTTGACTTTTAATTCCCTTGAACCAAAGCTTAGGGGAATTTTTTTATTGAACAAAAAGCCGTAAAATGATATAATACTCAAGATGTTAAAATGTTTTAATCAGAAAGTTGGAGGAACATGAGTAAAAGAAATACGGATATTATCACGGAAGCTGTTAAGTTAGACGGTGATAAATTCTTAGAATTAAAAAATAGCAACGAACAATTTTTTATAATGACAGGCAGGAGAAAGACATATCATATTTTAACCTACGGCTGTCAAATGAACGAGCATGATTCGGAAAAAATATCAGGCATGCTTGCATCCATAGGATACAAGGAAACAAAAGACGAAAAAAATGCCGATCTTGTAATTTTTAACACATGCTTAATAAGGGAAAATGCGGAGCTTAAGGTATTCGGCAAGCTTGGTGAAGTAAAAGGGCTTAAGCGCAATAAGCCTGATATGCTTGTTGCTGTCTGCGGCTGCATGATGCAAAAGCAGGAAATAAGAGAAAAACTGTTAAAGAAATTCTCATTTGTAGATATAATTTTTGGAACAAACACAATTCATGAGCTGCCTGCATTAATTTACAATGTCGAAATTAACAAAAGAAAGAGTATTGATATTGTTGAAAACACCGAATTAATATATGAGGATATGCCTAAGATGCGTAAATTCAAGCACAAGGCATTGGTTAACATAACATACGGATGCAATAATTTCTGCACCTACTGCGTAGTTCCCTATGTAAGAGGAAGGGAAAAGTCAAGGAAACCGGAGGATATAATTCAGGAAATCAAGGCATTGGCACAGGATGGATGCAAGGAAGTAACCCTTTTGGGACAGAATGTTAATTCCTATGGAAGCAATTTGGAAAGCAAATTTACATTTGCACAGCTTTTGTATGAGGTAAATAAAATTGAAGGTATTGAGCGCATTCGATTCATGACATCTCATCCCAAGGATTTAACGGATGATTTAATAAATGCAATAAAGGAATGTGACAAGGTATGCAACCATGTTCATTTGCCTGTACAAGCAGGCAGCAATGAGGTGCTTCGCCGGATGAACCGCAAATATACCAAGGAACATTATTTAAATTTAGTTGAAAAATTAAAATCGGCAGTTCCCGATATAGCAATAACAACTGATATAATAGTGGGCTTCCCGGGAGAAACAGAGGAAGATTTCGAGGAAACAATTGATGTTGTTAAAAGTGTGGAATATGATTCCGCATTTACATTCCTTTATTCCGTGAGGGAAGGGACAAAGGCCGCCTTAATGGAGGATCAGGTGCCTGATGGAGTGAAGCATGAACGCTTTGACAGGCTTTTAGATGTTTTATATCCCATAGTATTGGAGAAAAACCGACAATGCATAGATAAGGTATTTCCCGTATTGGTTGAATCCGGAGAAAATAATAAGCTGACCGGCAGGACAGAGCATTTCAGATTGGTTCATTTCGAGGGAGACAAGAAGCTTATCGGTGAAATTGTCAATGTAAAAATAACAAGCGTAAAAACCTTCCACATGGAAGGGGAGATTGCAGGGTAACAAAAGGGGGTTTATAATGGCAAAATATACACCTATGATGGAGCAGTATCTTGGGATTAAGGAGCAGTACAAGGACTGCATACTTTTGTACAGGTTGGGTGATTTTTATGAAATGTTCTTCGATGATGCCATAACTGCGTCACGGGTATTGGAAATCGCACTTACCGGCCGTGACTGCGGGCAGGAAGAAAGGGCTCCCATGTGCGGGGTTCCTCATCATGCCGTTGACGGCTACATTTCAAGATTAATTGAAAACGGATACAAGGTTGCCATATGCGAGCAGTTAGAGGACCCATCTGTTGCAAAAGGTATCGTAAGACGCGACGTAGTAAGGGTTATTACTCCGGGAACTATAATTGACCAGGCTATGTTAGATGAAAAAAGCAATAATTATTTATGCAGTACCTATATTGATAAAGGGTTCGGCATGTCTTACTGCGATATTTCCACAGGTGATTTATATGTAACCGAAAATATTTCTCTGAGCGACTTTGATTTAAGAAACAATACAAATGATTTATTGACAGAAGAAATTAATAAAATTGCTCCCTCTGAGATTATATCCAACAAGCCCTTTGGAAACGACGGAATTGATGGAATTATAACCTATAGGGATATTTTGGGGTACAATGAATACAAGGATATAATACTGAAGCATTTTAAGGTTGTTTCATTGGATTCATTCGGTTTATCCGAAAATTTCCATGCTGTAATGTCCTTGGGCATGCTCATAAACTATTTGAATCAAACGCAGAAAACATCCTTGGACCATATTAATAAGCTTCACTTTTACAAGGTGGGAGAATATCTGCACCTTGATTCGAGCACGAGAAAAAACTTAGAGCTCATAGAGACAATAAGAGGCAAGAAGGGCAGAGGGACTCTGTATAATGTAGTCGACAATACAATGACCGCAATGGGAGGAAGACTTCTCAGGAAATGGATTGAAGAGCCTCTGAAAAGCTTGAAGCTAATTAATTTACGATTGGATGCGGTTGAAGAATTATATGAAAATATAATGTCATCAAATAATATTAAGGAATATTTAAAAAGTGTTTATGATATAGAAAGACTTATAAGCCGGATTGTTTACGGCAATTGCAACGGAAGAGATTTAAATGCCTTGAAGCAGTCCCTGTCAAATCTGCCGGATTTAAAAGGTGAACTATCTAACCTTACATCGGATTTGTTTGCGGATATTTATTCAAAATTTGATACTCTCAAGGATATTTATGATTTAATCGACTGCTCAATTGTGGAAGACCCTCCTGTTTCAATTAAGGAGGGAGGAATAATAAAAAGCCGCTATGATGATGAATTGGATGAATTAAAGGAAATTATGGTTAACGGCAAGAATTGGATATCAAATCTTCAGGCAAAGGAAAGGGAAGCAACAGGCATCAAAAATTTAAAAATCGGATTTAACAAGGTTTTCGGCTACTATTTGGAAGTAACCCAATCATATTTGAAGGGTGTGCCCGAGCATTACATACGAAAGCAAACATTGGCAAACTGTGAAAGATATGTAACTCCCGAGCTTAAGGAAATGGAAGCTAAAATTCTCAATGCAGACGAACAGGTTATGAAGATTGAATATGACTTATTCTTTAAAATAAGACAATCCATAAATGACAATGTAAGGCGCGTTCAGGAAACAGCCTATAGTATAGCCCTAATTGACACAATAAATTCTCTTGGAATTTCCGCAGTTAAAAATAACTATGTGCGCCCGGAAATGAACAGCAAGGGATATATAAAAATTACCGACGGAAGGCATCCTGTCATTGAAAAAATAATGAAGGATGAAATGTTTGTTCCAAATGATACCTACATAGACAACAAGGAGCACCGCATGGCAATTATTACGGGACCTAATATGGCAGGTAAATCCACATATATGAGGCAGGTTGCGTTAATTTCAATTTTGGCTCACATAGGAAGCTTTGTTCCCGCAAGAGAGGCGGAAATATGCATTCTCGACAAAATATTTACACGGGTAGGCGCTTCTGATGATCTGTCTCAGGGACAAAGTACATTCATGGTTGAAATGAGCGAGGTTTCCAATATATTAAACAATGCGACAAACAACAGTCTCTTGATTCTCGACGAAATCGGAAGAGGTACAAGCACCTATGACGGGTTAAGCATTGCCTGGAGCGTGGTGGAATACATTACGAAGAAAATCAAGGCAAAAACATTGTTTGCGACTCACTATCACGAGCTTTCCGAGCTTGAAAGCAAGCTAAAAAGCGTTAAAAATTATAAAATTTTAATTAAGGAATCCGATGATAAAATTACATTCCTGAGAAAGATTGCGGAAGGAAGCATTGACAGAAGCTACGGAATTCAGGTTGCAAATTTGGCGGGACTTCCTAATGAAGTGGTTGCAAGGGCAAAGGAAATTTTAGCTCAGTTGGATGAAAGCGACATAAACAGACCCTTTTCCAAAAAGAAAAACAGAGTGAATGATAATTTTCAGGTATCCATGTTTCAGCCGGCACCTGAGGAAAAGGGCAAAAACAATGAATATAAGGAATTATCGGAAAGCATAAAGAATATCGATATAGAAAATGTAACGCCTATACAGGCATTTAAACTGTTAACCGATATAATAGATAAGGCGAAGCATATTTAAAGAAGGTGAAATATGGCTGCAATACATTTACTGGATAATGAAACCATCAATAAAATAGCTGCGGGAGAGGTAATAGAAAGCCCTAAATCAATCGTAAAGGAATTAGTTGAAAACTCCATTGATGCGGATGCCGATGAAATTACCGTTGAAATAAGAAACGGCGGTAAAAGCTTAATACGCATAACCGATAACGGCAGGGGAATTGAAAGGGATCAGGCGGAAAGTGCATTTCAAAGACATTGCACAAGCAAGATTAATTCCTCGGAGGATTTAAATTCACTTTTTACCTTGGGCTTTCGCGGTGAGGCATTGGCAAGCATTGCGGCGGTTTCAAGGGTTGAGGTTATTACAAGGACTAGTGATGATACCTATGGCATAAAAATGGTGATTGAGGGCGGAGCAGTTATTTCAAAGGAAGATGTAGGCTGTCCTGTGGGAACAACCATTACTGTTACCGACCTTTTCTATAATGTCCCTGCAAGGAAGAAGTTTTTAAAAAGTGATATTTCCGAAAGCGGCAATATAAATGAGATTGTTGTGTCACTGGCACTTTCAAAGGAAAATATTTCATTTAAATACATAAACAATAATATGGTTGCTTTCAGAACTCCAAAAACAAATAATTTCATTAATACTATTTCAAGTCTTTATGAAAAGGATCTTTACAATTCGCTGAGGAAGGTTGATTATGCAGGCAGCATTGTTAATATTACAGGCTATACCACGGATTTGAACTATTACAGGGGAAACAGAAAGCAGCAGATTGTATTTGTTAACGGAAGAGTAATAAAGCATAAGCGGATAAATTATTACATCGAAGCGGCATATAACACGCTTCTTCCTAAAAATAAATATCCCGCATGCTTTTTAAAGCTTGAAATAGAGCCTGCATTGGTTGACGTAAATGTACATCCCGCAAAGACGGAGGTGCGCTTTCAAAATGAAGAAGCGGTTATGAATGAAGTGAAAAAAGCAATTTATTCCGCTTTACACTCCGCAAGCATAATGAAGGAAGTAAAAAAGGAAACAATATTGGGAGAGCCTTCTAAAAATACTGTTAATACAAATATATTTGACAGCAGCTTTTTGGAAGATAAAAAGAGTGAAAATTCATATAAGCCGGATAAAACGTATGACATACACAAAGAAGCAATAGAAAATATAAAGTTTACTGAAATTGATTTTTCCGATAAGAATACTATCGAAAATAATATATTTGAGGAAGCTATTGAAGAGGAAAAGGCTCTTCCGGTAAAAGAATCATTTTTGACTTATAAAAATACCGAATTTAAGCAGGAAACATTCATTGAAACGGAAAGCAAAGGGAAAAGTCTGCCTGAGCTATCCGTCATAGGTATATTGATGGATACATATATTATATGCGAAAATTTCCAAAAAGATAAAATGTTTATGATTGACCAGCATGCGGCACATGAAAGAATAAATTACGAAAAATTTTTAAAACAGTATAATTCAGCGGATATATTAATACAGGAAATAATTCCGGAGGTTATTAATTTATCCTATGATGATTACCAGACTGCAATGTCCAATGGGTCAATATTCGAAAGATTAGGAATTTCCATTGAAAACTTTGGAAATAATGCTATACTGATAAATAATATACCCACAATATTCAAGGACTCAAATTTAAAGGATGTATTTTATTCAATTCTTGATTCCTTGAAGGAAATAACTAAGTCAAACTTAGATTTTATATTGGAAAAAATTATTAAGAATGCATGTGTAAAATCCGTGAAAGCCGGTGACAAGCTGCATATGTCCGAGGTCAGAGCATTGCTGAAGGATCTTGAAATGACGGAAAACCCGTACACATGCCCTCACGGAAGACCTGTGATAATTCAGATGACCAAGTATGAAATTGAAAAAATGTTTGAAAGAATTCAAAGCTAAGGGGCTAAAAGAAAGCAGAAATCAGATGAGCAATAAAATAATTGTAATAGTGGGACCTACGGCAGTGGGAAAAACACATGTATCCTTAGAGCTTGCAAAAAAGCTCGATACAGAAATTATATCCGCGGATTCCATGCAGATATATAAGGGTATGGATGTGGGAACCGCAAAAATTACCGAAGATGAAAAGGGCGGTATCATTCATCATATGATTGATATTGTCAGTCCGGATGAAGATTATTCCGTATCGGAATTTAAAAAGGACGCAGAAGTAATAATTGATAATTTGCTGTTAAAAAATAAGATTCCCGTAATAGTTGGGGGAAGCGGTCTGTACATTAATTCTCTCATATATGATTTGGATTTCGGAAACACAAAATCCAACGATAAAATAAGAGAATACTATACTTATTATTATAAGGAGCATGGGGAAGATGCCCTATATGACAAATTAATGAAAATTGACCCTGAATCCGGGGAGAAAATTCATAAAAATAATGTAAAACGAGTTATAAGGGCGTTGGAAGTATATGATATAACAGGAAGGAAATTTTCCGAGTTAAATACGGATATCAGAAAGGAAAGCAAGAAATATGACCGCATATTGATTGGACTTTCAATGGAAAGAAAAACCCTTTACGAAAGGATAAATCAAAGAGTGGATGAAATGCTTTCAAATGGTCTTGTGGAGGAAGTCAGAACACTTATTGAAAGCGGGTATGATAAAAATTTGGTATCCATGAGAGGAATAGGCTATAAGGAAATAATTGATTATATCGAAGGGAATATGGATTTAGAGGAAGCTTCATATATTTTGAAGCGAAATACCAGAAGATTTGCCAAGAGACAGTATACCTGGTTTTTAAGAGATAAGCATATCAGGTGGTTCAGCATGGATAATATGGATGATATTGACAATACTATAAAAGGTATTTCAGAATATATAGGAATGAAAATTTAATCAGGAGGAAGTGATGAATATTATTAATTTACAGGATTCTTTTTTAAACAATGTCAGAAGAGAAAAAATAACAATAACCGTTTATCTGAACAATGGCTTTAAGCTTACGGGCTCAGTCTTAGGTTTTGATAATTATGTTATCTTTATCCAAACAGACAAAGGTCAGCAATTAATTTACAAGCATGCAATTACATCAATACTGCCTTTTAAGCAGGTAAAACTATTCATGAGCGAGACAGAGGAGCAATAATGTTAACAGAAGAAATATTATGTAAACAGTTTGGCATAAGCAGGACTGTTTATAATTATGTAATGAAAATTGAAGAAAGTATAAAAAATCATTTTGAAAAAATCCATGAAGTAAGAGAGTATAACCAATATAAGGTAATTCATGCGATGCAGGAGCACAAGCTTGATTATACAAATTTTTATTGGAATACCGGATATGGTTATGACGACGTGGGAAGGGAAAAAGTCGAAAAAATATTTGCGTCCGTGTTTAATGCGGAAGATGCATTGGTGAGACCTTCGATAGCCTCGGGAACTCATGCTCTGTATCTGACCCTGTCAGGTATATTGCAGAACGGTGATGAGGTTATATCAATTTCGGGACGTCCTTACGACACAATGCTCACTGTTTTGGGAGAAGAAGGAAATGAGCCGGGAAATTTAAGGGAGGCAGGGGTAGTATATAAGGAAATTCCTCTCTACAACAACGATATAGACTGGGTAAGCGCCATAAAAGAAGTAACCATGAAAACAAAGCTGCTTATGATTCAGCGCTCCACCGGCTACAGCTTCCGCCCGGCACTTACTATTGAAAAAATAAAGAATGCAATAGAAAAAATCCGCGAAGTATACCCAAACATATGCATTATGGTTGACAACTGCTACGGAGAATTTGTCAGTGAATTTGAGCCTTCGGATGTGGGAGCGGATGTTGTGGTCGGCTCGCTCATTAAAAATCCAGGCGGCGGAATTGCTCTTTCGGGAGGATATGTGGTCGGTAAAAAGGCAATAATTGACAGAATTGCAAACCGACTTACGGCTCCCGGAGTGGGAAAGGAAATAGGTCTTACCTTCGGAACCACAAGGAACACGTTGCAGGGATTATTTTTCGCTCCTCATATAGTGAGCGAAGCACTGAAGGGTGCACTTTTATTCGGAGGGGTATATAATTCTCTCGGCTTTGAAATAACTCCGGGTTTGGAAGAGGATAGAAGCGACATAATTCAGGCGATTAAATTTAATAACAAGGATATGGTAATTAAAATTTGTGAAGCTGTTCAGGCAGCATCTCCCGTGGACGGTCACGTTTCTCCAGTTCCCTGGGATATGCCGGGATACACAAATCAGGTAATAATGGCTTCCGGAGCCTTTGTTTCCGGATCATCCATAGAGCTAAGCGCAGATGCGCCAATGAGACCGCCATATATTGCATATATTCAGGGAGGACTGTTTTACGACCATGTAAAATTGGGAGTAATGCTTTCACTTGAGAAGATGATGGAGTTTGAAGAGATAAAAGGTAAAATAGACTTGTAAAATTTGAGATTATATTGTAAAATATTGTAGAATAGGCAGAACAGGGTATGGCTGATCATCCTAATGAAAGGAGGTTAACTCTAAGTAATAGGGGGTGAAGCCTATGTCTACATATGAAACATTAACATTAATGATTGCATTTGCAATGTTAATGGCGGTTGTCATAAATGGACAAAGAAAATAATTACCCTGTCTACAGCAGAGTAATTATTAAACAAAATTAAATTTATCAGCCATGCTGACTGCCTATTCATATAAATATTATAACCAATATATTCAAAAAAATCAATACCTTTTTCTAATATTTTCTAACAACTGCTTTCACAACTCCTAAAATATAAGGATCCTTGATTAAAATAGGATCCATAAGGCTGTTTTCTGGCTGCAGGCGAATGTGGTCCTTTTCTTTATAAAATGTTTTAACGGTTGCTTCGTCACCAATCAAAGCAACAACAATTTCTCCGTTTTTAGCATCATTCTGTGAATTGACAATAACATAATCACCATCCAAAATTCCCGCTTCAATCATGCTCTCACCCTTTATCTTAAGTACATACGAGTCCTTATTGCCCACAAAATCTATCGAAATTGGAAGAGTGTCATCAATATTTTCAACGGCTAAAATAGGGGAGCCTGCGGTTACGGTTCCTACAATCGGTAAATTTATAATTTCTTTTCTCGGCATATCGCTGCATATATCATCTACATCAATCAATTCCAAAGCCCTTCTTTTATTGGTTCCTTTTTTTATGTATCCCTTATCCTCCAAAGTATTTAAGTGGGCATGTACTGAAGAAGTAGAGCTTAAACCTACAGCTTTGCAGATTTCACGAATTGATGGAGGGTACCCTCTTAAAGTTAATTCATCCTTTATGTATTTCAATATTTGAACTTGCTTATCGCTTAAACCTTCATAACTCATAATTCCACCTCTTTTGTTTTTCTATATTTTAGCATAGTTTAACAAATAAATCAAACATTTGTTTGAAAAAAGAAAAAATATGTTGACATCGAACTATTGTTCTGCTAAAATGAATTTAGAAAATATGTTCGAGGTGGGCTATGATAATACTAAACAGATACAGAGTAATCAATATAAATAAATTTAAAAGATTCATGTTTCTTGCTATTTTATTAATCAGTATGATTTCCTTTACTTCAATTTTAACATTTAACGCATATTCAAAGGATATACCTCAGTTCGATTATGTAAAGGTTCACCAGGGTGACACCCTTTGGTCCATAGCATCCGATTATGCGGGAGGCAAAGATATAAGAGAAGTTGTGTACAATATATCAAAACTAAACAATATACATAATAACCCAATACATCCCGGAGATATAATAAAGATACCACTAAATTAGTCCCCTAATATTACAGGCATGATTGCTTTTATAGCCATGCCTGTTTTTTTATTTATTCAACCGTAGCCTTTGGCTTACCAAATAAATTTTTAATTGCGTTAATGTTTACATTTGCAATAACCAGCCCTGCTAAAATAACTATGAATCCCGACCATTGCATTAAGGACAGCTTTTCCAAGAGAATTATTCTTGCGGATAATAACGCTGTTACAGGAACAAGAAGAGGAATGGGAGCAACTATGCTCATGGGATATGTTGATACGAGCATGCTCCATATTCCATATCCCGTTAATGTTGCGGCAAAGGCTAAGTAGATTACCGCAAATATCGAAATTCCGCTTAAGTTTTTCAGTACATTTACAAGTGTTTCCGGCGTATCAAGCATAAGAGCGAGACCTATCATTGGAATTGGAGGAATAAGACCCGACCATACGACCATGCTTATGGTGTTGAGCTTTTCACCCTTTGCGGCTGCTTTATCGGAAGCAATTCTTAAAACAATATTTGAAATAGCCCAAAATAAAGGTGCGCACAACAAAAGCACAAAAGCAAGGACAGGAATTTTGTTTGTATTATCTCCTGCGGAAGCTGCTGCTATCAATGCCAATCCCACCGCTGCCGTCAGAAATCCTATTATTTGCTTTTTATTTATTTTTTCGTTTAAAAATATCATTGCGAGGACAGGAGATATAAAAGCTTGAATTTGCAGCACAATTGAAGCTATTCCCGCAGGCATCCCTATTTGCATTGAATAAAAAAGACATGAAAATTGACCCACACCTACCATTAATCCGTATAAAATTATATATTTCAATTCTGTTTTCGGCTTTTTTATGAAAAATATTGCCGGAAATGCTGTAAACAAATATCTCAACGCAACCAGCAGCATGGAAGGAACTCCACCCAAACCCAATTTAATAACGGTAAAATTAAGTCCCCATAATGTTACAAGCAATATTGACAGCAATATATCTTTTCTCTTCATTTTTTTCTCCCTGACAGTAATTACTTTAGATTGTAGCATATTAATATTTCTTTTAAAACATATAATTTAGTTAATATAGAAGTTTTTTTAACCTATTAATCAAGGGGCAATCTGCGCCATCCCGTAAAATCATTTCATATAGTTATAGTACATCTAAAAAATTGTAAAGTATTTCTATCAGTGCTATAATTAAACACAAGAGGAAACTACAAATTGAATTATATTGAGTGTAATCGAAATATATGCAATATCAAGGCGGTGGGGGAATGTTTTTTATATTATCTGATAATCAATATAAAAATACAAAGCTTGAACGACTATATAATAAATATAAAGAATGAAATATTTTATGCTGCAAACAACATTTTGCAGGACAAACATTTAGCCGAAGATGCAGTACATCAGACATTTATTAAAATTTATGACATATTATATAAAATTGATGAAAATAACTGTCGCAAAACAAGGAACTTTTTAGTTATTATATGTAGGAATATATCTATAGATATGTACAATCAAAGGAAAAATCGGTCTGAAGATGAGTATAATGAAAGTGTAATTATACCTAATAATGAAAGCGTGGCAGAACTCATAATAAATAACGAAAGCTTCGAACGTCTGAATGAAATTATAAAAGAATTAAAGCCGATTTATCAGGAGGTAATTTTACTTAGATATTCTCAAGATCTTTCTATTGAGGAAATATCCAAACTGCAAAAAGTTAATACCAAGGCTGTACAAAAAAGGATAGAACGCGCAAAGAAGCAGCTTTTCATAGGCATTATGGAGAATCCTGCCATCAAATAAATGCCTCCATTTAAATTAAACCGCGATATTAAAAAGGAAGGAAGCTATGATGTTTTATTATTATAAATATCATACAAGGTTGAAATGAAAAAATCAATAGCAATAAAAATTTTAATTTTAGTGATAATCTCATATATTTGTGTATTTTATATTCGAGATTATGAACAAACAAAATATTATTTATCTATTAGTAAATATGATGTTCTATATTCCTTTATTGCAGTTCCTTTATTTTATTGTATTTTATCAGTTATATGCACTTTACTTTTTTTAATTGTCATAGACAAAAATGCAATATTCGTAACAGCAAAAGTAAGAAACATAATTCATATTGTATATATTGGATTATTGATATGTTGCATTATATTTTTCATTATTTGTTATAGGCAGGGTAGAACGGTTTTAGTTTTTGACATGAATTATAGATATGGCTATATATTACTTGGTTTCATTAGTTCGTTTATTTTGGTTATTAACAAAAAAAATGAGGATTAATTAGAAAGTTACAAAGGATAGGGATGCTGCCATAAATGTTGCTGTGCTATAATACAGAAAATTCAAACATGATGACAGAAACCCCGCCCCCTTGACATCCATCCCAAGTAATTAAGTCGGATTTTAATTTAAAATATGATATAGGAGAATATGATATCTTATTAAAACTTATATA
>ENA-UOOK01001107-UOOK01001107.1-fermentation-metagenome-genome-assembly--contig:-NODE-1107-length-35950-cov-5.957654_pt1 | contig 35950 bp, 33 predicted proteins | sample MGYA00245777_ERZ724023 | MGnify/ENA primary metagenome ERZ724023 (study PRJEB28704, sample SAMN03018312) | fermentation metagenome | biome: anthropogenic terrestrial biome; feature: soil; material...
ACCCTTGAAATACCAATAAAATTGGCATATAATTAATTTACCAAAAAAATTATGAAAGGAGTTTTACCCAAAAAAGTTTACCACAGTTTACGATATTTGACCAGACCCAAAATGAAGAAATTTTGGGAGATTTAGAAAGATTAGAAAGAGTATTGGGAAATATACCGGATGGGAAACTGATATAACAATATTCTTCTGCAAATTAACATTTTAATATACTTTGCAATTATATTGTGTATATAATATAATATTGCAAAGGAGTTTTGTTATACCAAATATTAAAACGGTTTTGGGTTTGAGAAATTATACTGATGGAATATGACTCTTTGTGGGAACTAAGAGAAAATAGGAGGATGAATATGGCAAGAAAAATATTAATAGTTGGAGGAGTTGCGGGGGGTGCATCTGCTGCTGCAAGACTTAGAAGAAACAGTGAAGAGGATCGTATTATAATGTTTGAAAAGGGACCTCATGTTTCTTTTTCAAATTGTGCGCTTCCGTACCACTTAAGCGGAATTGTTGAAAATCCTGAGGATTTGATACTAATGGATCCGGAGCTGTTTTTAAGTCAGTACAACATTGAAGCGAGAATAAATAACGAGGTAATGTCCATAGACCGTAAAAATAAAACAGTAAAAGTAAAAAACATACTTACAGAAGAAGTTTATACAGAAGACTATGACAAATTGATTCTGTCTCCCGGGGCAGATCCAATTATGGAAAATATAAATGGACTGGAAGATGACAGTACTTTTACTGTTAAAAACGTTGTTGATATTGATAACTTAAACAGGTATATAAAGCATGGGGAAGTAAAAAACATTGTGGTAGTAGGAGGCGGATTTATAGGTGTAGAAACTGCAGAAAACCTAAAATTGGCGGGCTACAATGTTTCCATAGTAATTGCATCAAAGCAGATATTGAATACTTATGACTATGATATGGTACAAATATTTCACAAGGAAATTCATGACAGGGGAATTAATTTGTTGATAGGAGAAAAGATTAAAAAGTTAGAAAACAATAAGGCATATCTATCATCCGGCAAAATAATTGATGCAGATGCCATTGTAATGGCAAAGGGAGTAGTTCCTAACGTCAGTCTGGCAAGAGAAGCAGGTTTGGAGATAGGTGAAACGGGAGCCATTAAGGTAGATAAGAATTATCGAACCAGCGACAAGGATATATATGCGGTAGGTGATGCAATTGAAGTTTACAATGCCTTGACTCACCGCACAACAAAATTAGCATTGGCAGGTCCCGCTCAAAAGGCGGCACGCGCAGCGGCTGACCATATTAACAACAGGAGCACACCGAATAAGGGATTCATAGGTTCATCCGCAATCAAAGTTTTCGACTATAACGGAGCAGCCACAGGCTTAAGCGAATCCATGATAAAATCACAAAATATTGTAATTAACTATGACATAGTAAGAGCAAGCTTGTCGGATAAGGTGGGTATAATGCCTGATTCCCAGCCCCTTCATTTTAAGCTTATATATGAAGTGCCTACGGGAAAAATTTTGGGAGCCCAAGCTATAGGCAAGGGTGATGTAACCAAGAGAATCGATGTAATTGCAACTGTAATTAAATTTAACGGTACCTTGGATGATTTAAGGGATTTGGAACTATCCTATGCTCCTCCGTTTTCAACGGCAAAGGATGTTGTTAACTACGCAGGCTACATAGGCTCAAATCTGTTAAACGGCGACTATAAGCAGGTAAATGTGGACAAGGTAAGAGAGCTTGTTGAAAAAGGTGCATTTATTGTGGACGTACGGGAGAAGTACGAATATAAAAGGGGTCATATAAATGGAGCCGTAAATATACCCTTAAGTGAGCTGAGAAGCAGAATGTCGGAAATTCCCAAGGACAGACCTGTGTACTTGCACTGCAGATCAGGGCAGAGAAGCTACAATGCGGTTATGGCACTTCAAAATTCAGGGTATGGCAATGTATGCAATATAGCCGGAAGCTTCTTGGATTTATCCTTTTATGAATATTTTAATGATGTAACCACGAAAAGAGAAAAAATTCTGACAGAATATAATTTCGAATAACAAAGCTGCTATTTCTTATGCTAAACCAATATTAAGTTTTAGAATAGGGATAAGTGGGTATGATATATGAGAAGTATAAGTATTGGAGTATGAAATGAATGAACAATTGCTTTGTCTGAAAAAAATAAATAAATTTTTTGACAATTCACATATTTTAAAGGATGTAACATTAGATATTAGAGACGGAGAATTTATAACACTTTTAGGGCCCTCCGGCTGCGGGAAAACCACAATGCTTAGGTGTATTGCAGGGCTTGAAAGCATCGACTCTGGAGATATTTTATTAAACGGTGAATCAATTAAAGATTTGGCGCCCAATAAACGAAATGTCAATACGGTTTTTCAAAACTATGCCTTGTTTCCTCATTTAAATGTATATGACAACATTGCATATGGTCCGAGAATTAAAAAGTCCGTCGGCGAAGATGAAATTAAAAAAAGAGTGACGGAGATGTTAGAATTAGTCCGGATGCAGGGTTATGAAAAAAGGATGACGGATCAGATGTCGGGAGGTCAAAGGCAAAGAATTGCCATTGCCCGCGCACTGATTAACAAACCGGATATTCTGCTTTTGGATGAACCCTTGGGAGCCTTGGATTTAAAGCTCAGAAAATATATGCAGACAGAGCTTGCACAGCTTCAAAAACAAACTAAAACCACCTTTATATACGTGACTCACGATCAGGAGGAAGCTTTAAACATGTCTGATCGCATAGTAATCATCAATGAAGGCGAAGTACAGCAGGTGGGCACTCCTAAGGATGTATACAATAATTCGGGAAATCTCTTCGTCGCAGATTTTATAGGAGACAGAAATATTAAAAATGTTGAGGTTTTAGAACAGAAAGATAATTTTTACAAGATTAAATTAGGGAACAATATTATTAATATTAAATGTGACAGAAGTATAGTGAAATGCAATAAGGATAACGGAATGGCAAGAGCCGTATTAGCTATTCACATGGATAAAATGAAAATATCCTATGATGAAATCCCCAACAGTCTGTATGGAGAAATAACATTTGTCCATTATGCCGGTTCTCAGATAAGAACGGATGTGAATGTGGACGGCCAGTCAATAACTGTTATCGAGTACCAAAATGATTACGACAATTATAATATAGGTGATAAGGTTTATGTTTCCTGGGAGGAAACAGGAGCTTTGTTACTGCCTGAAGAAGATGGGGGAAGGGGTACAATTCATGAAAAAAATTAAGCAAAATTTACCCGCACTGCCCATATTGGCATATTTAATAATATTAGTCGGCATTCCTCTCTTGCTTGTTGTTATTTTAAGCTTTCTATCAAGAGATAACCTCGGTAATATAATTTTTGAATTTACATTGGATAACTATAAGAGGATGTTTGATTCTGTGTATTTAAAAGTTTTTTTAAATTCATTTTTATTGGCAATATTTACAGGATTGATTACATTGTTTATTGGATATCCGGTTGCATATTTCACGGCTGGGCTCAATCAAAAAACACGCTCCCTTGTTATTATGTTAATTATGCTTCCCTTTTGGATTTCAAGCCTCTTGAGAACCTACGGATGGAGTATACTTTTGGGAAATGACGGACTTATCAATAATATTCTTATGTTTCTTAATATTATTGATAAACCGTTAAATATGATGTATAAATTCGGCACTGTTTTAACGGGTACCGCATATATGCTGATACCCTTTATGATTATTTCCATTTATAATTCCGTTGATAAACTTGACAGGTCATTGTTGGAAGCTTCATATGACCTTGGGGGCGGTAAATGGAAGACATTTTTCAATATAACCCTGCCTCTTACCATGCCGGGTATAGCGCGAGGCTTTACATTAGTTTTTATTCCCGCTTTAGGATTGTATTTCATATCAGACCTTTTAGGGGGAGGAAATAATATGTTTTTGGGAAATCTGATAAATAACATGGCTACGAGGGGCAGAAACAGACCCTTGGCATCCGCTTTTGCCATAGGGATGATTTTATTGGTTCTGTTAGTTCTGTTTATTTACAGCCGTGTTACAAAGAATAACAAGGAGAGTCTATATCAATGAATATAAAATCAAATCGATTCAGAACATTGTATTTATCTTTATTTTTTATAATATTATATGTTCCGGTGCTCAGTGTTGTATTGTATTCATTCAATAAAAGCAGCTCCACCGCATATTGGTCAGGCTTCACACTCGATTGGTATAAGCAGCTTTTCAATGACCGGGTTATATTTGAAGCCTTTAAGGTCAGCATTCAGGTTGCATTGTTAACTTCCGTCTTATCTGCCGTAATCGGCACTGCTTCCGCAATTATATCCATATATGCAACAGAAAAGACGGAGAAAACTATAAATGGATTGATGTTTTTGCCCTTGATAGTTCCTGAAGTAGCCTTGGGAATTTCGCTGCTTATATTTTTCAGCGCCCTGAAGCTACCCTTCGGAACCTTAACATTGGTTATCTCCCACTCGTTGTTTTGCGTGCCGTATGTGCATATCATGGTTCAGTTAAGGCTGAAGGAGATAGATATATCAATTATAGAAGCCGCCAAGGACTTAGGTGCCACCAAGACACAGATTATAAAAACTGTTATACTGCCCTTGGTTATGCCCTCCACACTGACGGCATCCCTGTTAGCACTTGCCATGTCCATGGATGATGTGATAATATCAACATATATGTCGGGACCTGCAACCACGACTTTGCCGGTACACATATTTTCCATGATGCGTGTAGGCGTCACTCCAAAGGTAAATGCATTATGTACTTTGTTTTTATTGGGAACATTTTTATTAATCGGATTAAATCAAACTATAGGATCAAAAGGAGGAAATGTAATTGAACAAAAGCAAATCAGGTAAATTATCAGTTTTATCCTTTTTGTCCATTGTTTTCTTGCATGTTCCCATAAATTATAGTACAATAAAGGCATAGAACGTATATTCGGATAAAGGCATAATATTATAAATTAAAAATACCTTTGGAGGCAAACTATTTTGGATGATAAAAACAAGATTCAATTATTTGAAAATAAGAAAATTCGTACTGAATGGGATGAAGAAAAAGAAACTTGGTATTTTTCTATTATTGATGTTGTAGCTGTACTAACAGAAAGCAAAGAGCCGAGACGATATTGGAGCGATTTAAAAATTAAGCTGAAAAATGAAGGAAATGAAACGTACGAAAAAATCGTACAGTTGAAAATGAGAGCATCCGATGGAAAAATGCGGATGACAGATGTTGCAGATACAGAACAACTTCTGAGGATTATACAATCAATACCATCACCCAAAGCAGAGCCGTTTAAAATGTGGTTAGCTCGTGTGGGAAGTGATAGAATAGACGAAACTATAGATCCCGAACTTACTATTGACAGAGCATTGGAGACGTATATTAAAAAAGGATATTCTCGTGAATGGATAAATCAAAGATTGCAGGCAATTCAAGTGCGAAAAGAATTAACTGACGAATGGGATGATAGAGGTGTAAAGCAAGGAATTGAATATGCAATACTCACAGATGAAATTACAAAAGCATGGACAGGTCTAAATACAAGACAATATAAAAAACTTAAGAGACTTACTAAAGAAAATTTAAGGGACAATATGTCTACATTGGAACTTGTGCTAAATATGTTGGCAGAAGCAACTACCACAGAATTGTCAAAAACGATTGAACCTGAAAATTTTGATGAAAATAGGGATGTCGCTATAAGAGGCGGTACTATTGCGGGAAATGCACGGAAAGAAATTGAGAGTACAACAGGTAAACCGGTTCTTACTGAAAAAAATGCTGTTGATTTTACTAAAGTAATAGAAGAAATTATTACTGATGAGAAGAAAAACGAAAAATAATTATTTTAGCAAAAGGAGGAAATGTAATTGAACAAAAGCAAATCAGGTAAATTATCAGTTTTATTAATAATAGCTTTATTGGTGACATCACTTGTAGGCTGTAGTAACGACGCAAGTACGGGCGAACAAATCAATCTTATGTCCTGGGGAGGTGATTTTATACCCCGTGAAGTAATTGCGGAATTTGAAAAAGAAACGGGCATTAAGGTAAATTATAAGGAAGTCACATCAAATGAAGATATGCAGTCCTTATTGGAGACAAACCCGGATCAATATGATTTGGCTGTAGTAACAGATTATATGGTGGATATCTTAAGGCAAAACGGAAGTCTCGGTATTTTAGACAAGGAGAAACTACCTAACTTCTCCAATATAAACCCTGTCTATCAAAGCAACTATTACGATGAAAACAATGAATATTCAATGCCCTATGCCATATCCACATCTCTTTTGCTGGTTAACCCGAAAGCCGTTGAGGAGTTAGGCGCAAGTCCCATTAAAGGCTATAAGGATTTATGGCAGAAAGAATTGAAAGACAATGTGGTTATAGTGGATTGGTCTGTTGAAGTTATGGGAGTTGTTTTGAAAGCATTGGGATACGAATACAATGAAACGGATCCGGCAATAGTTGCACAAGCAAGGGAAAAGTTATTTGACCTTGCGGATAATATAGTAAGATTTGAAACAAATACACCCGAAGATTCATTAATAAACGGAGAAGCGGTTGCTGGATTTATGTATTCCAATCAGGCGGTAAAGGGGCAGGCAGCCGACAGCAGCCTCGAACCCGTATTCCCTGAGGAAGGAATGCCTATTTTTATTGACTCCTTTGTAATGTCCAAGGGGGCTCCCAATAAGGATAATGCATATAAATTCTTGGATTTTTTGCTTAGACCTGAGATTGCCGCTAAAATTGCCGATATAACCAACTTCACAACACCGAATAAAGCAGCGGACGAGTTTTTATCGGAAGCTTACAGAAACAACCCCATGCTGAATATTTCTGATGAAGTGGCTGAAAACACAAGCTTCTATATAGATGTAGCCGCTGTTTCGGAAGAATATGACCATATCTATTCGGAATTTAAAATGAAATAAAAAGAAAATCATAATGGCAGCAATATTTTTCAGACAAATTTCAGTATAAATTGCCAAAAACCTGCTGCCTTAAAGCAGTAAAAAACAGTGGGAACCAATTCATTCCACTGTTTTTTAAAGCTTTTCCCCCTTATGCATTCTTTCCGCAGCATTTCTTGTACTTCTTGCCGCTGCCGCAGGGACACGGATCGTTCCTTCCGATTTTCGGACTTTCTCTGCGATAGGGTTCATTATCAGAAAAATCAAAGTCAGAATCAGAATCATTGCCGCTGTCCGGTGCAAGTGTAAGCTTTGCATCTAAGGGATATCCCATTATTCTTTTGTATTTTCTCTCATATTTTCGAAAGAGCCGTTCTTGATTGGAACAATCCAGTATCTCATCAAAATGTTCTCCTAATACCATAAACTTGCGGTTTCCTTGAAGGGCAAGCCGATTTAATTTTATTAAATTTCGGTCATAGATACAAAAAAGATATATTTATATGTTATTATACTCTTGGAGGTGGCAACATGGTGTTTAAACTTCTTTTAGTAGAGGATGATTATGAAATCAGGGAAATAATAACAGATTATTTTATGGAAAAAAGCGAAGGAACAATAGACATATATACTGCAGGGACAGGAATTGAAGGTCAGCTGAAATCTATGGAGGGTTACGATTTAATTCTTTTGGATATTATGTTACCTGAGGTTGATGGATTTACAATTTGCAGGGAGCTAAGAAAAAGCAGCGATGTTCCCATTATATTTATTACCGCAAGGCATAGCGAACATGACAGACTGCATGGATACCGGTTAGGCTGTGACGATTATGTCACAAAACCGTTTTCTTTGGCGGAGCTTTATGCAAAGGTAACCGCCCTTTTGAGACGTTCAAAAGGTATGGTGCGAAAAGAAGTAATGACATCAGGCAGTATAAAATTAGACCCGTATCGCTGTACGGTATATGCAGATGATGAAGAGGCAGTACTTGCTCCAATAGAATTTGCAATTTTAAAGCTCCTTATGGAAAGCAAGGGAGAAGTCGTAAGCCGCGACAATCTGATAATCAGAATTTGGGGATATGATTTTGACGGCAATGACAGAGTTATTGACAATCATATAAAAAAATTACGAAAAGCATTGGGCTCATCTTCCTCTCAAATTAAAACCGTTTTTAAAAAGGGTTATAAATTGGAGGTGAATGATGAAAAAGAATAAGTTGAAGCATATAACTTATCTTCGTATATTCGGTACATTCTTCTTTATTTACATGGTGTTGATGGTAGGTTTTACGGCACTTCTTGTATCCATGGAAAAGGAAGCAGCAGGAAAAGAGTTGGAAAATCAAGCTAATCAAATCAATGATAGGGTGGAAGAAATATTAAATGATAATATTGACAGCAATAAACAAATTATAGATTTATCCAAGGTAAAAAAAGAGTTTATAAAAAGATCACCGGTATATTTGTTAGATGGTGCTGAAGCCGCAATATTTACAAGTGATTATAAGCTTGTTTACAGCACATATAATACGAGGGATTATTTGAAATGCATCTATACATCATACGAAGATGAAAAACAAATCGACAGTGTCGGATTACTTAATCTGAAGGAATGGTTCAGCGAAGAAGAAATAAAAGAGCTTTTAGATTACTTATATGCCGAACCTAAGGCGGAAAAAGCAGGAGATCTTAGCGGATATTCAATAAGTATAGATGATTTTTGGGTGGACGATGAGATGATTATTCCCCACAGCATATCTGTTTCTTCTATGTATGCACGTGAATTTGATGAAGATGGCAATGTAACTACAAGAACAGGGACAGTTATTAAAGGGAATTTCTACAAAAAAGATTTTAATAATTCCAATAATTTTCCGCATTATGAGCATGGCAGTATTATTCCGGAATATAACGAAGATTCAAACAGTAATAATCAGGATGAACTCCGTAAAATAGTAACAGATGAATCAAATTCAATTAATTATTTACAAAATATTTTAAAAAATTTGCCTGACTTCATTAATCCCATTGAAAGAGTAAATATGTTAACCTATCGCTATTACTTGATAGTGCCATATCAAAATACAATTCGATTATTGGATGATCAAAGCCTGTACAGTGAATTTTATACTGCTGTGGCTATAGACATTGACATATGGGAGCGCATTTCCTCCATATTAGCATACGTGACGATGTCCTGCTTATTAATATTTGCCGCTGCCGCACTTGTACTTTCGAAACAAACATATAAAACATATTTAGAAAGGGAAGAAATTGAAAAACAGCGCAAGGAAATGACAGACGCATTAGCCCATGACCTGAAAACTCCCTTAAGCATTATTTCCGGTTATGCTCAGAATTTGCAGGAGGATGTCCATACTGATAAAAGGGAGCATTATGCGGGCAATATTCAGAAAAATGTGGAGCGCATGGATAAAATTATACACCAGATGCTCGATATGAGTAAGTTAGAGTCGGATTCTTTTAAAATTGAATTTGATGAAGTGCCTTTAAGTGAAATAAGCGGCAAAATTATAGACCGTTACAAAGGGATTTGTGATGAAAAATCTATAGCTGTCAGTCTTACGGGGGAAGCTGTTATAAAAGCGGATAAACCTTTAATGGAGCGTGTTGTTGATAACTTTTTTATTAATGCCGTTGAAAATACACCGGAGGGCGGAAAAATAAGCATAGAAATATTTAAAGATACATTTGAAATATATAACAGCGGCAGCCATATACCGGAAGATATCATTAAAGATATTTGGCTTCCTTTTAAAAAAGGGGATAAAGAGCGTAGCAGCACAAAAGGCACAGGGATTGGGCTTTCCATAGTACGCTCAATCTTAGAATTGCACAAATTTTCATATGGTGTAAAAAACAGGGAAGACGGTACAGTTTTTTGGTTTAAATGGAGTACAGTCAGTTTATGAATTAGTTGTCTGACCTCCGTCAACGTGAAGTACCTGCCCGGTTACAAAGCGGGAGTCATCAGACGCTAAGTATACATACGTAGGCGCAAGCTCGAAGGGCTGGCCAACGCGCATAAGCATGTTATCCTGGGGTACCGCTACTACATCCGCGGAATAACTTGCAGGAATCAGAGGCGTCCATATTTCTCCCGGTGCCACGGCATTGACCCGTATTCCCTGCTTGCCTAAGCTTCTTGCCAAAGCTCTTGTAAAACCAACGATGGCTCCCTTGGTGGCAGTATAATCAATAAGCTGGTCTTCGCCTATATATGTTACGACTGATGCTGTACCGATTATAGAACTGCCTGCATGTAAGTGAGGAAGTGCGGCTTTTGTAACATAGAAATGGGGATAAAAATTAGTCTTAAATGTTTCATCAAACTGTTCATCGCTGATATCCAAAAGGCTTGGCTGGGGAAATTGTACACCTGCGTTGTTGCACAGGATATCCAACTTGCCGAAAGCTTTAACAGCAGCATTAACTATATCACTGCAATGCTGTTTTTTCCTTAAATCTCCGGGCAATAACAAACATCTGCGTCCCAATTCCTCTATACGTTTTTTTGTCCTCATGGCATCATTTTGTTCATCAAGATAAGAAATCGCCACATCAGCACCCTCTTTTGCAAAAGCTATTGCGGTTGCCGCACCTATACCGCTGTCACCTCCTGTAATCAGTGCTGCCTTGTCTAAAAGCTTATCAGAGCCCTTGTAGTTTGGGTTTTCTATGATTGGTCGCGGAACCATCAGTTCCTCGAGTCCCGGCTGACGGAATTGATGCTGCTCGGGAAAACTGATGGGAATTTCTTCATACCGTGTGATTGTGCCGTAATTGGGATACATTGGATAGGGTCTAAGTATCAGATTATTTTGGAAATAATTCAGCAACTCATTCATGATTTGCTCATTTGTTGCATTGTTGGCTGAAGAAGAATTTTGGTTATTCATTTCAATTACCTTTAGATGAGAAATTTGACTGAATTTCTTATACATTACCTTTCATTATTATTTTTGTTGTACACATTTTTAAATCACAGGATAATTTAGCTCGTACCTTGGATTGGTATAATATGGAGGTCGGGGTCCAATCAGGGGCATTGTCCATACAAAATCAAGGTATTTCACATACACCATTTCATTTGAGTAGTTACAGAGCAGTAATTGTACATACAAGTTGATTATAAACATCACATATCCCTCGCTTTTATAGTTTAGTTAATTATATTGTCTATAATTTAAATTATTCTGAAATAATATATATGAATTAAAATAGAAGCTTTTATCTTTTTATCGTGTCATTTTAATAAAGTTAACAACTGGTGCAAGGAGCAGAAGTTACTGTTCACATCCATTTTATACGGTCGGTAGCCCGTCTTAGTGTGAACAGTAAAGAGCAGAAAAATCCGTTCAAACGGAGCCTTCGATTTTTATTGCAAAAGTTCATAAATTATAGTACAATAAAAGCAGAACATATATTCGACCACGGAAAACTAATGAGGATGAAAGAAAGGATGTGACAGGGAAAGTATGAAGAACAGAACCTATATATCAATCGACTTAAAATCATTTTATGCTTCGGTGGAATGTATGGAACGGGGAATAGATCCTCTTACGAATAATCTTGTTGTGGCAGATCCAAGCCGTACCGAAAAAACAATCTGCTTAGCCGTTTCTCCCTCCCTTAAAGCATACGGTATTTCCGGCAGGGCGAGACTGTTTGAAGTTGTACAAAAGGTAAAGGAAGTAAATGCAAAGCGTCTGCTCAGTGTACCGGGGAGGGTTTTTTCCGGTTCCTCCTATTGCGATACAGAACTGAAGTGCTCCCCGAATATGGCGATAGACTATATTATCGCTCCGCCGAGAATGGCACTTTATATAGATTACAGTATGCGGATTTTCAATATTTACTTGAAGTACATCGCACCTGAAGATATTCATGTATATTCCATAGATGAGGTATTTATGGATGTAACAGATTATTTGAAAACCTACAATCTTTCGGCTCGCGAACTTACCACGAAAATGATCCTCGATGTTATTAATACAACAGGTATTACAGCATCGGCGGGAATCGGAACAAATCTGTACCTGTGTAAAATTGCCATGGATATCAGGGCAAAGCATGTACCGGCAGATCAAAACGGCGTAAGAATTGCCGAATTGGACGAAATGCGCTATCGACACCTGCTGTGGTCACACAGACCTATAACGGACTTTTGGCGTGTTGGCAGGGGATATGCAAAGAAGCTTGAAAAACAAGGTCTTTTTACCATGGGAGATATCGCAAAGTGTTCTCTTGGTAAGCCCTCAGATTACTACAATGAGGATTTACTGTATAATATGTTTGGCATTAATGCCGAGCTGCTGATAGATCATGCATGGGGATGGGAGCCATGTACAATTGCCGATGTTAAAGCGTATAAACCGTGTACAAACAGCATCGGTTCCGGGCAGGTACTTCAACATCCTTACAAATTTGACAATGCGAAATTAATTGTGCGTGAAATGACTGACTTGCTGGTGCTTGACCTGGTTGATAAAAGACTTGTAACAGACCAAATGGTTTTGACAGTCGGATATGATATTGAAAATCTGAAAAACCCGGATATAAAGAAACTATATCACGGACAGGTTACAAGAGATCATTATGGTCGTTCTGTTCCGAAATCCGCCCATGGTTCAATAAATCTCGGGAGACAGACATCCTCCGCAAAGTTGATTATGAATGCGGTAACAGAGCTGTTTGAACGTATTGTTGATAAAAATTTATCGGTCAGGAGAGTCAATGTTGCGGCAAATCATGTTGTTGACGAAGCAACCATTAAAAAGGAAGACATCATTGAACAGCTTGATCTCTTTACCGATTATGCTGCTGTGAAGGCAGAAAAAGAAGAAGAGGAAGCAGAACTCGAACGAGAAAAAAAGTTACAGCAGGCAATGCTCGAAATTAAAAAGAAATATGGGAAAAACGCTGTTTTAAAAGGTATGAATCTTGAAGAAGGGGCTACAACCTTGGAAAGGAACAAGCAGATTGGAGGTCATAAGGAATGACGGCAAACTATGATGATATTATTCACCTTCCGCACCATGTCTCTGATAGGCATCCGCATATGTCAGTAAGCGACAGAGCTGCTCAATTTTCACCTTTCGCAGCTTTGACCGGTCATGGCGCCGCAATTAAAGAAACCGCAAGACTGACCGGCGGAAGAATTGAATTAGATGAATATATAAAGGATGACTTGAGCCACAGGATGCAAATTATATCAGACAATATTAAAGAGAAACCGGAAATATTAATAACATATTTTAAACCGGACGATAAGAAGAGCGGCGGATCATATGCTACTGCAATAGGTGCGGTTAAAAAGATAGATGAATACGGACGAGTTATCATTATGACTGACGGTACAATAATTCCTGTTGATGAGATAATCGGTATAGACGGGGAGATATTCGAAAGCATTGAGTTTCAATCATGTAATGAGGAGAGCTAATAAGATAGAATTAATGGAATAGCATAAAAACACGAGTGATTTGTTAAAAAAATATCTTGAAAAATAACAAACTTCAGTGTATAATTCAATAAATAATTAAATTTTAAAAGGTTATCATAGTGTTAATAAATAAAAGGAGGAAGTAATTTTGTTTAGAAACAGAAAAATTATTGGGTTGATATCGACTTTATTAATTGTGAGTATGTTAGTCGGTTGCGGGGAACCGAAAGCACCTGCAACAGATGACGAGGGAAAAAATGAATCTGCAGCTCAGGAAACATTAATTGATACAGATGTTTTGGTTTTAGGCGGCGGAGCAGCAGGGCTGTCGGCAGCCATAGAAGCTTCTGATGAAGGAGTAAAAGTAACTTTATTAGAGAAGATGCCCATGTTAGGCGGAAGCACCCTGCTTTCCGGCGGAATTTTGTATGCGGCTGGGTCGCCTGTTCAGGAAAGAGCGGGAGTGGAAGAAAGCTGGGAAGATTTAGCCGACTATTGGATTGAAATGGCAGGCGGTGACATAGACGAAGAATTAGTTCGTTTCATAGCAAAAAATTCGGGAGAAACAATTTTGTGGCTTGAATCTAACGGTGTAGAGTTTTCTGAGGTACTGTCAAAGCAGGGGATAAGCCCGGCATTAAGAGGACATACATCAACAACAAGAGGAGCCGGACTGATTAATCCTTTGGAAAAGGCAGCAAACGAAAGCGGCGTGGAAATATTAAAAAGTACAAAAGCAACAAAGCTTTTAACAGATCCGAATGGCAGTGTCATTGGAGCTGAAGCTGAGGATAAGGACGGGAAGAAAGTTACGGTCAATGCAAAATCGGTTATTTTAGCTACAGGAGGATTTGACAGAAACCCCGAGATCTTAGAAGAATATTCACCGGTTGCAAGCGGACAAATACATTATGTGTCATCGGGAAATACCGGAGACGGACTAATTATGGCTAAGGAAGTGGGAGCAGACATTGTGTCCAAAAATGGTGTAATAGGATTCAGAGGTGTGGCTGAAAATCTTCCTTATACGTCAGCATTAGGCGGGTTGGTATTTGTACCGAACTTATATGTAGACGGAAACGGTGAAAGATTTACGAATGAAGCAAATCATTATGCGCTTATTTATAAAGACATGGCGACTGATGAAACAGATGCATTTTATTCGATTTTCAGCGGAGAAAATACACCTGTGGAAGTTCTTGAAGAAGGAATCAAAGACGGATATGTATTTAAGGGTGAAAGCATTGAAGAATTAGCAAAAGCTATCGATGTTCCCGCGGATAAATTAAAATCCACAATAGAGAGATTTAATGAACTTGCGGAAAAGGGCGTGGATGAAGACTTCGGCAATACGGCAATAACCACTGTACAGGAAGGTACCTTATATGCATTAAAAGTATTGCCGGCAACATTGGGAACATTCGGCGGTCCGAGAGTAAATCTTAAAGGCGAGGTACTAAATGCTCTGGGAGAACCTATTAAGGGGTTGTATGCGGCAGGAGAAGCTGCAAACGGACAACTATATAAGGATGTGTATCCGGCAAGCGGAACATCAATTGTATCAGCATTTGTTTTGGGAAGAGCGACCGGAATTGAAGCGGCAAAGGCTGCTAAATAATATATAAAAGAAATGCAAAGGATAAGGCTTATAATAGTGTTAAAAGAACCTACCGGTTTAAATCCGGTAGGTTCTTTATGCTTGACAATTAAAAACTAATAGTATATATTATTAATACAGTTAATTATTATAACTATTAACTAATTGCTTTAAAAGAACTAAGAAACATTCATTATTTATTAGCGCAGTATGAAGATTGGAGGTATATATGTCTAAGAAGGACGATGGAAACATCTTGAGCTATGCTGATAAAGCATTTATAGCCTTTCATGAAATTATGTCGAGCAAGCAAAATAACATGCTTGAAAATGTCAATCGTGCAAATAAGGGAGAGCTTTTTGTTTTGCGTTTCTTATTTGTGAGCAATACTGATGTATTCCCTTCTGAGCTAAGTGCGGCATTGGGTGCAAGCACAGCGCGAATATCCGCATTGTTAGGCGCATTGGAAAAGAAGGGACAGATTGTGCGCAGCATAGACAAAAGCAATCGACGCAATATTCTTGTGACTATTACCGAAGCAGGGCGAGATCGTGCCAAAGCTGAAATGAAGCAGATCCAAAGGAGCATCACTCAGGTGTTTGACGACATGGGTGAATCGGATACGGCAGAGTTCATTAGGCTGGCAAGTAAATTTTTTGATCTTTTACAAAAATATATACCTGAAGAATAAATCGGCATTTTCGTTCTTTATGCGGACACCATAGTCCGCATAAGAATAATCAGACTACTAATACAGTTAACTATGAATATAGTTTATACTTAACCCTACACAAACTATCGGAGGAATTACATGTTAAAAATTTTTAAATATCTCAAGCCGGATTAAAATAAATTTTTAAGGTAATTTCTTAAGATTTTTTAAATACTTTATATGTAGTATGTAATTTACGGAATTAATACTTTTGAGAGAAAGACAACAATTGGAGGAAAGATGAATAACAACAAAAAAGGTAATACAAAATTAATTATATTTATAGTGGCAGCTGTTTTAATAGTGGCATTAGTAGTGCTCAATAATAATAAGCCGTCACCGGAGTCGCAAAATTACACAAGCGAAATATCGAAGAAAGCGAATATAGAAACATATTACAGTTTTACCGGTAATATTGAATCGAAAGACGAAAAACAGATTATTGCGGACAGGATGCTTAAAATTAAGGAATTTCATGTCAACGAAGGAGATATCGTGCATGTGGGAGATGTGCTTTACACCGTGGATATCAGCGACATGGACGCAAGCCTGAAACAGGCTGCGGCTTCCGTTGAGCTTGCGCAGATTAATTATGAAAACGCAAAAGGGGGTATGGCAGAGCAGCAGCTTCTTCAGCTTGAATCCGCCGTATCATCTGCAAAATTATCCTATGATGATGCCGCTAAAAACTTAGAGAGGATTCAGTCTCTTTATGATGAGGGAGGAATAGCCGAACAGGCACTTGAGCAGGCAAAAAGCCAAAATGCAATGGCAAAACAGCAATATGAAACGGCTGTTGCAACTTATAATTTAACCAAGGATAAGCAGATTAATGTAGGTATTGAAACTGCGGAGGCTCAGTTGAAGCAGGCGCAGGCAGCTTATGAGACGGTAAAAAAACAGGCGGGAGATCCCGAGGTTTTAGCTGCGGTAAGCGGCGAAGTTAAAAAAATATATGCCTCCGAAAATATCACTGCCATGGCGGGTTCTCCTGTAATGGACATTGTAGATTACAGCGAAATGAAGGCTGTTGTAAAGGTTGACGAATATGATATGGGAGCAGTGTCTGTCGGCAGAAATGTAACCGTAAGAGTAGATGCATTGGACAAGGACTATAATGGCGTAATAACTAAAATATCCAAGGAAGCAGCAACAAGTAAAATCGGAACATCATTAAACGAGATATCTTACTATCTTGCGGATATAACTGTGGAAGACGGTTCTGATTTGTATACGGGGATGTCTGTGGAAGCAAGGGTGTTGAATCAAAGTGTGGAGGATGCTGTTCTGATTTCCATGAAAGCACTGCAATTTGACAATGAAAACAATCCATTCGTGTATTGTAAAAATGAAAAAGGAGAAATATACCAGAAGCAGGTGCAAATAGGAGTCAATGACGGCGTAAATGTACAGATTACGGAAGGAGTACAGGAAGGCGAAGAAATATATGTTCCTGTAAAAGCAGTTGTTATGCCCGGACAAATGATGATGGGCGGTGAAATGTAGTATGGCTAAGGAAATACTTTCGATGGAGGATATCGTAAAAATATACAGAATGGGCGATGAGGATCAGATGATTCTTAAGCACGTAAATTTTAAGGTATATGAAAGCGAGTTTGTTTCCATTTTAGGACCTTCCGGTTCAGGAAAGTCAACTATGATGAATATTATAGGATGCCTGGATGTTCAGACAAGCGGAAAATATACTTTGTCAGGACAGGATGTAAGCAAACTTAATGAAAAAGAGTTGGCAAGAATAAGAAACAGGGAAATAGGGTTCATATTTCAGCAGTTTCAGCTTCTGCCAAGACTTAATGCCGTTGAAAATGTGGAACTTCCCCTGATATATTCAAAGATTTCCAAGCATGAACGAAGAGAAAGAGCGGAGGAAATGCTTCAGAAGGTAGGGTTGGAAAACAAGATGAAAAATTATCCCAACCAATTGTCGGGAGGTCAGCAGCAGCGTGTGGCAATAGCGAGAGCCATAATAACGAGACCTACAATTTTACTGGCAGACGAGCCCACCGGCGCTCTCGACCAACATACAGGGCTACAGGTTATGGAACTTTTTAAAAACCTCAACAGTGAAGGGCGTACTATTATCATGATAACCCACGATTTTAAGATTGCTGAAAATGCAAGCCGCATAGTGAAAATTCTTGACGGTAATCTGACAGAGGAGGCGAAGGCAAATGTTTAAAGAAAGCATCGTGATGTCCTGGAAAAATATAATTCACAATAAACTCAGATCCTTTCTTACAATGTTGGGCATAGTAATAGGAGTTGCCGCTATAATTGCTTTAATTACAATTGTGCAGGGAGTTATAGACGAGGTGGATAATCAATTTGACAGCCTCGGTGCAAACACCATGATTATTCAAGCCTTCGGAACACCTCTGAAAAGCGGATTGACAGATGAGGATATTGAAAAATTGAGCTCCATAGAAGGTGTATCCGGGACTTCGCCAAGCATATCGGTAGACCTTGACATATGGAGCGGAGGAAAAATATTCGAAAAAGTAAATATACAGGGTAAAAATGAAGTTTTTTTCAGAAAAAACAGTGACTCGATTGCTAAGGGAAGAGGCTTAAATATACTCGATGTAGAAAATAAGAACAGGGTATGTGTAATTTCTGATGATTTTGAAAGGGATGTTTTTCCGGGTGAAGACGCATTGGGGAAAAGTATTACCCTTAAAGGGACAGAATACCTTGTGGTAGGCGTTTATAAGGAATCCAATAATATAACGTCTGTTCAGAACATGCTTTCAGACACAACCATAGGAATATATATTCCATACAAAAATGTTATGAGCCTGACAGGTACTAAAAATATTGTTTCACTGGAAATATACACCTATCCCGATGTGAATCAGGAAGCCGTTTCATCAAGTGCAAAGCAGATACTCAATGCCGCATTTAACTACAAGGATGACAGCTATATTCTTCTTGAGATGGACAGCTTGTTAGATGTAATGAAGACCACACAGCAGATGATGAAGGGAATGTTAGTGGGGATTGCTTCCATATCATTGGTTGTGGGAGGAATTGGCATCATGAATATGATGCTTGTATCAGTTACTGAAAGGACAACGGAAATTGGATTGAGGAAAGCATTGGGGGCAGAACCCGGCAGTATACAGCTTCAATTCATGATAGAGGCAATATTTTTGTCATTGCTTGGAGGCTTTATCGGGATTATAGTGGGATATCTAATATCCTATGCAGTTTCAAATGCAATAGGAATACCCTTGGCTCTCTATGCGGAAGCAGTAATTATCGGATTTGGTTTTTCTGCTGCTGTTGGAATAATATTCGGTTCGGCACCTGCAAGAAAGGCAAGCAAGCTCAATCCTATAGATGCATTAAGAAGTGTTTAAATAAAAAAGGTAAGTCTTTTGCAATGAAGACTCTCCTTTTTTGATGTTAATGTTTTTAATTGTTGTCGAGCTTTATTTCCGTGATTTTTTCTTTTAAATCCTCTATATTTCTCAAAGAATCAATAATTTTGCCGAAGGTTTCAGCAAAGGGGCTTTCCGGATTATTTCTTTCTTGTTCAAACACAAGCTTTCCGATTTCCAAATAATATTTGTTTATTTGTTTTTCCTCCGCTGAAACAGCATTGTTAAGCTTTGTTGTTTCAGCGAAATCCTTAGCCTTTTCCGTTGCTGAGCCGGCAGCATCGCCTAATGCCTTTCCTATTTTATCTAAAAATGCCATAGCTATACCTCCCATAAAAGTTTATATATAATATATACCTTATACTATTTTGTTTAAACATTTATAACAAGAATTTTACTGTTTTTTCATAATAAAATTTTTATAGTATTTATGCAAAATTCGACATTTTTTTTGTTGACAACAGACTTATAATTATATTTGTGAGTTTTTTCGATTCTATTTTATTATTTTTGATTAAATACACAATAATATTTTTTGCCGATAAATAATTATGAAAAGGGGTGGTGAAGTGGAAGAACCAAGCAAAGTAATTGAGTTGCCCTTTATAAGGACAATGAAAATTGAAAATGCGGTAAATACTTTGAATGTAGCAGTTAAAGATGCTGAAGAGGAAGTTGCGGAAGTAAATAATATTTATGACGGATATATGAATATTACCAACAAAATAAACAACCTTATAATTAATATTCACGGAGAAAGCCAACTTATAGAGCTTTTGGCGCAAAATGAAAAACCGGGCGTAAAAAAACTTATTTATTCAATTAAACAAAACTGTCTAAAGCTGACAAAGTCCTTAAACAATATGATTGAACTTCAAAAAATTAAATCCGGCCAGCTTATCTTAAGTCTTAAAAATATAAATATTGTTGAAGTTATAGACAACATTGTTATCAACATATCTAATAATATCAAGGATAAAAAAATTATCTTTGATACCAACGTTGAAGAAAAGTTTATATTATGTGATGTAGAAGAATTTCAAAAAGCAATTATAATCCTCTTATCCAATGCGATTAAATTCTCCGGAAAAGAAGTATTAGTAAATTTAAGCAATTGTGAGAATAATATCAATATTGCTATTTTATTTCAAACTGATGATGAATTATTATATGAATTTACAGACAAAATGGACAATCCTGAATTAAACGGTTTTGATGATATGTCAATCAGCTGCTATTTATGCAAATCAATCATCGAGATGCATGAAGGCAACACGGATATTGAAGTGAATAGTGATGAAGTTTGCTTTACAATACAGCTGCCATGTGAAAATACAGATTCAATTTATTATTTATTCAGGAATGATATGACATATAACAGCAAGAATTTGACCGAGCAAATCCAGATAGAGTTTTCTGATATGTATGATATATAAATTGATTTTTGTCTGATTATCTGATATATTTATAAAAAAACATAGGGGCAATAAATGGATAAATTAGAGAAAATGATATTGGAATACGGAGAAGTAAGGGAAGGAAATATTCTTAAAGTAGACAGCTTCCTGAATCACCGGTTGGATCCGGACTTTTTGTACCAGATAGGAGAAGAATTTTATCGCCTTTTTAAGGACAAGGAAATTACAAAAATATTGACAATTGAGGTGAGCGGTATAGCAATTGCCATAATGACAGCCTTAATTTTTAAAGTGCCTGTTGTGTTTGCCAAAAAAACAGAAAGCTTAAATTTGGATAAGGATGTTTATACCGGCAAGGTTTTTTCATATACCAAAAATAAAGAATACAATATAATGATAAGTAAAAAATATTTGAACAATAATGATAGAGTGCTTATAATCGATGATTTTCTTGCTGAAGGAAACGCAATGAGGGGTCTGATAGATTTGACAAAACAAAGCGGGGCGCAAATAATGGGTATAGGTATTGCAATTGAGAAAGGATTTCAGCAGGGAGGCAAATTCTTAAGAAATGAAGGATATAACCTAAAAAGCCTGGCAATAGTTGATGAATTAAAGGCAGGCTGCATAAAATTCAGAGCTTTGGAATGAATGAAAAAAAGGAGAAAGTTATGGCAATTAAAGCGTGTTTTATAGTTCCCCATCCTCCTCTTATTATTCCCGAAATAGGAAGAGGGGATCAACTAAAGGTTCAAAGGACATCAGATGCATATCACCGCGTTCTTCATAGCGCTGAAGAAGGCAGGAATTCAACCGGCAGAAAGCTACCGGCTGGAAAGATTTGAAGTGGTAAGACACAAATAAATATGATTTTTAAAAATAGATTGGTGTGTGATTAAATGAATTTTATGTCAGGATTTTTAAAAGGTTTGGCAATGGGTGCAGGTGCCATAGCTCCCGGAGTCAGCGGAGGTGCATTGGCTGTAATATTTGGTTTGTATGACAAAATAACATATTTTATTGCAAATTTTACTAAAAACTTCAAGGAAAATGTAATATATTTCATGCCTGTGGGAATAGGAGGGGCAGCAGGGGTTTTAATTTTCAGCAGAATAATAGAGTATTTGTTTAAGTTTCACGAAGTTGAAGTAAAATATGCCTTTATAGGTTTAATATTCGGCACCATACCTTCCGTTATAAATGAAGCAAATAAAAAGGGTTATAAACGGAAATATTTAATAGCCTTTGTAATAGCTTTAAGCATGACCCTAATTGCGGCATATTTTGAAAACAAATCGGTTGTTTTTATGAATGACGGAGGCAGGAGCGTCATAAATTTAATTATATACGGTGTTATTATAGGCTTCGGAACAATCATTCCGGGAGTAAGCGCATCCGTAATTCTTATGTATATGGGAGCATATGAAATAGTAATAAGTGCAATTTCCAATTTACAGATAGTCTATATTATTTATATCGGAATAGGCTTTGTAATTTCAGTGTTATTGTTTGCAAAATTAATATGTATACTTTTTGAAAAAGCATACGGCTTTACATACTATACAATATTGGGACTTGTTTTAGGCTCTGTTGTCTCCATATTCCCGGGTGCTCAATTTACCGTGGATTACCTGCTTAATTTCATAATATTGGCAGCATGTTGGTTTTTATCATATTCGTTAAGTAAAATCTCAATCGACAAAAGATGAGATCCTTCGCTATGCTTAGGATGACAGCCCGGTTTTGTGCGGATATCAACGATAGGTTGGTTATAAAAGTTGGTTATAATGATAACAAATTTCAAATAAATATTGACTGTACAACAGCTTAGTGGTAAAATTTACATAGAAAGTCAATTCATTAATAAGGGGGTGGATTGTACTCAAATTATATTATTTATTATCTTTAATTCTATATTTCTATATTTTATTCACAATACTTGAAGGAGGTTTAGTTTATGGTTACTTTTTTGATCGGTATTATAATTCTTATCGGCGGCGGATTTTTGTATGGAAACTTTTGTGAAAAGATTTTTGGACCTGATGACAGACAGACACCGGCAGTTACAAAGGCAGACGGAGTAGACTTCGTAGTAATGAAAAAATGGAAAAACTCCTTGATTAACCTTCTTAACATTGCGGGTACAGGACCGGTATTGGGACCGATACAAGGTATTTTATTCGGACCAATCGCATTTTTAACAATACCAATTGGCTGTGTTCTTGCAGGCTCCATGCATGATTATTTCTCAGGGATGATTTCAATGCGTAACGGCGGAGCGCAAATGCCTAAGCTTATTAAAAAATATTTGGGCGGAAAAGTGTTTAATGTATACAATGTTATTATTTGGATACTGATGCTCTTGGTTGGTGTGGTTTTCGTTTACACACCCGGAGACTTAATTGTATCCGAATTGCTGAAACAAGAAGCCGTTGCGGCAAATCCCACAACTTGGATTGTATATGCATGTATTTTTGCATACTATATCGTTGCGACTATATTCCCCATAGATGCAATAATCGGCAGAGTATATCCTGTATTCGGTGCATTTCTGATTATATCGGCTGTTGGTATTTTCATAGGCATATTATTCGGCGGAGGAAAATATTTAACAAACATCTCTTTGGCTAATGGTTTATTTGGTCATCACCCGGGAGGGCTGCCGTTTATTCCAGTATTCTTCATAACGGTCGCCTGCGGTATCCTATCGGGATTCCACGCAACCCAGAATACCATGATTTCAAGGACTGTTTCAAGCGAGAAAGAAGGAAAAACAACATTCTTCAACATGATGCTTGTTGAGGGCTTCATAGCAATGTGCTGGGCAGGCGGTGCCATGGTACTGTTCAACAAAGGTACGGATATGGCAACAGGAGCTACATTGATGGTAGGGCTTATATCAAGAGATTTCTTAGGTAACTTCGGAGCAATCTTTGCCATAATCGGTGTTATAGTACTTCCGATTACATCAGGGGATACCGCATTCAGAGGACTCAGATTAATGGTTGCCGAACAATTTAACATTGACCAGACATCTGCGAATAAGAGGGTGACATTAAGTATTGCATTCTTCATTCCGGCGGCTGTCATTCTTTATATAGCTAAAACAAATCCTGCGGGATTCTCGATTTTGTGGAGATACTTTGCATTTACGAACCAATTTGTCGCAACCTTTGCATTGGCTACCATATCCATTTATTTATACATAAATGGAAAGAATTACTTGGTATCGTTGATTCCCGGAACATTCTATTTCTTCATTACACTAAGCTTCATATTCAATGCAAAAATTGGATTTAACTTAGAAAAATTGCTTGGAATGGATCCTTCAACATATACCGCATCATATGCATTGGCGGCTGTATGTTGTGTACTGTATGTATGGTTTGTAAGGAAGAGAGCAACAAGTCAAAAGGATCAAATACTGCAAAATGTATTGTCATAATATATTTATTGAAAAACTGCCCCTCATTATCCGAGAGGCAGTTTTTGTATGCCCTGACTCCGTATGATGTATGCCCTAATCACATATGCTGCGGCAATAGTTGCCCTTGGAAGCTTTATTTTTTTGCATTTTTCTTTCTCCGCTCATTTACAAACATATGAATATTTGATACAATCTATTTAAAATTCATAAGAAAAGGTGATTTAATGGAAAAAGTGATAAGCTTCTTGTTTAGAAGATTCACCTTGGTATCATTGGCAATTTTAGCACAGATAATTACATTAGCTTTAATGCTGTGGAGATTCAGTCAATATTTTTTAATATTTGACTTAATATTTACGATTATCAGTATCTTAGTCGTATTATATATATTAAATCGGAGAATAGACCCAACCTACAAAATTGCATGGATTATTCCGATTATGATTTTTCCCGTCCTCGGAGGATTGTTTTATGTGCTGCTTGGCGGAGCGGGAATATCCTCTAAAATGAAGGATGAGATGCATTCCATAATTGATAAAATGAAGGAATGCCTCCATCAGCACAGCGTTACGGTTGAGAACCTTAAGAAGGATAATAAAATTGCGTTTAACCAGGCGAATTATATAGAAAAATACTCCTCCTGCCCTGTGTACGATAATTCGGCAACGAAATTTCTGCCTTCCGGAGAAGAGTTTTTCAAGCACTTGACAGAGGAACTGAAGAAAGCCGAAAAATACATCTTCCTTGAATTCTTTATAATCGAAGAAGGGCAGATGTGGAATACAATATTGGATATTCTGACAGACAAGGCAAAACAGGGCTTGGACGTTAGAGTTGTATATGATGATTTCGGCTGTGTAACGAAGCTTCCGCGCAATTACAATAAAAAACTTGAGAGCTGCGGAATTAAATGCAGTGTTTTTAATCCCTACGTACCTGTTTTATCATTTCGACTCAACAACAGGAATCACAGAAAAATAGTGGTAATAGACGGGAAAACAGCTTATACCGGAGGCATAAATTTAGCGGATGAATACATTAATGTGGTTGAAAGGTTCGGGCATTGGAGAGACAATGCAATAGAAATAAAAGGAGATGCCGTATGGAGCATGACCGTAATGTTTTTATCCATGTGGAGCTATCTCAGAAAGGCAGATGAAGATTACGAACGCTTCATACCTGAAAATTATGACCGAAGCTGTGTATGCCACGGATATGTTCAGCCCTTTGATGACAGCCCCTTAGACGATGAGCATGTAAGCGAAGCGGTCTACCTGAACTTAATAAATCAAGCGGAAAAATATATCTATATAGAAACGCCCTATCTAATAATCGATAACAAAATGATGGTTGCATTGACCATGGCGTCCAAAAGAGGAGTCGATGTAAGAATACTGACCCCATTTATACCGGACAAATGGTATGCATTTGCCGTCACTCAATCAAATTATGAAGAACTGGCGGAAGCAGGAGTGTCCATTTATCAATATACACCGGGCTTTAACCACGGCAAGACCTTTATAGTCGATGATGCATATGCGGTTGTGGGTACAATTAATTTGGATTACAGAAGCCTGTATCTGCATTTTGAGTGCGGAGTATGGATGTATGACACGGAAAGTGTACGGCAGGTAAAAGAAAGCACATTGGAAGCTTTGGAAATAAGCACGCGGGTAACATTGGAGGATATTAGGGAAACACCTAAAATAAAAAAATTGGGAAGAGCATTTTTCAAAATATTCGCACCATTAATGTAAAAGACTGAAAAAGGAGGACAAATGTCGGATAATAAATTTACACATCTTCATGTGCATACTGAATATAGTCTTCTTGACGGAGCCTGCAGAATTAAGGAGCTGATGAAAAGAGCCAAGGAATTGAATATGGATTCCTTGGCAATAACAGACCATGGAAGTATGTATGGGACGGTTGAATTTTACAAGCAGGCAAAAAAGGAAGGAATTAAGCCAATATTGGGATTTGAAGCATATGTATCCCCCCGTAAAATGACTGATAAGGATCCCCAAAAGGATAAAAATCAGTATCATTTGGTGCTGCTTGCGGAAAATCAGGAAGGCTGGCAAAATATTATTAAGCTGTGCTCCATAGGATTTGTGGACGGTTATTATTACAAGCCTCGGATAGACCATGAAACATTGAGTAAATACAAAGAGGGAATCATTGCATTAAGCGCATGTCTTGCCGGGGAAGTACAGTCATATTTGTTGGAAGATAATTATGATGAGGCGCTGAAAACCGCGTTGCTGTATAAGAATATATTTGGGGAAAACAATTTTTTCCTTGAAATGCAGGACCACGGCATGGAAGAGCAAAAATCCGTGAATAATTCATTAATAAAAATCAGCGGAGAAACGGGCTTAAAATTAGTTGCAACCAATGACGTGCATTACATAAATAAGGAAGATGCTTATTTCCACGATGTACTCCTCTGCATCCAAATGCAAAAAACCATTGCGGATGAGGATAGAATGTCGTTTCCTTCCGATGAATTTTATTTAAAATCCTACGAGGAAATGGCTGCTCTTTTTCCCGCCGAGGCTCTGGAAAACACGGCGGAAATTGCCGACAGATGCAATGTTGAGCTGGATTTTAACACAGTGCATCTGCCTGAATATAAAATCCCCGACGGGTATGAAAAATCAGAATACTTCAGAGAAATATGCCGGGAAGGTCTAAGGGAAAGATATAAAAATATAACCCGGGAAATTCAGCAAAGATTGGATTATGAAATAGGCATAATAGAGCAAATGGGATATGTGGATTATTTCCTCATAGTATGGGATTTTATTAAATATGCAAGGGACAACAATATTATGGTTGGACCCGGAAGAGGATCGGCTGCAGGCAGTCTTGTTGCATATTCCATGAAGATTACAAATATTGATCCTTTGAAATACAATTTAATCTTTGAAAGATTTTTGAACCCCGAGCGAGTGAGCATGCCTGATATTGATGTGGACTTTTGCTATGAACGGCGTGAAGAGGTTATAGAATATGTAAAAAGAAAGTACGGGCATGAGAGGGTAGCACAAATTATTACCTTTGGAACCATGGCGGCAAGAGGCTCCATAAGGGATGTGGGCAGAGCATTGAACATGCCCTACGGAGAAGTTGATTTCATAGCCAAGAAAATTCCCATGACCTTGGGCATGACAATAAGCTCCGCATTGGAAATAAACAAGGAGCTTAAGGAATTATATGACAGTGATGCAAAAGTAAACAAGCTTATTAATTTAGCCCTCAAGGTTGAAGGACTTCCACGGCATTCATCAACCCATGCGGCAGGTGTTCTGATATCCAAGGAAGAAGTTACGAAATATGTACCTCTTTCAAGAAATAAGGATATTATAACAACTCAATTCAATATGATTGAGTTGGAGGAGTTAGGCCTGTTGAAAATGGACTTTTTAGGCTTAAGAACACTTACTGTGATTCGTGACGCAATAGAATTAATCCGGCAGATACACAAAATAAATATAGATTTCAGCAATTGCAAATATGATGACAAGGAAGTATACAAAATGTTTGCAAATGCGGACACATTAGGTATTTTTCAATTTGAAAGCTCAGGTATGAGAGCATTTTTAAGCGAATTAAAGCCAACTGAATTTGAAAATCTGTCAGCCGCCAATGCTCTGTACAGACCGGGGCCCATGGGTCAGATACCTGTTTACATCAAAAACAAGCTCAATCCCGATAAAGTAACATATCTTCATCCGAAATTGGAGCCCATACTCAACGTAACCTACGGCTGCATGGTATACCAGGAACAGGTTATGCAGATAGTAAGAGATATCGGCGGATTTACAATGGGACGCTCGGACTTGTTAAGACGTGCCATGGGCAAGAAAAAAATGGATGTAATGCTTAAAGAAAGACAAAATTTCATTTATGGGAAAAAGGCGGAAAATGGGGAGCCCGAAATATTGGGTGCCGTAAACAATGGTGTAGATGAAAAGACGGCAAATGAAATATATGACTTAATGGTTGAATTCGCCAAGTATGCGTTCCCCAAGGCACATTCCGTGGCATATGCCGCCCTTGCATATGAAACGGCATGGCTCAAGTATTATTATCCCGTGGAATTTATGGCTGCTCTTATTTCAAGCATCATGGGAAGCTCAGGAACTGTTTCACGCTACATCAGGGAATGCAAAAGGTTAGGCATAGAAATATTGCCTCCGGACATAAATGAAAGCAGGGGAAAATTCACTGTGGAAAACGGGAAAATAAGATTCGGTCTTGCCGCCGTAAAAAATGTTGGGACAAATGTAATTCAGGATATAGTAAATGTCAGGGAAAAGGAGGGAAAATTCACTAACTTCACTGATTTTTGCACAAAGGTTGACACGGCTGTTTTAAACAAAAGACAAATTGAATCATTGATAAAATGTGGTGCCTTTGACTCTTTAAAGGTGAAAAGGTCACAGCTTATGATGATTTATGAGAGAACGATAGATTCGATTTTAAGTCAAAAGAAAAGAAATATTGAAGGTCAATTTTCACTTTTTGATTCACTGCCGTCTGATGATGCATATGCAGATGAAGCAATGCCCAATGTACCTGAATTCACAGAAAAGGAAATACTCTCCATGGAAAAAGAAATAATGGGAGTTTACTTGAGCGGGCACCCCCTTTCGGAATATGAGAAGGTATTGGAGAAATATGCAACTGCAAATACACTTGAAATATCGGAAATAAAGGAAGGAAATGAGCAATCAAACCTCGGTGACGGCAGCAGAGTTGTTTTAGGCGGAATTATTATAAAAAAACAAAATAAAATAACAAAAAATAATAACATGATGGCATTTGTTACGTTGGAGGACTTCTACGGCACCGTGGAAGGAATAGTTTTTCCTAAAAATTATGATGACTGCAGGGATATTTTATATGAGGACAATATAGTATTGGTTGAAGGAACAATAGATGCATCGGAAGAGGAAGCACCGAAGCTTATCGTAAACAAGGTAACAGAGCTGAAAAAAGAAAATAATAATAATCCCGAACAGAGGAGACTGTATATTAAAGTAAGGAACTTAGAAAACTATAAAAATATCAAAAAAGAATTATTCAATATTATTTGTACCCACAAGGGAAATGATTCCGTTATAATTTATAATGAAAGGGAAAGGGCGAATATGGTTTTACCCGAAAAAAACCGGGTAAATGCAAAGGATGAAAATTTAATAAAAGGATTAAAGAAATTGCTTGGAGAAAAAAACATTGCGATTAAATAATATAGTATGAACGGAGGGGAAATATGAGAACAATAGGAGTGCTGACAAGCGGAGGAGATGCACCCGGCATGAACGCTGCAATAAGGGCAGTTGTCAGATACGGGATATACAACAATATAAGTGTAGTGGGAATATATAATGGATTCTGCGGGCTGGTGGCAGGCGATTATAAGGAAATGAACCTGTCATCCGTTGCGGACATTATTCACAGGGGAGGAACAGTTCTCGGAAGCGCAAGATGCAAGGAATTTACAGATGAAGACGGTTTCGGGAAAGCTTTAAAAAATATAAGATATTTAGGATTGGAGGGCTTGGTTGTAATCGGGGGAGACGGCTCCTTTAACGGCGCAATAAAGCTTGAAGAAGCAGGCATTCCTACTGTTTGTATTCCGGGTACCATAGACAATGATTTGCCTTATACAAAGTACACATTGGGATTTTTCACAGCCCTTACAACGGTATTGGAATCAGTTGAAAAAATAAGAGATACGTCATCTTCTCACAATCGCTCAAATGTTATTGAGGTTATGGGAAGGGATTGCGGTGATATTGCACTTTATGCAGGGCTTGCGGGTGGTGCAGAAATGGTTATAATTCCTGAAATTGAATATAATATGAATGAAATATGCGATAAAATAATGCAGGGAAGAACAAGAGGAAAAAAACACAGCATTATTATTCTCGCTGAGGGTGCCGGAGATGCAAAGGAAATATCCGAGCAGATAGAAAATAAAACAGGAATAATTACGCGATATTCCGTCTTGGGGTACACACAAAGGGGAGGAGCGCCTTCCGCATATGACAGGTTAATAGGAAGTCAGATGGGAGCTATGGCGGTTAAATTATTAAACGGCTCCGCAAGAAAAAGAGCCGTAGGGGTTACCGACGGCGGAATTTTTGATATGGATTTAGAGGATGCATTGGCGGTAAAAAAAGTATTTGACGAAACAACATATGAATTGACAAAGATATTATCGATATAAGAGGAGAAAATTATGTTAAATATGCGTAAGACAAAAATAGTATGCACCATAGGTCCTTCGTCGCAGGATGAGGGAGTATTCACAGAATTGGTTCTGAGCGGATTAAATGTCGCAAGACTGAACTTTTCCCACGGAACACACGAAGAGCACAAACTGAAAATAGACACTATAAAAAAAGTGAGAGAAGCACTTAATGCTTCAATAGGTATAATGCTTGATACAAAAGGACCGGAAATAAGATTGAGGGATTTTGAAAACGGGCAGGCGGAACTAATTAAGGGTGATGAATTCATTCTTACAACAAGGGATATTTTAGGTAATGAAAAAATTGCAAGTATTGCATATGACGGATTTGCCAAAGATATTAAGAAAGGCGATATAATACTGATGGACGACGGACTAATCAGCTTAGAAGCCGTCGAAGTGATGAATGATACAGATATCCGATGTATTGTAAGCAACGGAGGAACCATAAAAAATAAAAAAGGAATCAATGTTCCAAATGTTAATATAAATTTACCCGCACTGACGGACAGAGATATAAGAGATATAAAATTCGGAATCGAGCAGGAAATTGACTATATTGCAGCATCATTCATCAGAAAGGCAGACGACGTAATCGGCATAAGAAGAATACTTGAAGAAGAAGATGCGGGACATATTATGATTATTTCTAAAATCGAAAACAGGCAGGGTGTTGAAAATATTGATGAAATAATTGAAGTATCTGACGGAATAATGGTTGCAAGAGGAGATTTAGGAGTTGAAATACCTGCCGAAGAAGTTCCTCTGGTGCAAAAAATGCTCATAAAAAAATGCAATGAAGCAGGAAAGCCTGTTATTACGGCAACCCAAATGCTTGATTCCATGATAAGAAATCCAAGACCTACGAGAGCAGAAGTATCTGATGTGGCAACAGCAATATTTGAAGGAAGCGATGCAATAATGCTTTCGGGAGAAACAGCCTCGGGCGGTTATCCCGTTGAAGCGGTGAAAACAATGGCAAGAATAGCGATTATGATTGAAAAGTCCTTAAATTATGAGGAATTGTTAGCAAGCAAAAGTATCGGCTCCAATCACAGCATTACAGACTCCATAAGCTTTGCAACCTGTAAATCCTGTTTGGATTTGAAGGCATCCGCAATAATAACGGCTACATCATCAGGCTATACGGCAGCCGCCGTATCTAAATTCAGACCTGTTGCGGCAATTATTGCAGCCACACACAGCCAACAGGTTATGAGGAAGCTTTCGCTTAATTGGGGAGTATATCCTATAGAAATTGAAAGACTTCACTCTACGGATGATGTAATCGAAAGGTCGGTAAACAAGGCGCTTGAATTAGGATATTTGAAGAACGGCGATTTAACAATAATAACGGCGGGAGTTCCCGTAGGAGTCACAGGGAGCACCAATTTATTAAAGGTACACATTGTAAGCGAACTGCTGTATAAAAAAGTCGGAGTAGGGAAAGAAACTGTTTTCGGCAAAGCGGTAATAGCCAAAAATGAAAATGACTTAAGAGATAAGTTTGAAGACGGAGACATAATAGTAATGACTTCAACCTACAAGGAAATTGTTGAATACATGGAGAGAGCTTCCGCAATAATTGTTGAAGAAGGAGGGCTTACGTCCCATGCAATAATTGCCGGACTTAATTTGGGCAAGGAAGTTGTTGTGGGAGCACAGGATTGTACAAAGATTATCAAGGACGGCGAGCTGTTGACTGTAAACGGTAAGCTTGGAGTAGTGTACAGGGGACAGGCAAACATTGTGTAACGGAGGAAACAACCATAGATAAATATAAAAATATTTTTAAAATTGCACTTCCCATATTGATAGCATCATTGATTATTTTATTAATAGTATTCAGCCCGGGAACATACAGATGGCTTGTAAGCTCGTTTAAGCCGGTAATATATGCATTGGTGATTGCATATCTTTTAGATTCCTTGGTAATGCTTTTTATAAAGAAGCTTAAGGTAAACAGAGTACAGGGAATACTTTTATCATGCTTGATTGTATTAGGACTATTGGGATTTTCAGTTTACAAAATCTTGCCTCAAATAGTAGATAATATAAGCAATATAATGTCCTTTATAATGTATGGAGACGTTGATATTGCACAAATAGTAACAGAAATAAAAAATAAGATAGACAACCGGTACATTCAGTACATAACAGATTATATTCTGCATGCAAGCGAATCAATCAGAGATATTATCAATAGCCTTTTGATACAATTATACAATATAGTTATGTCGCTGATTTCAAATATCGGCTCAAGCACATTGACAATGGTTACAAGCTTCATTATAAATATTTACATGCTTTCGGAAAAAGAAGATATACTTGCCCGTGGCAGAAGATTCATACATGCTTACTTTAATGAGCGCAAGGCAAAAGAGATACTGTATATATTCGGCAAGGCAAACAAAATATTTAAAAGTTTTTTAAACGGTAAGCTGCTTGATTCCACCATAGTGGGAATAATATGCGTCATTGCTTTTACAATCGCAAGAGTTCCGTATGCGCCCCTGATGGGGACATTGATAGGATTTTTTAATATGATACCTTATTTTGGTCCTATAATCGGTTCGGTTCCGGTTGTTGCGGTATCATTCTTCATCGACCCGCCCAAAGCATTGACAGCACTGATAATTATAATAATTATTCAGCAGATAGACGGAAATTTTTTAGATCCACGAATCGTGGGAGAAAATGTGGGGGTAAGTCCTTTTTGGATTATAACCAGCGTCACGGTGGGGGGGAATCTTTTCGGTGTTGCCGGAATGGTTCTCGGGGTTCCCGTTGTGGTTCTTCTTAAAACAATCGTAGAAGAATCCGTTGAAATGCGCCTCATGGAAAAGGGGAAGGAAAATACAGAAAAGAATAACTTGAGAAAGTAATACTTAAAAGATGAGATCCTTCGCTGCGCTCAGGATGACAGCTTAATGGACTGTGAATAGAAAATAAACATCAGAATATATAAGAATTAAGTTTAAATTAAGAAATAAAGGGTATAATTGTAAAGATAGTTAAAAAATAGATAAAAAAAACACCAATGAGGAGGATTTTATGAAGTTAAAAGGTAAGACTGCAGTTGTAACCGGTGCCAGCTCAGGCATGGGAAGGGAAATTGCATATCATTTTGCTAAAGAGGGTGCAAATGTTATTGCAGTGGCACGCCGTGCCGAAAGATTAAACGAATTGGTTGACCAGACAAAGGATTTTGAAGGTAAGGTAGTTGCCTTTTCTGCCGATATTACGAATAAGGAAAAAGTAGAGGGAATGATTGACGAAGCTGTAAAATTATTCGGCAAAATGGACATATTGGTAAATAACGCCGGTATTATGGATGATATGAGCGGTGTGGGCGATGCAAGCGACGAAATGTATGAAAAGGTATTCGACTTAAACGTAAAGTCTGCATTTTATGCCATGAGAAAGGCAGTGAAATATTTTGAAGGAGTCGGCGGCGGAGTAATAATTAATGTAGCTTCGGTAGGAGGCTTATACGGCGGTGTTGCGGGAGCCACATACACTGCAAGCAAGCATGCGGTTGTGGGATTAACCAAAAATACAGCGTTTATGTATGCTCTTAAAAACATAAGATGCAATGCAATTTGTCCAGGCGGAATAGCAACTGAAATCGGAAGCAGTGAATTCATGCAACATATCAATCAAGAGGGTGCGGCGCGTACAGGAATAGGAATGCCGTTGAATCCTCGTTTCGGACAAGGCAGCGAAATCGCAACGGTTGCTGTTTTCTTGGCAAGCGACGATGCATCGTTTGTAAACGGACAGTGCTTAGCCGTAGACGGCGGTTGGAGAGCATATTAAAAACACATCCGGTGTCATTCTGAACCGAAGGTGAAGAATCTATAAGGGTGTGTCACCATATATTAACAAAAAACCTGTCTAATAGACAGGTTTAATTATTTTTCCGACTATCTGTTATTCCTCGATTGAAGCTGACCTGGGTCGGCAGCCTCCGCCTCCTCCCGCTCCGCCTACGGAATTCTCATCGATTTGTCTCGGGAACAATCTCGGGAATGTCTGGCACAGTGTTGATTGCTCGGGAGTAAGTTCCACGAAACCGGTAGAAAGAACGCAAAGCTGAACCGGAACAACTATTTTCTTTTCGCAGGAAATACACAGTGAAACAATAAGATTTACTGATAAAACTCCTGTTCTCGGGTCGATTGAAAAATCTCTTTGAATGCTGTTTGTAGCAAGTCTTACAAAGCAATCCAAATTGCAGAATTCAGTGAATCTCGGCAAGAATGCGGTATCATACACCGAAGGTATACAAATTTCAAAGAAATTGGTAAATGTCAAAGGATTGCATTCCGGAGCAATTTCAACTACAGCAGATAAAGTTACAATGCTTTCATTTGTGGAGTTGCATGGAGATACAACCAAATCCATTTCAATTTCAACACATCCGGAAACTTCAACATTTTGAGTTCCAAATATGGGAGTTCCCAATTCATCATCATCACAGTATGATGTATCCGCATATACTAATTTTTGGCTTAATGTTCCGTCGGGTCCTATTACCTTGTAGTCACAGCCATCTTCTTTTTTAACAAATTGTCCTCCTGACAGTGTAGTGATTGGGTTGATTTTTAAATTACATTCATCCTTGATATTATCCGGATTGAAGAATTTTCTGCATCTGATTTCCGCTATTCTTATAATATTGGTTCCGCAGCCTATTGGCGGCTCGAAACATGTATCGGGAGCTGTTTTTAGTCCTTGTAAGTTAAATAAAGCTGCATCATAAACTTTTTGTACGTATATGGGTTCTGTTACTACATTTCTTAATGTACCATCCCAATCACAACCGGATTGACCCGTACAGCATCTATCTGCAATACCACCAGTTCCCAAAACTGTGTCATTTTTATTTGAGCATTTCATGCTGGCATAACCTCCTCATAATTTACTGTTACTTTACCTTAATATATTCTAAACCAAAATAGTTGTTACACAGATATATATGAAAAACATATATTGACAAAATTTTTGTGGTCATTTTTCCTTGAATTTTTCTTGTGGTTGTTGTAAAGTATATAGGAAAATAAAAATTCAGGAGGAATTATGAACCCGGTAGTAACATTTGAATTCGTAAACGGAGATGTAATTAAAGCGGAATTATTTCCAGAGACAGCACCAAACACGGTAAAGAATTTCATTTCATTAATTAATAAGAATTATTATGATGGCTTAGTATTTCACAGAGTAATTGAAGGCTTTATGATTCAGGGAGGATGCCCAAAGGGAAACGGAATGGGGGGACCCGGATATTCAATAAAAGGTGAATTTAACTCCAATGGTTTTAGGAATGAATTAAAACATGATGCGGGAGTATTATCAATGGCAAGGACAATGGCTCCTGATTCCGCAGGCTCACAGTTTTTTATAATGCACAGAAATTCACCCCATCTTGACGGGCAGTATGCTGCATTCGGAAAAGTAACGGAAGGTATGGACATAGTAAATAAAATTGCCGCGGCAAAAACAGACCGAACGGACAGACCTTTGGAAGAAATCAAGCTTAAAAAGGTGACGGCAGACACTTTCGGAGAAATATACGAAGAACCCGAAAAACTGTAAAGATTATGAGGACATTCCTCGCAGCCTCATTCACCAATGTATTTGCTCCCTTTGGTCGCATACATTGGGAATTCGTTGCG
>ENA-UOOK01001109-UOOK01001109.1-fermentation-metagenome-genome-assembly--contig:-NODE-1109-length-35887-cov-9.033964_pt1 | contig 35887 bp, 38 predicted proteins | sample MGYA00245777_ERZ724023 | MGnify/ENA primary metagenome ERZ724023 (study PRJEB28704, sample SAMN03018312) | fermentation metagenome | biome: anthropogenic terrestrial biome; feature: soil; material...
CTTGCCTTTAACGTCTATCCCGCTTTCGTGTATAAGCTCCATGCCAATGAAAACGCCCGCGTTCCAAGCGTTTAAAGTACAGCCAGAACCCATCCCCATCCCATTCGAGAATTTTGAGCCTGTTCCTGCATCTGTTACAAAACACAAATAGCGAATCAGTAAACGGGTCAAGTGAAAAATTCTCCTGTACCAGTGTCATCAGTCCGTTAATAGATTTCCTCATATCTGTAGACCCGCAGCAGAGATACACAGTTTTGTCATTCCATCTCATCATAATGACTTAAATATCCGACAGACTTTTTTCAGCAGTTCAGGATCTGTCTCATCATTCACATTTACATGGCAGCCGTTAATTTCAATGTCCAGTGTTTCCTCATCGTACTGCGCCTGACTCGGTGTAAGCTGCATCCATCCGCTCGGCACTATATTACTGGGCTCTTCCGTCTTTGCAAGCTCTGTACAAGCCGCTTTTCTTAACTTCTTCTATTAGTAGAAGTATGAGTTTCTGTTTATTCCTGTCGTTTGACAGAAATCCTTGATGTTTTGCCCGCTCTCCTGCTGTGCGTTTATCACTTGCGCCCATTTCGACATCCGGTACTCTGTTGTAACTTTTTTTGTATTCATACAATCACTCCGTTCATAGTTGAAAAAGTTTGCATACTTTTTCAACTTTTTAAACAGTATTCATTGTGATTGTATCAATTCGGCAATTATTATGATATGTGATGGTTTATTTGACGCTTACATAGAGGTTAAAGAGTTTTTACAAAACTCATGAACTATGGAAAAAAATTATTGTGACCAAATTGATACAAAAGAGCGACATTACTTCGATAAAATAAGTCAGATATGCAACTAGTTTTGTAACTTTACAAAACTAGTTGGAACCTTGTAATAATAAGACAAGCAAGCCATAATTACTTTTGTAAAGTAAAAAGGAGATAATGGGCGCTTGCCTGCACAGCAGGCTACCGACGGCGGTGTGACATCACACCTCAGCATGTCGGTACCAGCGCCTCAAAATACTACTCGCAAGCTGAGGTAGGAAAGTTGAGTTAGATAAGTTTATCTGCCTAATTCTTTATCTGCAACATCCTGTATGAGTTTTGCAGCGAATCCAGGCTCCATATTCTCAATTATCTCAGCTGCAACATCCGCTTTCATAACCCTTACAATATCTATCAAAAGCTCTCTGTCGCTACTTGACATTTCAGTTAAAATATTCGCTGCATTCTGAGGTTCCATTTCCTCGAAAGTCTTTGACTGTGCTTTAAGCTTTTGATCGACAACCTCGTCACTGATTAGCTCCTGGTATAGTTTTTCTGCAGTCTCTTTGTCGGTTTTCTCAAAATACTCAATAAACCCTTTCGGATCATTAAGGGCCGCAATTCTGGACAACTCCTTTTTATCATCTTCAAGCTGAGCTGTTTGCTCATCAATTTGCTTGAGCATCAGATCAATGCGAAGTTTCTCAGCCTCGTTCGCGCTTTTTATAGCATCCCACTTACTTTTTTCCTCTTCAAGTGCTTGAATTTGCTTACTCATATTCTCCAATTGGGAAGCTAAAGACGCCTTTTCATTTCTGTATGCATTATATCTTTCAAGCAGCTCTTTTTGCGTCAGATGTCTGGGATCATCCGGATCCTCAGTTTCCGGCAGCTCCGGCAGGGCAAGCTTTATTACCGGTATCCTTTCAAGACTTGGTCTGAAGCTTTCTCCCATACCATATATATTGTTTTTCAAAACATAATAAAAAGCCCCTCCAAATACCACAAGTACAACAAGCAATGAGAGTAAGACAGTAAGCAGTCCGTGTATCAATCCGTTTGATTCACCCTTTTTATCGCTTCCTTGCGGTGTTGGGGCTTTAGCCTTTGTTTTCTTTTTTGGTGCCATGCGTTTTTAACTCCTATGAACTCATATTCCATCCCCTGTAGATTTTTTAGCCTCGTTGTATGTTACCAGCTCATCAACCAAAAGCTGTGCGGCTTTTTCCTGCTCTTTCTTAAACAGGGCAAGCTCTTTTTCCTTTAACTTTTCCAATACTTTTTTTTCTTTCATAATTTCGATAAGTCTTTCTCTTATTTTATCGACATTTCTCTTTTCTTCATTAACCCTCTGCTTTTGTGATATCTCGTTTTCTCTCATAACATGAATATACTCAATGCGGTTTCTGAGGCTGGATAACGTTACCCCGGATATGGCTTCTTCCCTGTAATCCTTCTCCTGGTTCTCAATTTCGAGCTGGATTTCTTTAAGAATAACTTTTTGCCTCTCAAATTTTTGAACAGCAATACCAAGCTCTATTTTAACGCTCTTTTCTATTTGTTCTTTAACATTTAAAAATGTCTGTAATTTGAACTTGAATTTTGCCATAATCACCTTTTATCGACAGTTATGAGCTCCTTAACTCAACTTTCCTACAGTATTTTTGGTGCTTGCCTGCACAACAGGCTACCGACAGCGGTGTGATATTGCACCTCAGCATGTCGGTACCAGCACCTCAAAACACTACTCGCAAGATGAGGCGGAAAAGTTGAGTCCTTAATATGAATACTTCACTCAAGGTGCACTGTATGCGTGTTTTTGACTCTTGCCTACACAGCAGGTACCAATGGCGGTGTGATATGCGCTTATGAGCAGATGCCTTCCATTTGTTTAAGCATCTCTTCAAAGTTATGCTTTTCGTTTGTTTCCTGCATTAAAAATGAATTAATTGCACTAATAACTAAAATAGCTTTGTCAATATCGGGATTGCTCCCCTTAACATAAGCGCCTACGTTAATAAGATCCTCCGCTTCTCTGTACACTGCAAGGTTTTTTCTGATTTCTCCGGCAGCTTTTTTATGAGAATCACTTGCGATATCAGACATTACACGGCTTATGCTTTCAAGAACGTCTACAGCAGGGTAGTGGTTTTTGTGAGCCATTTGCCTTGACAATACTATATGCCCGTCCAGAATACTTCTTGCCGTATCTGTTATTGGTTCATTCATATCGTCACCATCAACAAGCACTGTGTAGAGACCTGTAATTGAGCCCTTTGATGAGGTTCCCGACCTTTCAAGAAGCTTTGGCATAACAGAGAAAACAGATGGTGTATATCCTCTGGAAACCGGGGGCTCTCCAATTGCTAGACCAATTTCTCTCTGAGCCATTGAGAAACGTGTTAATGAGTCCATTAAAAAAAGGACATCTTTTCCCTGATCCCTGAAATATTCAGCTATTGCGGTGGCAACAAGGGCACCTTTTTTTCTTATTAGTGCAGGTTGATCTGAAGTGGCAACAATTACAACCGACCTACGAAGTCCTTCATCGGTCAGATCTCTTTCCAAAAAGTCCCTTACTTCTCTTCCTCGTTCACCGATTAAAGCAATTACGTTAATATCCGCTCTTGTATTTCTAGCTATCATTCCTATAATGGTGCTTTTTCCGACGCCACTGCCTGCAAATATGCCCATTCTTTGACCCTTACCAACAGTCATAAGCCCGTCAACGCACTTAACACCCAGTGGCAATATCTCATTAATCCTGGGACGCTTCAAAGGGTGCGGAGGATCATTGTTAACAGGATAATATCCCGAAATCTCCAATCTGCCTTTATCGTCAATAGGGTTTCCAAGCCCATCTAAAACACGACCTAATAATTTCTCTCCCACCCCCGTAGATAATTCCATGCCGGTTGCAACTACATCATTTCCAGGCCCTATTCCCGCCATTTCTCCGAGGGGCATCAGCAAAACGCTTTTATTTTGGAATCCTACTACCTCCGCCAGAACTTCCATGCCGGATCTATGATTAATAATCCGGCACAATTCCCCGATTCTTGTCTCAGGGCCATTTGATTCAATAGTGAGTCCGACAACCTTAGTTACCTGACCTTTAAAACGTAAAAATTGTCTGTCTCTGAGCAAATCTTTATATTTTTTTAAATTAACACAAATCGCCATATAATATCTCCAAAAATGATCCATTCCTTTTCGGCGGTTAGCTTGCTACTGACTTCTAACTCATGATTTTTGACTTCTGATTTCTGATTTTTGAATCCCGACTTCTGACTTCTGACTCACACTTCTTGCAGCTTTTCAGCACTATGATATATCGTTATCGCTTCCCATAAGCTCCTTGAAAGAGCGCTCAATTCCGTTATATTGTGCTTCAATGCTGCTTTCCACTGAGCCGTATTCCGTCTCAATAAGGCACTCACCTTTTTCCATACTATAATCCTTGTATATTTCTATATTCCGGTTGTTCTTGCCTGCTGAAAGCAGCTTATCCTTATTTTCTTCAACATAGTCATAATCATCGGGGCATACATGAACAACGGTCTCACCGGATAGCGAGCTACCTAAAAGCGCGGTCCGTATAAGACCAATAATAACTTCCCTGTTTTGTGAAAGCTCAATGCCAATTATCTTTTTGCCAATTTCTAAAACAGTGTCCACCATTTCTTCTTCCATACTTGAGACAGTGCCTTCTAACGTTTCCTTTGCCTGATGCTTTAGAGCTTCGGTTTCTTCAAGCAGATTCTGATAATGCTTTCTTGCCATTTCTTCACCGTTTTTATAGCCTTCTTCTTTTGCTTGTTGCATGGCATCCTGCATAAAAGCAGCTACTTCCTCTTGGGCAGCTTCTAATATTGCATTCGCCTCCACGTTAGCCTCTTGAAGAATCTTCTCCGCCTCAAGCCGTGCATTTTCTAATATGTCATCGGCTTCTTCCTTTGCATTATTTATTGGCGAAACAACCCCCTTGTTTGGCTGCGTTGCCTTTTTTGGCTTAATCTGATAGGGGTTGCCCATATTTACCTGATATTTTTTATAAACATTACTTCCGTATGCGTTATACAACTATTTCGTCTCCTCCACCTCTGGAAATAATAATTTCGCCTGCATCCTCAAGCTTTCGTATGGTATTTACAATCTTCTGCTGGGCTTCTTCCACATCCTTTAACCTGACCGGCCCCATAAACTCAATATCTTCCTTAATCATTTCAGATAAACGTTTTGACATGTTATTGTATATAAGACTCTGCACCTCTTCTGTTGTCCCTTTAAGTGCAATGGCAAGCTGACTGTTGTCAACCTCACGTAAGAACCTCTGAATTGAACGATTATCAAGCTGCAGAATGTCTTCGAACACAAACATCCTCTTCCGAATTTCTTCCGCAAGATCAGCATCTTCAATTTCAAGAGTTTCCATAATAAATTTCTCAGTGCCACGGTCAACAGAATTTAACACATCAACAATAGCCTGAAGACCGCCTGTTGCTGTATAATCTTCCGTAACAAGTGAAGACAGCTTTTTCTCTAATACTCTTTCAACTTCCTTTATAATTTCAGGTGATGTCCTGTCCATAGTTGCGATACGCCGTGCAACATCAGCCTGCTTGTCCTGTGGTAAGCTTGATAAAACCACCGAAGCTTGCTGAGGCTTAAGATACGCCAATATGAGGGCAATTGTTTGGGGATGCTCACTTTGTATAAAGTTTAGTACCTGAGACGGATCTGCTTTTCTGACAAAATCAAAGGGTCTTACCTGAAGCGAAATGGTAAGCTTATTGATTATTTCCATGGTCTTTTCCGTTCCAAGGGCCTTTTCAAGAATATCCTTGGCATAACCAATACCGCCTTCCGCAATATATTCCTGCGCAAGGCAAATCTGATAAAATTCCTCGAGAATTCTGTCTTTATCTTGGGGGGTTACACTTCTTATATTTGCTATTTCTAATGTTAACTGCTCAATTTCATCCTCTTTAAGATGCCTGAAAATTTGTGCAGACCGTTCGGGACCCAAGGTTATTAAAAGCATTGCGGCTTTCTCTCTTCCTGTATATTCCCTTGTATTATCTCCTCTGGTTCCGACTGCCAAATTTCTCACCTCCGGCTGTATTCTAAATTTATGCTTTGATTCCACTGCAGAAACTCATTCTTCTTTTAGCTAATGGCGCAGTTAAGGGGCGTTTAAATGGTGTGTTGAAATTGCCGAGCAATTTCCTCCGTTATTTTAATGATTTTCGAGTCAATACAGTGAAATTATTCCTTGCTTCATGGATACTCTAATCCCATTCATCGGTAAGCCAGTTTCTAAGAAGCTGTGCGACCGCTTCAGGCTTCGCCTCCGCAAATTTATCTATCTGATCTTTCAATTCATCATTAACAGCAAGCTCCAAGTCAGGAAGCCCAATGCGGTGTTTATCAGGTACAACAAACTGAGGTCCTGCATATGCAGGTTCCGGCTCAGGTTCGAGTTCTTCTTCCGCCTCTTTCCTTCTTGGAATCATTAGAATAAGCATTATTAATAAAAGAAGTAGCATCAAAGCGTATAAACCATAATTCTCAAGAAAAGAATTTAAAGAATCAGCAAATTGAACTTCCGGTATAATTTCCGGTAGAAGTTTTTGAATGCTGACAGAAATATTACCCGTTGGAATTCCCATTGCATTACTTGCATCTTGCTTAATTTGGTTAATAAATTCAGTTGTTAGTGCGTCAGCTGACTCTACCAAATGACCGTACCACAAGGTAATTGTAGCCTTTGACTGATCAGTTATCAATTCACCGAGTGCTTTTTGGCTTTCAATTTCTTTTTCGTTAAATATCCGTTCCTCAAGGTTTTGTTCTTTTTTATAGCTGGAATTGCCATCAGCTCCCATCTGGTATGAAGCTGTCCCGGGATTGCTGTCAAGCCCAGGTGCCGCACCGGATCCCATATTCTCAAGCTTTTCCTCCAGTGTCTCCAGTGTTTTCACATATCCCTCTCCCTCACTGTCAGGAGCCATATATTGGAGCTCTCTGGTGTTTAAAGTGTCAAAATCAAGCTTTGCGCTAACAGTAACACTCATAGTATCAAAATTGGCATTTTGCACTATACCAATCCTAAAATGTTTATACAGCTTTTGCTCCATTTCCAGTTCACGATTACGCCTTAAATCCTCCTGAGTGCTTGCAACTCCGATGGATGAACCGGTGTTTATAAGGTTCAATGGATTAAGAAACTCATCAACCAAAGTAATGTTGTCTTTCGGTATTCCGATAGAAGCAGCTACAACCCTTGCAGCTGCTTCAACCTGCTCCGGTGTAAGCTCACCCTTTGTTTTAAGAGATACAAAGGCCGAACCCTGGCTTTCCTGGTTGTTCCTTGTTGCCCAATAGGTTTTTTCAGGCTTTGTATATTGAACGGAGGCATCCAGTACATTTTCGAATTTTCTTAGCTTATAAACAAGGTTGGTTTGCTCAAACTGTCTCCACAGCTTTGCTTTATCTTCTTCTGTCACTGTAAGCGACAGCTTTGACCAGCTTTGATCAAAAATAACGTCTGGACTGATAAGACCCGCTTCACTGGCAAGATCAAATTCTATGTCAGGCTTTTTCTTGCTGTCAACAAGTATTTGCCCGTCTTCCTTTTTGTATTTAATTGCGTTTGTGTCAAGATAATCGATTATCGCTGCAATATCATAATCATTTCCTCTTTCAAGCAGCGGTACATATGTTACTCGCATACTAAAAAAAAGAGTAACAACAGCAACGGCTGCAAGGACACCTGCAGCTACAAATAATTGCGTTTTTTGACCTTTCTCCAGCTCGTTCCAATAATCCTTTAATCGACTCCACAACTTTTCTAACCCTTCCGGCATTTCAATCCCCCCAGACCGGTTTTATCTTACGTTAGTGAACTATACTCCGTTTGTTTCCACAGCCATTGCAATCTATGTTGATAACTATGTCATTACCTGTACGATATAGTTCACATTTACACCTTTAAATCTGCATCCTCATTATTTCATTATAAGCATCCAATACTTTGTTTCGAACCTCAACAACCATCTCCAGAGAAATTGAAGCTTTTTCAGCTGCAATAAGCACCGAATGTATGCTGTCTGTTTTGCCGGCTATAAAATCCTCTGTAATAGCATCAGATTCTTTTTCTAATTTGCTCACGTCTGCAATGGCATCCATAAGCATTTCCTTAAAATCGGTTTTTTCTTCTGTCTTTTTCCCTATAATCGAGCTTTGAACCGGAAAGCTCTGACTTATCGAGGACAGCCCTAATACACTCATAACTGCACTCTCCTTTTCCAATCTTAAGAATTATGATGTAGTTATACGCAGTGCTTTAGTGCTCAATTGTGTGCTTTATGTATAATGCGCTGCGAGAAGCATTATGAGTTTCTGTAGTGAACTCATATTTATATAATTATTTTCCAATATCAAGGGCTTTGGAAGCCATCGATTTTGTAGCATTAATAGCTGTTACATTAGCCTCATATGCTCTTGTTGCTGAAATCATATTGACCATTTCGGTAACGGCATCAACATTTGGCATTTGTACCATTCCATTTGCATCAGCATCAGGATGTCCCGGATCATATATGCTTTTAAATGGAGTTTGATCTTCTACAATTTGTGACACGCGAACACCACCACCGGCAAAATATCTGCTGCTTGCCTTAGACAAATAAGATGAAAAGGGAGCATTGCTATTTTGTTCCTGGAATATTACTGTTTTTCTGCGGTATGGAGTTCCACCCTCTGTGCGGGTAGTATTAACATTTGCCAGATTCTCGGATATCGTATCCATTCTGAGCCTTTGAGCAGTTAATGCCGATGCGCTGCTTTCCAATGCACTAAAAAAACCCATAATCTATCTACCTCCCTCGGATGACCGTTCGAAGCTTATTGAATTGACCGTTAATGCGCTGTATAAGAGTGTTATACTTAAGCGAATTCGCAGCCATCTTTGCCATTTCTCTTTCAATGTCAACATTGTTCCCATCGAGACGATAACTATAGTTTTTATTTTCTTCAATAACTTTTATGTCTCCTGATCCTTGTATTCGTGATTTGCCATTTGAAATCCGGCTATGCTTCATTTCGGAATTCAAAAACTCCTCGAATTGAACTTCCTTTCTTTTATAACCGGGGGTATCAACATTTGCGATATTTTGAGATATGACATTATTGCGAAGCCAAGATGCATCTAACGATTTTTCCAGATTATTTTTTGGAAAAAGCAATTTATTTAGCATGCGCATCACCTCATAAAGAAATATAATTCTTTTTTTCTTATGTATTAAAATAACGGAAGAAATTGCTTAGCAATTTCACATGTTCCTGTTCAGGGCTATGCCAAAATAATGGCATGTGCATCAAATCGTGTTTATATTTTGAATTAGAAATTCAACATATATATTAAGCCATTTGGGCATATTCAGCAAACGAATAAAATAACCTGAGCTTATATTAACACAATATTACTGAAAATACAATAAAGCTATAAAGAAAAGGCTGAAATAAGTGATATTTTATCGGATCATGTCACATTTCAAATGTTTTCGACACCATTTCATGTATAAAACCCTTGCACCCCATGTTTTTTTAGTATTTGAACAAAAAAATCTTTATTAATTTGTACCCTTTCATGTTATGTATATTTTAAACGTGATTTCGTGTTTTTCCAAAATAATTATACACATTTATTTAGTGTAATGAGTTTATGCAAATCGACCTGGTTTTAAAATTAAAATTAAAAGGAACTGAATTTTCCAAAAGAAAATGCACCAGTTTCCCCATAACTTACTACTCATATATATAGGTTTTACAGCCATAATAAGTAGCGAGGAGGTGAAAAAAAGATGGCAAACAACAACACAAACAGCAAAACTCAATTTGACAACATGAAATATGAGATTGCCAACCAGTTAGGTATTAACCTGAAGCAGGGCTATAATGGTGACCTTACTTCAAGAGAAGCTGGTACAATCGGTGGTAACATAGTAAAGAAGGTTTTCCAGAGCTACACCGGAAATCAGTATCCTCAATATGACACAAACAACAATAAGTAAAAAACTTTAATAACCCCTTGAATGAAGCATCCAATGGGTTAGGCACAAAAGCTGATTTATTTAAAAATCAGATATGTATGTAAAAACAAAGCAACGGAACCCTAAAAGGGTTCCTGTTGCTTTGTTTCCGATTCTTTTTCTTTCTCCCTACCCTTCTCTTTTCTTTCCTGCCCATGATCTTCGATTGATTTTTTCTGAATCAGTAGAGTAATTTTATCCAACAGACCAGGTACAAAATCCATGATGCGATCTACTGTTGTATTATGTTCAACCGGTAAAAGCTTTATTGTACTGTTTTTCCCGACAACCATAAATGCAACGGGATGAATCGTAACTCCTGCACCGCTTCCACCTGCAAATGGAAAGCTATCTTCCTGGGAGCCGGATCTGTTTTCTTTATTTCCCTGATAATCTCCACCCCCTGCCGCAAAACCGAAAGCAACCCTTGAAACCGGAATAATTACAGTATCGTCCGCCGTCTGTACAGCATCTCCTACTATTGTATTAACATCTACCATATCCCGAATGCTTTCCATTGCGGTTTTCATTAATTCATCTATAGGATGCGCTCCCATATTTTACACCTCCATTAATTTTTATCCGCTATTATCCTTAGCGATTAGGTGTAAAAATATTCAGTATTGTTAAATTCTTTTTTGTTTTTCATATGCGTGCTAATAAAAAAAATGCATAATAGCCATATAATTTTATACACGGTAGTTCTTAAAACCACACGAAGGTTTACATCATTTCGATCGTTATGAAAATCAGGCTTTAGCTTAAAGTTTTGATGATCCAATTTGAAGTGTTCGTTTAGATAAATTAATAGAATTTGCCACAATGCCATAAAAACCCCGAACAATATTGCATTAGCAGCCGCATCACCAATAGAATAGGTTCCTTCCAGCAGCAACTTTTCAACATGAATCATCCTCGTTTTTCTCTCTTTTAAAGCCTTTTTTAATATTCGACCAAGTTTACCGCCTTCAGATTTTTTTTCATTCCTATATTTCTTCCAAAGTCCTGTTCTTTTTTTTTTAACTCCGCTTTTAATCTCAAATATTTTAATATAACTCAATAGACTACACGAAATCTCATATGCAAGTATATTATCCTTTATATTCAACGTAATTAATAATCTTACACTGGATATAGAAAATAAAAAAATGATAATCAGAAGCAAATAAAAAAGATACAAAAAAATGGAAAGGTTCATTTTTTTCACCTCACCGCTATTTTATCCGGTTTGATCCATATTATTCTATTAAATATCAATTATATTAAAATATTCTTGAGAACTCTGCTTTAGAGCTGATTATTAGACCTCTGAGCTACAAAACACGTATCGGTCAAATTCTACTCCAGGGCGAGTTTAACCAAATGAAACAGCTTGATTGTAACCTAAGGTGGGTAAGTTGAGTTAGCAACTCAACTTTTTCACAGTGTTTTGGAACTTGCCTACACATCAGGCTGCCGGTAGCGGTGTGACATCTCACATCTGCATGTCGGTACCGGCGCTCAAAATACTACTCGTAGGCTGAGGTGGGGAAGTTTAGTTAGTAAGCTTTTAATCAATTGGAATGTCCTCAATAGTGGTTTGTATCTCATTCATATCAACCTGCGGTAAATCTCTTAGGGAGCTGAATCCAAAAACTCTGAGAAATTCCTCGGTGGTTCCATAAAGCTTTGGTTTTCCCGGACTATCCTGTCGCCCTGTCTCCTGAATAAGATTTTTTTCGACCAGATTTACAATAACATTATCTGAGTTAACACCACGGATCTGCTCAACCAGTGCCCGTGTTACAGGCTGGTGATACGCAATAATTGCAAGCGTCTCATATGCGGCTTGGGATAGCCCCTGTTTTTTTCTTGCTGTTCCAAGCTGAATTATGTATTCCTCATACTGAGGCTTTGTGCATAGTTGATAGCTTGCATCCAATTGGCGTAACATAATACCTCTCGGTGAACCCTTATACTTCATTTCCATGTTGGACAGAATGCTCTCTGTTGTTTTTTTGTCCTGGCTTATAATCTCAGAAAGCTTATCGAGTGGAACAGAGTCTCCGGCAGCAAACAACACGGCTTCCAGAATGTTTTCAATTTCACGCAAATCATTCATTATCAGCCGGCCTCCATTTGCTTCTTTTCTTTTTTAACCTGCATATATATTTCTCCGAAAAGATTTTCCTGGCGAATAGTGGCTTTACCGGATTTAGCTATTTCCAAAGCCGCAAGAAAACCTGTGGCAACCTCTAACCGTGACATCTCCTTAAGATTGTATATTTTTGAAAAGCATAGTCTCACATTCTGCTTCAACCAGCCTAACAATTCTTTTATCTTCAGCTTTAGAGAAACCTTCTCGTGCTGCAGTATCCGGTTCATTTTTCGTGAAACATCATCCTGGCGGTCATTGTAGTTTTGCATAGTTTTTTGGTAACATTCCATCAGTAAAATCTGTGAAACTTCAAGCACAACCTCATATGCAGCTTCAGGAAGAGCTTCGGGCAGTTTATAAAAAATGCGGCTCCAATCCCCTTGACGCTCATTTAGAACTGCTGCAAACTCTTTAGCTTTTTTATATTCAACAAGTTTTAAAATAAGTTGCTCACGCGGATCAATTTCCTCTGTTTCTTCATCCCGTCGTGATGGTAAAAGAAGCCTGGATTTAATATGCAAAAGAGTAGCTGCCATTACTAAAAACTCACTGGCTATCTCAAGATCCAATTCCTGCATAGCAAAAAGATAATCCATGTATTGATCCGTGATCTCTAAAATGGGAATATCATATATATCAATCTTGTTTTTCTCAATCAAGAAAAATAAAAGATCAAAAGGTCCTTCGAAATTCTCTAATTTTATTGTGCAGGCATCATGCAAAGCACTTTTCATTAGTATCTCCTAAATTATTTTAAATCCAGTCTATTTTCATGGCTTCACGTACATCAGTCATAGTCTTTTCAGCAATGACGCGTGCTACTGCGTTTCCTTCGCGAATAACATCCTTAATATCATCCTCGTGCTTTAAAACTTCCTGTCTTTTTTCATAAATAGGTGTGTGGAATGCTTCCATCTTTGCTGCAAGTTTCCGCTTACATTGCACACAACCAATTTCACCGGCTTTGCATTGAGCTTCAACCGTTGGAACCTCTTCTTCGTTGAATATTTTATGGAAAACATACACCGTGCATATATCGGGATGACCCGGATCTGTTTTTTTAATACGAGCCGGATCTGTGACCATACCCATAACCTTTTCTGTTACTTCTTTTGGAGTATCAGCAAAAGCAATTGTGTTTTGGTAGCTTTTGCTCATTTTCCTGCCATCAAGACCCGGTAAAACCTTTGCCTTTGTAAGAAGCTGTTGGGGTTCTGGAAACACTTCTTTATAAAGAAAATTAAACCTTCTGGCAATTTCCCTTGAGAGCTCAAGGTGAGGCACCTGATCCTCCCCTACCGGGACGAAATCAGCCTTATACATGAGAATGTCTGCAGCCTGAAGGCATGGGTACCCAAGAAAACCATGGGTTGTAATGTTTTTCTCTTTTATCTGTGCCAACTGATCCTTATATGTTGGATTTCTGGTCAGCCAGGACAACGGAGTAATCATAGATAACAATAAATCTAATTCCGCATGCTCCTTTATTGAGCTTTGAAGGAAAAACACGCAACGCTTTGGATCAAGCCCCGTACTAATCCAGTCTACGATCATTTCAGTAATATTTGATTTATAATCTTCGGTATTTTCATATCCCGTTGTTAATGCATGCCAGTCAGCTACAAAATAATAGCAGTCATATTCATCCTGTAATCTAATCCAGTTTTCCAGCGCTCCAAAGTAATTTCCCAGATGAAGAACACCTGTTGGGCGCATACCGCTTAATGCTGTTTTTTTCATGAAAGCCTCCACCAATTAATATTATGATTGCAGAAGAATCTCCTTGGTTCCCTTATGGAACTACATAATTAATATTAGCGTAAAAGAGTGATAAAGTCCAGATCATGTTTTGGATTTCATTCTTACTCTTGAATTGCGTTAATTGAATTGAAAAACAGGTTATAAAACCATCTCCACTTTGTGGGGGACCTTGTTCTTTCTTCGGTGGGAGTAAAGTCTCCCACCGAAGCCCATTGCGTATTTTACTACATAAAAACGCTTGATGTTCAGCTTGAGTTGAACTTGTTCACTATTTGATATATTGATATTTGTGAAATTCTCAGCACACAATCTGGATTTAAGTTTACGATTTCTTAAACTACCAGGTTTGCTGACTTGACCAATTTTCAGCTTCCTGCTGTGCCTTCTTTAATATTGCTTCAGGCATTGATTTCCCTAATATTGCTTCTTCTACTGCCGCTGAGAAAATATATCTTGGTTGCGCAGCTCTATAAATATATCTTGGTGTCCACAACTTTCCAAGAGAATTCAAAATGACATTCAATTCAGGTTCTTCTTTAACGCTTTCCCAGTTCAAGGATGATTTAATTACCGGTAATGATTGTGATCTTTGGTTTTCCCACATATATTTCTGGAAAGACTCCGTAGCGCTGAATTTTAAGAATTCCCATGCTTCTTCTTTATTGCTGCTGCTTCTCCCTATACCGAAAGGGCTTCCGGCAAACATGCCGCCTGTTCCGGTTTCAGGATTAACAAAAAGGTAACTGGCTGCATAACGGTCGGTTAAACCAAGGCTTGCTATGGTCTGAGCATTACCCGGGGTACTTCTAAGATTTATTGCTATATTATTATCAGGAGTACCCCAAAGCTCGCCTCCCTGTCCTGATATAGAGCCGGGAGGAGCGTATTTATTAAGCTCAATCATAAATTTCAAAGCTTTTATCATCTCAGGTGAATCAAAATTATATTGAAGTTCTTTCCACCTTACTCCTGAGCCCCATGTGCCGCCAAAAGCCTCACACAAATTCATAACAGTGTCGGCAACATCTCCTCCCTTATAATATATACCATAGTTCTCTTTGCCTGTGACTGGGTTTTTACCTGTCATTTTTTTTGCTGCTTCAAATATTTCTTCAGGAGTAGGAGATTCGGACAGATATGGAACCTTCCATTCATCAAATATCTTCTTATCATATTCTATATAGCGTGTGTCACCAATAAAAGGCAGTCCATATATTTGTAGTTCGGTATCTTCTGGTCCCATTGCCATCCAGCCTTCTATTTGTCCGTCAAAATAAACACTTGTATCAAATTTGTCCTTTTCAATATAAGGTTTCAATGGTTCTAACAAACCTTGTGACGCAATGTTCGCAATTGCGGGTACCTGGTAAACATCGCATTCATTTGCCATAATCATAGCTTGAGTTTTTTGTGTATAGTCATCCCAGCTCATAGGAATAAACTCTACATTAATTCCCGGATTATTCCCTTCAAACTCTTTTTTCAATACATGGACACCAAGGTTTGTTTTGCCTGATATTTTATCTGTTGTATCTTCTATCATAAAATCACCGATAAGCTGAACCTTTAGTGTAACTTTATCAGTTTTTTTGTTAATCTGTTCTTCATTCTGAGTTGATTGTGTGCTTTTTGTTGTTTGCTCTGACAACAAATCATTTCCTGTATTTTTGGAGCCGTCTTTACATCCTGTTAATAACAATGATAAAATAACCATAGTTATCACAAATGCAAGGCATCGCTTAAATTTAACATATTTCATATACAGTCCTCCCTTAATATAAATATGGATTTTTCTTGTTTTTTAAGTAAAACCGTAGATGTTAATGTCGTTGCTGTACTTGCTGCCGCAAATAACCAGTGCTGCCTGATTTTTGTGATGCTAACATATCAGTTCATAGGATAGAATGATCCACCGACCGCAGAAAACTCAGCCCTGTGTCACCTTCATTAATGATGGTGCCCTGCAGCGTATTCTTTGTACACATCACTCTCCTCTCAAAAAATGAAACGCTTAGGCGGCTCTATATACCGCTGAAACTATACATCACTCCCCTTTCAAACCGCTGAGTGCAATACTTCGAATAATGTATTTTTGAAGAAAAAGAAACACTACGATGACAGGTATAACACCAAGAAAAGCCACACTCATTGTAAGACCAGCCCACCGGGTGCCTCCTTCTCCGGTAAACGAGTAGTACGCCATAAGTATGGGTACTGTCCTTGATTTTGCTCCGGTTAGCATAACCAACGGCCATAGGAATGAGTTCCAGCTTGCCATAAATGTAAGAATGCACATGGTTGCTGTTATTGGTCCGGTAAGAGGTAAAAAGATATTGAAAAAAGTTCTGAATTCTCCAGATCCATCTATGTAAGCCGCCTCCCTGAGGCTGTCAGGAAGGTGATCAAAAAACTGCTTGGACAACATTATTTGAAATCCCTCAATCATATACGGCAGAATTAAAGGAAGAAATGAATTTACCATATTAATTTTGTTGAACATCATGTACATCGGTATCAGCCTTGTTTCCAGTGGAATCATTAAGGTCGCAAGAATAAGGTAAAATAACAGTTTCTTACCTTTAAACCTGCCCTTAGAAAATGCATAGCCTGCCAGAGTTGATGAAATCAAGCAAACTACAACTGAGGAAGCGGAAACAATAAAGGAATTGAAATAAGCTCTTAGTATATACCCATTTTCAAAAGCAAGCTTAAAATTGAACAGAGAGGGGTTCCTAATCTTGAAGCTTGGCGGAAATGGTGGCTGAATATTTGCATATCTTTCAAACGACACCACAGTCATCCATACAAACGGAATTATCATAATTATCCCCAAAATAAGCAGAATAAAAAAAGCAAGTATGTCAAAAGGCACTATTTTCTTTTTTCCCCTTTTCGCATCTCTCATTGCCGTACAACCTTTCTATATTTTCATTTCTGTTGTTCTGACATTCAAATATGTGAAAAATAGTATTAAGAATAACAATATGTATGAAGCAGCTGAAGCGATACCAAACTCGTACCCGCCAAATCCCCTTTCGAATATAAATCCTACAAGGGTATGCAATGAGCGTGCTGGGCTTCCCTGTAAACCACCAAGGATGTAAACATCAGTGAAGCGCTGCAGCCCGTTAATCCATCCCATTACTATAAAAAATGAAAATGTTCCTTTCATTAACGGAATGGTTATGTGCCTGAAGGATTGCAATTTCGATGAACCGTCAATAGTGGCTGCTTCATAATAATCAACAGGAATTGCCTGCAAATTAGCAAGAGCAATTATTATGATAAAACCAATAGACTGCCATGAACCGAATATTATTGCTGCCCACCTTGCACTGTTAGGTTTAGATAACCAAGCAACAGACATACCAAAAATACCAAAAAAGTTATTTAAAAGTCCCTGTGGATGAAGTACAAACATAAATACCATTGCTGCTGCTACAACAGAAGTAACATTAGGAATATAGAAAAGAACCTTGAATAAATTTTTTCCCCATTTTATATTATTAATTGCGCATGCTATAACAAATCCTATGGGGATTGTGATAAGCAATTGGAAAAAAGCAATGTAGAAAGTGTTAAAAACAGCTTTCCAAAACACATCCAGCGAAAGAATGAATTTATAATTGCTTAAACCTACATACTTCTCAATAGTGCCATTGGATGAAAAAAAACTTAGACGAAAAGATTCAAAAACCGGATATAACATAAACAATATTATTCCCAGCAGAGACGGTAACAGGAACAAATACCAAACCGCCTGTGAGTTCCTTGTTTTTGGAATCATATGTACTCCTTTCGAGCCTTGTTTTCATGTATCATCATTATGGAGTTGCTCAGTAAGAAATAAAATACTGCTTGAAAATACGAGCTTGATAATAGTATATGATACCGATTACATTTTGTCAATAATATTAAATAAAAATTCAAAATACAGTTTAATTTATTCTGTTGCAGAAATTATGCAACATTTTGCCTAACAGTAATTTTACGCGCTGTGGCTGCATCTCACGGTTTTGTAACTCTGCATGAGTTATACGGCAATTTCTTCCGTTATTTTAATATTGTGTGCTGAAACCGATACAAATTATCTTATCGCTAAACAATAAATCCTGTATTCTTTTACTTCCACAAATAAATCAGGTATTTATTAAACGATCTCATACAAAAAGCTTTATGTCTTTACAATTTGATGTGACACATTGGTGTACTTAATCAGCCGTATAATGCTGGTGATGCATGTGTAGCCAAGTCATTGGATTATTTTATTTGTCGGCAAAGTTAGTCTTGATTATAAGTGAACACCTGTTTTGATTCGCAAAATCCATAACAGTTATACCAAACCTGCCTTCAGTATTTGATGTAAACCAAGCTTCGATTTTCGGGTTCATATAATTTGATACAGTTGTGATACTTGGTATTAAACCAAACAGCTTTTTATAGCCACTGGTGAAATTAATATATAGCCAGGTTGGGTTCTGGCTTTTTGCCTCATTGTACATATTCTGAACCAAAGCCCACTTTTGAGCATTGTCAGGAACAACATATTGGTCCTGAATTTTGATGTTATTTAAGCCGCAATTAATTACAAAGGTTGTATTGTCAGCCCAACCAGTAGCATCAATCCCTTTTGGTAGCGTAGCTGCGGGGAAACGCCTTACGAGCACAATCTTCCCCCTCGCCAGACCCAAAATCGGAATATTTGATGAAGTATACCATTTGTCCGGATTTTGGCTCATATAAGCATTAAAGGTTTCCTCAAATGTACGTGTGTTGCCAGATTCAGTGTGCTCAGGTTTGATCGCCATTATAATACACTCTGTAGGATTTTGATTTAAAAAACCTATGCAAGCTGACAAAACATCGTCAAAATACATATTTTGGAATATAGGACCATGATGTATAGCAAATTCGTTGTTTACGTGGCGGCATCTTATGTCAAGATAACGTACACCTGCATTCAACTGCTGTGTTATGGTAAGATTCTGGCATTTAGCTATGCCTGGAATCGGCTCATAAAGCGCACCGGAGTCATGTGTTCCTGGGATTGAAAGCTGTGTAAGGCTCTTACTTCCACTAATCCAACCCATCCAATCGGAGTTTGTATATGCCGCATTTACATTTAGCAGACCCGCTGATGAAAGTATAAAAATAGATAAAACAGCTAAAACAAGCTTTGCTTTACTTCTTTTAAACATCTATAATACCCCCATATATTATTCATCTGCCTTACTTTAAAACATAAAAAAGTCTTCCTGATGTCCGGATATCTGTTAAAATCACCTCCTCTTCAGCAACATGGTATCGGTTTCAGCTAAACATTGTGCTTTATCATATTTATAATATCCCATTTCTATAATGGGGTTCCTTGTTAACGGGTCGAGGCTTGTGGTGCGTTCCGGTGGGTACGCTCCTTCGTTAACGGGTTGGAGCTTGTGGTGTGTTCCGCTGTATGAAGGACATCTTAGCTCCTTACTATTCTCGATAACATCCGAATACAGTTTGTTGTGATAGAATATGCACCCATATTAATGTATTTTTTCATTGTTTCCGCGTCATCAATGGTATATACACTAACCGGCATAAACCGAACTGTCATAAAATCGATGAAATCAGCAAAACATGCGTCAAATGAGATATTAATACCACAACATGCTGAACCGACAGCATCCTTATATGTCTTATGAATAAAGTCCTTATAATTTACATCACTATGCTTTATCATATCATCCTGTGAATTTAAAAGTACCCTTGTTCCCTTATACCTTTGTGTAATATACGAAGCTTTTTCACATTCGCACCCTGTGAAAATAACATAATCAAGCATATTCCTAACTTTTACGATCTCTAAAGCAGGAACAGTTACAGCATCGTCCTTTAAGTCCAGATTAAGCATCTTGTTATTACTGCGTATCATTTCAAAGATATCTTCAAGCCTAACTATTTGAGGGTATCTGGCTTTAATCTCTTCATATTTATGATCACTAAAATAAAATTTACCATGGCATGGAACCTCAATATAATCATTATGCGAAAGGATAACCACTTCGTCTTCTGTTGATCGTACATCTGCTTCAATTATATCAGCCTCCGAATGTATGCCAAACATTATAGAGTCTAAAGTATCGGGACATGTGTTTTCACATCCGCTATGAGCTGTAATCAATGGATACCTGAACATTTAAATTCACATCCTCCCTTTATTGCTCTCTGTTTTAAAAGGGTATTTATCGGTTATAGAGAAATCCCCTCACCTCAAAGACTAAATTTCTAGTCAACATATATATATGCCGGCTACTCAAAATATATGGGATTTGTAAAAGCAATCATTGTATCTATGCCGGCAATTTTTCCATACATCTCCGCCCGAATCCATCTTAACCCATCTATTTTAATTGATAAATCTGTGTCAGTTGTATTGGGATAAGCTACCGTGCTTCCGATTATGCCTTTGTTCGATACTATATTTACTGTTAGAGATTTGCAATCAAGCTTCCATTTCCCTTCTCTCTCAGAAAAATTAAACTTTAGATTTACCACGGCTTTTCTTTCCTTTAGTTCTGCTGCCACTGTTTCCCCTATGGAATATATGTGATTAAATTTATTAAATTTTAATGTTATTGTCACAAAAGGACCTAAGGTAACACACGTACGACCAGCCTTAACAGCAGCAAGAAAATCCTTTTCAGAAATATCTCCCTCATAATTGTCCAGCCCCAGATATGTAACGGCAATTGGTCTATTCTCGTCCTCATTACCATGCCAGTCTCTTCCGCTGACAGCAGTAATCCTGTATCCCCTGTTTAATAGCTGTGTCCAAAAATCAAAGGCTTTTTTGTTCCCCGGAATAATGGGTGGGAATGCCTCTGTCCAAACCTCAAGATAATCCATATTACTCCAATCATCTATTTCATATTCCCAGCAGCAGCCTGTACATACAGGGTCACCTATCCTATATGGATGAGCCATACCTGCAAGACCCCCTGCTCTATGAATTCTACCAAGAGCCTTTTTAATATTGAATATAGATATATCTCGCCACTCAATAAATTTATGAACACCCAGGGCTACTATGTGCCCGTAAAATGTGGTTAACTCCATTCCGTAGAGTATCTGAAGACCGGTGCTGTTCATGACTTCCGGTATTTTTATATGGCCTGAAACAGTATTATGGTCTGTTAACGCAATATATCTTAGTCCAAATTTCAAAGACTTTAATGCCAACGCTTTAAGATCCATAGTTCCATCGCTGTTGTCAGTATGTGTGTGGAGCTCACCGGGAATCCATTTTATCATTTTTTTTACATCCTTCCCATATGCATAGGCTATAATGGCATTTTTCGGTTATAACACCATGGACGCTAATGGTTGCTTTCCATATTCCCTTTGCTATGTCTCCCGGAATAAAACCCGGAGATGCAGAATCACTGCAAATAAATAAACGTTGGTTGGGTGTATGCCTATGTGCACACCCTCTAAAACCCATGCTGTCATCTATTGTAACCGTTAATAAATTACATATGGGTCTATATTTTTTCCAATCCTGAACTTTTTGTTCTGCATTTTCATTTTCAAATTTATTAAGACAATTTATTATTAATTCCTTAGATTTTTCAAGGCTTTTTAGAAATTTCGGTCTGTATGTAAAGTCAATATAAAGACATGAACAATCCTTGTCAATATTAAAAGAGTATGAAATCTGAGCCTTTGAAGACAGGGGAGTTAATATGCCCTCAGCAAAAAATATAGTATTCATAGTATAGTGCGCCACCTAAATATTATTTTTTAATACAAATTGTAAAAGAACATCGCATAATTTGCCCCGTTATAGCAGAATCAACTGTCATATCATGTTATGATTGCTCCCCGGAAAGTCGTTAAACGACTTTTTCCTGCAGGTTTAACTGCAGGAAGTTGCAGCTCGCTGCAATCTGGTGCAATCACAATATGGTTACCCAGCCTTAGGAAGAAGGCTGATGAAATTTAAGAAGTCTTAAATTTCATCAGAAAGTCACTTTGTGGCTTTCTGTGTGATAACCATATTATAACTTTTGAATCTGGGTAAATTCAAGTTCTACAGGAGTTTCTCGACCAAACATTGATATTGAAACTCGTACTTTTTTTCTATCGATACTGATTTCTTCAACAGTACCAATAAAGCTCTCTAAAGGTCCATCAATAACCCTTACACTATCACCAATTTCGTAATCAACAACTGTTTCAAATTGTTCAACGCCCATGGCCTTAATCTCGTCTTCTGATAATGGAACAGGCTTGGAGCCCGGTCCAACAAAACCGGTTACACCTCTGGTGTTTCTAACAACATACCAAGATTCATCATTAATAATCATTTTGACAAGAACATACCCGGGAAACACTTTTTTAAGTGTCACCTTTTTCTTCCCATCTTTAATTTCAATTTGCTCTTCCATGGGAACTACAATGTCTTCAATGTAATCCTGCAAATGTGGATTATTTTCAACAATTTTTTCTAAATTCGCTTTTACTTTGTTTTCATAACCGGAATAGGTATGGACAACATACCAGCTCATTTCTTCAGCCATGTTTTTTCGGAGCGTTGCTCCTGCCCTCCTTTTTCAGTTCGGCGCTTAACTTTTGTTTATGCAAACACAAGCTTGTAAATGTAGCCTAAAACGCCATCAAGGATCCATATCACTCCACCCAATAACAAACATACAACCAATACAATGATTGTATTGTTAATAACTTGGTTACGTGTTGGCCAGAGTACTTTCTTTAATTCAGAATGTACATCCTTAGCAAACCTGGTCAGCTTCTTAAAAATACTGGGTTTCTTTTGTTGCTGCTTCTGCTCAGCCATAAATACAACTCCCAACTCTATGTGTGGATTACTCCACAATAGTTAACTTATAGATAAACCAATACCGCAGATATGCCAATACCACTAAAAAGCAAAGGTATATCTGCTCAAATCAAGAAAAACTATTTTGTTTCCTTGTGTACAGTGTGTTTCCGACAGAACCTGCAATACTTGTTCATTTCCAGCCTGTCCGGATCATTTTTTTTGTTTTTGATAGTGTCATAATTTCTTTGCTTGCATTCAGTACAAGCCACGGTAATTTTGACTCTCATGTGTGCCACGCCCCTTACTTATTGCTATACAAAATATATTAATGTATCAAACGTAATTTGCACAAAGCCACATTCATGTATATTATAAAGAGAAAAAATTCCATACATAAAAAAAAGCTTTACATGCAAAGCAGGATTAAGTTTAACATACTTTATCGTACGTGTCAAGATATCGTTTTTCTTTTTCTTAATACAATTATCCATATTTTTCATGCTCGGTCACAACTCACAATGTATACAAAATGTATTTTCTCATCAATAAAGAAAGGGGGTACAATATAATACTGTATCCCCACTTTACACACGATACTCAACATCTAAGGTGTTTTTAAAATTACTGCCTTACTCTTACTATGACTATAACTGGTTTTTTTCGTTAATAGCGGCTTGTGCTGCTGCCAGTCTTGCTATAGGCACGCGGAATGGTGAGCACGAAACATAATCAAGACCAATGTTATGACAGAACACCACAGAGGATGGATCCCCACCATGTTCCCCGCAAATGCCCAGTTTTATGTTCGGTCTTGTCTTTTTGCCGAGCTCAACAGCCATTTTCATAAGCTTGCCAACGCCAGCCTGGTCAATTCTTGCTGTCGGATCTGCTTCGAAAATCTTAGCATCATAATAATCATCAAGAATTCTACCAGCGTCGTCACGGCTGAGGCCATATGTCATCTGGGTCAGGTCATTTGTACCAAAGGAGAAGAACTCTGCTTCTGTTGCAATTTCATCAGCAAGAAGTGCTGCTCTTGGAATCTCTATCATGGTTCCAACCGTATAATCCAATTTTACACCGGATTTTTCAATTACCTCATCGGCCGTCTTAACAATAATATCCTTAACAAACTTTAATTCTTTCAGCTCACAAACCAGCGGAATCATAATTTCCGGAATAACATTCATTCCTTTTTTATTTACGTTTATTGCAGCTTCTATAATTGCCCTGGTCTGCATTTCTGCAATTTCCGGATACGATACAGCGAGACGGCAGCCTCTGTGACCCATCATCGGGTTAAGCTCATGAAGGTTTTTAACAAGTGCTTTCAGGTCTGATGCTGCTTTGCCTAATTCTTTTGCCAATTCCGCTATATCATTATCATCCTGTGGTAAAAACTCGTGAAGCGGAGGATCAAGAAGCCTTATCGTTACAGGGTAACCTTTCATTTCGGTAAAAATACCCTCAAAATCATTTCTTTGCATAGGAAGTATCTTGTCAAGAGCTTTCTTTCTTTGCTCTACATCCTCAGACACAATCATCTGCCTAAATGCAAAAATCCTATCTGCATCAAAGAACATATGCTCTGTGCGGCAAAGACCAATGCCTTCAGCACCGAATTTTAAAGCCTGAGCAGCGTCAGAAGGGGTATCTGCATTCGTTCTGATTTTAAGCTTACGAGCTTCATCCGCCCACGTCATAAGTGTATTAAAATAGCCGGTCATCGCAGGAGGAATTGAGGGAAGCTTTTCGCCATAAACATTTCCTGTTGACCCGTCAAGCGATATCCAATCTCCTTCATTAAACCTTTTTCCTGCTTTATCAATAAAATATTTTTCTTCTTCATTTATTTTTATTTCGCCACAACCGGCAACACAACAGGTGCCCATTCCACGGGCAACAACTGCAGCGTGAGAGGTCATTCCGCCGCGACCTGTAAGAATACCCTGTGAAACATGCATACCCTCGATGTCTTCGGGGGATGTTTCAAGGCGTACAAGGATTACTTGTTTGTGACCCTGCTCAAGAGCTTTAACGGCATCTTCCGCAGTAAAATAAACCATACCTGTAGCGGCGCCCGGAGAAGCTGGCAGCCCTTTTGCAATAACATTAGCATTCTTCAATGCTTTAGGTTCAAATTGAGGATGAAGCAATGAGTCCAGCTGTTTTGGCTCCACTTTGTTAATAGCTTCTTCCTTTGTGAGCATTCCTTCGTTCACCAAATCCACAGCAATTTTAAGGGCTGCATTAGCGGTTCTCTTCCCATTCCTTGTTTGGAGCATGAAAAGCTTGCCACGCTCAATGGTGAACTCCATGTCCTGCATATCGCGATAATGGCTTTCCAGCTTGCCCGCAATTTCAACAAACTGCTGATAAGCCTGTGAGTTCGCCTCTTTTAAATGATCTATTGATTGTGGCGTTCTAATACCGGCAACAACATCCTCGCCCTGTGCATTCATTAAGAATTCGCCATAAAGCTTCTTTTCACCGGTTGAAGGATCTCTTGTAAAGGCAACTCCTGTGCCGGAATCCTCTCCCATATTACCATAAACCATTTCCTGAACGTTTACAGCCGTTCCCCAGCTTGAGGGTATATCGTTTAATCTGCGGTATACAATCGCTCTGGGATTGTCCCAGGATCTAAATACGGCCTTAATTGCTTCCATTAATTGTACTTTGGGTTCCTGTGGGAATTCCTCGCCTTTTTCTTTTTTATACAAGTCCTTAAATAAAAAAGCAAGTTTCTTAAGATCAGATGCATCCAGGTCGGTATCGCTGGTAACACCTTTTTCTTCTTTCATATCGTCCATAATCTTATCAAATTTAGACTTTGGTATTTCCATAACAACATCAGAAAACATAGTAATAAAGCGTCTGTAGCTGTCATAAGCAAAACGCGGATTGTTTGTAAGGTTTGCTAAGCCTTCAACCACAATATCATTAAGCCCAAGATTTAAAATTGTGTCCATCATCCCGGGCATTGATGCTCTTGCACCGGAGCGTACGGAAACGAGAAACGGATTGCTTGGATCTCCGAATTTTTTTCCTACAACTCTTTCGGTTTTCGCAAGGCTCTCATAGATTTCATCTTCAATTTCCTTTGCTATTGTCTTCCCGTCATCATAATAACGGGTACAAGCCTCGGTTGTAACAGTAAACCCCCTTGGAACCGGTAGGCCTAATCCTGTCATTTCAGCAAGGTTGGCACCTTTACCTCCAAGAAGATTTTTCATAGTGGCATTTCCTTCACTAAATAGATACACATATTTCGCCATATAATTTTCCTCCTATTTATGGTTACACATAATTTATGGATAAATCCCTCCATCCCCGTAAAAAATTACAGAGACTTTGAAGGAGATAATGAACAGCGTTTAAATGCAGTATTTCCAAACAATCATATACACATTCCTGCATGAACACACTAAGACATCTTAAGTTACATCAGGAAGTCACAAGATAACTTTTTTAAGATACTTTTATATTTTAGGATCGTTAAAAAGAGTTAATGTTTACCTGCTGCAAAGTCAATATTAGCATATCATTTCCATTCTAACAACCATTATTGCTAAATTAAAATAGAAACTAAAAATTGAAAGATAAAGCTGTATAAAAACAATAGGTTGAGCTATTAAATCAACCTATAAAGGGTAAAAATTTATAATTCAAATTTCCCCAAAAAGTAATTATTTAATTCCTCAATTGGAATTCGAACCTGTTCCATTGAATCTCTTTCCCGGATTGTGACTTTTTTGTCCTCAAGTGAATCAAAATCAAAGGTGATACAATAAGGAGTTCCTATCTCATCCTGGCGGCGATATCTTTTCCCGATACTGCCTGTTTCATCGTATTCGCAATAATACTGCTTTAATAGTTCTGTATAAACTTTTGAGGCCTCTTCGCCCAGTTTTTTGGATAAGGGCAGCACAGCAATTTTAACTGGCGCCAGTGCGGGATGGAAATGCAGCACAGTTCGTACATCACCTTGACCAACTTCTTCTTCGTCGTAAGCTTCGCAAAGAAACGCCAGAGTAACCCTGTCCGCGCCAAGTGATGGTTCTATGCAATACGGAATATACTTTTCATTAGTTACAGGATCAAAATAACTCATATCCTGCTTTGAATGCTCCATATGTTGTTTGAGGTCAAAATCGGTCCTGTCTGCTATGCCCCAAAGCTCTCCCCAGCCAAAAGGAAATTTATATTCTATGTCAGTGGTTGCTTTACTGTAATGACTAAGCTCTTTAGGATCGTGATCCCTCATTTTTATGTTTTCTTCCTTTATATTTAAAGAAATAAGCCAATTCTTGCAAAAATCTTTCCAATATAAAAACCATTCCATGTCTTTTCCCGGTTCACAGAAGAATTCCAGCTCCATTTGCTCAAATTCTCTGGTTCTGAAAGTGAAATTACCCGGGGTTATTTCATTTCGGAATGACTTCCCTATTTGCCCAATACCAAAAGGAATCTTTCTACGGGTTGAGCGCTGCACATTTTTAAAGTTCACAAAAATGCCCTGAGCTGTTTCCGGGCGCAAGTAAATTTCATTTTTTGAGTCGTCGGTTACACCTTGAAATGTCTTAAACATAAGGTTAAATTTACGAATAGCTGTAAAATTCTTTCCACCGCAATCAGGGCAAGCTATATTATTATCTTCCATGTATTGTGACATTTCTTCGTTGCTAAGCCCGTCTACCACCATATTAATGCCATTATCTCTGTTCCATTTTTCAATAAGGCTGTCTGCTCTGTGTCTTGTTTTACACTGCCGGCAGTCAATTAAAGGATCCGAAAAACCACCAACGTGACCGGATGCGACCCAAACCTTAGGATTCATTAAAATAGCACAATCAAGCCCCACATTATATGGATTCTCCTGGATAAATTTCTTCCACCACAATTTTTTTACGTTATTCTTAAACTCGACGCCCAAAGGTCCGTAATCCCAAGTGTTTGCCAGACCATCATAGATCTCTGAGCCCTGAAATATAAATCCTCTATTCTTTGCAAATGCGACTATTTTATCCATGGTTTTTTCAAAAGCCATTTTAAGTTCCTCCTGTTTTTGTCCCTAACCTAATGCTAGTGTTAAAGCTAATGATAAAGTAAGATCTCTCTGCAATTCTCATCGCACATGGTTTACTTTCTATTCAATAAAAAAAACGAAACCGAAAGCCTGCATACCCAACTTTCTGATCGCATTCCTAGCTTACATCACGTTTTATTTTGCGGTATCTTACCTTACTCTCATTTATCTCCTGTATAGCAATAGTAACATCCTTGTCGGATTTGGTTACCGATAAAGGCTGTGCTCCACTTGTGAGCATTCTTGCCCTTTTAGCGGTGACATTAACCAATGTATATCTGTTCTCGACCTTTTTTAATAATTCACTTACCGGTGGTTGTATCAATATATATCACTCCTAAAATTTATTTTTGCTTATTTACTCAACTATCCCACAGTATTTTAGTGTTATCCTTCTTGGGGGTGCGTTCCAGTGGGTACGCACCTATATTGAGCGCTTGACTGCACATCAGGCTACCCCGACGGCAGTGTGAAATTATAGCTTCTTTCTTTCTATTTCAATTATCTCAAGAAATCTTTCTGCAGCTTTTTCCACTGTATCATTTATTATAATATAATCATATTCATTTATTTGATCAAGCTCTTTTTTGGCTCGCTTCATCCGTTCTTCAATAACATCGGGTGTTTCCGTACCTCTTTTTGTAATTCTTTCCCTTAATTCTTTAAGAGTAGGTGGAGTTATAAAAATTGAAACTGAATCAGGATATTGTGTTTTTATCTTGTCGGCTCCCTCGACTTCTATTTCAAGTATTACAATATTACCCTTTGACATTTCGGCTTCAACATATGCTTTGGGGGTACCATAGTAGTTACCGCAATATTCAACCCATTCCAGCAGATTATTATTTTCAATCATATCCTCAAACTGCTCTCTTTGAATGAAAAAATAATTTCTGCCGTCTATTTCTCCCGGTCTGGGACTTCTGGATGTTGCGGAAACAGAGAAAACCACATCCTTGTTGTTCTTTCGAACCTGTGCAATAACTGTACCCTTTCCAACCCCTGCAGGTCCCGATACCACTATTAGAAGACCTGGTTTCATTCTATAACCTCCTGCTCATCACCCATTACAACAGAATCATTACCTTTGCCACTAAGCCTGTGCGCAACTGTTTCAGGTTGAACGGCAGATAAAATTATATGGTCGCTGTCCGTAACTATAACCGCGCGGGTTCTTCTTCCGTAAGTAGCATCAACAAGCATCCCTCTATCTCTGGCTTCCTGGATTATACGCTTTATAGGAGCCGATTCTGGACTTACTATTGCAATGATCCGGTTCGCTGATACAATATTACCAAACCCAACGTTTATAAGCTTCATTTTAAACTCCTCCATACCCGCAGTAAATTGAACGTATACTTCAAATTATCTTACACAACAACTATATTATGATTGCTCCCCAAAAAGTCGTGAAACGACTTTTTCCTGCAGGTTTAGCTGCAGGAAGTCGCAGCTAGCTGCAACCTGGTGCAATCACAATATGGTTACCATTTCTGGTTAAAACCCATGTGCTGTATTGGAATATTGTGCGATGAAAGGAAACTTTATCCGAACTATGCGGTCTTTACAAATGGAGTTCTTGTTTCCGCTATTGCACAATATCTATAATGGTCTAAGCAGTAACCTATTCTATGTTTTGTATTTGTTCCCTGACTTTTTCAATTTCACTTTTAAGGTTAACTACAGTTTTAATGATGTCTAAATCGTTTGCTTTTGATCCTATCGTGTTTACTTCTCTGTTCATTTCTTGAACAAGAAAATCCAGCTTTTTCCCAACAGGGCTGTCTGTATTTATAATTTCACCAAATTGATCAACATGACTTTTTAAGCGTACCAACTCTTCATTAATACTGCATTTATCTGCAAACATCGCAACCTCCATTGCAATTCGCGCTTCGTCAACCGTATTAATATCTATTAGCTCCTGTATTCTTGAGGATAGCTTATCTTTATACTCAAGAACCACATGAGGGGCACGTTCAATTAGCATTATTCTATATTTTTCAATGCTTCTACAAATGTCCAGCAAGCTGCTCCTAAGCTTTTCACCCTCTGCTTCTCTCATCTCCAATAGCAAATCAATCGCTTTGTTAACTGAGTCTTGGAGAATAGTTAAAGCAACATCATTATCCTCTTCTTTTTTTTCTATCCGAAAGATTTCCGGAAATCTTGCAAGGGAAGATGAGGAAATATCATCTTTTAAACCCAGATTTTCAGCCAGCTTTCTCATTGCATTATAATATGCACTCGCAAGAGCTTCATCCAGAATGACTTCTTTTGTATTCTCACCGATGTTCTCCCAATTTATAAAAACATCAACTTTACCTCTGGAAACACGGCTCGTAATAAGCGTACGAACCTTATCCTCAAAACAGCTCAGCTGCCTGGGCATTCTGATATAAATATCACAATACCTGTGATTCACTGTTTTTATCTCAACAGATATACGCACTTCATCATTTTGGTATTCATGATAACCATATCCGGTCATACTTTTTAACATAAAAACCCCCTGCTATGTTTTTACATAGCCATTACATTTTTTATAGCCTGATATACTCTGGATTTTTCAAATGGTTTTATAACAAAATCCTTAGCACCCATTTTAATAGCTTCTATAACCATTGATTGTTGACCCATTGCTGAAATCATTATTATACGAGTGTTTGGGCTAACCTTTATTATTTCGGGCACTGCAAGAATTCCATCCATCTCTGGCATTGTAATATCAAGGGTAATAATATCAGGTTGATATTTTTTTGCAGCCGCTATTGCTTCATATCCATTTGAACCTTCTCCAAGAACTGTAAAGCTTTCAATCTGCTCAATCATTTTTCTTAGAACTGTTCTCATAAATATTGCATCGTCCACAATTACAAACGAGGTTTTTTTCATAAGCACCATTCATCCATTTCATACATAATAGTGGACAACACTGCTATTGATGCGGTTTCTGTCCTGAGAATTCTTTTCCCAAGGCTTACCGGAGTTATACGGCAGTCTGTCGCAAGCTGTAGCTCATTAATTGAAAAACCGCCTTCCGGGCCGATAAAAACCCCAATGGCGTTAATACAACTAATATTATAACATTTAAATAAATCTTTCAAACATTTTTTTCCCTCTTTTTCATAGCAGTAAACTGCAAGGGAAGAATTATTATTGCTATCACCCGCTATATTATCCCATTGTTTCAAGGCTATTTCATATGAAACAGGTTTTGTTACCTCAGGAACAACGACCCGACCCGATTGCTTGCAGGCTTCTTGGGAAATACGATTCCATCTTTCAATTCTGCTGTCGACACTTTTTTCTTTGATATTAATTACTGAATATTGTGTAACCATAGGTACAATTTTGTTTATGCCCAGTTCAACCGTTTTTTGCACTATCCAGTCCATTTTATCGGTTTTGGGAACCGCTTGAAACAGTATAACTTTTGTTTTGGGTTCTGTCCCGGGATTAAATGCTTTTAAAATTCTACCCGAAACTTTGTCATCATAAATGGAAAACAGCTCTACCTCATATTGCGTTCCAATCCCGTCAAAAGCTAAAACTATATCACCCATTTTGTGACGCAAAACTTTAATCATATGTTTCGAGTCATCTTTGTCAAATGTAACAATATCGTTTTTAAATGCTTTAGGAGCAACTATGAATCTATGCATAAGCGTATTGCCACCCATTCTCCATCATTAAGTTCCTGAACTGGGCGAAAACCATGTAACACTGCTGCATCAAGAACCTCCTGTCGCCTTTCCTTTATAATACCCGATAAGAGAACAACAGATTTAGATTTGCAATACATTTTAATGTTTGGTATCAATGACAAGATTACGTCAGCTATTATATTTATGATTACTATGTCATATTCTTTTTTTTCAACATCGCTTAATTCGCCATTAACAACATTTATCAATTCAGAAACATGATTATTGCTTATATTTTCTTTTGCTATGCGGCAGGCAGCTTCATCTATATCCACACATGTCACTTTTGATGCACCCAGTTTTGCCGCCACGATCCCTAAAATGCCGGTGCCACACCCCAAATCAAGCACACTCTCATTTCCTTTAACCAGATCATCAAGAAAAAGGGCACACATGCGCGTTGTTTCATGGGTTCCCGTACCAAATGCCATACCGGGATCAATCTCAATAACAATCTGATTGTCACTAAAATTACAGGTTTCCCATGATGGCTTAATAATAACCTTTTCAGAGATATGAAATGTTTTATAATTTTTCTTCCAGTTGTCCTTCCATTCTGAATCATCCCTTAAACGAATTATAATCTGTGGATCAATATTGAATAGGTTAAAAGCTTCTGAGAGTTGATTTTCAATACTCTGCTTATCCTGCTCGGCGTGAAAATACGACCGTATAATAACTTTATCCCCATAGCTCTCAATAAAACCGTCATCAGCATAGTCGAGATAACGATTTTTATCAAGGACATCTCTAAAGGCCGCAGGATCAACTATTTCAATGCCCTGGACACCCATATCCATAAAAATTTGCGATATCGTATCCTGCCATTCAGGTACGGCAGTTACCTCAACTTCCATCCACTTCATTACATACTCCTGTTCATGTTACTACATAAGTTGGATTAAAAAACAGCTTTATACTCATTGAAATAAATCTTTAACTTGATTAAAAAAGTTTTTACGTTGTACGAAAACATCATCTCCGCTGACTTCAGCAAATTGATGCAGTATTTCTTTTTGCTTTCCGGAAAGCTTTGTCGGTATTTCAACATTTACTTTTACATACAAATCACCTTTAGAGTTTGAACGTAAATGTTTAATACCCTTGTTTCTTAACCTGAAAACAGTACCTGTTTGCGTGCCCTCGGGTATATCATATTTCATTTTACCATCAAGCGTAGGTATTTCTAGTTCTGCTCCAAGGGCAGCCTGGGTAAATGTAATGGGAATTTCACATATAACATTATATCCTTCCCTAACAAAAATAGGATGCTGCTTAACACGTACATTAACGTATAAATCTCCCGGAGGTCCTCCCTTTGCACCCGATTCTCCCTCTCCACGCAATGATATTGTTTGACCATTATCAATACCTGCAGGTATGTCTATGTTAATAGTAGCGCTTTTTTGGATTCTTCCATTTCCATTGCATTTTTCACAGGGTTCGGTTATTATTGTACCCTCTCCACGGCATATATCACAGGTTCTCATGTTCACCATTTGACCAAAAGGTGTTGATTGAACTTGGCGTACCTGGCCTGTTCCTTTACAATGCTTACAGGTTTGTGGTGATGTTCCTGCTTTAGCTCCTGAACCGTCGCAAGTGCTGCAGGACTGCATTCTGGAAATATGTATTTCCTTGCGTGTCCCAAAGGCTGCTTCGTTAAAATCTATATCCATTGTATATTTTAAATCGGCGCCGCGTCTCGGACCTTTGTTTTGTCTTCCTGTGCTTCGTCCGAAAGGAGAACCGCCAAAAAAGCTTTCAAAAATATCGTCAAAACCAAATCCGAAGTTTCCGAAGCCTTCAAACCCGTTACCATTCATACCGGCATGACCAAATCTATCATACTGCTGTCTTTTTTGGGGATCACAAAGAACCCCGTAGGCTTCACTAATTTCCTTGAATTTGGCTTCCGCCTCTTGGTCTCCGGGGTTTATGTCGGGATGATACTTTTTAGCAAGCGTACGGTATGTTTTCTTTAGTTCGGCATCGCTTACGCTACGATCAACACCAAGCACCTCATAATAATCTCTTTTTTCCTGCAATTCGACCAACCCCCATAGTTGTTGTTTATTATTCAGTCTATGCTCTCAATTTCAAAGAGCGCTCGACAACTCAAAAATTATAGCACATTTATTGTTCATCTTCAACAAGAGCAGACAGCAATAAAAAGCTGGCTTTTTTATAACAACGGAAGAAATTGCTTATGTTGTGTGATATAGGTACCCGCCACCAAGCATTTTTCAACCAGAATGGTTGAAAATATGCGAAGAGGCGGGAGAAATCTGAGCCTTGTTATAACCTGTGAACAGTCCCCCATGAAGTCCACCTACACCCCGGTGAACGAAACAGGTTGGTTTAAGTTCCGGTGGCAGTATGGTTTCATAGTAGTAACATATGCAGTAAACAAGTCAAAGGTAAACCTTTGACTTGTTTTTATGCTCTGTGTATCAATTAATGGCATACACGTTGGGTTAAGTTCAACATATATTGCCTCAATTAACAGTAAAGTTCAGCATGTTTAATTGTTCTGCTTATCATCTTCATCCACTACCTTGTAGTCCGCATCAAAAACATCATCTTGGCTTGTGTCCCCTGCCGAATTTGCTCCCGCATTCGGATCAAACCCTCCGGCATTTGCTGCATCCGGATTTTGCTGATATATCTTCTGAGATACGGCATAAAAAGCTTGATTCAGCTTTTCGGTGGCTGCTTTTATTGCTTCAGGATCCTCGGTTTTAACAACCTCTTTAAGGTTGTTAAGCTCAGATTCAATGTTTGATTTATCAGCAGGATCCACCTTGTCACCTAAGTCTTTTAATGTCTTTTCCGTTTGGTAAATTATTGAGTCGGCATTATTTTTTGCTTCGATGGTCTCTTTCTTTTTCTTGTCTTCAGAAGCAAACTTTTCGGCTTCCTTAACTGCTTTATCAATTTCATCTTCAGACAAATTGGATGAGGCTGTGATAGTAATTTTTTGCTCGTTGCCTGTCCCCAGATCCTTAGCTGATACGTGGGCAATACCGTTGGCATCTATATCAAATCCAACTTCTATCTGCGGAACTCCTCTTGGAGCCGGTGGTATGCCGGTAAGCTGGAAATTTCCAATTAGCTTGTTGTTTGCAGCCATTTCTCTTTCGCCCTGGAACACACGAATATCAACGCTTGTCTGCCCGTCAGAAGCTGTTGAGAATATCTGGCTTTTCTTTGTGGGGATTGTGGTGTTTCTTTCAATAAGTTTTGTAAATACTCCGCCTAAGGTTTCAATTCCAAGTGACAGTGGAGTAACATCAAGAAGCAGCAGATCCTTAACCTCACCGGAAAGAACACCTGCTTGAATAGCAGCACCCACAGCAACACATTCATCCGGATTTATGCCTTTAAAAGGATCTTTACCCATATGCTTTTTAACCGCTTCCTGAACGGCCGGAATCCTTGTGGAGCCTCCCACCAAAAGAATTTTGTCAACATCGGACGGTGAAAGCTCTGAATCAGCTAATGCCCTACGTGTAGGCTCCATTGTTTTTTCTACAAGATCAGCTGTCAATTCGTCAAATTTTGCCCGTGTAAGTGTCATGTCAAGATGCTTTGGACCTGACGCATCAGCTGTAATAAACGGAAGGTTGATGTTTGATGTTGCCACACCGGATAACTCAATCTTTGCTTTTTCAGCTGCTTCTTTTAAACGCTGTGCTGCCATTTTGTCATTTCTTAAATCAATTCCATTTTCTTTTTTAAACTCGTCCGCTAACCAATCAATAACCCTTTGGTCGAAATCATCGCCGCCTAACTTATTATTACCGCTGGTGGCAAGAACTTCAAAAACGCCATCGCCGATCTCAAGTATGGATACGTCAAATGTACCGCCACCCAAGTCGAAAACCAGTATTTTTTGATCCTTTTCTTTATCCAGCCCATAAGCAAGAGCTGCAGCTGTGGGCTCATTTATAATACGCAATACTTCAAGCCCTGCAATTTTACCTGCGTCTTTTGTTGCCTGGCGCTGAGCGTCACTGAAATATGCCGGCACTGTAATTACAGCTTGTGAAACGGTTTCTCCAAGATAGCTCTCCGCATCTGCCTTAAGCTTCTGAAGAACCATTGCTGATATTTCTTGAGGCGTGTATTGCTTGCCATCAATATTTATTTTTTTATTTGAACCCATATCTCTTTTTATGGATATGATAGTTCTCTCCGGGTTTGTAACAGCTTGCCTTTTGGCTACCTGTCCTACCAGCCTTTCTCCGGTCTTTGAAAATGCAACAACAGAGGGTGTAGTTCTGTTTCCCTCAGGATTTGGTATAACGACAGGCTCTCCGCCCTCCATAACTGCTACGCAGGAATTGGTTGTTCCCAAATCTATTCCTATTACTTTTGCCATATTAATATCACTCCTAAATTTATATTTAAGGTCAAAGAATAACAATTTTTAATATTTTTCGTTACTAAAGTGGGCTTCGCCCACACCCCAATATAGGAACTCACAGATGCAAAACATAAA
>ENA-UOOK01001111-UOOK01001111.1-fermentation-metagenome-genome-assembly--contig:-NODE-1111-length-35779-cov-3.906449_pt1 | contig 35779 bp, 20 predicted proteins | sample MGYA00245777_ERZ724023 | MGnify/ENA primary metagenome ERZ724023 (study PRJEB28704, sample SAMN03018312) | fermentation metagenome | biome: anthropogenic terrestrial biome; feature: soil; material...
CTTCTGGCTGAAAGAAAAAGGAATCGTAATGGTGGAACAGCCCATGCCCAAGGAAAGAAGGACAGATATGGCGTGGCTGACGGAGCACAGCCCACTGCCTACCTTTGCTGATGAAGCCGTACAACGATTAAAGGATATTAAAGACACAGAGGGAATCTACTCAGGCATCAACATCAAACTCATGAAATGTACGGGTATGAGAGAGGCCTGGAAAATGGCCAACTATGCCCGTGCAAGGGGCATGAAGGTGATGGTCGGCTGTATGACGGAAACTTCCTGTGCAGTCAGTGCGGCAGCACAATTATCTCCGGCTGTAGACTTCGCCGATCTTGACGGAAACCTGCTCATAGCCAATGACCGCTTCAGCGGAATGCAGGTAGTAAATGGAAAAATCACCCTTCCCGACAGACCGGGAATAGGAATCAGGAAAATCGAAGAATGAATACAAAACGACTGATACTTATCATGACCGCGTGTCTCTCCACCATTCTGCTTTCTGCTCAGGACTATCACTGGGAGTCTGACCTGCATCACCGTATATTGTATGACTTCTGCAAGACTCATAAAGAAGTCAAGGACTATATCCGGCAATATATCCCTGATGTCACAGACCAGGAGATGGACCAGTGGGAAAATACAGGTGCACTCGAAGTGAGAATCATTGACGGACAGAAACGATACTTCCGCAATGCGGCCCCTAACCTGTTCCTTATTGATGCCAGATGCCGGAAGATCAAGGAAGAGAAAGACGGAATCGAGAAAAACGGATATGAAACCGTCGACGAGTCTGATGTGCCGCTCATCATTCAGGAAGCACCTCACAATCCCTTACATCTTGCCGAGCCCAAGGCCATGCACATCACCTATACCATTTCCGTAAAGGCAGATGCTGTGCCGGAAGGGGAAATGGTACGTTGCTGGATGCCTTTCCCGCGCAGGGATATAAAAAGACAGCAAAATGTCAGGTTAATCAGCACAAGCGAAAAGAGCTATACCTTATCCCCGGAAAGCAGCGCTCATTCCACCCTATACATGGAAAAGAAGGCTGTGAAGGGTGAACCCACCGTCTTTTCGGAATCCTTCGAATTCACAGCATACGGGCAATGGTTCAACCTGCAACCGGAAGAGATCCGTCCGTATGATAAGACCAGCGAACTGTACAAGACCTACACCTCTGAACGTGACCGCCATATTATCTTCACGCCACGGCTCCGCCAACTTGCGGATAGTCTGACACAAGGTACGGAGAACCCCTTACTCAAAGCGAGAAAGATCTTCACCTGGATCAACGCCCATTTCCCCTGGGCTTCAGCCCGTGAATACTCAACGATAGAGAACATTCCCGAATATGTACTGGAAAATCATCATGGCGACTGCGGACAGGTGACCCTGCTCTTTCTCACCCTCTGCCGTATCTGTGGCATACCGGCACATTTTGAAAGCGGGTTCATGCTGCATCCTCAAAATGAGAATCTCCATGACTGGGGAGAGCTCTACTTCGAAGGACCAGGATGGGTACCTGTAGACATGGCCTTCGGTATTCCTTCCTATGCGAAGAATACCGCAGAGACTTACTTCTTCCTGGGAGGTATTGACTCCTGGAGAATGGTGGTCAACTCCGACTTCAGCAAACCCCTGTATCCTGAGAAGGTCTATCCCAGAAGTGAGACGGTTGACTTCCAGAGAGGAGAGGTGGAATGGAAAGGCGGAAACCTGTATTTCGACAAATGGAACTGGAAGCTTGTATCCGATTGTATTCAAGAAAATCATAAATAATCAACTCAAGATTTCTTAGATTTCAGGGGATGAAAGTGCCCGGTGTAATTTCAAGAAGAGTCCAATTTTTAACATAAAATACTTGCTTTTATTCAAAAAAATTTTAATCTTTGTACGCGAAAGTTTCTAAGTGTTAAACAAATAAAATGCCAAAGGCTTTTTATTCATTGACTGTCATCATAATTCATTAATAACCAATTTAAACAAAGCTTATGAAAAGACGACTTGCCTTGATAGCAGTAATATTATTGTCATGCAGTGCTACAGGGAATTTTCTCTATGCTTCACCTGCACCACAAAAAATTACGCAGGACAACACTATCATCAAAGGTAGCGTTGTAGATGAAAAGGGAGAACCGGTCATTTCCGCTAGTATTACGGAAATAGGAAGTACACGCGGAGCGATTACTGATGTAGACGGGAATTTCTCTCTGAACACGACTCCAGGAGCCAAGATTCAAATCTCATACCTCGGTTATAAAACCGTAATTACCAAAGCGGCCAACGGCATGAAAGTGCAATTGGCACCGGACAATGCCATGCTCGACGAAGTAGTTGCAGTAGGCTATGGCCAGCAAAAGAAGGTCGATCTGACCGGAGCCGTTGCCAATGTGGACCTGAGTCAGACTCTGGCCTCCCGTCCGGAACAAGACGTTGCCAAAGCCCTTCAAGGGGCTGTCCCCGGCCTGTCTATCGTAAATTCCAGCGGAGACATCAACGGACAGCCTACTATCCGAATCCGTGGACTGGGAACTTTATCCAACGGTCAGGATTCATCACCGCTGATCATCGTCGATGGAGTACCTACTGACGACCTGACCATGATCAACAGCAATGATATTGCTTCCATTTCCGTGCTGAAAGACGCAGCATCCTCCTCGATTTACGGTAGCCGGGCTGCTTTCGGCGTCATTCTGATCACCACCAAGCAAGCCAATAAGGGTGACCGCATCTCCGTGAAGTATGAAAACAATTTCGGTTGGGACAATGCAACCGTGCTTCCCAATTATCCAGATGTTCCGACCCAGCTCAAGGCTGCCATGTCAGCAAAGAGCAGAGCAGGAGCTGCTTCCGTGGAACTCTTCGGAATGTATTTCGACCAGCTGCTCCCATACGCTGAGAAATGGGAAGAACAGAACCATGGAAAGAAGGGCTACAGCGTCATGACTCCTTACAAGGATGACAGTAATGTAGGGGATTACCGCTTTGTCAACGGACAGCCGATGTATTATGCCGATTATGATATTCGTAAGATCTGGTATAACAGTGCAGCACCTTCTTCAAGTCATAACATTTCTGTTTCGGGTTCCAGCGGCAAGACGACATTCTATACCTCCCTGGGATATGACCACAAGCAGGACGTCATGAAGTTCAATCCGGGCAAGCTGGACAGATACAGTGCTACCGTCAACTTAAAGACGGATGCCACTGACTGGCTGACTTTAGGTACCCGCATCAACTTCTCCCGCCGGCACATGGGAAGCGCCAATGCCTATAATAACATTTATCAGTATCTCTGGCGCTGGGGTTCCTTCTTTATTCCGTCAGGCATCATGCAGGATGCAGACGGTACGCAGGAAGACTACCGTATCGTTGCCATGCAGAAACAGGCCTCCCGTTCGTACGATGTACATGATGTGACCCGCATGAATGCCTACGCAACTGCACACATCACGAAAGACCTGACCCTGAATGCCGATTATACTTATCAGATAGACAACTATAATTACAGCTCCAGTAACAATAGTGTTTACGGTATGAACTGGACTGGGACCACCCCTACCTATATTGTCCAGCCGACAACAACAAATGCTTATCGCCAGAACATCAAGGTAAACAGGTGGAATGCCAATGCTTACTTAAACTATGCGCACACCTGGAATAGTGTCCACAATCTTAATGCGATGATCGGTATCAACGGAGAAGACTACAGGTCAGATATGTTCGATGCACTCAGGACACAACTTTACGACGAGAATTATCCGCAATTGAATCTCGCATACGGAGACATGACCAAGGCCGCTATTGACGCCTCAACAGAAGACCGAGCTACAGCTGGTTATTTCGGCAGGATCAATTATAACTACAAGGATATTTACCTGTTAGAGCTCAACGGACGTTACGATGGCAGTTCCCGTTTCCCGCAAGGTGATAAATGGGCGTTCTTCCCATCCGGGTCACTGGGCTATCGCTTCACGGAAGAGCCTTACTGGAATCACCTGCATCAATATGTATCCAACGGAAAATTCCGTCTCTCTTACGGAGAAATCGGCAATGAGGCTGTAGGTGACAATATGTTCATTTCCACCATCTCCCCAGTAAGTCAGAGTTCTCTTTACTGGCTGGACGGCACGGGGGCTAAAGTCAACCAATTCTATATGCCAAGTTGGGTATCTTCAAAACTGACCTGGGAGCGTATTTATACGTTTGACATAGGAACCGATTTGAGTTTCTTCAATGATGAACTTACCCTTACAGCCGACTGGTATCAGCGGACGACAAAGGACATGCTCGCACCGGGCAACGCACTGCCATCAGCAATAGGTGACTCTGCGCCCTATACCAATGCCGGCCAACTCCGTACACGGGGATGGGAAATCACACTGAGCTGGCGGAAGCAGATGAATAAAGACTTAGGACTTTACGCCAATTTTGACATCGGAGACTCCAAGTCTGTAGTCACAAAATGGAACAACTCCTCTAAGTTGATCGGACATACCGGAGACCGGGCATACGCCTACGAAGGTGAAACCTGGGGAGACATCTGGGGATTTGAGACCGACCGCTACTTTACGGAAAGTGATTTCAACGGAAAGAATGCTGACGGATCATGGAACTATAAGAAGGGAGTAGCAGACCAGACCGGAATACAGACAGACAACTTCGTATACGGCCCTGGTGACATCAAGTTCAAAGATTTGAATGGTGATGGAAAGATCGACGGTGGAAAAGGAACGGTAGAAGATCACGGAGATCTTAAAGTCATCGGAAACACGATGCCACGCTATGAGTATAGTTTCCATGTCGGAGGCACCTATAAGGATTTCGACCTTGACATCTTCTTCCAGGGTGTCGGAAAACGCGATATGTGGACCCTGTCTTCATTTGCCTTTCCGGAAATGCGTTCCGCTGACCTTGCCATTTACTCCAACCAGACAAAATACAATGTGTATGATCCTGATAATGGGATCGTGAACATCAGCGAGAAGAATGAGTTTCCTTGCCTGTATGCCGGTAATGAGGCTGCCGGTAACGTAACCGCTCTTGCTGCCTACGGAGGTTGTCACAACTACTATCCGCAGTCCAAATACCTTGTGAACATGGCTTATCTGCGGTTGAAGAACGTGACCTTGGGCTACACCGTACCAGGATTCATTTCCAAGAAGTTCTACATCCAGAAACTGCGCGTTTACTTCAGCGGCAGTAACCTCTTCCTCCTTCACAAAGGCAGCGGGAATCTTCCTGTAGATCCTGAAATGAATGACGGCCAAGGAAGTTTGAGTTACGGTACCTGGGGACGTACTTATCCTATCACACGTACCTGGTCATTCGGTGTTCAGGTAACACTCTAATATAATAGTACAGCGACAAACAAAAAACTTAGTAATATGAAAAAATCTATTATATACATATTTGCAGCATCTATCCTGCTGCTATTTGCCAGTTGTAATGATTTCCTCGATAAGACTCCACGAGATACTTTTACAAACAGTCCTAAATTCTGGAGCAATTCCAATGATGTACAAAGCTATAGTAACAAGTTTTATGATGACTACATAGGTTTCAATCATGGAGGAAGTTTCGGATGGTTCTATTTCAAGAGCCTCAGCGATGACCAGGCCAATGCAAGTTTCGACAACTGGACCTATATCACCGTGCCCGCTACTTCAAGCAACTGGAGCGGCAATTTCACGGAAGTCCGCAGAGCCAACTATTCCCTTCAAGGCCTGGAGACATCCACTCTTCCCGCATCGGACAAACTGTACTATTCAGCTATTGACCGATTGAACCGTGCCTGGGCCTATTACCAGCTTGTACGGGAATATGGTGATGTACAATGGATCGACTATCCTATCCTGGACCTCAATGACACGAACATTTACGGAAAGCGTACTGACCGCGACGTAGTCATGGACTCTGTCCTCAACGATCTTGACTATGCCATCACGAACCTTCCTTCCAACATCAGTGACAAGACAAAATGGAGCAAAGAAATGGCTGAGGCCATGAAAAGCGACATCTGCCTGTATGAGGGTACCTATTGCAAATACCGTACGCTTACTGATAACGGGAAAGCACCGGATCTGGATCGTGCCAAGAAATACCTGCAGGAGTCTGAAGGTGCATCTGAAGCTATCATGAGTTCCGGCAGATACAGTCTGACGCCTAATTATGGAGATATCTATAATTCCCTGGACCTGTCAAGTAATCCGGAAATCATTTTCTACCGCAATTATGAAAAGGATATTGTCATGCATGGAACGGTTGACTACACCAGTGGCTCCTCTGAGCAACTTGGTATTACGAAAGATGCCATAAATGCATTTCTGTTCAAGGATGGCAAGCCATTGGCAACCACTACGCTGGATAAAGATGATAAGGCTGTAGAGAACCAAAATGGCAATTATTCCGTAGAAGGGATGTTGAAGAACCGCGATAAACGACTAAGCGTGCTCATCGACTCTATCATCTGTTTCAAGAACCACAGTTGGGCGCGCCTGGATGAAAACGGCAACACCCAGCAGATGACTTCCTCCACCGGTTATACGATTAGGAAATATGACAATACCACACTTGACACCTACTATCGGAATAATACCAATACGAACTATACCGATTGCCCACTGTACTGGTATGCCGTCATTCTCCTGAACGAAGCAGAGGCTAAGGCAGAACTGGGTACCATCACACAAAGTGACCTGAACCAGACCATCAATCTGTTGCAAAGTCGTGCCGGACTGCCTGACATGACCACGCAACCGGATGCTGACCCAGCCAACAATATGGGTGTAAGCAATTTGATCTGGGAGATACGCCGGTGCAGACGCTGTGAACTGATGACAGATAACTGGTATCGCTATTGGGACCTGGTACGCTGGCACCAACTGGACAAACTGGACAGCCAACAGTATCCCGACATCAACCGGGGGGCCAATGTATCAAATGTAAAGGATAGTACAATGACCGTAGATAATGACAAATACCTTATCGGGACGGTAAAGACCCGCACATTTGATAAGAAATATTATTTCTATCCTGTTCCAAGCAATGAGATCAACTTGGACAAGGGGAATATCCAGCAAAATCCTGGATGGTAACAACCTCAAAAGAGTTCAGGGACTGTTTATATCACAGTCCCTGAACTTTCATTTTTAAACAACAGTCCTGACCTCAGAAAGACAGAAACGAAAACGTTGATTTAACTTCAGACAGAATAAAACTTAAAAGAATGAAGAAACAGATATTACTCAATCTTCTCTTATTTGGACTGTTTGCTCCTCTTTCCATTCAGGCACAAACTCTGACAAAAGATGAAAATCAATCTATTGAAAACATATTAAACAGTTATACTAAGGGTGTACAAACCGGAAAGATCAAGATAGATTCCACGAAGTCTGTAAATGATACACTCACGGTTTTCGCTACAAAGAATTTTTCCTATGTTCCCTTTAGAACCGACAATTACACAAGCCTAATCCAAAAACTAAAGGATTCTTTATCCGCACAGCATTCTTTTAAGAGTATCCGTATTATATCAGATAACAAGGATATCTGCAATCTAATTCCAAGGCCCTTTTTATCCCTAAAGGACAAACCGGCCGCCTTCACCAATCCTTGCAGTATTCCACTAATAGAAAATCTGGACCGCCCATATACGCCGACCCGCGGCCTTAATGGAAAACATATAGCCATGTGGCCAAGCCATGGAGCATACTACGAACTAGGACTTCAGCGTTGGGAGTGGCAACGTGCGCGGATGCTACAGACCGTAGAAGACAAATATACAGAAAGTTATGTTCTGCCCTATCTCGTACCTATGCTTGAAAACGCTGGTGCTATCGTCATGCTGCCTCGCGAAAGAGATACCAATCCATACGAGGTTATCGTGGACAACGATGGTTACGAAGCTTCTTCTCCATATCGTGAGAAAAACGGAAGTAACTCATGGCGAAATGGAGTAGGAACAGGATTTGCATATCTTCGAAAGACTTATAAGGATTTCGAGAATCCTTTCACGGAAGGGACCTACCGTGTGACAGAAACAGTAAACAAAGAAAAAGATGCAAGTACAGTAACCTGGGCGCCGAATATCCCCAAAGATCGTAACTATGCGGTTTATGTATCTTATAAATCATTGCCTAACAGCACTACAAACGCACAATATACAGTATATCATAAAGACGGAAAGACTTCTTTCTCTGTCAACCAGAAAATGGGTGGCGGGACTTGGATTTATTTAGGTACTTTCGCTTTTGACAAGGGAACAAAAGGGAAAGTAGTCCTTTCCAACTATTCCAAGGAAACCGGAACGGCAATCACTGCCGATGCAGTAAAATTCGGAGGAGGAATGGGTAATATTGCCCGCCGTGCAGATTCAGACAGTATCATCCCCAACACCAAAACAGACCGAAGCAGCCAGCGTATTGCGCGTAATGCTTATCAACCAAGAATAGAGTATCCCTATCAGGTCAGCGGCTATCCACGTTTCGAAGAAGGATCACGTTACTGGCTGCAATGGGCCGGAATCCCGGACAGCATCTACTCCCCTACTCATGGACGCGACGACTATGCCGATGATTACAAAGACCGTGGAACGTGGGTCAACTATCTGGCCGGAGGAACTAAGGCTGCGCCAGATTATAAGGGACTGAATATTCCTATAGATCTCTCCTTTGCCTTTCATAGTGATGCCGGAACCGTTTATGGCGATTCCATCATCGGCACACTCGGCATCTATAACTCTAGTAAATACAATGGAAAATTTGCTGATGGCACCTCTCGTATGGCCTGCCATGACTTGTGCGACATGGTTCTATCCAGCATTACCCATGACATCCGTACACTCTACGAACCCAAATGGACTAGAAGAGGGATGTGGGATGCCAGTTACTACGAAGCATGGGAGCCACGTGTTCCGGCCATGCTGCTCGAACTCTTGTCTCATGAAAACTTTGCAGACCTGCGCTATGGACTTGATCCACGCTTCCAGTTTACAGTAAGCCGCGCCATCTATAAAGGAATGCTTCGTTTCTTAAGCGATGAATATGGCTACAAGTATGTCGTTCAGCCTTTGCCGGTAGATCATTTTGCAGCAGTTCTCTCTGGCACAGATAAAGTCAAACTGGTGTGGAAGGCTGTGAATGATTCTTTGGAACCAACTGCCGTTCCGGAAAGATATATTGTCTATAAACGTATAGGTAATGGTGATTTTGACAATGGGACCATGGTTAAGAAACCAACTTTCACCTGCAAGATTCCCACAGATCAGGTCATCAGTTTTAAAGTAACAGCCGTCAACAAAGGCGGACAGAGTTTCCCATCTGAAATTCTCTCTGTAGGGATCTCATCTAAATCCACGGCCAAGCCTGTTCTTATCGTCAACGGATTTGACAGGATCAGCGCCCCTGATGATTTCACCTCATCTGATGATGAGCAGGCAGGATTCCTTGCCGATATAGACAATGGTGTACCCTATAAATATTCAATAAACTATATAGGAAAGATGAAGGAATTCCGCCGTTCTATCCCTTGGACCGACGATGATTCAGGAGGGTTCGGCGACAGCTATGGCAACTATGAGAAGATGGTAATTGCAGGAAACACATTTGACTATCCTGCCCTCCACGGAAAATGCATCATGGATGCAGGTTACAGTTTCGTCTCAGCGAGCAAATCTGCAGCAGTTGCCAACCAACTGTTGAATACAAATGACTATAGTGCTGTTGATCTGATTCTCGGTAAGGAGAAACAAACCAAGATGGGCCGTCCGGGAGTAACCCCACTGAAGTTCAAGACTTTTGACGCAGATCTGCAAAAATCGATCACAGAATATTGTAAAGCCGGTGGCAGAATATTTATTTCTGGTTCCTACGTTGCCTCTGACCTATGGTTCAATCCACTGGCACCGGCAAGAGACAGTGACAAGATTTTTGCTCAAAAAATCTTAAAATACAAATGGCGTGACAACAGGGCTGCCATTGAAGGAAAGGTTAAATATGTGGCATCACCGTTGACCACACAACAAGAAGAGTTCTGCTATTACAACAAACCCAATGAAACATCCTACGTAGTAGAATCACCGGATGCTATAGAGCCGGCTGACTCTTGTGCCTACACAGCTTTACGCTATTCCGAGAATAATCTCAGTGCAGGTGTTGTCTTCGGTGGTTCAGAACAAGATCATTGGCGTACAGTTATATTCGGATTCCCATTTGAATCTTTAAAGGGAGATGCTGTAAGAAGTTCTATGATGAAAAAGATTCTGAATTTCCTACTCAAGTGACCTGTATGAAATCATAAGAAATCATGAGAAGAAAACTTTTCAAAAAAGCTATTCTGCTTATATTCTCAATTCTCTTTTCTTTGCTGGATACACTCCCGGCAAAGGCAGGAGAACCCTTTCGGTTTGTTGTACTTACAGATATCCACATTAATGCAAAGAAGCCAGATGCTATAGAAGATCTGCGCCATTCCGTTGATCAAATTAATGCATCAGACCACATTGATTTCATTCTGGTAACCGGTGATATCGCTGATGAAGGAGACAGAGCCTCATTACTGGAAGCCCGGAAAGGACTGAATCGACTGAAGAAGCCCTATTACATTATTATGGGTAACCATGACCAGAAATGGAGTGAAAGCGGTTGTATGGATTTCAAAAACATTTTCGGTTACGAACGTTTTCGCCTGAACCATAAAGGTTACCTTTTCCTCGGTTTCGGATGCGGGCCGATGATGAGAATGGCATTGGGCCACATCTCACCGGAAGATATCGATTGGCTTAAGAAAAAACTGTCACGAAATGGGAAGCATGGTGAGCCTGTATTTCTGGTCACCCATATTCCTATGTTGCCACAGGATATGGACAACTGGTATGATGTGACAGACGCAGTACGAGCCTATCCGATAAAGGCCTTCATCAACGGACACTATCACATCAACCGGTATCTGACCTATGACGGTATACCTGCATTTATAAACATCGCCAACCTCAGACGCAAAGGGCATCAGTTCGGTCAATACAATGAATATGATATCACACCGGACTCAATGATCGTCTACACCCATCCTGTAGGTGAACCACGCTATCGCTGGGGAGGCATCTCTCTTACCCATAAATACTATGATGCAAAGCCGGGATCTTTCAATATCCGTCCTGATTTTAAAGTCAACAAACAATATCCACAGGTAAAGGAAGCGTGGACGGTCAGATCACATGCAGCAATCTTCTCTTCACCCGTTGTTTATAAGGGAAAAGTGTACACCGCCGACGATTTAGGACGGATCAACTGCTACTCTCTGAAAAGCGGCAGGCTTCTCTGGAGCCATCACACCCATGGACGCATCTTTGGTACTCCGGCAATAGACAAGGGAATCCTCGTCGCCGGTTCTGCCAACAACCGTATTTACGGTATCAATGCTATAACGGGGAAACTCTGCTGGCAAATAAAGACACGTCGCCCGGTAGTCAGTGCAGTCGCGATAGATAAAGGTATCGCTTACATCGGTGCCAGTGACAGCACTTTCCGGGCTATCAGAGTCAAGGACGGGAGATTGATTTGGAAAAGTGGCGGAATTAACGGATATGTTGAAACACAACCTTTAGTAACAAAAGAAAAAGTTATATTCGGGGCTTGGAACAACACCCTCTATGCCCTAAACAAAAAAGACGGATCCATGAGTTGGAAATGGGTAACCTGTGCCGACAAAGGGATGCACTTCTCCCCTGCTGCCGTATGGCCGGTAGCAGCACACGGGAAGGTGTTTATCGTAGATCCGGAACGAGCTATGACAGCTATCGACTTACAAACAGGGAAGCAACTCTGGCGCACCTATCAGAGCAAAGTCAGGGAATCCATCGGACTGTCAGAAGACTATCAACGTGTGTATGCGAAAACCATGCGAGACAGTATCGTATGCTATTCAACCGAGACAGAATCCCCAAAAGAACTATGGAGCACAAATGTAGGCTTCGGTTATGAACATGCTACTGTGATGCTGGAAGAAAAAGACGGAGAAGTATTTTCATCTACCAAGAATGGGCTTATCTTCGCTTTGGATGCCAATACCGGAAAAATATACTGGAAACATAAAATAGGAAACACACTCGTTAATACGGTAGTGCCTTTGAACAAGCATGAAGTTCTCTATACGAATGAAGACGGGATTGTGGGAAAACTAGTTATACAGTAGAAATTTTGATGAATATTTAAGAGTAAAAGAATCTAAAAAGATATTGAAGCAGCAGAATTACAAAAAATGAAAAGTACAAAAAATCTATCCTACTGGACATGGATACCTACACTCTATTTTGCAGAAGGTATCCCCTATTTTATTGTGAACAATATTTCTGTGACAATGTTCACAAAAATGGGTGTACCCAACGGTGAGATGGCACTGTTTACGAGCCTCCTCTACCTTCCATGGACTATCAAACCATTATGGAGTCCATTTGTAGATATCATCAAGACCAAACGCTGGTGGATTACTACCATGCAGTTATTGATCGGTGCAGCATTTATCTTACTTACGCTCTCGATACCTCATCCGGATGCAGCTACTATAAAAGCAGGAGCAACTCCCATAAGTCTTTTTACCTTTACATTGATTCTTTTTATCATAACAGCATTTGCATCTGCCACACACGACATTGCCGCAGATGGCTTTTACATGCTGGCCATGCCTGAAAACGAACAATCGTTTTTCATAGGTATCCGCAGTACCTTCTACCGTCTGTCATCTATATTCGGCCAGGGAGTTCTGGTCTACATTGCCGGGAAACTGGAGCGGCAATCAGGTAACATCCCGATGTCATGGGAAATTACGATGGGTATACTTGCAGTTTTGTTCACAGCTTTGGCCTTATACCACACCTTCATACTTCCACATCCTGCTGCCGATGCTCCGCATATCACGGACGATACGAGCAACAAGACAAAAGAGATAATAAGAGAGTTCAATCGTACCTTCGCTACTTACTTCAAGAAACCCGGAGTATGGCTGGCTATTGTATTCATGCTTCTCTACCGCTTGCCGGAAGCCTTTCTCCTTAAGATGGTCAATCCGTTCCTCTTGGATTCCACAAAGTCCGGAGGATTGGGACTAGCTACAGACGATGTAGGGATCATATACGGAACTATCGGTGTACTATTTCTTACCATCGGAGGGATCATCGGAGGTATTGCCGCTTCCAGATGGGGACTGAAGAAAGCCCTATGGCCTATGGCTGCAAGCATGACCTTTCCATGTGCAACATTCGTCTTTTTAGGAATGAGCCATACTACCAATCTGGTCATTATCAGCGCATGCGTAGCCTTCGAGCAGTTCGGATACGGCTTTGGTTTTACAGCCTACATGCTTTATATGATGTACTTCTCTGAAGGAGAATTTACAACAGCTCATTATGCTATATGCACGGCATTCATGGCACTGAGCATGATGATACCGGGAATGTTTGCTGGATATATCCAGGAATGGATGGGATACAAAGAATTCTTTTGGATGGTCATGATCTGTTGCCTGGCAACTGTTGCCGTCACTTTCTTTGTCAAAAAGAAAGTTGACGAAAATTATGGAAGAAAAGACAATCATAAAACGAATAACTGATGAGAAAGTTTTTTTCATTTCTACTCTGTTTTCTCTCAGCATACAGTCTGTATGCTCAGAAAGTACAGACAGGAATAGAGGTTCTTAAAAGTCAGAACTTTAAGATATTAGAAGGAAAACGTGTAGGATTGGTAACCAATCCTACCGGAGTTGACAATGAATTACGGTCAGACATTGATATTCTTGCAGAAGCTCCGAATGTCAATCTGGTTGCCTTATTCGGACCGGAACATGGTCTGAGAGGCAGTGCCCATGCCGGTTCAGCAGTAGGCAATGATACGGATGCCATCACTCACCTGCCGGTATATTCACTCTTTGGGAAACATCGTATGCCTTCCCCTGAGATGCTGAAAGGTATTGATGTCTTGGTATATGACATACAAGACATCGGATGCAGATCTTTCACTTACATCAGTACACTGGACAACATCTTGAAAGCAGCAGTCCAGAATCATATTAAGGTCGTTGTCCTTGACCGTCCTAATCCTCTTGGAGGAGAAAAGATAGAAGGAAACATTGTTGATGATGATTGCATCTCATTCGTCAGTCAACTGAAGGTCCCCTATATCTATGGACTTACACCGGGAGAACTGGCTCTATTTCTCAATGGTGAAAACAGGCTTGGGGGAAAATGTGACTTGACCGTCATCAAGATGAAAAAGTGGAAACGCCGCATGACCTATAAGGATACAGGACTTCATTGGGTTCTTGCCTCGCCACACATACCGGAAGCCAAATCAGCGCCCTTTTATGCCGTATCAGGAATTATAGGTGAACTTGACAATATTTCCATCGGTGTAGGTTACACCCTTCCCTTCCGTCTCTTCGGAGCATCATGGATCAATGCACATGACTTTGCTGAAGCCATGAACAATCTACATCTTCCGGGAGTACTGTTCCGGCCCATATACTATACGCCATTCTATGGTCCGGGGCAAGGAACAGAACTACAAGGCGTACAGGTCTATTTCACTAATTACAAGAAGGCAAACCTATGTGACATCCAGTTTTATGTCATCCAGGAACTTTATAAACTCTATCCTGATCATGACATTCTGGCAAGCGACAGTAAAGACCGTCTGGATATGATTGATAAGGTGTGCGGTTCCAAGCAAATCCGCCACCTCCTCCTGATGCACCATCAATGGTCAGATGCTAAGCCCTACTGGGATAAGGACGTAAAAACCTTTAGACAAATCGCAAAGAAATATTATTTGTATAAATAAAAGTTATAAACAAGATGGATAAAAGTACCACACAACCTAATCAGAGAATTCTGGCCCTTGATATATTACGAGGAATCACAATAGCCGGAATGATACTTGTCAATAACCCAGGTACGACACAGACCTATGCGCCTCTGCAGCATGCTGAATGGTTCGGACTTACCCCTACAGATTTAGTTTTTCCGTTCTTCATGTTCATTATGGGTATTACTACTTACCTGTCTCTCCGTAAATTTCAATTCAAATGGTCCGTACCATGTGCACGGAAGATTCTTAAGAGAGCTTTTCTACTCTGGTTCATCGGCCTCGCCATCACATGGCTTGTCATGTTCTTCAGAGGTATGGAAAGTCCACTTAATGCCCAACTTCCTTTTACGCAACGACTGTACATATCTGCTGATACCTTTTGCCGTCTTCGCATTCTTGGCGTTCTGCCACGTCTGGGTATCTGCTATGGTCTGGCTGCCGTGATTGCACTGTCTGTCAAGCATCAACTCATCCCCTGGATTATAGGAGGAATATTTATCGGTTATTACATTCTTTTGGAATGCTGCAATGGATATGCCCACGACAATACCAATATTCTGGCCATCGTAGACAACTGTATCCTGGGAGCGGGTCACGTTTTCAAACCGGAAAGTCCGGATCCAGAAGGTATATTAAGTACTTTCCCGGCATTAGCCCACGTACTGATAGGATTTTGCGTAGGTAAAGGCATCATGAAGTTAAACAATCTGAATGACAAGATAGAACGGCTTTTCGTTATTGGGACTTTGCTTACATTCGCAGGGTTCCTGCTGTCATACGCCTGCCCCCTAAGCAAGAAATTATGGACTCCCACTTTTTCGATGGTAAGCTGCGGACTGGCATCCCTGCTACTTGCCCTGCTCACCTGGATTATCGACAAAAAGAAACATCAGGATAAACTAACGGACTTTTTCCATGTGTTCGGTGTGAATCCACTGGCCCTTTTTGTTCTTTCCGATATCCTGCTCATTCCGCTGGGCATCATCCTCTTTGGTGGTTCATCTATCCGTGTTATAACCTACAAGAATGTCCTGTTGCCGGTTCTGGGCATCAAGGCAGCATCACTTGCATGGGCAATCTTATATGTCTGCCTCAACTGGTGTGTAGGTTATATCCTGTTCAAGAAAAAAATATATATAAAATTATGATACTATTAGCTGACAGTGGTTCTACCAAAACAGACTGGTGTATAGTTGATGACCATCAGAACACCAGAATTATAAGAACAAAGGGTACCAATCCTTTTTTCCAGACAGAAGAAGAGATAGCAAAAGAAATACGCACTTCCTTGATTCCGGAGCTTCCGGAAACAATAATCGATAATGTGTATTTCTATGGTGCAGGATGCACATCAGAAAATACACACATACTGGAAAACAGTTTGAGAAAGTACCTCGATATAACAGGTTCATGTGAAGTGGCTACTGATATGCTGGCTGCTGCCCGCAGTATCTGCGGACACCAGCCCGGTATCGCTTGTATTCTGGGTACCGGCAGTAATTCATGCCTATATGATGGAAAAAATATCACCAAAAATGTCTCACCATTAGGATTCATCCTTGGTGATGAAGGAAGCGGTGCAGTCCTTGGGAAGACACTCATAGGAGATGTCCTCAAGAACCAATTGCCACAACCGATTATCAAGCGATTCAACGAAAAATTCCACTTATCCAGTGCAGAGATAATAGACCGGGTTTATCGAAAGGAACTGCCCAACCGATTCCTTGCCAGTTTTGTACCTTTCTTGAAAGAAAACCTCTCAGAGCCATCAATCCACCAACTTGTCATCGGCCAGTTCAGAAGTTTTCTGATACGCAATGTCAGACAATACGATGGGTGGAACAGATTGCCAATCGGTTTTAACGGTTCCATCGCCTACTACTTTCATCAACCCCTGAAAGAAGCTCTTGAAAGTGAAGGAATGACTTTAGGACGCATTATTCAAGCCCCGATGGAAGGACTGATTGCTTTTCATACAGGTAAAATATAATATCATTATGGCATTTCAAAAGATTTCAGAAGAACCATCCCTCTATAACAATTTGGATAAAAAATCCATCCACGAATTGATCGTGGATATCAATACAGAGGATAAAAAGATAGCTTCAGTTGTGGAAAAAGCAATTCCACAAATAGAGAAACTTGTCTCTCTCATTGTACCCCGCATGAAAAAAGGCGGACGTATTTTCTATATGGGAGCTGGTACAAGTGGAAGGCTTGGCGTACTGGATGCTTCGGAGATTCCTCCTACATTCGGCGTACCTCCGACTCTTATCATCGGACTTATTGCCGGTGGAGACTTTGCACTACGCAATGCCGTTGAAAACGCTGAGGACGACACCAAACGAGGATGGGAAGAACTGCAGGAGCACCACATTAACACAAAAGATACAGTCATCGGTATAGCTGCTTCCGGGACTACCCCTTATGTAATAGGAGCATTGCATGAAGCACGGGCTCATGATATCTTAACCGGATGCATTACCAGTAATCCATCCGCACCGATGGAAGCAGAAGCGGATGTTCCTATTGAGATGATCGTCGGACCGGAATTCGTAACCGGAAGTTCGCGGATGAAATCAGGGACAGGACAAAAGATGATTCTCAATATGATTTCGACTACGGTTATGATCAAACTTGGTCGCGTAAAAGGTAATCGGATGGTGAATATGCAACTCACGAACAAAAAACTCATCGATCGTGGGACTAAGATGATCGTTGAAGAACTCGGACTGGACTATGACCATGCCAGACGAATCCTGTTGATGTACGGATCTGTTAAAAAAGCCATTGATGCTTACAAAAAAAATGATGAAAACGAATGAAACGGGAACAGATCTATTGTGACAGTTACCAAGAGAAAACCAGAAAGTTCAGAACTGAGCCACCCATCAAACCAACAGATACGGTTATGCTGGGTGACAGCCTGACCCAATTCGGTGGGAATTGGAACCAACGCCTGTTAGACAAGGATACAGGACCATACATTAATCGAGGTATTGCAGGTGATGATACTGACGGCATTTATGACCGGCTCGATCAAATTCTCCCTTATCAGCCTGCTACGATCTTCTTTCTTGCCGGCATCAATGACATCTCTCACGACCTCAGCATAAAAGAAGTCGCAAATGGTATTTTCAAGATCGTGGACGAAATATCCCGTCAATGTCCCAACACAAGACTATACCTACAAAGTCTTCTCCCTATCAATGAAGATTTCCACCAATGGAAATTATTGGAAGGCAAGACAGAGGTCATACCTCAGGTGAATCGTATAATCCATAAGATGGCAAATGAACGGAACATATCTTACCTTAACCTTTTTTCTCTCTTCTCTATTTCTGGTTTGCATATTATGCGTCCGGATTTGACAATAGACGGACTCCACCTTACAGAAAAAGGATATGATGTGTGGTCAAAGAAGCTAAAAGAAGAGCCATTATAAATTGATTAAGAATCATACATGGATTCCCATTTATCGTATACTCACCAACTGCAGAATACAATACTATGGGAAATAAGGTTAAATCCAGAAATATAGATATAACCTGTTAACAAAACCAAACATAAAAGGATAAACGGAATAAGTAGTCGTCACATATCTGTGATTTTTAACTACTTATTCCGCTTTTCCTTTAAGTTATACATAATCAGGAATTACCAAACTAAAGTAATGAACTTACCAGAACTTTGGTAATACTTTGAAGTGATTATGCCAACAAGTTGCTAAATAGCAATAGGTATCAACACCTTTACTCCAAAATTCCGTCCCATATTATAGACACCTCTTCTACCGGTATAATTGTTTACATCTTCATACTTCAGACGACTGAGATGACTCTGATAGGCACGATCAAAAATATTATTAGCCGTAAAGACAATAGACGCTAATTTCCTGCCATGATGACGAATCTCCGTTCCGGCAGAAAAATTGAATAACGTATAAGAAGGAGTAGCGGTCTCTGTTCCACCAGCAGCATAGAAATGATTCTGTCTGAGGTCACACTCCATATCTATTCCGGCATAAGTATTGTTGAATAACTGTCCGTCCCTGATGAAATCGTAACGCAAAGAAGAGTTCCAGCGTGGTGCCGGTGTGAACGGAAGATACTTGGTATCTTTCGACTGATGGAGTTGCACTGCATTCACATAAGAAAAATCATTTTCAAAATGTAATGCAGCAACAGGATGAACATCAATATTCAATTCACCCCCAGACAAGCAGGCATTACCAGCTGTAAACTGATAGGTATCATACCCGTCTGTAAGAACGGGCTTACCTGCGGCATCAGCTAACTGACGAGAAAAGATATAATGATTGATGCGATTGACAAAAAGAGAAACCTGAGTAGAAACAATATCAGAGGTATAATCTGAACCAAGATCAATCTGCCAGCTATATTCCGGATTCAGATGATGATCTCCAAGTTCATAACGGACAGTTCCATCATGAACACCGTTAGAGGCCAGTTCACTGATTGTCGGAACACGGAAACCACGTGATATATTCAGTCTCACATTCAATTGTCTAGTAGCGTTCCAGGTTGCCCCAAGACTACCTGTAACACCACGATAGTTATGAGAAAAAGATGTAAAGCGCTGTTCTCCATCATCCGTCAACGCATCATTGTGGAGATGGCGCTGATCATAACGGATTCCACCACTGAAATGAAAGGCGCCCAGGTCTTTATCACTCATCAAGAACACACCATAATCAAAAAGACGGTAAGCCGGTATAAGGTATTCTGTTCCCTTATTAAGGGACTTCTGGAACATTCCATTGATACCGGTAGCCATACTCCACCCGTTGTTTACAGGTGACTGATAATGAAAGTCATAATTGACGGTATGCAACAGGAGATCTAATCCACAAGTATTAGGAGTTACAGGATTCTCAAATTCCTGGCGGCGGTTCTGTTGATAAGCAACCAATGTCTTCAACTGGCCGCTACCCAGATAGACAGTATTGTCCAGTACAGCCTTGTAATGATGAATCTGCTGATAAGGCATACCCTCACCATACGTTTTACGCTCATGGTCAGTGGCAATACGTTCTCCTTCTTCTCCATTATTATTAACAGGCATCAGAAACTGGCCCGTATTCTCATCACGGTCTCCTTCTACAATCCCTGGGGTCAGATGATAATAACTCAAAGTAAGCAATGTAGTACTCTTTTCACCGGTATACCCGAGTAACCCACTGGCTGCACGCTCACGGAACTGAGAATTGAGTACATAACCGTCATACTTGTTCTTATAAGCATGCGCCATCTTATCACTATAGCGCCAGTTCCATATAAAGCCTTTTTGATTGCCGGCAAAATCGACCGTATAGTCAAATAATCCATTATTCGTCTGGTATTCAGATCCTGCCTGAGCCATCATCTTCCCTTCAGGAAGGAATGGGTCACGGTTAAAAACAATGACACCTGCCATCGCATCAGACCCATACATCAAACTCGCTGGGCCTTTCAGAATTTCTACCGATCCTACCGTTTGAGGGTCAATCTCAATGCCATGTTCGTCCCCCCATTGCTGACCTTCCTGGCGGACACCATCGTTGACAACTACAACACGATTGTAGCCCAATCCGCGTATAACCGGTTTTGAGATACCTCCACCAGTCGTAATCTGCGAGACTCCCGGTACTTTTGATAAAGCATCAATGATATTTGTAGAAGATGTCAGATGCAATTGATCTGCAGACACAACAGCTACAGGCATAGGAGAATTCTTATTCAAGGAATTCCCGGAGATGCCTGTTACTACGACTTCATTAATCATCGCATTCGACTCTTTCATCACAAAATTCATGATTGAAGTCTTTGTCAAATCAATTCTTTTCGTTTGCGTTTGATGCCCCAGATAACTGACCTGAACGGTTGTCTTGCAAGCGGGTAAATCATTAAAGATGTATTTACCGTTAATATCACTTACAGCATTCTGGTTGAGGCCGGGAATAGAGATAATTACTCCACTAAGAGGACTGCCATCCACGGCGTCCGTCACAGAACCCTGTAGTTTAGCCTTCTGATCTACAGGTTCTGCCATCATCGTCATGGCACAGCATAACAAAGACAATACTAAGTTAAATATTTTCATTTCTCGTATTTTAGTCTTGAATAAATAATTTTACGTAGAGGCATAGTAAGCCCCATATTAGAAAAAAATGATCAAAACATCAAATACGGTGGCGCCCGTGAACGGTGAGAAAGACAGAAAACAAAAAAATAGTCTACTCTACGCCAATAAAATAAAATAAAATAAGAGAAAGCTACTGCCAGAAGTCCTGCCAGTACAGGAAGTAAATAGGGAATAGTAGAAAAATGACAGATCACACAGTTCTGCAATGCAAGCATTGCACCTGAAGAAAGATCCGAATGGGGAACATGATGCAAACAAAGGATACAAGGTGCAGCAGGTTTCTCCACCATCGTATGATGGTGTGTAATGGTCAGCAGCAGTACCGGTATAAACACGGACAGGAGCAACTGAGCAATACGTTGTCGTCTTCTTTCTAAATTCACCGCAGCAAAGGTAATTTTTTTTCTCCACCTGCCTGTTAAGTAGGACAGGATTTAACAAAGATTCGTTGTTATCCTATAAAATTGTTAACACAAATCAAATCACTATCTCACTTTATATTTCTCATCTTGTTGCTGAATCAACTGTGCATCCTCGAAGTAATTAATCTGCATCGCCTTACGAACATCATCCATCGTTCCTGCGGCGACCTCACGAGCAGCGTCAGAACCTTTTTTCAGAATATTATAGATTTCCGGAATATCCTGTTCAAACTCATGACGACGCTCACGGATAGGATCTAACATCTTGTTGAGTACTTTATTAAGCAATTTCTTGCATTTCATGTCACCCACTCCACCATGCATATAAGCAGCCTTCAAATCATCCAGGTTTTTATATTCAGGCCAGAAATCAGAAAAATCATCATCCGTGGAAAAAGCATCCAAATAAGTAAATACGGTATTGCCCTCCACATGTCCAGGATCGTCAATATTCACGTGAGAAGGATCAGTATACATAGAACGGACCTTCTGCCAGACCGTATCTTTATCATCACTCAAATAGATACAATTGCCTAAACTTTTACTCATCTTCTCCTTGCCATCAGTTCCCGGCAAACGGCGGGCAAAGGTATTTTCAGGAAGCATGATTTCCGGTTCCACGAGTACAGGTGCATAAATCTGGTTAAAGCGACGTACCAATTCACGCGTCAATTCAAGCATAGGCTCCTGATCCTCACCAGCAGGAACTGTAGTAGCCTTAAAAGCTGCGATATCTGCAGCCTGTGAAACAGGATAGCAGAAGAACCCTAAAGGAATATTAGCCTCAAAATTACGCATTTTGATTTCTGTCTTTACTGTAGGGTTACGCTGCACCCGGCTTACACTGACCAGATTGGCCAGATAAACCGTTAACTCTGCAAGTTCAGGGATACGACTTTGAATATAAAGGGTACATCTATCCGGATCCAGACCAGCTGAAAGATAGTCCAAAGCAACCTCAATAATATTCTGCCTGATTTTCTCAGGATTATCAGCATTATCTGTCAAAGCCTGGACATCAGCCATAAAGACAAACATCCGATCATAATCACCTCTATTCTGAAGTTGAACACGGCGGCGGAGTGAACCTACATAATGTCCGAGATGAAGTCTTCCTGTTGGACGGTCACCCGTTAAAATAATTTTCCCCATTGAAATCACCTATTCTTTTTATATTAAAAATCCTCTATCATCGCTTATAAAGACACTTAATCATCAAGTGAAAGACAAAAGGATTCAACTATCTTACAATTAATTCAATAAAACTTACTATTCCCCATTAAAAATCTACACTCTTTGGTGTACGAGGGAATGGAATGACATCACGGATATTCTGCATACCTGTCACAAAAAGTACGAGACGCTCAAATCCAAGTCCGAATCCTGCATGAGGGCAAGAACCATACTTACGTGTATCCAGATACCACCACATATCCTTCATCGGAATATGACGACGCCCAATCTCAGAAAGAAGTTTGTTATAATCAGCCTCGCGGACACTACCACCGATAATTTCTCCAATCTGCGGGAAGAGCACATCTGTGCCCTGCACCGTTTTGTCATCGGCATTAATCTTCATATAGAAAGCCTTAATATCCTTAGGATAATCAGTCATAATCACCGGACGCTTGAAATGCTGCTCTACCAGAAAGCGCTCATGCTCACTGGCAAGATCCACTCCCCAGTAAACAGGGTTATCAAACTGATGGCCGTTTTTCACAGCCTCTTCCAAGATCTTGATTCCCTCAGTATAAGGCAGACGGACAAAATCTTCCTTGAGAATCCCTTGAAGACGTTCTATCAATCCCTTATCTATCATCTTGTTCAGGAAAGCCAGATCATCAGGGCAATGATCCAAAGCATATTTTACACAGAATTTGATAAAATCTTCTTCAAGATCCATCAGTTCCGGCATGTCCATAAAGGCAATTTCCGGTTCAATCATCCAGAACTCTGCCAAATGACGCGGAGTATTAGAATTCTCAGCACGAAATGTAGGACCAAAAGTATAAATAGCTCCCAATGCCGTAGCTCCCAGTTCACCTTCCAACTGACCTGATACAGTCAGATTCACCTTCCTGCCGAAGAAGTCCTCACTATAATCTGTTTTTCCTTCTTCAGTTGGTTTTAACTTGTCATGGTCAATATCGAGAGTAGTCACTTGAAACATATCACCGGCACCCTCTGCATCAGAGGATGTAAGTAACGGAGTATTGAAATAATAGAATCCATGCTCATCAAAATATTTATGGATTGCCATGGCTAAATTATGGCGAATACGGAAGACAGCTCCAAAGGTATTTGTACGAAGACGAAGATGAGCATACTTTCGCATATATTCAAAGCTCTGCCCTTTTTTCTGCATCGGATAATCTGAAGGACAAAGACCATAAATCTCGATGCTGCTGCATTGGATTTCAAAAGTTTGCCCCTTTCCTTTGCTTTCAACAAGAGTACCAATAGCACCGATACAGGAACCAACAGTAATTTTCTTCAATGTGTCCGCTTCTACAACTGTTGGATCAACAACAATTTGTATATTATTAATCGTAGAGCCATCATTTAGAGCAATAAAATCAACAACTTTGCTACTCCGATGGAAACGAACCCATCCCTTTACGTTGATTTCTTTTCCTAAATCAGCACCTTTCAAGGCATCAATTACTTTTGTTCTTTTCATTTCTCCTTAAATGTTAATTATCAAAAAGCCGGCTTCAAGTACAGCCGGCTCCCTAAAATTATTCAAATGCCCCCATACGAAGCATCTCCACTTCTTGCTCAGTGAGGAAGCGCCAATCTCCCCGCCGAAGGTACTTTTTAGTCAAACCTGCAAAAAGTACCCGGTCAAGACGTATAACACGATAACCCAGACTTTCAAATATACGGCGGACTATACGGTTCTTTCCACTGTGAATTTCAATGCCAACCCTGGTCTTATCCCTATCATCTGTATATTCTACGGCATCTGCATGTACTTCACCATCCTCTAATGTGACACCATCAGCAATCTGCTGGAGATCATGCGCCGTAACAGGTTTATCAAGTTGGACCCCATAAACCTTCTTTTTCAAAAATTTGGGATGAGTCAATTTACTTGCCAGGTCACCATCATTAGTCAAGAGGAGTACACCTGTCGTATTACGGTCCAAACGGCCCACAGGGTAGATACGCTCAGGGCAAGCTCCCTTAACGAGGTCCATCACCGTTTTACGTTGCTGAGGATCATCACTTGTGGTAACAAAACCCTTCGGTTTGTTCAAGAGAATATAGACTTTCTTCTCTAATGAAACGGTCTGGTCATGGAATTTCACCTCATCAGAACGAAGCACTTTTGTACCAAGTTCTGTGATGACCTTTCCATTCACCTGAACCACACCTGCCTGGATAAACTCATCTGCTTCACGGCGGGAACAAACTCCGGCATTGGCAAGAAACTTGTTTAAGCGGATCGGTTCATTAGGATCGACATTCTCCTCTTTATATTTTATCTGTTTCTTCTGACTATATTTTGCATTCGGGTCATAATCATCACTATGCTGGCGATACCCGCCACTGTTATTTCCATAGGCATTACGGTTATTTCCATAACCTCCATGATTATTATACCCGCCACGGTTATTATTATAGCCGCCACGAGACTGATAACCGCCAGGGCCATTATTATAGCCTCCACGGGATTGATAGCCGTTAGAGGACTGGTAACCACCTCGCGACTGGTAACCACCTCGCGACTGGTAACCGCCTCGTGACTGATAACCCCCATGAGATTGGTAACCGCCTTCCTCTTCGGTATTATTGTTGTAACGTGGACGATAACCGCCTTCTGCATCAGGAGCATTGTAACGTGGACGGTAACCACCTGTATCTTCTGGATTGTCATTATTATAACGTGGACGATACCCACCTTGTTGGCGCGATTGATATCCGCCACGATTATTACCATATCCACGGTTATTATTATAACTGCCTGAGTTATATCCGCCTCTATTATTACTATATCCTCCACGAGGAGAATGATACCCACCACGAGAGGCATAGCCATTACGCTGATTATAATCTGTTCCGCCCCCCTGCAGGCCTTCGCCAAAACCTTCCGGCAGAAATCCGCCTTCATTAGCATTATTACTGCCTCGATTAGAACTATAAGCTCTTTGAACGTGAATACGGGGACGAGGACGACCTTGACCCCGATAAGTATTTTGAGTATTATCTGAAGACTTATAGCTTTCGCGACTATCCTCGTTATTGTTACGACTGCTATCGTTATTTACAGCAGACGCATCTTTAAGATTGTTTTCGTTTTCTTCTGAATCCATGTCTAAATTTCCTTTAATGGCCTCACGGCCAGGTTAGTTAAAAATAAAATCTTAATGTTCTTTAAAATTAATACTATTCTAGTTTGTCTGAAAACACATTATTATTCTTTGTTATTGCTGAGAAATCAAGAGACGGGAATCCTCCACTACCTTTTTACAAAATCGACAATCCTTCTTATCGTCTCACATTCCGGTATAATTACCTGGAGTAATAGCAAGAAGTTCTTCCTTGACGCTATCACTCACTTTCAATCCCTCTATAAAATCATGAATTTTCTTTTCCGTTATCTTCTCATTCGTCCGGGTAAGCGACTTCAAGGCCTCGTATGGGTTCGGATAGCCCTCACGGCGCAGAATGGTCTGAATAGCCTCAGCCACAACTGCCCAGTTATTATCCAGGTCCTCATCTATTTTCTTCTGGTTGAGGATCAACTTATGAAGACCTTTGATCGTGCTCTGTATGGCAATGATACTATGTCCTAAAGGCACGCCGATATTCCGGAGTACGGTAGAATCTGTAAGGTCTCTCTGTAGGCGGCTTACCGGTAATTTGCGAGCCAGGAACTGGAGGATCGCATTTGAAAGCCCCAGATTCCCTTCACTGTTTTCATAGTCGATCGGATTAACTTTATGAGGCATCGCGCTGGATCCGACTTCTCCCTTCTTGATCTTCTGCTTGAAATATTCCATGGAGATATACATCCAGAAGTCACGGTCAAGGTCAATGATTATCGTGTTGATACGACGAAGGGCATCAAAAACAGCGCCCAGATTATCATAGTTGCTGATCTGAGTCGTATATTGCTCACGCTCCAGACCAAGTTTATCATGAACGAAACGATCTCCTATCTTTTTCCAGTCATAATCAGGATATGCCACATGGTGTGCATTATAATTACCCGTAGCTCCACCAAACTTTGCCGTAATCTTACAGGCCTTCAATGAATCCAACTGTGTAGTCAGACGATAGACATAAACCTCTACCTCTTTCCCTAGACGGGTAGGTGAAGCAGGCTGACCATGGGTCTTGGCCAACATAGGAATATTTTTCCACTCTTCAGCATCCTTCTGAAGAAGATCTATCATTTCCTGAAGTTGCGGAATATAAACATTATTGATGGCCTCCTTAATCATCAGAGGTGCCGCCGTATTGTTAATATCCTGGGAAGTCAGTCCGAAATGTACGAAATCCTTATATTTCTCCTCAATGCCCAATTTATCAAATTCCTCTTTGATAAAATATTCCACGGCCTTGACATCATGATTAGTAATCTTCTCAATATCTTTGACACGTTGAGCATCCTCCTCAGAAAGATTTTTATAGATGGACCGTAACTCATCAAAAGACTGATGGTCAAAAGTCCTCAACTGGGGCAAAGGCAGTTCACAAAGTGTGATAAAATATTCTATCTCCACGCGAATGCGATAACGTATAAGAGCATACTCGGAGAAATAGTTTGCAAGAGGTTCCGTTTTACTTCGGTAACGTCCATCAATAGGAGAAATCGCTGTTAAGACATCAAGATTCATGATTGTGTATATTATTTTGATGCAAATATAATGATTAAAATCGATAACGCCTAAAATAGAATTGATAAATTATTTTAAAACAAAGAAAAACATATAAACTCATGCCAGAACGAGCAAGCCTTATTCTTTCTCAACTCGTTCAAAGCCCTTGATTCCGGCAGTATGAAAATGGGTTCAAATAATATTGTTATTGTTTTAACGATAAGAATCATAGTCACTGATTCTCACGACCATAGTCAATTGTGCCTCCATTTTTCAATTGGAGCAATCGGGAACAAAAAATCCCTGCAGTCCCGAAAGACTACAGGGAACACCCCTCGTGGGCGTTGACGGATTCGAACCGCCGACCCTCTGCTTGTAAGGCAGATGCTCTAAACCAGCTGAGCTAAACGCCCTCCTTGTTTGGAGAACGGGTGCAAAGGTAAAGACTTTCTTCCAATCTGCCAAACTTTTCGTTGCTTTTTTTAAGAAAATTCTAAAAAACACACTTCCTATATAGGATCATCACCTCTGTGAAGTCTGTCAATTCCCGTATAAAACAGGAACAACTGATCTCATAAGACGTCATCTTGCCGGTCATAAGAAAATCAAGATCACGAAAAAAGGCGGTTTCTTGCGAAACCGCCCTCTCTTTTTATCTTTAAAAATTGACTTATTCAGCCACCTGAACAGTTGCACGACGGTTGAAGGAAATTGGAGAGAGATCATCTACACCACCTTCACCCTTAGCGTTAATGTTACTGCTGTCTACACCCATCTTAACGAGTTCGTTAGCAACAGTCTGAGCACGTCTTTCAGACAGTTTCTGGTTATAAGCAGGAGTACCCGTTGCCTTGTCAGCATAACCTGTAACATTCAACTTGCTGCTGTTGTCCTTAGCATAGTTAGCTAAAGCGCGAACATTTACGAGATCCTTCTGAGAAGCAATCGTAGCCTTGTTAAGATTGAAGAATACAGAAACCGGTGTGTTGACAAATGCCTTTACACTCTCGGCTGGCTTCTGATTAGCCAATTCATTCTTCAGGCGCTCGTTCTCAGCATTAGCATCATTCAGTTGACTCTTCAAAGCGTCAATCTGAGACTGGTGCATAGCATTCAATGCGTCTACATCAGGAACCTTGTTCCAGCTAGCCTTACCCAGGTTGATATTGAGGCCAAGTTCAGCATACAACTGATTGTCGTGAGAGTCCCAGCCACGATGACCATAGTCACCATTTTGGATACCATCACCATCACCTTCCATACGGATCCAGCCAGCCTCAGCATAGATATTTACCCGCTTGCTGACCTTCCAACTTGACTGCAAACCGACACTGAGGTCCATTGCATAACGGTTGTAAGTCATAGAACGAGTGAAACCTGCACCTGCAAATGGGATCACATTCCATACACGACTTGGATTGTAGCCACAGATCAGGTTGCTCAGATTGAACATTACCTGCTCATTGACGGTCCAGTACTTATTGAAGTTACCATAATTATTATCATCGGTAACGCTCTTACCCCAAATGCCCTGAACTTTGGTACGAAGGCCAATTCCCGGAGTAAACCATTTTCCTAAAGCGATAGAAGCACCGGGATTAGAACGAAACTTCTTCAACGGAGATTTGGCAAGACCCAATCCACGTTCCTCATTAGAATACCATGCATTCCAACTGGCACCTCCCTGGAGAAACCAATTGCTCCAGAAAGAATTTGTTGCCACACTGTACTTCTGTGAAGGTGTAGCGTCTTGTGCACTCTGGTCATCTTGAGCGAAAACGCCCGTAGACATCGTAGTAGCACAAGCCAAAAGAATCAAAAACTTTTTCATAACTTTTAGTTTAACACTCAATTTAAATTTATTATTACTCTTAATTTCTTCGCAAAGATAAACATTATTTTCAATATTATCCGTCTTTATTGAAATAAAATTGTAGTTTTTAACTAAAAATTTTATTTACACAAGACTTCAACCGCTTTTCCAGCTGTTTTAGCCTTCAGTTTGGAATTTAATTTACATTCTCAAGGCAATGTTCTTCTCGCCCTTCCCCTTTACGACTCTAACAGACCACTTTCCTTCCGCTTTTCTCATTGTGACTCATCTAACAGATGATCTATCTCCTGCTGTGGAAGAATCCCCACAATACATTTTCCATCCGGAGTGTACTTAGGATGGGGACAAGCAAACAAACTATTGACAATATTTTCCATCTCGTCATTGTTAAGTACTTGCCCTTGCGGTATCGCTGCATGACGAGCCAGACTGACAGCCAAGGTACGATCCATCTCCTCTTTAACCTTTGATCCTTTCTCTATGGCAGAACTGATCATATCCGAAACCAGTCTGGAAAAATCCAACCCTTCCAGACCTTCAGGAACGCCGTTGACAGCATAGCTCCCCTTCCCCAGATCAGAAAGTTCAAAGCCGAGTTCTTCCATTTCCGGCAAGACCTTTTTCAACATGACCTGATCAGAAGCAGGTATCTGAACAACTTCAGGAAAAAGAACTCTTTGAGAATGGTTTTTATGCTGCCCAAGTCTTTGAAGATATTGTTCGTAAAGGATACGGACATGAGCCCTATGCTGGTCAATAAACATCAGTCCCGATTTCACTGCCGTAAGAATGTATTTTCCTTTATATTGATAATGGGCAGGCGACTTTTCATCTGTTATCCGGGACTGCCGATCGGAGCTGGAAACTTTGCTTTCAGGAAAGATCTCCTCTTCAGGATGTCCTTGTTCCTTCCCCAATCCTTTATAAAGTTCTCCCCACTGAGATGAAGAGTTGGAAGTAGCCCGTCCGGAAGAAGACATTGTGTTGAACGGATTATAGTCGGAATTATAATTAACTTTCGGATTCACCATGTTACTATCAGGATTGAACACCGGAATATCCGGCTTACCGACAGTATCAAAATCTATCGAAGGAACATCATTGAACATTCCTACTGCATCTCTTACAGCAGCTGAAAGAATCTGCCAGATCGCCTGCTCATTATCAAATTTTATTTCGGTCTTGGTCGGATGGATATTCACATCAATATTCCGGGGATCTACTTCAAAACTGAGAAAGTATGGGATCTGCTCATCTGAAGGAATCAGTCGCTCATAAGCATTGAGCACGGCTTTATGAAAATAAGGATGACGCATGAACCGTCCGTTGACGAAAAAGAACTGCTTGACACCCTTTTTTCTGGCAGATTCCGGTTTCCCTACAAAACCGTTAATCTTACAAAGTGTCGTATCCACCTTTAAAGGCAGTAAATCCTGATTTAACCGTTTCCCGAAAACTTCCACAATCCGCTGCCGGAAATTACCCGGTCGAAGACTGAAAAGTTCGGCGCCGTTACTATGCAAGGTAAATGTAATCTGCGGATCTACCAGCACAATACGCTCAAAAGCGGTGATAATGTTATTCAGTTCGGTCGTATTCGACTTCAGGAACTTCCGGCGCGCAGGAACATTAAAGAACAGGTTTTCAACCTTAAAATTACTCCCTACCGGACAGGAGCAAGGCTCTTCACTCACAAATTCTGAAGCAGAGATCGATAGCTGAGAACCGATCTCGTCCTGGGCCTGACGCGTTTTCAACTTCACCTGTGCAACTGCCGCAATGGAGGGCAAGGCTTCTCCTCTAAAACCCATCGTATGAAGTGCGAACAGATCCTCTGCTTGCCTGATCTTGGAAGTAGCATGACGCTCAAAGGCCAGACGGGCATCCGTCTCTGACATACCACAACCGTCATCTATCACCTGAATGGAAGTACGACCGGCATCCACCACCACGACATGGACAGTCTTTGCTCCGGCATCCACAGCATTCTCAACCAGCTCTTTGATGACAGATGCCGGTCGCTGTATCACTTCCCCTGCTGCTATCTGATTGGCTACAGAATCCGGAAGAAGTTGTATTCTATCACTCATAAACCAACTTTTTATGATTCTACTTCATCGATCAGGAAACCAGCCCTTCACAGTAAAAATCTTCTGTTTCAGACCCTATCAATATCCTGCTTTTAAGCTATCAGCAAATTTCATACCAGAAAGAATCCCTGACCTAAAACGTCTTTACTTATACCTAATTATTAAGGGATCGATATTTCCCTGTTTGAACGATACCACAGGTCTAAGACTTCGGCTGCAAAGGCCGTGGTTTCCGCGCATCATTCTTAGGCGGTACTTCGCTCAGGTGCTCTTGGTCCCCGATATGCTGCAAAGGAGCCTGGTGACGCTTTTGGGCCTTTAGCTTTTGCCCATGACCCTTCCCCCGCCATACATAGATATCATCTTTGTTTTTAGGCCGAAGATCGGCAAACCATTCAAAATCAGGGAGTTTTAATTTTGAAGGCGGAATCTGTGTCATCGGATAAATGGACCCTGTGATTTCGGCATCCAGATACGTTGCAGTTGTTTCTGTGGAGACATATACATTCTCATCGTATCCGTTTCCGTATAGTTCAGTCCCGTCAGAGAACTGTCTTTATCATTAACCGGATAGTAAACAGCCTGTACATTGCCTATCGCCACTGAGAGATGAGGGTTTCCATTTTTAAAATAAGAGTGCATTACCCTTGAAGAAATCTGATTGAAATGTATACTGTCCGGAAGGATCTCAACAGACAGAGCCTGACCGATCACATCTGCCTTCCGAAGGGTAGAATCCGCCAGATAGGCATTGATCACTTCACCCAACAGCTGACGGCCCGCATTCCAGACAATTGGATCGTGATACATGGTCATACAGGAATCCTTGCTGTTGTAAACCAGAGAATCACAGATGGCCTGAATGTCCGTGCGAAAAGCCCTTACTTTATGAAAAGCCAGCACTTTACGGTAAGCATCCTTCTTGTTGATGTTAAAAGTGTAGATTTTCATCGTATCAGCGTGGACATAGAGCGTATCCTTATGTGAATATTCATAAGCCACAGGATTATGCGTTGCAAAACCAAATCCTGTCCGCTCATTATAGCGAAAGAGGCCACAATGCAAGGCGTTCTGGTTCTTATTATCTCTATAGACTACCCGTCCATATCCCCAGCTGTTTCCGTTCTTGACATAGAAAAGGCTATCGCCCGTAATCGTTCTGGTACCGTCGACAACCGTTGAACGGCCATACATCCGTGCACGGTCCGTGCGGGTATTATAGTAGGCATTTGAGGTTCGGATGACGGTCTGGCCGGAGCGGATTGTCGACCTCGGGCCGAGAATGTGAGCGGATGCTTTTTTCACATCATAATACAGGGTATCCGTAGAAATGATATGCTTAGGACTCCTCAAATGAACATTATAATAGAACACAGCCTGTCTGGTCTCAGGATAATAGGTGCCCCAGTCGGACACCAACCGGTTGTGACCGTCTACGAGAGAGCCACCGTCAAAGAAAAAGATCTGATTATAAAGACGGTCGTAATTTAAACTGTCCGTACGTAATATCTGGCGCCGGTGATGAACGACAACATTCTTGCGGGCTTCCATCTGTTGTGCTGTGCCATCGTATGTAGCTCGCTCGCAACTCAGGGAGAGGGTGTCTCCCTGGCGGAAATAGACATGGCCAAAAGCTTTGACTGAATTGGATTCCTGATAATAATAAGCACTATCACAAGACAGGAATGCGCCTTGATGGCGGAAGGCAACATGCCCCTTGACAACTTGTGCTCCCGGATGATTGCCAAACTGGTTATAATAAAGTTCATCAGAATGTAAAAGATAGATCCTGTCGGTTGTGTTTGACGGATGATGCTTTTTATCCATCGTCATAGCTTGAGACAGGAAAAGGCCAAACAGGCATAGAATCAAAAAAATGAATCTATGCCCGCGGTAGATTGAGTTTGCCACCTTATTTAAAATCATCTTACCCAACCTTGATATTGGAAATGACAATGCTTGTATCGGTCATTCATTTGTATATAGGTGTGCTTGATCTTGTTCTCTATCCAGTTTTGAAGGACTTTCTCCCGTTCCTTATTCAGGACCACCTCACGCATGACCTGAAAATCTTCAGATATACTGGCCCGGTGTCCCTTTACTCTATTAATGAGTTTAACAATTGCCATCGTTGTCTTTCCCTTTGAATCGATCATCTGAAAAGGAACTGATATTTCACCTATTTTCAAGGTATCTACCACACGGGCCACCTCCGTAGGAAGGTCTTTCATCTGGAAACGGGAAGTACGAGACGTCTGCGAATTATTCACCATCAATCCATGATTACTCTTCGTATCCTTATCATCAGAAAGGAAGGTCGCAGCCTCCTCAAAAGAGAATTTCTTTGCTTTGATATCTCTTTCAATGGAATCCAACTGCTCTGTTGACTTAACAATGGCCGAGTCGGACACCTGGGGTTTCAAAAGGATATGACGGACGTCAATCTTATCGCCACGCTTGTCAATCAACTGGATGATATGGTATCCATATTCACTCTCGACAATCTTCGAAATCTTCTTAGGGTCTGTCAAGTTGAAGGCTACATTGGCAAAAGAAGGATCCAGCATTCCACGACCTACATAGCCCAGTTCTCCTCCATTACGGGCAGACTCAGGATCTTCCGAATAAAGACGTGCCAAAGTGGCAAAGGTTGTCTCCCCCTTATTGATACGGTCCGTAAAATCACGAAGACGGGCTTTTATCCGGTCTATTTCAGCCTGTGTGACCTTTGGATGATGAGTCAAGATCTCCACCTCTACCTCTGTCGGAACGAGAGGGATACTATCGGCTGGAACCGTCCTGAAATAGGTACGGACCTGTCCGGGGGTAACCTTGACATCCTCCACGATCTTTTCACGTTCCTTCTGGATGAGTTGCCGGTCTCTGAATTCATCATGCATTTCCTCACGCATCTGAGCAACACTCTCCTTGCGGTACTCTTCCAACTTTTCCTTTGAGCCAATCATTTGTTCCCAATAGTCAATCTGCTGATCAATGCCCGAACTGACATCCGATTCAGATACCTGGATACTATCCAGAGCAGCCTGGTGGAGAAAAAGTTTCTGTACGGCAAGTTGTTCAGGAATAGAGCAATCGGGATCTCCCGAGAATTTCATCCCTTCAGCTTCACCTTGCAAACGCAAGGCTTCGACATCTGATTTTAATATCGGCTCATCGCCAACCACCCAGATTACTTCGTCCACAATACTGTTTTCGTCAGGAGCAGAGACGGCCTCTGCAGAATCCTGCTTTTTTGCAGTTGGACGAACCTTAACGGCATTATGAACCTCTCCGGGTATTGCTGTCTTACCAGAATCACGCAGAGAAAAACCCGGTACTGCTTTAGCCCTCAATCCCTGACGGGACTGAGCAGCATAGGAACCAATTCCCAAAAGAAGCAGAAAAGCCATAAAGGCTAAAAATATATGTTGTTCCTTTTTCATTTCATGATTTCATTATGATGTTGATTTATCGTAGCCAATACAGTTGCATTTACTTTTACCGGATATTTCTTTCGCAAAGTATCCACCCATCGCTTTTCCAGGAAATCCTGATAGTCAACGATCACCAGTGGCTGCACGTCAGAAAGGTCTTTAGGCCCCCTTTTCAGTTTCTTTCCAAACACTCCTGAATAAGGATAGCCGGTCACTGGCTGGGGCACTTCCTTGACTTTAAATATATCCCGGTCAACCAAGGCATTATCACCCTGTTTGAATATCCCGCTCTGCACCCGGACAGTACCATCTCCACTGAAAGTGTTCCGCAGTATGTCTGACCACTTTTCAAAAGGTCTGCCCTTCAAACTTTTCCAGGCAGCTTCCAGTTGTCCTTTATCCTTAGAATAGCAGACAACCCCTCTGAACCGAGGCTGGCTCCACCGGTATCTTTTCTTGTTCTTCTTGAAAAATTTCTTTAGCTCCTTCTCATCCCAGGCAGCCTGATTCCAGATTGTCCGGTCACAGATCTCATAAAGCAGAAGACCATCATGATATTCCTGAATCAAATATTTCAACCCCGGGTTCCGAGCCATCTGCTCGCTTTCTTTCTGGACCAGGACCGTCTCACGGTCCATTTGGGCTATGTCTGCCAAGGAATCCAATTTATGATCAATCAACTGTTCCCGTAGGCCACTGGACGCTATAAACCGGCGAATGTCTGTCTCTACAGAATCGTAAGGAAAGAAAGAACGCTTATCCTTCAATAATATAATATGATAGCCCGCCGGCGAAAGAACCGGGTGGCTGATCTCTCCCACCCGTAGTCCCCAGGTTGTATCTTCAAACTCCTTGAGCGTTTGTCCCCGGACCATCCAAGGCAGATTTCCACCTGTGGATGCAGATCCGGAATCACCTGAGAACCTGCGGGCCAGATCAGCAAAGGAAGCACCTTTTCTCAACGCATTATAGAGGGAATCAGCAAGCCGTTCTGCGGTCCGCTGCTGCCCTTCAGAAGCCCTTTGCCCCAGAGGGATCAGAATTTGAGCCACCTTAATCATACCACCATGATCATCTATGCGCTGACGGGTAGAGCCATAGATTTTATGAGCCTCCCTCTCAACATCTCCCAAACTCAACAGTAATGGCCTTAATTGCTGGTCACGATAAGC
>ENA-UOOK01001112-UOOK01001112.1-fermentation-metagenome-genome-assembly--contig:-NODE-1112-length-35758-cov-4.425034_pt1 | contig 35758 bp, 32 predicted proteins | sample MGYA00245777_ERZ724023 | MGnify/ENA primary metagenome ERZ724023 (study PRJEB28704, sample SAMN03018312) | fermentation metagenome | biome: anthropogenic terrestrial biome; feature: soil; material...
CAGAGTGGGATGCATACTGTATGACCCCTCTATGATATTGAGTTTTTTCGGTACGACTCTAATAGAATCTCCGAGCGCCGCCCGCCTGCAGTCGTAAATCTGGTATTGAAATTTCCTTCCTGTCCTCAGCCCTGCCATGACCTCTTCTTTAAAACGGACATAATCGACATTTCCCCCAACCTCTTTCATTCGGCTCTTTGTTCTGAGCTCCGGCCTTAAGAAAAAATCATCCATGTGAAAAATATTGCCGTCATAAATTTCATTTATGAAAGCAGCCAGCGAGCTTTTCCCTGCCCCGCTGTTTCCATCGATGGCAAGGTTGATGCTTTCATGGGTTTTCAGCAATGCATCTATTTCACAAAACACCTTAAAATATTTGACGTGCCCTGATTTTACGATACGGTATGCAGGCTGATAATGGGCTCTAAAGGAGGCACTGTGACTAACCGCCGGAAAGCCCTGATTTTTATAGTGTAAAAGATAAGCCTCCACCTCCCCGGGCAAATAAGGCAGCTCCTTATCCCGGCAGCACTTTCTGAAAATGTCCAATTCCGCTTCAAAGGATTGGATACTCCCCGCTGCCTGATTGGCTGTGCATACAAAAAAGCGGTTGACGGTCCTCAAATTTATGTCCGAATCTTTTAAGGCTCTAAGATTTAACCTGCAAAGCCCATTTCCGATCTCCTCAAACAGCAAGGGGCTTTGATGGCCTTCGTTGAAACTCAATGACTCGAATTCCGCCTGGAGGCGGCGGAGACTATCCTCTTCACTCTGAATCAGGTGTCCCCCGGCAAACTCACTTTGAAAAATCAGCTTAACCATATCCTGGATCTGCATTTTAGGATACCTTTTATACTGTTCCAGGAGCAGTTTTCTTACCAAGGCCTCATTCATTCTGCGATTCTTCCTTTTTTTAACGCTAAAAGGATAATAGGAATGAATACAATTTGTATGATGATTCCCGGAATCGCATTAATAAATGCACCGCTTATAAAAAGCAGCCAAGTAAACACCTTACCGCCCAGCCCATATAGGAAAGCACTGGCTATGCCCCATACAACTCTTCCAAAGATCATGGATATGATTAAAGAAATATAAATATAAACATTCTTTTTTGGCAGTATTTTATATGTAAGGCCCGACATAAAACCATAAGCAGCAAGCTCGAAAGCCATGGCAGCGGCAGTAGGAAACATGGGCGGCATCCCGAAAAGCGCGCTGCGAAACAAAGGTACTATAAAACCAATGACCAGGCCATATGGCCAGCCGCATATAAAGCCTGCCAGCAGAACAGGAATATGCATGGGCAAAAGCTTACTGCCTATGCTGGGAACCTGCGCCGTCAAGAAAGGAAGAACAAGACCCAGAGCAAGCAATAACCCCGAAATTACCATTTTCTTTGTTTTCGACTTTTTCATATTTCCCTCCGATAAATTCAGTTATAGATTAAAAAAACACAAAAAAACCACGAGATAAACCTTCCTGTGGAAAGTAAATACCTTCGTGGTATCATTATCAATTAAAGCTGTTCAAGGCTTTCAGACTTCTTGTCTGTTAATTTTATTTTATTTTAGCACAAAAGCTATGACATTTCAAGGAATATAATATCGGCATAAAATAACGATAGCAGCGATAAAATAACACACCTGTAAAGCAACGGGAATAGATTGTAGGGCCGTTGGTGGCTTTTAAAATATTTTAACTATTTTCATGTCCTTTGCAATGGGCTGAATTTGAGCAGCCTCCACAGCTGCCGCAGCTATTTCCGCTCTGTTTATTCTTGTATAAACGCACGCAGATGAACACAATAAGTCCAAAAACCAATGTGCCGACGATATAAGTACCCATAAAATTTCCCTCCTCATATTTTTAAAGAATCCAGAACCCTGACCGCATCTTTCCCGGTCTTGCTGGCAGGCCTTAAAAGCATATACACTATCAGCAATATAACGCCGAAGGCAGCCAGTGTTCCAATTACGAAGCTGTTTTTCGTGACCAGCATACCAATCTGATAGATACATAGGGAGACGGCATAGGCAAGTCCGGTCTGATAGCCTACGGCAATCCATGTCCACCTGGCAGAGCCCATTTCCCTTCTAATAGCCCCAATGGCGGCAAAACACGGAGCGCACAAAAGATTGAAAATCAGGAAAGAGAATGCCGCAAGGGGTGTATAAACCGCCTGGAGAACAGGCCATATTTCCGCACCGTTTTCCGCGATCTCAGAAAATCCGTACAGCACGCCAAAGGTGCTGACTACATTTTCTTTTGCGACCAGCCCGGTGAATACCGCAACCGTCGATTTCCAATCTCCCCAGCCCAGCGGAGCGAAAACAGGGGCCAGAAAACCTCCAAGGGAAGCAAGAATGGATTCATCGGCATCTTCCACCATTTGAAAAGACCAGCTTAAATTACTCAGGAACCATATAAGCACACTGGCCAGCAAAATAATGGTACCGGCTTTTTTTATAAAAGATTTTCCTCGATCCCACATGTGAAGCAGCACATTTTTCGGGCTTGGCATATGATAGGGAGGCAGCTCCATCACAAAGGGGGAAGCCTCCCCCGCAAAGGCCTTCATCTTTTTCAAAATGATTCCTGACAGGATGATGGCGGCAATACCCGTAAAATAAGCGGCCGGCGCAACCCATACCGATCCGCTGAATAAAGCACCGGCAATTAAGGCAATGATGGGCAGCTTTGCACCGCAAGGCATAAAGGTAGTCGTCATAATGGTTATTTTGCGGTCGCTCTCATTTTCAACCGTTCGGGAGGCCATGACGCCGGGAACACCGCAGCCTGTCGCTATAAGCATGGGTATAAAGGATTTTCCGGAAAGTCCGAATTTGCGGAAGATTCTATCCATGATAAAGGCAATTCGAGCCATGTATCCGCAATCCTCTAGAATGGACAGGAAGAAAAACAGCACCAACATCTGCGGCAGGAATCCTAAAACCGCTCCCACACCGCCTACAATACCGTCTGCGACAAGTGAAATAAGCCACGGTGCACAGTTGATTGATACAAGAAAACCAGATACGGCAGGAGAGATTATTTCACCGAACAGAGTATCGTTTACCCAGTCGGTAGCCCAACTTCCAATGGTTGATATGGATAAATAATAGACCAGAAACATCACAGCGGCAAATATAGGAAAAGCCAAATACCGGTTGGTAACAATCTTGTCAATTTTATCCGAAACCGTAATATGGGACTTGTTTTTCTTCCGGTAGCAGGATTCAATGACCTTTCCGATATATATGTAGCGCTCGTTTGTAATAATGCTTTCACTGTCGTCATCCAGGGAAGCTTCGCATGCGCTGATGATTTTCTCGATACTTTCAGCCATACCGCTGTTCAGGCCGAGCTTTTCCATGACCCTTTGGTCCCGCTCAAAAAGCTTGATTGCATACCATCGGAGAAGACTCGCCTCCACCTTGCCGCCAATAAGGCGTTCAATACTGTTCAACGCGTCTTCGACTCGATCGCTGAATTGATGTCTTGGCTTTGATTTTTGGCCTTTTGCCGCCAGCTCGGCAGCTTTTTCCGCCGCCTCCTTAGAACCGTATCCTTTAAGGGCTGAGGCTTCTATGATGGGGCATCCGATGGCTTCCGACAACTTCTTAACATTGATGATATCTCCATTTTTTCGTACAATGTCCATCATGTTCAGCGCAATTACCACGGGCAAACCAAGCTCCATAAGCTGAGTAGTCAAATAAAGGTTTCTTTCGATATTGGAGGCATCAACTATATTTAAAATGGCATCAGGTCTTTCGTTAATGAGATAATTCCTGGTTACGACCTCTTCCAGGGTATAGGGCGACAAGGAATAAATGCCGGGCAGATCCTGAATGATGATATCCTTTGTTCCCTTAACCCTTCCTTCTTTTTTCTCGACGGTGACGCCGGGCCAGTTCCCTACATATTGGGAGCTCCCTGTTAAATTGTTAAACAGAGTTGTCTTGCCGCTGTTTGGATTTCCGGCAAGGGCTATTTTTACTGCCATTTATCTGATCCTCCTCAAATCGCTAAGTTTGTCATGACTAACTCGTGGGTAAAAATTTTTGGCTTTCCCGAAAAGTACTCTATTTAATCTCAATCATTTCAGCATCCGATTTTCGCAGACTAAGCTCATAATTTCGAACATTTATTTCAATCGGATCCCCCAGAGGAGCAACTTTACGAACAAAAATCGATGTTCCCTTGGTAATGCCCATATCCATAATTCTTCGCTTTAAAGCACCCTCGCCGTGCAATTTAACAACAGTGGCGGTAGTGCCGGGACGGACAGATCTCAATGTATTCATTCCCATTGCCTCCTTAGGTTTAATGCGCTTTTGCTATATTTGTATTCCGTTTCAAGTTAGTTATAACTAACTCAATCTCAAATAAATTGGTTAGCTTCAACTAACCTACAATTTGAGTTTAGCATTTTAGAACTATTGATGTCAATAGTCTTTGTACACTCTTTACGGGAATTCTTGAATATTTGGCAAAGTTCTGCTAACATACTAAATATAAGCTTATACAAAGGGGACTTTCTGTGAAAATTCACGAATCTGCGGAAAACTATCTTGAAACAATATTGGTATTATACAGGAGAAATGGGCAGGTCCGTTCAGTCGATATCGTAAATGAGATGAACTTTTCAAAGCCCAGCATCAGCTATGCAATGAAACAATTTCGCGAAAGCGGATATATCAATATGGACAAAGACGGCTATATCACCCTGACCCCCAGCGGCATGGAAATAGCCGAAAGAGTTTATGAGCGGCATCAGCTTCTCACCGAATACTTAATATCCTTAGGCGTTGATAAAGAAACGGCAAGAGAAGACGCCTGCAAAATTGAGCATGACATAAGCCAGAACAGTTTTGATGCAATCAAAAATCATTTTCATAAATCCGGAACGAAACCGTAAAGCTTCCGGGAACCTTGTTGTTTCATAATAAAATAAAATGTTCAGGCTTAAAGCCCGAACATTTTTTATTGGATTATAGGAAAGATTCATGACGCCGCATTTCTGAAAACCTGTATGTTTTTTCTGGAAAGCCCATTGACCTTATCCACAACAAAGTCCATCAGCGCGAATATCTGCCTTGAATCGGCTTCCGCTTTGCTATAATAGGTCCTCGCCTCTTCAATATTTCTATTTTTCAAGGCTTCTACAGCATATTTGCCCTGCTCATGCAGATCCTCATGATATTTATCGATTTCCTTCCATTCATTGGTAATCTCCGGATGCTGGACATCAATCTGATGATAAAAATGACCAAAAGCACATTTTTGCCCATTGGTCTGTATCGGTTCAATTTCCTGCTTCTGAATCATATTGCTCAGCTTTTTCAGCCACTGGGAATGGGCTGCTTTCGCCATATCTATGTGCTCCAAAAGCTGCTCATTGCTCATGGAATGAATACCGCCCGACAATAACCTGTTAAGCTGCCCCGACAACTTTGAAAATTCATTGTCAATTTCAGCAATAACACCGGCAGAATTGGCAGATATCTCGGATTGAGAAAGGATCTCCTGGGTCATAGCAGATATTTTTTCCGACTCTTCCGCCGCATGCCTCATGGCCGCATTAATTTCCTCGGTGGCGGCGGTAACACCGTTCATGGCTAACGACAGATTATCAATTTCCTCTACCGTCCCCTGCAGGTTCTCTACATTTTCATTGATAGATCCATTTACAATACCGATTTTCTCAGAGATTTCAAGAGTGGAGGAAAGGGTGTTGACCATACTTTCCTTGCCCTCAGTGGCGGCCTGATTGATGGATTCTATAAAGCTCCGCATTCCTTCCAGGTTGGTCCTGGTATTATCAGCTAATTTTCTGATTTCATCGGCAACCACGGCAAAACCAAGGCCGTACTGCCCTGCCCTGGCCGCCTCAATGGAAGCATTCAGAGCCAATAGATTGGTCTGCCCCGCAATATTTTCTACTCCCTCAACAATTTCATTAACCTTATCGATCATTTCCAGCAGGTTTTCAATTTTTGCCGACGTTTCCTGAGCATCTTTTACAACGCCATCCTTCAAAACATTAATACCGGCAAGCTGCTCGATGCTGCTATTGTTCATTGAAATCAACTGCTTGGATTTTTCAGTTATTGTGTTCAACGTACCGTTCTGCGCGCCGATGGATTGATTGACCCGATCCATACTTGCAGTTACCTGCTGGACCATGGCCATATTTTCCTGGCTTACCGAAGTCATTTCACCGGCAAAATTTTTGATCTTCCCCGACATAAATGACATTTCCACATCAAAATTGCTGAGCCTGGTCGTCTGCACCAGCATCTGATCAGCTATTCCAGCTGCAGATGCTTCATTATCCAATATCCGGACAAATTGCTCCAGAATATCTCTATGATGTTGATACTTCACATCGGGTTTTTCAGCGCTGATACCTTGTAATCTCATACCGACATATTCCATAATGGCCCGTGTTTCATAACAGGGCTTTTTCGTCAAACGCATTTTGACAACCCTCCCAAATAAAAAATAACAAAGAACAAATTGATTCTACCATGCTGGAAAAAATTAATAAAGACATAAAACGCTAATTTCTGATAAAAATTGCTATTGACAAAATCATATTTTCATCCATATAATATAAACCTTAGTTTTGCAGGCAACAAGCGATACCAATAAAGATATATAGTATTCCTGCTGCTGCGCCCCGCATAAAAGTTATTAATGCAAATACTCTCAAAATCTAAGTCCTATTAAAAATATCAATGAAAATTAACTTAAATTAGCGCAAATTTTAAATACTATTTGTAACTTAAACATTATATTGTTACAATTAGTATATAGCTCAGCAAAGATTTAATAAATGTTAAGCTTAGTATTATTTCACATTTCAGCAGCAGCCATAATAGTTTTTCGTTAAGGGAGTGTTTTCAGTGGAAACTCTCAGAAGAAAATGCGTTACTATGGCAGATATAGCACAGGCTACGGGTGTATCGGTCACCACAATATCCCATGTTCTTAATCATACGGCGAGTATTTCACCTGAAACTACCAGCCGTGTTTTAAAAGCCGTTAAGCAGCTTAACTATGTGCACAGAAAAGCTGCGCCGAATAATGTTTCAAAAGGCAAAACCGTAGCTGTACTGGTTCCCGATATATCAAATGAATTCTATTCCCGCTGTATACAGGCAATATGTGAAGCAGCATGGGCGCATAATTATATGGCGGTTGTATGCGGAGCATGCCATGAAAAACGAATCGAGACAAAATATATCAAGAAATTCATAAAAGACGGTATAAGCGGTTTAATATTTTTCGGCGGTTTTCTAGATGAAAAATACATAATTGATGCCGCCAGCAAAGTTCCCGTCGTTCTGGGTGACAGATATCTGCTGAATCATTCGATCCCCACCGTCATTACGGACAATATCGGAGTCATGCGCCGGTTGATAGCAAAACTTGCAAAAGCGGGATATACAAAGATCGGGTTTATCTCCGAGGATTTGGAGATGACCAATATGAAAGAACGTTATATGGGATTTAAAATGGGTATCGAAGAGAACTGCCTTTCCTACATGAGCGACTTTATCTATAACGATAAAAGCCTGCGGCTCAATAAGATACTGAACGGCAAAAAAATGATGGACAAATTGCTTGCGGAAAAGCGTTCGATGCCCGAGGTCTTTCTGACATCAAGCGATCTGATCGCTATAGGAATCATGTCCTCATTGCATGAAGCGGGATATCGGATTCCCCAGGACATCGGGATCGTCGGGTTCGATGATACCACATTTGCCGCTCATACCTACCCTCCTCTCACAACGGTGGCACAGAACATGGCACAGCTGGGCAAAAGCTGCTTTTCCAGATTATTGGATAGCATAGACGGCCATGACATCACCAACAGTCAAATGGTCATCAATGCAAAAATCATTATCCGTGAGTCCGTTAAACTTTAATTAAATATAGGAGGTATTATATGGCAAGGTACAGTATTATTCTGGGCAATGTTGGTAACTTTTCCGACCGCTTTATGGGCTGCGGCTACGGCAGGGATTACAGCCTGGACGAAATGTTCGACCGCGTAGCGTCGGTCCAGGGCGTGACGGGAGTTGAGCTTGTAAGCAATTGGCATATTACCGCCCAAAACGTCGATCAGGTAAAGCGCAATCTGGAGCGCACAGGCCTTAAACTGGTTTCAATTATTCCGGATCACTTCAGCGTAAAGAAATACGGCAAGGGCGCATTCACTTCAAAAGATCCTTCGATACGGAAGCAGGCCGTGTCGGATACCAAAGAACTCATGGATATCGCCCGGTACCTTGGCGGTGATCTTGTAAGCCTGTGGCCGGGCCAGGATGGCTACGATTATCCGTTCCAGGGCGACTATATCGAGGAGCGCACCTGGTTTGAAGAGGGAGTCAGGGAATGCTGCCGGTACAGGGCGGACACAAAGATCTCCGTGGAGTACAAGATCAAAGAGCCTCGTAACTTCAGCTATCCATCCACTGTAACCAGTACACTTCTGATGGTCGGGGGAATCAATGAACCCAACTGCGGAGTGACGATCGATTACGGTCACGGCGCAGTCGCCTATGAAAATCTTGCCGAAAGCGTGGCTATTCTCAAAAAATACGGTGACAAGCTGTTCCATGTCCATATGAACGACAATTATGGATTCTGGGATGATGATATGATCACCGGCGCAATCCATACAATTCCCTATATTGAATTCTTTTATTGGCTCAAACGCACAGGCTATGCCGGCTATATATCGACAGACCAGTATCCTTATCGTGAAGACGGTCGTGATGCATGCAATGAGAGTATTCGGTGGTTTGAAGTATTTGAAGATCTTGTGAATAAAATAGATGAGCAGCGGATCTGTTCAATTTACAAAACCGGCAATGCTTGCGAAATCAGCGCTTATATGCGTGAACTCATGTTCAATAAATAATGAGCCCAAAGTCCCCTCATAGAAAGGGACAAAATAATAAAATAAGGAGGACAATGTTATGAAAAGGTTGCTTACGCTCATCCTGGTGCTCTGCATGGTGTTCACCGTCACTGCCTGCGGGGGAAAAGCTGTGTCAAAAAATGAGAAAGACTTTGAAATCGTAGTCGTTCCAAAGGATGCTACCAACCCGTGGTTCGTACGGATGGAAACCGGCGTCAAGGAATACAAGGAAGAAACCGGAATCAATGTTTACCAGAAAGGTCCATCAGAGACTGATGCTACAATGCAGTCTCAAGTAGTTCAGGACCTTATTGCTGCAAAAGTTGACGCTATATGTATAGTTCCGGTTGACCCTGCCGCCCTGGAACCTGTTCTCAAAAAGGCAATGGATGCAGGCATTGTTGTTATCGCACATGAAGGCGCTTCTTTAAAAAACTGTAATTATGACATTGAGGCATTTAGTAATGAGCAGTATGGTGCTTTTATAATGGATAACCTGGCTGAGGCAATGGGTGAAGAGGGCTTGTATACTACGATGGTAGCCCATGTGACCAACGCATCCCACAACGAATGGGCGGATGGCGGTGTAGCTCACCAGAAAGCTGCATATCCAAATATGAAACTGCTTGAGGCCGAACCCAGAGTTGAATCTGAAGACAATGGTGACGTTGCTTACCAGAAGGCAAAAGAACTTCTTAAGAAATATCCTGATCTTAAGGGAATAATGGGAACATCATCCTTTGATGCTCCTGGTATTGCCAGAGCAATCGAAGAGCTGGGCTTGATCGGAAAGGTTTTCACCTCCGGAACAGGTATGCCTGCCGCCAATGCCGAGTTGCTTAAGAGCAAGGCTGTTAATTCATTGACCCTATGGGATCCTGCATTAGCAGGCCAAGCAATGGTTTCTATGGCAGTCAAGGTACTGAAGGGTGAAAAAATTCAAGACGGCGTGGACCTGGGTATAGAAGGATATAACGAATTGCATTTCAAAAAAGGCAGCGATAAAGTCCTGGAAGGCAAGGGCTGGATTGTTATTAATGCTGAAAATGTAGACAGCTTCGGATTCTAATTGATTTTAAGATCCGCTGTCCCCCTCCCCCCTATTCGGGACAGCGGGTCAAATGAAGGATAATCGTTTAAAGGCATAATTGTCAAGCATAATTCTTGACCGAAAGGAGCTTATGCTTTATGGCTCAAACCGTATTAGAGGTTGTAGATATAAAAAAATCATTTGGAGCTGTTGAGGCATTAAAAGGGGTATCCATGGAAATTGCGGCCGGCGAGATACATTGTTTGGCAGGTGAAAACGGCTGCGGAAAATCAACATTAATTAAAGTGATATCCGGTGTATATGCGCCTGATGCCGGGCATATCGAATTTGGCGACAAAGTCTATTCAAAGCTTTCCCCTATAGAATCAATAATGAATGGCATTCAGGTCATTTATCAGGATTTTTCTATATTTCCAAACTTATCGGTTATGGAAAATCTGGCGTTCAACAGCGAATTAAAGGATAAACGCAAATTTGTCAATTGGAAGCGTTTTCGTACCATTGCAGAAGAAGCAACCTCGAAAATCGATTTTAAGGTGGATCTGGATGCTAAGGTCGGCGACCTTTCGGTCGCAGATAAACAGCTTGTAGCGATAAGCCGAGCATTGATGTTTAATGCTAAGTTAATTATTATGGACGAGCCTACCACAGCGCTAACCAGAAAAGAGGTCAATTCGCTGTTTAAAATTATTCTTGCTTTGAAAGAACAGGGTATATCCATATTATTTGTCAGTCATAAGCTCAACGAAGTTTTTGAAATTTCCGAACGCTTCACAATTCTAAGAAGCGGTGAAAAAATAATAACAGGAATAACATCTGATCTGGATGATAAGAAGTTTACATATTATATGACAGGCCGAGAATTTGAGGATATACGCTTCACTCCCCAATATGCAAGCCAGGAACCGTTATTGGAGGTACAGGACCTGGGTCTTAGCGGCTGCTACAGTAACGTTAATTTTACGCTTAAAAAAGGCGAAATACTTGGTATAACAGGCCTTTTAGGCTCAGGACGCACTGAATTGGCCCTCTCACTTTTTGGCGTTAAAAAAGCAGACCAAGGACGAATACTTATTAATGGAAAAGAGGCTACTATTGATTCTGTTATTTCAGCCATAAATCATAAAATTGGGTATGTACCAGATGATCGTTTAAGTGAAGGCTTATTTTTACCGCAAAGTATAGGAGACAATATAACTGTTTCCGATTTGGATAATATATCCAATAATTTCGGTATACTCGATAAAGCAGAAAGAAAAGCTGAGATTAAAAAATGGATAGATGAACTGGCCATAGCAACCACGGATCCAGATAACCCATGCAGCACTCTTTCAGGCGGAAACCAGCAAAAGGTTGTATTAGCCAAATGGCTCGCCCGGAACCTGGATATCTTAATACTCAATGGTCCCACAGTAGGCGTGGATATAGGTTCAAAACATGATATACATTTAATTTTACAATCGCTTGCCCATAAAGGGCTTGGAATCATAATTATTTCTGATGACTTACCTGAAATAATGCAAAATTGCAGTAATGTGCTTATTATGAAGGGCGGTTCCGTTATAGCCCAGCTTAATCCAAAGGATATCGAGGAAAATCAGCTTTCTCAGTATATGATGTAGGAGAGATGAACGTATGGGCCTAAATTTAAGAAAGCTTTTAAAACGAAATGAATTTTACATATCTCTTGTGATAGTCCTTCTGAGCATAGTGATTGAACTTCGCTCAGGACAATTCTTTACGCCTAATAATTTGGTTGACCTGTTATCTGCGCTTATTGTCCCCGGACTTTTCGCAATAGGAGCGTTTATGGTTATAATAAGCGGCGGCATCGACGTTTCTTTTCCTGCCTTGGCGTCATTAAGCGTATATGCGACCACAAGAATACTGACAGATACAAATTATCAGGGCGGAATCCTGCTACCCATACTGATGGTATTAGGATTCGGCATGCTCCTTGGAGCTTTCAACGGCTTATTTATTGCAAAGCTTAAATTGCCCACAATGATTATAACACTGGGTACATCAAGCGTATTTAAAGGTATTATGCAGGGTGTTCTAAACTCGACCCAGATCGCTAAAATACCGGATGGAATGAGCCAATTCGGTACAAATGCATTGTTCATAGCAAAGAATCAGGAATCCGGGTTAACCTCAAGAATGCCTGTTGCAATGCTTGCATTGCTGGCTGCTTTGGTCATTGCCTATTTTATTCTTCATTATACTATGTTCGGCCGGGGACTTTTTGCAATAGGCGGAAATGAAGCAAGTGCTTACAGAGCAGGTTTTAATGTTGTTCGGATAAAATTTGTTTTATATGTTGCAGTTGGCGCTATTTCAAGCCTTGCGGGCCTGATACGTGTTTGCATGATGGGTCAATGCCATCCTACCAATATGCTTGGAATGGAAATGATGATAATAGCCGGTGTAGTATTGGGAGGAACTGCAATAACAGGCGGAGCAGGATCTCTGACCGGTTGTATGCTTGGAACAATTCTAATTGTTATCGTTCAGAATTCTTTGATATTGCTCGGTGTTCCCACCTTCTGGCAGGGTTTCTTCCTTGGTATGCTGATTATTGTCGGGACAGGCATATCCGCTACGCAGGTGTTACGCAACAGTAACCGCTTGACCAACAAGAAGGCAGAGGAGGCATCACGATGAATGGAAACAAAGCTGGAATACGCGGCAAACTTAATAACCTTTATGGTAAAGACGTACATACAGGCCGCCTGATAATTGCATTTTTGGCCGTACTCATTGGAATGGCGATTCTAAAGCCTCAAAAATTCTTTTCATATATTAATTTTCAGACTATGGCGGCCCAATTTCCGGAATTCGGTTTAATGTCTTTAGGAATAATGGTATGCATGATCAGCGGCGGAATTGATCTTTCTGTAGTCGGAGCCGCAAATCTTGCTGCCATTGCTTCAGGGATAGTGCTTAAATCAATGGTAGGAACAGGCGGAACACTTGCATGGTATGGTATACCGGTTACAATGACTTGCGGAATTTTAATCGGGGTTATTGCAGGTATTTTCAATGGCATTTTGGTAGCCAAAATACATATTCCCCCTATTCTTGCCACTTTAGGCACCAATGAACTTTATACGGGAATAGCCATCATCCTGACCGAAGGGAAGGCTGTAAGCAACCTTCCGATGGATTATTCCGCAGTTATAGCAGGCAAATTATTTGGAATTATCCCCGTTCAGCTTATAATATTTGTAATTATGGCAGGCATCATATCATTTCTTTTATCCTCTACAACATACGGTACAAGGTTATATTTGCTGGGAACTAATGCTAGAGCCGCAAAATTCAGCGGACTTAATAATGGACGGCTGCTGATAAAAACCTATGCATTGTCTGGTATATGCGCTTCTCTTGGAGGACTCGTCATGCTTGCAAATTATAATTCCGCACGTGCGGATTACGGTACGGTCTATACTTTGCAATGTGTGCTAATAGTCGTCCTTGGCGGAGTAAATCCGGATGGTGGAAAAGGAAAGATCAGCGGCGTTGTATTTTCAATTTTAGTTTTGCAAATGTTATCATCCGGTCTAAATATGTTCCCGCAAATAAGCAACTTCTATAAGGCACTGATATGGGGCAGCGTTCTTCTTATTGTTATGGTGCTTAACTATTTTTCTGAAAACAAAAAAGGAAATTGAAATAATTGATTTTACCATGCTGAAAAAAATTGCTATTGACAAAATCATATTTCCATCCATATAATATAAAAAACGAATAGCTTAAACCGTTGATTAAGAAGAGTAGGCTAAAGATTTTCATTTCAGAGAGCCCCAGGCTGGTGCGATTGGGGTAATTCGAAAACTTAGCCGAATGGACTTAAGAGGTCAGGAAGAAAGCGAGTACGCCAAGTAATGCCTGACGGGATCTCCGCCCGTTATCAAGGGAGCATATATGATTGTATATGAACTTAAGAGGGTGATTTTTCACCAAACAGGGTGGTACCGCAGAAGGTTAGCAGACTTTTGTCCCAGTATTTGTTACTTGGGCAAGGGTCTTTTTTTATACCTGATTTCGGGTAACAAGCTTTCAAAATCCAAATCGGTTTAGCTGCGCCAATTACAAATTTTCGTACCGAAAGGAGAGCAAATTATGAAAAAAGTTCCGCACAAACTTTATCTGACAGAGGATCAAATGCCGAAAAAGTGGTATAATCTCCGGGCCGATATGAAGGAGCAGCCTGATCCCATGCTGAATCCAGCCACATTCAAGCCCGTAAAGGCGGAGGAGCTGTATCCGGTATTCTGTAAAAAGCTGGCCCATCAGGAAATGGACTCGACGACCAGGTATGTAGACATTCCGGAAGAGATCCAGGATTTTTATAAGCTGTACCGGCCCTCTCCCCTCATTCGCGCCTATCATCTGGAGAAATATCTGGATACTCCCGCTAAAATCTATTACAAATTTGAGGGGAACAATACCTCGGGAAGTCATAAGCTCAATTCGGCTATCGCTCAGGCCTATTACGCAAAAGAACAGGGGTTGACCGGCCTGACGACCGAAACCGGTGCCGGGCAATGGGGAACGGCTTTGGCTGAAGCCTGCTCCTTTTATAACCTGCCGCTGACTGTCTACATGGTAAAAGTATCCTACGAACAAAAGCCCTTTAGAAAATCCGTCATGCAGACCTTTGGTGCGGATATCATCCCCAGTCCCAGCCCTACCACCGAAATCGGAAAGAAGATATTGTCCAAGGATCCTGGTACCAGCGGAAGTCTGGGCTGCGCCATCTCCGAGGCCATCGAAAAGGCGGTCACCACAGAAGGCTGCCGTTATGTGCTGGGCTCGGTTTTGAATCAGGTGCTTTTACACCAATCCATTATCGGTCTGGAATCCAAAACAGCCATGGAAATGCTGGACGAATACCCTGATATCGTCATTGGCTGTGCGGGCGGCGGCTCCAATTTAGGCGGACTGATCGCGCCTTTTATGCAAGATAAATTGCTGGGCAGGAAAAATCCCAGAATCATCGCCGTAGAGCCCGCCTCCTGCCCTTCCTTTACACGGGGCCGCTATGCTTATGATTTCTGCGATACGGGAAAGGTAACTCCGCTGGCTAAAATGTACACGCTGGGCTCCGGATTCATACCATCGGCAAACCATGCGGGCGGCCTGAGGTATCATGGCATGTCCCCCATTCTGTCAAAATTGTACCATGACGGGTATATGGAAGCCATGGCAGTGGAACAGACAAAGGTGTTTGAAGCCGCTCACCTCTTCGCAAAGCAAGAGACCATCCTGCCCGCTCCCGAATCGGCGCATGCTATTAAGGGAGCCATTGACGAAGCACTGAAATGCAGGAAATCAGGCGAAGCCAAAACCATTCTCTTTGGCCTGACCGGTACGGGCTATTTTGATATGATGGCTTATAGCTCCTACCTGGAAGGAAAAATGAATGATATCATTCCTAACGATGAAGAGCTTGAAAGGAGCTTTGAACAGCTCCCCAAAATCCCCGGTATCCAATAAGCTAAAAAAAGATCACCCTGTTTGATTTTCAAGCAGGGTGGTTTTTAATCCGGGCTATATTTTCCTTTCATCGGCCATACACATTAAAGTGCGTATGTTCTCAAGAGGTGTGCCATAGCTGAAATATCCTCCCGTGCTTAAAACCAGGCGCGGGTTTCCATCAAACTTGTCAAGGAGGCTGCTGCAAATCTTCCCAGCCTCTTTAGGGGGCAGTTCAGCAAACCGTGTCGGAACAATGTCCCCGCAGATGGCTAGCCGGTTTTCCGCTTTTTTGGCGGCATCGGTGATGCTGAACATATTCCCCATGTGCCACAGCTGAAAGCCTGCATCTGCGATAGCTCCGGCTAAATGGAGCGCATTTGCGTCGTTGTGGTAACGGCGCTCAACACCAGGAAATTCAGCAAAGATATGCTCATAGGTGGGCATGACGAACTCACGGAATTGGGCCTCGCTGAGAAAAGCCGCAATATCATCGGCAATTAAAATGTTATCAAGCCCGCCCAGTATTTTTTCCTGCTCTTTCATAAAACAAATCTCTGTTTCAATGACGACCTCCAGAATTTCATGGATAAAATCGGGATCATCATAGACAGTCATGCAAAAATCTTCAATGCCAAAAATCTGTGCCCCGACGGTAAAAGGGCCGATCAATTTTGCCGGGTCCAGCTTAAACCCCGAAGGAATATGTGTTTTCATATATTTCAGGGTTTCCAGGCAGCGGCGCATATAGTTATCGCCGTATGGATCTGCAGGCCTAAAGTCATTTAACCGGCCTATTTCCAAATTGGGCGATGGTTGTACTGAAATAAAGCCTTTCCCGTCAAACCGCACTTTGCCGCCAAAGCCGCTGGATTCCGGTATCACGCCGAAATCGGGGTACAGCGCGGCACAAGCGTCAAGCTGTGAAATCAGCTCCACCTGTGTTTCGAGCATGACCTCGGGCTGATGGAAATAAGAGTCTAAATCTACACCCGTAACGGATTTTACAAGCGGAAAATTAATCCATAAATAAAAGGGATGGGCATCCGGTTTTTGGCCCCGGATGCTTTTTTTCAATCTGTCCTCATTTCGTTCCTTTAAGGCGTTCATACGGTTCTCCCTATCACTTGGATTTTTTCATGCCCCGGGCTGCCACCGGCTTTTTAAATACCGGGGGCATACTTTTTGACGATGGCCATAAATTCTTCGTCGGTTAAGCATCTTTTATGTTCGGTGCCGAACTCCTTCACTTCGCCGAGGATTTTCTTTCTTGTTTCCCTTTCCATATCAATGCCTAGTTCACCAAGCTTTGTTTCAATGGAGAGAAGCCCGCTCTTTTTCCCGAGCACCAAGCTGCCCTTTTGATGATATGTAGCCGGATTTACAGCAAACATGGCAAGGGGTGTGGAGGCAATCATATCGGCTCCGATTCCCGATTCTCTTACAAAAATATCCTTGCCGGTGACTGATTTCTTAGCAGCAATAGGATATTTCGACATCACTGCTACCTCCTGACACAGATCCGCGATCTTGCCGATATCAATGCCTGCGTTATAACCATATAAAATCTGCAGGGCTGCCACCATATCCTCCAGCGGCGTATTTCCGGTCCGCTCCCCAAGCCCGTTGATACAGCAATGGACCACTTCCGCTCCGGCAAATACAGAGGCAAGAGTTGTTGCAACGCTTAAATTGAACTCATTATGAACATGGATTTCCACAGGGATCTGAAGCTTTTCCTTATACCATCTGGTCATGTAGGCAATGGCTTCCATGGTTGCGCAGCCCATGGTGTCCACCACGCCGATGGAATCGGGCTTATAGCTTCCGGTTAATCCATTCAAATAATAATCGATATCTTTCTTTTCTGCCCTTGTGGCGTCATAAGGGAACAGAACCACCTTCAGCCCGGCATTTTTGGCATATTGCACGGCTTTTTGGCTGTTTTCCAGGGCCTGCTCGATGCCGTATTTAAACTGATATTGAAGCTTGGGTCTGCCGATGGGCACCTCAATAATTAATCCCTGAACACCGCAGTCGCGGCATAAATTGATATCCGATTCCAATGGTCTTGCAAAAGCGAATACCTGAGCATTCAGATTCAGTTTTCGTATTTCTTCGATGGCTGAACGGTCTTCCTGGGATACTGCGGGCATGCCGGCTTCGATCCGTTGTACGCCTGCCTCATCCAGCCGTCTGGCAATTTCTATTTTTTCTTCCTTACGGAATACAACACCGGGGGTCTGTTCCCCATCCCGGAGCGTGACATCATGGAACTGAAGATTGGCTGGTATGGGGGATTTTTTTAAAACCTCCGGGTAAAAATTATATTCACTTACCCACCAGTTTTCATTTTTCCATAGAGATTCGTTCATGTTTTACTCCTTTCACGACAGACTATCATATAAAGAATTTGTTATATTCTATTACTTATCTTTTAGCTTTAATTTGTGAGCACGAACATATTGTTCAATATTTTCTTCATTTTTTTCAATCAGCATCCGGACAATTTCTCTATGTTCCTGATTAGATTTTCTCATGATTTCAGGACTCTCCTGCATCTTTTTATATGCCCAGTCACTCATCTCCCACAGCTGAAAAATCATATCACACAATCTCTCACCTTTGGAAGCAATATAAATCATGGTATGGAACTGTCTGTTAAGCTTTCGGAATTCCAATATATCCTGTGATTCGATACTGGCATCCATACATCCAATCAGCTCATTCAAATTTTGAATATCTTTATCTCCGATATTCTTTATGGCCTTCTTGGTAGCTAATCCCTCCAAAACTGCTCGTATTTCGATAATTTCCGCAATGTGCTCCTCGCTGAAACGCGTAACCAGCGCACCTTTATGGGGGATAATTTTAAGGTATCCTTCTGTTTCCAACTTTTTCATTGCTTCACGGATGGGTATGGCAGAGGCATTGATCTCTTTTGCAACGGTAGAAATGACAATGCTGTCACCCTGCCGGTAATACTGCGTCTCTATTCTTTGCTTAAGCACTTCATAAGCCAGCTTCGATTTAGTTGTATACCTGATATCTTCCATATTATAGCCCCGCTTCTTAGGTTTTTAATGCTCGTAAGCATCTGCAATAAACTAATATTTACCAGTAAAATCATTATAGTTCAGTTGCCCGCTGCAAACAACTTTAAATGTTTGCCCAAATCAGCCAATTTACTTGATACATAAACAATACTGCCGGTTTGGTAATGATAGCGCTCCCGGATGAGCTCCTGCATTTTTTCCTCATGGCAACTCTTAAAGGCTCCTCCGAGACAGTGTTGTTCGCAGCTTGGCAAAAATCCTTTTTCCCGTCTGCTGATGCACAGGTCACATTTTTGAGCTTTTTCCCCAGCTGCTGCCGCTTGAAGGCTCACGCAGCCATAGGGACAAGCATCGAAGCAGCTTCCGCAGCCAATGCAGCATTCCTGATCAATGCAGACCAACTGCTCTTCATTTTTACTGATTGCGTTCGCAGGACATGCTTCAAGGCAGGCCGGCGAACTGCAGTGCTGGCACATAACCGGCACAAAATCACAATGCAGTCTACCGTTTTCATCTTTCTGTTCAATTTTGACGACATCAATATTTCCGCTGCTTTCTGCAGGCATGTCATGCTCCTGTTTGCAGGCAACCCGGCATGCCATACAGCCCCAGCATTTATCAATGTCGATAACCATATATAAATTCTTGTTATCCAACTTTAGGCCCCCCTAATATACCTGCTCATTCACTGGTTCAACGCGGCATAAATACCCTCTGCAGCATACGGTGCCGACACCCTGGGCATATTGGCCCCACGGGACGGTTTTATTGACGTTATATTCCCCGGGCCAGCCGATGGTCCCCTGGACGACTTCTTCTCTCAATCCTTCTGTGTATCTTGCAAAAGCGTAGGCCTGACCTGCTGTCGATTCAATTTTTATTTTTGCGCCGTCTGCAATACCAAGCTTTCCTGCCGTATCCGGATTAATATATAAATACGGTTTTGGCACCAACTCCAGCAAATGCGGCTGATGGCGGTTCTCACTATGCCTGAAGGCAGATTCATGCCGGCTGGCCGTCATGATCAACGGATATTTTTCGGCCAGCTCCGGTGTGCTTTCAAAGCTCTGAAAGGAAGGAGTATACGTGGGAATCGGGTCGCAATGATAGTGCTCGGCCAGTTTTGAATAGAGCTCCAGCTTCCCGGTCGAAGTTTTAAATCCGTTTTTTTCATAGGCATGGTATGTAATCGGTTTAAAAAGGCGCCTTTGTTTGGCCGCCTCCTCAAAGGTATAGCCTGTGGGCGAAAGCAGATAGTCATAATAGCGATCCGAATCCTCCCAGAAATATTTTTCGAGCCCAAGACGCTTGGCAAGGCCGATAATAATATCCACATCATGCTTAGACTCACCGATGGTCTCCGCTTTCTGTTCGATCAGCGTATAACTGTTGCTTGATTGGAAAGAAGAAATCACATTATTTCTTTCCAGCCAGGACGAAGCAGGAAACACAATATCGGCCTGCTCCCCTGTAGGTGTCATAAACAAATCGCATACCGCAAGAAAATCCAGCTTTGATATGGCCTCTTTGATCTTATCGGAATTGGTGTAGCTTACCATTGCATTGCTGCCGAATATCATCGCACATTTTATGGGATAGGGCTCTCCGGTCAAAACGGTCTCCCACAGGGATGGCATATGAGCCGAAGGAACCGGCGATATCTCCTGGGTCAGGAGCGGATACCGGTCATAGCCGATTCTCAGCTTTTTGATTTCCTCCGGAATCTGGGCAGAATAGATAAAATCATGGGAATTCTGGCTGATGTCTCCCCGTGACGAGGTTATAATATTGCCGCCCTTTTTCCCGATATTCCCGGTAATGGCAGCCAGAATGGAGGTTGCTCTGCACACCTGCACGCTGTCATGGATTTCATCAAGGGCAGCTCCTCTGATTACACAAGCCGCTTGGGCTTTTGCATATACCCTGGCTGCTTTTCTGATTTTGTCAGCGGGCACTCCCGTAATCCCAGCGGCCCATTCCGGCGTATACTCTTTTACATGGGCTTTCACTTCTTCATAACCATATGTCCATTCCCGAATAAATTTTTCATCGATCAAGTTTTCCGAAATAACAATATGTAAAAATCCCAGCGCCAGTGCCATATCGGTATCAGGCCTTATCTGAAGCCAAATGTCCGCTTTTGCGGCAGTTTCCGAAAAATAGGGATCCACAGCAATCAGGACAGCGCCGCGTTCTTTGGCATCCATGATATCGCCGGCCCTTACCCCCCAGCATGTAGCGGGGTTTACCCCCCAGGCCAGAACGCAGTGTGTATTGGGAAAATCGAAGGTCTCGCCGTATTGAGCCCCGCCATAGGTGAGGTTGCAGTCAAGGAGCCTCGGCCACAGGCATTGAGCCCATCCGGCTGCCCCATGGTTCGGTGCGTGAAACAGGTTCACCATTCTGGTATAGACCCTGCTCCATCCCCTTCTGGTACCTTCAAGAAGGGCCAGTCCTTCAGGGCCGTACTTCTCTTTATATTCAATCAATTTGCCGGCCGTAATGTCCAGAGCCTCTTCCCATGAAATTTCCTTCCACTTGCCCTCTCCCCGTTCTCCGACTCTTTTAAGAGGCTTGAGCAGCCGTTTCGGGCTATAGACCAATTCCTTTGCCGCCAGCCCTTTAGAGCATAACCGGCCTTTTGTCTGCGGAGAATCCGGGTCACCCTCCACCCGGATGATCTTTCCTGTATTTTTATCTTTGTATATTAAAACTTCGCAGGTAGAATTACATGAAAAGCAGACGGAAGGAATCACCATTTCATTATCAGGCAGAACTCTTTCCGCATTTCCCGCGCACCCTCCAGCCCTCTTATTCTCTTTAAGGCTGTGAGTTCCGTTCAATATACTCTGAAGCAATTCTTCGCTGCAGCTTTCGTCAAATTTCCGTCCAATAAGCTTTTTAGCAAAATCAATTTTTTTCTGATTCACTTTTTGTTCCCTCCGTCATCAAGTGCCACAATAAGCAACTATGATACTTGTCCGGCAGTGTTCTTAGTGCTTCCGTTTTTGTTCCTGATCATTGTTATTGCAATCAGCCCGGCTATGCATACGGCACCCGCTATATCGGTGGGGATTGACGGATTAATCAGCAATATGCCGCCGACAAAAGCCAGGATTCTCTGCAGCCAGTTGCATTTACCCTTAAAGTAGCCCTCGACGCCCACCGCAATCAGGTATACGCCGATGAGGCTGGTAATGGTAACTCTGATGGTCTCAAAAATAGTGCCATCCAGCAGGAGCGCTTTATCGAAAACAAACATAAACGGAACAATAAAGGCAACAATACCCATTTTAAACGCCGTAAAACCGACCTGGTTGGGGTTTGCCCCCGCCAGTGCTGCTCCCGCATATGCCGACAGCGCAACAGGGGGTGTAATGGTAGAGATACATCCAAAATAAAACACAAACAAATGTGCGGCAATCAGGGATACTCCCAGCTTAAGCAGCGCCGGTACGGCCAATGTGGACAAAACGATATATGCCGCAGTGGTTGGCAGTCCGCAGCCGAGAATCAAAGAGGCGATCATCGTCATAACCAGCGCAATCAGTATATTTTCTCCGGCCACTGAAAGCATGAGGCTTGAGAATTTTGCTCCGACGCCTGTAAGAGAGATAATGCCGACAATAATACCGGAGCAGGCACATGCTGCTGCAACGGTGATAAGGCCTTTCATTCCCTTTGCAATGGCCTCCAGGAATTTCCTGGGTATTGCCTTTCTGTCCGATCCGAAGATCAAATCGACCAGCAGAATGGCCGCGATGGAACAGGCGGCAGCCAGTATGGCGCTATAGCCCTTTACAATCATGAAAATAAGAACCACAAGCGGTATTAAAAGGAAGCCGCGCGCTTTAATAATTCCCCACAAAGGCTTGATGTCCTCGGCCTGAGCCACGGGGATATTTTCTTTTTTGGCTTCCAAATCAACCATTAAAAATATGCCGACAAAATATAAAATTGCAGGTAAAATTGCAGCAATCATAATACTTTTGTATTGAATGCCCGTCATTTCAGCCATTAAAAAGGCTGCTGCTCCCATAACCGGGGGCATGATCTGTCCGCCTGTAGAGGCAACGGCTTCCACGGCGCCTGCCACTTTTGCTTTATAGCCGTTCTTTTTCATCAAAGGAATTGTAAACGCGCCTGTTGTTACAACATTGGCAACGGCAGACCCGGACATGCAGCCCATAAGCGCGCTGCTGACAACGGCAGCCTTAGCCGGACCGCCACGTTTTCTCCCTGTCAGGGAATACGCAATATCCACAAACAGTTCGCCGCCGCCGAATTTTTCAAGCATGGCACCAAACAGAACGAAGATGGCTACATATTTTGCCGAAACATCAATGGCTGTACCGTAAATTCCTTCCGTTCCGGTATAAAGGAATGCAAAAATTCTTTGGAGCGTATATTGCCGATGTCCCATTGTGCCGGGGATAAGATGTCCGAAGATGCCATAGAGGAGGAAAAAGGTCCCCACTCCGGCAAGAACCGGTCCAACAGATCTTCTGGCTGCTTCTAAAACAACCAGGATAGCGATGATGCCGAATACGATGTCCACCGTTGTCGTCGTCCCTGCATTTTCGGCTATTCTCAGCCAATTGAACAAAATGTAGCCGCTGCATGCCCCCGCGGCTGCCAGCCAAATCCAATCAAATACCGTGACTTTGTCTATTGTTTTCTTTCTGGAAGGGAATAACAAAAAAAGAACCATGGAAATAACCATCCAGTGAACCGCTCTTAAGTTCATTGCACTGGTATATCCGAAAAATCCAACATAAATCTGATAGAGACCCAGCAGGACCAATGCGATTGTAACACCCTTATCCAAATTTTTAGGTAATACTCTTGACCTTTTACTGTCTTCTTCCAGTATCTCATCTGCTGCGTTCGTGTTTTTTGTTTTCGCCATATTTGATACCGTCCTTTCCGCGATCGCAATAAACATATTTGCTGCCGGCGGCAGCAAATATGTTTATCAAATATACAACTTTGTTTATTTGCTTACTTCATTAATCCTGCATCTTTGAAATACTGTTCAGCACCCGGGTGCAATGGAACACTGCTGGTGTCTACCACGGTGTCCAGTGTCACACTGTTCAGAGCATTGTGGTATGTTTTCAGCTCTTCAAGATTCCCATAAACGGCCTGGGCAATAGCATAAACAGTTTCATTGGAAAGGCTTGGGCTGCAGAACAGAAGATTTCTGACGCAAAGAACGATGATATCTTCGCTGGTACCGTAAACATCCTTGGAAACAACTTCCTTGGAGTAGTAGGGATTATTGGCGGAAACCTTCTCCATATCTTCTTCGGTCAGAGATACCAGAACAACCTTATCGGTAGCAGCCAATGACATGACCGCAGAAGCCGGATAGCCGGCGCCAACCAGCGCACAATCCACCTGTCCGTCCTTCAGCTGGGTGATACCGTCATCATAGCTCAAGTAAGAAGGAACGACATCATCCAGGGTCATGCCGTACACGCTTAATACAGCCTCGATCATGGGTATGGAACCGCCGCCGGCAGGACCGACAGCAACCTTCTTTCCTTTCAGGTCGGCTACGGTTGAAATTCCTTTACCCTCCAGGGTAACGATATGTAAAATAGATGAATGGAGAGATCCAATGGCCTTTAAATCATATTTCTTATCAAATTGCCCTACGCCGTTGATGGCATTGAGAACGTGATCCGCATTGGATATACCCATATCGGATTCTCCTGTTCCTACAAGGATCGGGTTTTGAACGCTGCCTCCAGTGATTTCAGCTGCAACACTGAGCGGAGATACATGGGAAGAAATAACTTCAGCAACACCGGTGCCTACAACATAGAAAGCACCGCCGGCACTGGCCGTTCCGATGGTCAGCTGCTGGCTTGGGATCTTGGAAACGTCAACGCCGGTTTCGGCAGGCGCAGACTCAGACGGTGAAGCGGAAGGTGATGCAGATCCGCTTTCCCCGGGTTTAGAGGTTTGACCGCATGCTGCCAGTGACAGCACCATAAGAACAACCAATAAAATAGAAACTATTTTTTTCATATTTTTCTTCTCCTCATTAAATATTATTGAGGCTTTAAACCTCTTACTGTCTGATAAAAAATACTTCATTGACATTTGTTATAATTCTTCGGGAAACAGGCCGGCTTTCTATTTCTTAACCATTGCTACGACCCGGGCCCAGCCGGCGCTGGCGCGTTCAATCTTAACAGGAAAACAGATGACCTTGAATCCGTGGGGTGGAAGTTTATCAAGATTAGCCAGCTTTTCAATATGACAGTATTCCTTTTCTTTTCCGGCAAAATGGGCCTGCCACAGCTTGGAACCGTCACCTGTTCTTTCATACTCTCTTCTCATGGCTTCAAAAGAAGTATCAAAGCCCCACGCGTCAATTCCCATAATTTTCACGCCCTGTTCGGCCAGCCAAAGAACACCCTCCCGGCCCATGCCAGGCTGCTTGAAATAATCAATAGAATCCAATTTCTTATCACAACCGGTCATAATAAGAACGATGTCAAACGGCTTAATGGTGTAATGAATACGATTAAGCTCCGCCTTTAATTCATCGACAGTTATAACATGTCCATCCGAAAATTTTCTGAAGTCCAGCACAACCCCGTCATGGAAGCACCACTCCAGCGGGATTTCTTCAATGGTTTTAGCCGGTTTTCCCTCACTGGTCGGCGCATAGTGCCAGGGTGCATCCAAGTGAGTCCCGGTATGGGTTCCTGCTGTAACCACTTCTACCGCATTGCCATGACCGCCTGACGGCATAACTTTTGGATCGCAGTTTAATTTGTTCACAAACAAAGCCTTACCCTCATCGGTTTCATGAGTAATCCATTTGATTTTCGACGGTCTTACCTCACTGATTGCATCATTTGTAATTGTTACGCTCAAGTCAATCAGTTCATAGTCTTCTAGCATTTTCTCCTCCTTGTCAGAATGAATTTAACTGTAATACCTGCCTATCACCGCCCTTCCATTCTGGTAAGCCAGTGGAATATCTTTATATATGATATATCATATATGATATATCATATATTTTCCATAATAAAAGTAAATAGATTCGCGAACGTTTATTTGTAAAAAGAGACTAAAGATCATTAATCCTTTGCCATTTCAGATAAATCATCGGGTGTGTTGATATTGGAAAAAGACCGGGAAGAAATGCATCCTTTATTCAATATGGGCGTCATGTCCAAATAATGAACCCTGACCAATGGATAAAAACCGGTAACCTTCAAAATGTTCCGATTAAGACAACTCTCTATGGCCGGCAGGCAGGATCTCCGGTACAATGAAAACAAGGGTTCCGCTTTATTCTCCGCGACGGGTACAATGGCGTCATAATCCGAACAGGCCTTCATCAGTTCATGGACCACGGAAGCTTCCCAAAAAGGCATATCGCAGGCCGTCACAAAGGCCCAGTCAAACTTTGACGCCGTCATGCCCGCGTGGATTCCGCCCAGGGGTCCATGCCCCCTATAGATATCGGTGGCCTCTCTGATTTGATCCGTCCGATACCTGCCCGCCTCGTTGGTAACCAGAATGACCTCTTCAAACAGCTCCTGCAGTTTTCCAATGGAACGCTGGAGAAAGGTTTGATTGTCCCATCGGATCAATGCCTTATCCCTGCCCATGCGGGAGCTTTTGCCGCCTGCAAGTAAAATGCCGGTTGTCGGGTACATGAAAGTTTCCGCCTTCCTTCTTAAAAGTCTTGTTATGATTTTATAAGAGACCCATAAGCGGACTTAGTATACACTTTTCGGGCACCCTGTTCAAGTTAAAGCATAAAAGTGGAAAATAACGGAATTTTTTAAGACCCGGCATGGTCCAGTGAAAAAACATATCTTTTTCCCCGGCTGTCCTTTACGGGAACCTGTTCACAGGCGACATGGAAGATTCTTTCTATCTCCCCGCTTTTGAAAACAGCGTCAGGAGTATCACAAACGGCAATCCTTCCCTTTTCCATCAGACAGATCCTGTCTGAATAACAAAGGGCGCTGCTCAGATCATGGACCACCATCACCAGGGTCTTACCCATTTTTTTGAGCTGCCTGATCAATTCCAATATTTCGAGCTGGTGGTTAATATCCAGATAAGTGGTCGGCTCATCAAGAAAAACGGCATCGGTATCCTGAGCCAGAAGCATTGCAATATACGCTTTCTGACGTTCCCCGCCCGAAAGCTCCCGAATATTTTTATCTCTGCAAGCCAGAATCCCCGCCAGCTCCATGGCCTGCTTCGCAATTTTTCTGTCAGCCTCCAAGGGAATACGGGGAAAGCCCAGATAGGGAAAACGCCCATGCATGACCAGGTTATAGACTGTCATATTGGGCACCTCCCGGATCTGGGGCAAGTATGAAAGCGCGGCTGCAATTTTTTTGCCCGGCATGCCCAGCACGCTTTCACCATTTATAAGAACACTTCCCGCCTGCGGCCTAAGGAGATTCGCAGCAGTTTTCAGAAGAGTGGTCTTGCCGCAGCCATTTTTCCCGATAATGCCGGTGATGGTGCCCCTTTCAAACGCCAGGCTGATATCGTGAATGACCGCCTTGCCGCTATAGCCTGCTGTGATCTGCCGAAGCTCAATCATATAGACGCCCCCTTTTTTGCCTGAGCAGCAGAACGACGAAAAAAGGGCCGCCCAGAAAGGACATAATGATTCCGACCGGAACCTCATAGGGAGCAAAGAGAGTTCTGGACAATATATCACAAAAGAGCGAAAAAACTCCGCCCAGAAGAGCGCAGACCGGAACCAGCACTCTGTTGTCATAGCCCACTAAAAATCTGGCGGCATGCGGTATGATCAGTCCCACAAAGCCAATAAGACCCGCAAAGCTGACTGCACTGCCCGCCAGCAGGGCGGCCAGCGCCAAAAACAGAAACCGGTAAAGCGGCACTTTCATGCCCAAAGATTTGGCCGTCTCATCCCCCAGGGCGAGAACATTCATATCGTAGCCGAGGAGTATAAGTGCAAAAATCGATGTCAGGATGATCAATGACGGAATTTTTACCTGCTGCAGAACAATCCCGGAAAGCCCGCCGATCAAAAATTCTGTCCGGCTGATTGCCGTATCGGGTTTAACGGTAAGCACCGTATCGGTTATGGCGCCGATAAAGCTGGAAACCGCCGTACCCGATAAAACGATGGCCATCCGGGAAGCCCCGGTTTTTTGGGCAATGAAATAAACCAGCAGGGCGGCTGTTAAAGCCCCGACAAAGGCGGCTGCAGGAGCAAATTGCAAAGTCCCGGGGAAAAAGGCGGCCATTAGAACCGTAAACAATCCCGCTCCCGAATTGACTCCAATCACACTGGGGCCTGCCAGTGAATTGTTGAGCACGGCCTGCAAAACCAGCCCCGAAACGGAAAGTCCGCAGCCTGCAAGGATAGCCGCCAGAGTTCGGGGCAGCCTGACAAACCGGACGATCTGGTACGCGGAAGAGGTCAAATCTTTTCCGGAGAGTGCCTCCAGCATTTCTGCCGGCGTCAGCCGGGCCGATCCCAAAGCAATGCTCAGCCCGGCGGCTATCGTCAAAGATAATGCAAGAAGGGCTATAACAGCAATGTTATAGTCTTTTCCGCCCCTATTCAAAATTTTGGGGATATAAGATCCCGGCCAGATATTCATAGCTTTCTCCCCATCTAGCGTTTGGTTTATAGTGAAAAAGTTCCTTGGGCAAAACAATATATCGGCCATTTTTTACAGCGCTCAGACCGCTCCAGGCCGGGTTTTTTTCGATGCCGTCCCGGAGGGCTTCAATGGCCTTCTCGCTGTCCCCCATGGTTACAACAAAGATGTAATCCGGATCCTCCTCAATAATTTTCTCCATGCTTAAATCCTCCAGCAGCGACGGATGTTTGGCAGCGATATTGATGGTGCCGAGATCCTCCAGCATACGGCAGGTCATATTGTCGTCGGCTTTGGCTTTGGCCCCGCCCGAAAAAGCGCGCATAAAAAGGACAGAGGGTTTTTTTGCGGCATCGGCCTTTGAAATGACTGCATGAATCTGCTCCCGGACCTTAAGGCCGTTTTCCTCATATAGATCCTTTCTGCCGGTTATATCGGTGCAGATGTCCAGCATTTGGAGATAATCCTCAAATTGCTCCACCTTAAAAAAGGCATGGGTAACACCGGCTTTCTCTAGGGTTTGGGCGGCTTTCACATGCCCTTCTATATCGGGTGAAAGCAAAACGAAGTCCGGCTTTAGGGCAAGAATTTCCTCCATATCCGGTTTCTTAATAGTGCCTACAATCCTGACACTATCAGGCAGCTCCATTTTTCTTTCTGTAATCACATCATCGGTGACGCCTGCCAGTTCTCCCCCCGCCAAAAGCCATGTTTCAGCATAGGATCCGGAGAGCGAAACAACCTTCCGAGGTCTCTCCTTGAGAATAACCGCATTTTCCAGGACGTCGGTAAAGGTGAGGAAGACTGCATCCTGAGCGGTCTCGAATCCGGTTTTTTGGGCTCCGCATGCGGGTAACGCGGCCAGCATGAATATCAATAAAAAGAGCAGGTATTTTCTTTTCAGCATTTAGCACCGCCGGATGTTGGAATACCCAGTATCTCCTCTTTTCCCTTGAGAAGGTCATCGGATAGAAGCATTCTTTCAACCTTTTCCAAGCCCAGGCGGTCTACCGTCGATGCAAAACGTTCTCCGCTCCGCCCTTCAGATTTGAATAACAAAATGGCTTTCTCCACTACATCCAAAGCTTCCTCTCTGCTGAAAAGCCTATGCAGCTCCGAGCCGATACGGATTTTTTTGCCCCATCTTCCGCCGATATAAACCTTATAGCCCACTTTACCGTCAGGTATTGATTGAAAAGTACACTTGCCCACACAGGTACCGCAGTTGCTGCAAATCTCTTTATCAATGACAAGCTTTTTATTCTCTACGAAAGCAGCCTTCATGGGGCAAGCTTCAACAATACTGCATCGGTTGCAGCCTCTGCATAGCTCCGCATGATATTGGGGAACCATCTGACCCACTATGCCCAAATCATTGAGTTCGGGCTTTATACAATTATTTGGGCAGCCGCCCACGCCTATTTTAAATTTATGAGGAAGAACCACCTGCCTGTATCCCTCATAAAATCGCCGATGAATTTCAGCCCCAAGAGCCTGTGTGTCAAAAAGACCATTGGCGCAAACAGTTCCCTTGCAGGCAACCACGGGTCGGACCTTTGAGCCTGTACCGCCGGTAACCATGCCCTCCCCTGCAATATATTCCTTCACTCTATCAATATCGCCAAATCTGATGCCGGGCAGTTCTACCGTCAATCTGGAAGTAAAGGTAATCTGACCGTTTCCGAATTTTTCAGCCGCCCCGCACAAATTTTTCATTTGGCCGGAGGTCAATACGCCATTTTCCGTAATAATCCTTGCCGAAAAATGCTCTCCGTCTTTATTGGACAGAAAGCCCTCCCCTTTCACCTTTTTTCTTTGCTCCGCAGTAATCCCCATCATATCCTCCTGTGGTCCGTATTTTTATGTATCCATAATACTCCTTGTCCGAACTATTTAAAAATAGTAATATATTATCATTATAATAGGCATTTGCCTATAACGAGGTGCAAAGTATGACCATCAGACATTTAGAAGTTTTCATTGCGGTCTGTGATTATGGAAAAATGAGTACTGCGGCAGAAAAGCTATTTATGGCCCAGCCATCTGTAAGCCAGGCCATTGCAGAAATAGAGAAGCAGTACGGTGTAAGACTTTTTGAGCGTTTGTCCAGGAAGCTCTATTTAACCGAAGCCGGAGAAAATTTGTTAAAATATGCCCGTCACATTGTCGACTCATTTAATGAAATGGAAGAGCAGCTGATGGACAAAGGCAAAAATGTGACTTTAAAAATAGGGGCTACCATTACGGTGGGAACCTGTGTCCTAAATGAATTATTAAATAAGTTTCAGGATCGCAATCCCCATATTAAAACTCAGATATTTGTCCAAAATACCGGCGCCATTGAGGATATGCTGCTTAAAAACAGTCTGGATATCGGCATTGTGGAGGGGCAAATAAAAAACCCCGATATTGTCATCACGCCCATTATTCCCGATGAATTGGTTTTGGTCTGTTCTAATTCCCATGATTTTTCCAGATTAGATGCGGTGGACCCGAAGGACCTCCGGCATCAGGACTTCATTTTGCGTGAAGAAGGCAGCGGCACAAGGGAGCTGTTTGAGAATTCCATGGAAGACTTAGGCATACCGCTGAAAATGAAGTGGATATGCAATAATTCGGAAGCCATCAAAAACGCTGTCATGGGAGGCCAGGGTCTGACCGTGATCTCCAGAATGCTCGTCGAAAAGGAATTGGCGGAAAAAAAACTTCATGCCGTAAAAATCAACGGCATGAAGTTCTCACGTACCTTCAATCTGGTTTATCATAAAAACAAATATCTGTCCGACAGCCTGAAAAACTTTATGGCAGCATGTCCCTCATTTTTTTCTCATGGATGACGGATTCATAAAGCCTGTACCCGCCGCTCAGATTGTAGGCGCCAAAACCGTTGGCGGCCAGTATCCTGCAGGCCATATAGCTTAAGCATCCCCCCTGATCGGATAGACGCTTTTTTATAGAGTGCTCTTGCTTATATTTTAGGTACGATGGTTTGGATTCTTTCCAGTCTGGGAGCCAGCAGAAGCACAACAAAAGGTGTCAGGGCAATGGGTGCAACGTCGGCGATACCGATCCAGATCACACAATACCAGTAATCCATGCCAGTAAAGAATGACAGGGAAAGGCTGGTGGCAAGAATCATAAGGCATCCGAAAAGCACCGACCAGAACAGGGAAGTCCAAATAAACTTTTTCTTATTGGCCATCAATTCTTCCAGGGTTTTTCCGCCTCTCATCATAACGAATGCCGGAAGTGCGGCACTTAACGCAACGGTGATTCCATCGGCCAGCAGGGTATGGGGTGCAATAAAATATCCGCCCAGCAGCGACCAGACAAGAGTGCCGATATAACCTGCAAAAAATCCGGTTACAGGTCCAAAGATAAATCCGATAACTGGAATAATAAAGGCAAAGGTTCTAAAATGCACAGCCCCCGGAATCAGTGGGATGGGGCTTCCGTAAGCCCATAATACACCCGTCAGAACGCCGAAGATTGCGAAGAAAATGATGTTTACAAAGGTAAGTTTTTTTTGTGCATGGGGCATAAAGTTTCTCCTCCTAATAATTTGTTTTTGCAAAAGCAGATATGATATCTTTAAGCTCTTTTACAGCGTATTCAAAGAGCTTTTTGCCTTTTTCGGCAGTGGCATAAGTTGGGGCTCCTATAACGCCGCTTTTAGTTACATCGCTTGTCTTCCAGCCAACATTATAAGGTCCGAATACAGTTACAAAATCATTGTCCCGGAGGCATTCCACCGGATCTTCATCTACCGCCAGTTCCATATGCACGGTTTCGGGGCGGGCATGGAGCATCAGGGATGTCTCCAGCTCACAGGCGTGGAATACGCCATATTTGCCCGATTCTTTCAGCCCTTCAAGACCCTTGTTCCAAAAGGTGGTGAACCACCAGTCAAAAACAAAGACCTCCATGCCGAAATCAATTCTCAGGTCACGGCTGATCATATTCAGCATATCGAAATTGCCGCCATGGCTATTGAACAGTACAAGCTTTTTAAAGCCGCTTTTTGCAATAGCCCCGGCAATATCATGAAGCATTGAATAATAAGTTTGGGTCCCGAAGGTAAGAGTCCCGGCAAATCCCATATGCTCATTGCTTTTGCCGATGCATAGCTGCGGGGCAAAAATCAGAGTTCCGTCATCGAAGGTCTCCGTCTCGATAAACTTATCTATTAATGTGGACAGGATGATGGAATCGGTACCCACAGGCAGGTGTGCCCCGTGCTGTTCTGTAGCGGCCGTGGGAAGGAGTACGATGGCCGTACTTTTATCAATAGCCGCAATTTCGTCCCTGGTGAGATTCTCCCATTTAGCAATCATTGATTTAACCTCTTTCCCTAAAATATTTATAACGGAATATAAAACATGAGCTGAAGAGCTGTGGTAACAGCCGTTGCCAGCACTGTGACCCCTACAAAAACGGCATCGGCATAGGTCGCCTTGATCATTTTATAGGAGGTCCGCTTTACCTTGAAATTCAGCTTGTAATAATGCATAGCCAATGAAATAGAATGGCCTTTTCCCAGCACCCGGAACAAAAGAGGCAGGGAAATGATAACATAGTTTTTCATTTTGGCAATAGCGCCGCATTTATCAACCTCCAGGCCGCGGGAGCTTTGCGCTTCCATAATGGTGGAGAATTCCTTGATAATCATCGGAATGATCTGGAATATCAGTCCTATTCCAAAGGCCACCGAATAGGGCACATTCCATGAACGAAGGCCCAAAATGATCTGACTGAAATTCGTCGATAATATCACGGTGTAAAAAGCAGAAATCATCAAAAATATTCTCATGGCAAATACAGCGCCCTTGTACAGATCAAACCATTCCAGGCTCAGTGTATGGCTGCTGCCGAAAAGTGAAAAAGCCGCCCTGTAAATCACCGGGCCTTCATTGATCCGGAAGGCTCCCAATACAAGCCATAACAGGAATATAAACAGCAACAGCACCTTTACCTTTTTCAAAAGCACGACCATGTACTTTCCGATATGGCCTGCGGTCCATATGGCTGTGAATACAATAAACAGGAATAATAACGCGACACCGGTTTTCACAAAGGATGTCAGGATTGACATCACGATAAAAAATAGAAACTTGGTGCGAGGATCCAATCTATGTAAAAAAGAATCCATCTCAACATATTGTAAAAAATCACCCATTGCAATCCCCCATACTTTACTTACCAGTCAGTTTTTTGTCATTCTTCCGCAGATCTCCCGTACAAAGGAATCCACATCACAGCAAATATTCGTAAAGCCAAAATACTTTGATAGCAATACCACCGGCGGCAAGGCGATATTGATCTGATCAAAAAGGTCATCCCTGTCAGCCAGTTCCCGCTTTGAGCCCTGGGCCAGCTTCACGCCTTCATTGAGGACAAGGATCTCATCCGATATTTTAAAGACCAGGGAGATTTCATGGCTGATGATAATGACCGTTTTTCCTTTTTCGGCCAGCCTCCTGATAATATCCTCAAGCATGTTTTTGATATAAAGATCCATGCCCAGCGTGGGCTCATCGAGAATGACAACGCCTGCGCTGGAAAACAGGACCGACAAAATGGTCAGTAAATGTTTTTTGCCCATGGACAAGTTCACCGGAAAATCATCCTTGTTGTCCAGCAGCTCATAGCGCTTTAAAACTTCCAGCGCTTCTTCCTCGCTGAATTCAATGCCCTGAGCCCGCGCGCAGAAGGTGAGCTCGCGGTAGACATTCTCTTCGAACAGCATATGCTCCGGATGCTGAAAAACCAGAATGATGTCCTTGCTGATCTGCGCCACCGATTTTCCGGAGGTCTCTATGCCTTTATATTTCACAATGCCCTTGGTAGGCTTGTTAAGACCGTTAAGCGTCTTCACAAGAGTGGTTTTGCCCGATCCGTTCTGACCTATAATGGAAATGATTTTTCCCTTCCGAAAGCCTGCATCAACGTCTATCAATGCATGGAAACCGTCCGGAAAAGTCTTGCAGATCCCCTCGGCCGTTAAAATTTCTTCGGAGACAGAAAAGTCCATCTGTTTCTCGGCATATTCCCCTGTCCGGATCAGTCTGCCGATTGCTCCCTTGGCTTCTTCAACGGTATAAAACGGATTCAATCCGTTTACCTTTTTGGAAAGCTCCCGATAGATTTCCACTTCCTGCGGGATGGTGACCCCTAATCTTTCCTGTATTTCAAAATTACTGAAAAACTCGTTTTTATCACCGTCAAAGACCACTTCTCCATCCACCAGGCCAATGACGTGATCCACAATATCGGCAAACCATTCGAGATTATTATCCACAATAACGGTGGATTGGCCGGTTACTCTCAATTGCTTCAAAACAGATTGAATCATCTTTTTTCCGTTGGGATCCAGGGAGCTGACCGGTTCATCCATGATTAGAATATCAGGGCGCATAGCCAATACCGAAGCGATGCATACAGCCTGGCGCTGCCCTCCTGAAAGTGTAGCCACCGACCGCTTTCTCAGGTTCTGGATATTTAAAAGGTCCAGCACATATTCTACACGCTCGACAATTTCCTTATTATCCAGGCCCATATTCTCGATACCAAAGGAAATAGCATCTTCCACGCCGTAACCGAATAATTGATTTTCAGGCGACTGGCTGACAACGGAAATAACCTTATCTCCTGCGTCAAAGGAACCATCCAGCTCACCTGCGGGCATAAGGGTCGGAATGACATCGCTGAGGATGCTCACCAGGGTTGTCTTTCCGCAGCCGCTGGGGCCTACGATAGCGGTAACCTGAGCTTCTTTTATCTCAAAACTGACGTTTTTTAAAATAAAATCTGATTTGGCATTATATTTATAACTGATGTTCTCTACATGAAAGCTCAAAGTATTATCTCCTAACCATATTTTATCTTGAGGGCTTGACCGGAAATACAGGGAGTTTTTCCAGATAAATAATGTCCTTTCGGTTTGCAGAGTCGCCTTCTGCAAGAATAGCAGCCTTTCCGGCCACTTTTCCTTCCGCCTTTTTCACCAGGGATTCCATTGCCTTGATGGACTCTCCGGTGCTGATGACATCGTCTACAATCAAAATCCTTTTACCCTTGATCAATTCGCTTTCTTCCTTTTCCAGGCATAAAATCTGCTTGGCCTGGGTGGTAATGGAATAGACCTCTGTAACAAAAGGTTCGGACATGTAGGGTTTTATGCTCTTCCTTGCGACAAAATAACGCTTCATGCCAAGAAGGCGGGCGAGCTCCTGTACAAGCGGAATCCCCTTAGCCTCGGCAGTAATAAGGTAATCCACTTCCGGGATTTTTTCCTTTAACTCTTTAGCGGCGTTAACGACCAGTTCGGCATCCCCCAGAATGACAAAGCTCGCAATTTCAAGAGTGTCACTGATTCTTATAATAGGCAGTTTTCTCTCCACACCGGCAACTTTTAAGCTATAGTACTTCATACTCCTGACCCCCTATTAAACCAAATTAAAAAAGACAGTGAACCTAGTGTTCCCTGTCTTGCAACAGCTTGTAATTATGTGTTCCATAACAAAATATGGAAGTCCAAAATCAACAAACAAAAGAACACCATAGCGTAGGCAATTTACGGTTGCCACGTAGAAACTTCCACACC
>ENA-UOOK01001113-UOOK01001113.1-fermentation-metagenome-genome-assembly--contig:-NODE-1113-length-35733-cov-65.163854_pt1 | contig 35733 bp, 28 predicted proteins | sample MGYA00245777_ERZ724023 | MGnify/ENA primary metagenome ERZ724023 (study PRJEB28704, sample SAMN03018312) | fermentation metagenome | biome: anthropogenic terrestrial biome; feature: soil...
GAGTAAGTAATTGTTTGTCGTAAAAATTGTTTTCAAAAGCCTCTAAATTAGGCTGCTCACTCCAAGCAAATAAAGAATAATGATTTGTTTTACCAAGATTTAGATTGTTTCTTACTGTTATTGGACATATTATATCTGAACCTTCCAATGCGATAATACCACCTGAAGAAACACTCCCATTTATAAAACCTGCATTAACACAATTGTTAATATCCAAAGAACCATTATCTGGATGTATATATGAATAATATATTCCTCCTATTTTATCAGCTCCGCTTAAATTTCCTGTATTCATACAATTCAAAGCCTTTAATTTGGATCTACTTCCACCGTGTCCAGAGTGAGTAATACCTCCAAAAGCAGTAGCATTTTTTACAGAAAAATCACCAGTATTTAAACAATTTATAAATTCACTACATGTAGTAGTGTCTCCAGTTGTTAATCCAAATGCTATCACATTCACTGTTTCGGGAGTATTTGTAACGATTATATTACCATTATTTATACAATTTATTATTTTGTTCAAATTGCTTGTAAATGCTGCAGATATAAGTACATCTATAGTTCCATTATATGTGATGTTACCATTGTTTATACATGAATTTAAAATGCCTGTACTCTCATTTTCGTACCCAAATATAGAAATATAAGCGTTAAAATAACTTTCAATATCAGAATTGTTTACACAGTATTCAATTGTTCCAGAATTTTGATGACAAAATATATACGCCTCCCCTTGATCCCAAATGTAATTAACATTACAAGTTATATGTGAAAGTTTTCCTGTTATTTCAATTCGATTAAATAAATTTATATAATTAAACACTCCCTCAAAACTTAAGGAGTCTATTGTGCCGTAAACTTGAGATATAAAATAGTCTGAAAGTTGTGTTTCTTCATCTATTCCTAAAGTTATATAATGTCCTTTTCCATGAAAATAGCCCCGAAAATTCGAGGCTATATTAAAAGACAAAACATCGTCAATATCGTTCATTAAATTAAAGTGAATACCCGCATAACCATTAAAACTTTCTTCATTTTCTTTTATTAGGTGTAAATCATTTAAGTTGTAAATGCGAAATGGGTCTTCTTCTGTACCACTGCCTTGCCATGGGTGTTCTTGCGAAAATGAAAAACACGAAAATAAAATTATTGTAAATACTAATATCAGCTTTCTCATAATTAACAAATTTTAAATTTAACTTTAAGTTCTATATTTATAAGACAGTTTATGTTGTTAAAACGTTGCATGAGGGTTTAAACTTCATTAGTTTTTATAGCAACTAACACAATCACAAGTTTAAATTCAAAAACATTTCTTTATAAATTTCTTCTGCTTCTTTTCCAAAGACACAAAATATTACTTTTTCTGGGAATTTGTTTTGTTCTAAAAATTTTATTGTTTCAGTAACTGCAATTTTAGTTGCTTTATCAATTGGAAAAGAATACACACCTGTTGAAATTGATGGAAAAGCTATAGTCTTAAATTGTTTTTCTGCAGCAATTTTCAAAGAATTTATATAAGCATTTGCTAACAATTCAGCTTCTTTATTATTTCCACCTCTCCAAACTGGACCAACAGTATGAATAACATATTTTGCAGGCAAGTTATATCCAAGTGTAATTTTTGCTTCTCCAGTTTCGCAACCATTAAGTTTACGGCATTCGTTTAAAAGTTCGGAACCAGCTGCTCTGTGAATAGCACCATCAACTCCACCTCCACCTAATAAAGTTTTATTAGCAGCATTTACAATAGCATCAACTTTTAATTTGGTAATATCGCCGTTGTGAATACTAAGTCTGTTCTTCATTTGTTTTGATTTTTAAAATTTTCATAAATTTACATAAATTATTTTAATTTACCACAACGAAATATTAGTTGTTTACAAAATATTAACTATTTTTGCTTTTATTATTTAATTTACAAAAGATAGCAGTGAAAAAAAACATATCAATTATCGCATCTGTTTACAATGAGCAAGAAGGCTTAAACGAATTCTATTCTGTTTTAAAATCAGAATTACTTAAAATTAATGAAAATTATAATTTTGAAGTTATTTTTGTAAATGATGGCAGTAAAGACAATAGCCAAAAAATCATAAATCAAATTATTGAAAACGAAACTTCGCTAAAGATAAAAAGCATAGAATTTTCTCGTAATTTTGGTCATGAAGCAGCTATGATTGCAGGTATTGACAATTCAGAATCTGATTTTATAATTTGTATGGATGCAGATTTGCAACATCCGCCAAGTAAAATAGAAGATATGCTTGCAGAAACCGAAAAATCTGCCGAAATTATTCTTATGAACAGAACAAATCGTGAAGACCAAAAAGCAATGGGCAAATTATCCTCTTCATTATTTTATAAAACTGTAAGTTTCCTATCTGGTCATCGCTTTGAGCCAAATGCTTCTGATTTTTTCTTAATTTCAAAAGATGTTGCAAATGTTTTACGAAATAATTTTAGAGAAAGAAATCGTTTTTTAAGAGGCTATATACAAATTATTGGTTTCAACATAACAAGTTTAGATTATGTTGCTAGTGCAAGAATTGCTGGAACAAGCAATTATAATTTTAAAAAGCTTTTCAAATTAGCCTTTACCGCAATATTTGCTTTTTCAGAAAAACCATTAAGAATATCTGTAATCATATCAATGTTATATTTTTTATTTTCAATAATTCTTATTATTGTTAGTTTAGTTTCATATTTTTTAGAAAACAAAATACCATCTGGTTACACAACAATAATTATTTCACAAAGTATTGGATTTGCAATTCTAAGTTTCTTAATTGCTATTTTATCAATATATTTTGGCAAAAGCCTATCCGAGATAAAAGACAGACCTATTTATATAATTAAAAATTCTAAGACAAATGAAGCCTAATAGTTTATTTAGTAAAATAAAAAATCAAATAAATAATGGAAATTTGCTATATGCCTTAATTATTTGCTTATTGCTTTTCTCAATTTTTCCATTTATTTATCTTATTCAATACAATTTGCCGGGTGCTAGCGACGATATGCTGAACTCTCATGTATTTAAAGAATTTTCGTATTTTGATGCAATTTCTGAATGGTATAAAACAGGTTATAACGGCAGATATGCTAATTCTGCATTACTATTGCTTCCTGGACGACCTTATATGAACGTATGGTTTGCTAGAACAATCCCACATTTAAGTTTCTTATGTTTACTACTTTCTGCATACTTTTTAGTTCGCTCCATTTTTAAAAACATTAATATAAAAAATTCAATTTTAATAACATTAACTTTTGTTTCTTTCTATATTTGTTTTATTCCATCTATTCGTGAATTTTATTGGTTCTCTGGGTCAAGTGTTTATATCTTACCAGCAATTTTATATCTACTAATGCTTGGCTTACTTATAAGTTTTTTTAATAAAAATAATAACCCACTAGTAATTATTGCGTTAATCGTTTGTTTATTTTTCACAATAGGATCTCACGAAGCATGGGTAGTACTTTGCTTTTTCACAATTTTAGGATTTGTTATTTTTGAATTAATAAACAAAAGAAAATTTAAACTATCTACATATATTATAATTGCATGTACTTTAGTTTTAACTTATTTTTTTATAAAAGCTCCTGGAAATACAAATAGATTATATAACGAATCTCAAGTTTTTGACAATGGCGACTTTTTAGGTTCTGCCATAATGTCAACATTTGAAAGCATGAGCTTGATTAGCAAGTGGTTTGTTAATTTTGGATTTTTACTTATCATTGTAGCAATTTTAACCTATCCAAGAAAAAATGAACAAACAAAATACGCTGGCACAAAAACTATTTTACTTGTAGTTGCAATATTATTATCTGTTTTTATTAGTGTTTTCATTTTAAAATTTTCTTTAGGACACTTGACTTACCCTATGAGATATAGAGGAATTATTCCAGGTTATACTATTGCATTAATACTATTTTTATGCTTATTATTAAATTCTCGAAATGTTTTTTATATTAAAGAAAGATATAAAAATATAAATTTATCTTATGCTTTGCTGCTATTAGGTCTTATCTTCAATATCACATCATCTGAAAACTTAAAAGATGCTTATGTTGACATAGTATCACATAGAGCAAAAATAGAATCTGAACAAGTGCAATGGGTTGAAAATTTTATTTCATCTAGCGACCAAGAAACCATATACATACCAAGTATAAATAAAGGAACAAAAACTCTTTATTTCTTAGAAATACCTGAACCCAACACTTGGTATGCATGGGTATTGAAAGTTCATACAAATAAAAACATATTTATAGACCATTCATTAAATTTCGAGAAATTCCAATTTTCACATGACTCAACTACCCTAAGCCTAACTGTAAACCCTCAAGATGAATTTAGTCATACTCATGAATTTCCTATTGACGATATTAAAAAAAATAATTTTACTAAACTTAGACTTCGTGCAATTATTAACAATGATAGCAATATTAGTCATGAAAATAAAATATTGTTGGTAATTCAATGTGGAGATTTTTGGAAAGCCTATAATATTGAAGATTTAAAGGCTATTCATAATAATGGTCTTTTCTCAATAACTCACAATATCAATACAAAAATTCTCAACTCTGATGTATTAAAAGTTTATTTTTGGAATACTGAAATGGACTCTTTAAACATAAGTAAATTCAAAATTTATTTAGAAGAATAATACTAATTTCATTCCTTTACAGGCGTTGTCTTAAAAGAAAAATATCTTTGCATAAAATATGAATATACAATAACTAAGCACGTAGTTAGAATTTTTGATAATGTTGCCCAAATATTACAATATTCAACAAAGAATTTTAAGAAAATATAGTTTAAGAAAATTGCTCCTATAACTGTAAGTCCATAGCGAAAAAGTTGCTTTCTTCCTCTTAGTTGCGATTGAGTAAAAGTTACATATTTTGCTAATAAAAATCCTGTAGTAAATGTAATAGGAAAAACAAAAGCAAAAGCTGCAATATGAGGACTGAGAGTTACAAAATACAAGTCTAAATTTTGTTTTTGGAAAACATAGTTGTAGAAAACAAAATACAGAAAAATATCTAAAACTGTATTTAAACCTCCAGTAAAGCCATATCTAAACGTAACTTGTGGAATATATGAACTAAAAGGCTTATAAAACCAGTCGGCTACTGTGATTATTATTTTTCTACAAAAACCTAAAATTTTCAGCATAAACTTTCTTTATGACAAATTTATAAAAAATTTTATTAATAGCCTGCTTTATTATTTTATTTTTATACCAAAATTTTTCCTGTCATTTCGCTAGGAATAGCTAAATTCATCATTTTTAAAATTGTTGGAGCCACATCTGCTAACACTCCATTTTCAATTTTCTTATATTCAGAATTTATTAAAATACAAGGTACAGGATTTAATGAATGTGCTGTATTTGGTGTTCCATCGTCATTAAGAGCATTGTCAGCATTTCCATGGTCGGCAATTATTAAAATTTGATAATCATTTTTAATCGCTAATTCAACCACTTCGCCCATTGCAGTATCAACAGTTTCAACAGCTTTAACAATTGCATCATACACTCCTGTATGTCCGACCATATCACAATTAGCAAAATTTACAACTATTAAATTATGAATATTTTTTTCAATTTCAGCCATTAACGCCTTTTTAACTTCTGGAGCACTCATTTCTGGCTTCAAGTCATAGGTTGCAACTTTTTGCGAAGGAATTAAAATTCTGGTTTCGTTTTCAAATTTTTCTTCACGCCCACCACTAAAAAAGAAACTTACATGTGCATATTTTTCTGTTTCAGCAATTCTAAGCTGACTTAAACCATTTTTAGCAATAACTTCGCCAAGAGTTTTGTTTAAATTATCCTTTTCATAAATAACATTTATACCCTTAAAGCTTTCGTCGTAACGAGTCATGGTAAAATACTCTAAATCAAGAGTTTTCATTCCATGTTCAGGCATATCTTTTTGAGTAAGAACTGTAGTAATTTGCCTTAATCTATCGGTTCTAAAATTAAAACAAATAACAACATCTCCAGATTGAATTTTTGTTACAGGATTTCTGTCTTTATCGGTCATTACTATTGGTTCTATAAACTCATCTGTAATGTCGTTGTCGTAAGATTCCTGCATTGATTTTAAAATATCAGTTGATTTTTTCCCAATTCCTTCCAACATCAAGTCGTAACCTTTTTTCACTCTCTCCCATCTTTTGTCTCTATCCATTGTATAGTAACGACCAACAAGGCTTGCTAGTTTAACATTGGAATTTTCTAAAGCATCTGTAACTTTTTTTAAGAAACCAATTCCACTTTTTGGGTCAGTATCTCTACCGTCTGTTAAAGCATGAATAAAAGTTTTTTTCAAGCCTAAATCATCAGAAAGCTTTACTATTGCAAGCAAATGGTCTTCAGTTGAGTGAACTCCGCCATTTGAAACTAAACCTAAAAGATGAACTTGTTTATCATTTTCTTTTGCATATTTAAAAGCTTTTAATAAAACTGGATTTTGAAAAAACTTACCACTTTCTATTTCTTTATTTATCTTAACTAAATCTTGATACACAACACGTCCAGCACCAATATTCAAATGTCCAACTTCAGAATTTCCCATTTGACCTTTAGGTAAACCAACATTTTCGCCGTCAGTAAGTAATTCAGAATTTGGAAAGTTTTTTATAAATTTATCGTAATTTGGTGTTTTTGCATTACTAATAACATCGGCTTTTTGTCCATTTCCCTTGCCCCAGCCGTCTAAAATCATTAAAACTACTTTTTGCTTTGTCATTTTTTTATATTTTTATCTTATTCAATAAACAGTAAAATTTAAAATTAGTTTTATTTTGACGCAAAAATAATAAAATTATTGATTTTGATTGATGATTATTTGTGCTTGTAAAACATATTTAAAAATCGAAATTTTGCTTGTAAAAAATAAAAAGTTTAGATATATTTGCATACGTTATAATCAAAAAAAATGAAGCTTAAATTAATATATTTTGCATTTTTTATATTTATTGGTTTGCCTTTGTTTTCTCAAAAATATACGGTAAGTGGTTATATAAAAGACAAACACACAGGCGAAGATTTATTAGGCGCAAATATAATGGTTAAAGACCAAAATATTGGGACAACAACAAATGCTTATGGCTTTTACTCTCTTTCTATTCCTGCAGGCGAATATGAAATAATATACTCTTTTGTTGGTTATGAAGAAGTTGTTGAAAAAATAAAATTAAATTCAAATAAAAGTTTAAATATCTCTTTAGAAACTTCTGCTATAATTTCTCAAGAAGTAATTGTTAGTGGTGAAAAAAACAAAAACGTTGAAGATTCAAAAATGTCCGTAATAAAATTGCCTGTAGAAACGATTAAAACTCTTCCTGCATTTATGGGTGAAGTAGATATTTTAAAAACTTTACAGCTACTTCCTGGCATTCAATCTGCTGGCGATGGAAACTCTGGTTTTTATGTACGCGGTGGAGGTCCCGACCAAAATTTAGTACTATTAGACGAGGCTACTGTATATAACGCTGCTCACTTGTTTGGCTTTTTCTCTGTCTTTAATGCAGATGCAATAAAAGACATGGAAATTTATAAAGGTGGAATGCCCGCAGAATATGGTGGACGAATAAGTTCTGTGCTTGATATTTCAATGAAAAATGGAAATATGAACAAATATCAAGTAGAAGGTGGAATTGGAACTATTGCATCAAGACTTACTGTGCAAGGTCCAATTGTAAAAGAAAAATCATCTTTTATTATTTCTGGTCGTAGAACTTATGCAGATATATTAATACAGCCCTTTATAAAAGAGACATCTCCATTTAAAGGCTCTGGTTACTATTTTTATGATTTGAATGCAAAACTTAATTATAGATTTTCAGATAAAGACAGATTATACCTTAGCGCATATTACGGAAAAGATATTTTTGATTTCAAATCAAAAGAAGCAAATTTTAACGTAAAAATCCCTTGGGGAAATGGAACTGGTAGCATTAGGTGGAATCATCTTTTTAACTCCAAATTTTTCTCAAACACAACTTTAGTAGCCTCAGATTATAAATTTCAAACTGCAATAGAAATGGGCGATGAAGACAAACCCAATGAAGGCATGAGATTTATTCAAAATTCTGGAGTTAGAGATTATTACATTAAACAAGATTTCACACTTCTACCAAATCCTAAACACACAATCAAATTTGGGCTAAATTATATTTATCATATTTTTACTCCTAATTCTGTAAATGCAAAATTAGGCGAAACTGAGTATGATTTTTCATCTGTACAAAAACAAAAAGCTCACGATGCTGCAATTTATATTGGAGACGATTTTAAAATTTCTGACAAAGTTACTATTTACGGTGGTTTTAGAGCTGCAATGTTTAATCAAGCTGGAAAATTCGTAAGATATGTTAAAGACGAGAATTTAATGAATAATATAGACACTATAACATATGGAAAAGGAGAAACTGTTGCATTTTACGACTCTTACGAACCAAGAGCTAGCATAAAAGTTAGTTTAGACAAAAATTCTTCTGTAAAGGCATCTTTTATGCAAAATAAACAATTTATTCATTTAGCTTCTTTGTCGGCTTCGACCCTGCCAACAGATTTGTGGGTGCCTTGTAGCGATGTTGTAAAACCACAGGGCGGTCGTCAATATGCAATAGGATATTTCAGGAATTTTTTTAACGACCATTTCGAAACTTCTGTCGAAGCCTATTACAAAAGTCTTTACGACCTAATTGAATATGCCGATGGTGCTTTACCCGGCGATGATGTAAACGACAATCCAGATAATTATTTTGTTTTTGGAGATGGTTATTCTTACGGAGCAGAATTGTTTATAAAAAAGAGAACTGGACGTTTTACAGGCTGGATTGGTTACACTTGGTCTAAAACAGAAAGAATTTTTGATGATATAAACGGTGGTGAACCATTTCCTGCAAAATATGACCGCCGACACGATTTGTCTTTAACAACAACTTATCAAATTACTGAAAAATGGACTGCTTCCTTAGTTTTTGTTTTTGCAACAGGAAATACAACTACTTTACCAATAGCAAGATATATGATAGACGGTGATTTGATAAGCGAATATGGACCACGAAATTCTTACAGAATGGATCCATATCATCGTTTAGATCTTTCCGTAACATATCAACACAAAAAAACCGACAAATGGGAATCTTCTTGGAACTTTTCAATATTTAATGTGTATAATAGAAAAAATCCATATTTTATTTATTTAGAAGATAAAGGTTCTGTTGAAACTGGCGATTTTACAACAACAGCTAAACAAATTTCTTTAATTCCTATTTTACCATCAATAACTTGGAATTTTAAATTTTAATTTATGAAAATGAAACTGAGAAATATTATATTTTTACTTTTAATAATCATAACTTCATCTTGCATAAAAGATATTAGCTTAGAATTACCTAAAGCTGACGAAAAACTTGTAATAGAAGCAATGATAGATTCTGATGATTATCCAATAGTTTTTATTTCAAAAAATTCAAGTTATTTTACTAATATTGATACAACAATACTAAATGCTTCAATTGTTAAAGGTTCAGATGCTTGCGTAATTGTTTCTAACGGAGCTATTACCGACACTTTAAAGCCTACAATTATGGAAAGATACCCATATCACGGTTACCGTGGCACAAAATTTAAAGGCGAGGTTAACAAATCATATGATTTAAAAATTTTATACCAAGATAAGGAATATAACTCAACAACAACAATACCTGAGCCTGTACCTATTGATTCTGTATGGTTTAATCTATTGCCAGGAAATGATACAATGGGTTTTTTAGGCTTTAAATTTACTGACCCAGAAAAATTTGGAAATTATTACACCTTTTATGTTAAAGTCTTAGAACAACAAAAATGGTATTATCGTCCTTCGTTTGGCTCACATATTTTAGACGATAAATTATTAAATGGTCAAGAATTTTCTTACACACCATTAACTAAAGGTTATGAACGAAATGCTTACTATCATAATGTTTGGTTAGATGAAGATTTAGATTTTCTAAGTTTAGTTTGCTTTAAAGTTGGCGACAGTGTAAGTTTAAAAATGTCAGCAATTGATGCAAATAGTTTTAATTTTTGGAGTTCTGTTTACAGAAATGTTTTAACAGGAAGCAATCCTTTTACCAACCCTGCATCAGTAAAATCAAATATTTATGGCAGTCCAGCTAATGGTCATTGGATAGGTTCTGGAACTCATTTTACAAATGTTTATATCACAGATAGTGCAACTTTGATATTAATTCCATAAAATAATTATTATTTATATTTTCTTTCAAAACCATATGTAAATTCAAAAAAAATAACAAATTTTTATTTAGAATTAAAAAAAAATATTAATTTCGGGCAAACTATTTGTAGTCTTTTTAGTTATATATTTATGAAATTATTATAAAAAATATTTTTACTATGAAAATTTTAACATTAATAAGTTTTGTTTTTTTGATGAGCTTGTCAGCTTTCTCTCAAGAAAATCCTGTTACATGGAACATTAACCAGTCGCGTTCAGAAGATGGTTCTTTTAATTTTCACATTAAAGCTGATATTAAAAACAATTGGTATGTTTACGGAATGAATCTAGATGAAGGCGGTCCTTTACCATTAAAACTTGATATAAAAGACAAAGAGGACATGGTTTATAATGCTGACATCAAAGAAGTGACACCTGCAATAACTGTATATGATGATGTTTTTACCATGAATGTTAGCTCATATCAAGGCAACAGTGAATTTGTAATTAATTATGTTCCAAAAACTGAAATAAACTCACTAACCATAATTATTGACGGTCAGGCTTGTAATACTGAAAATGGTATGTGTGTTTTAGTTTATGAAGAAATTCCTATCACAATTCAAAAATAATAATATATAAAATAATTTTACAATGAGTGAGAAAATAAAATGTTTGATAATCGGCTCTGGTCCAGCAGGTTATACTGCTGCTATTTATACTGCAAGAGCTAATTTGAATCCTGTGCTTTACGAAGGTTTACAACCAGGTGGACAATTAACTACGACAACAGAAATAGATAATTTTCCTGGCTATCCCGAAGGAGTTTCTGGTCCTATAATAATGGATCAACTAAAAGCTCAAGCCCAAAGATTTGGCACAGATGTTAGATTTGGTTGTATTACAAAAGTTGATTTTAGTAAAAGACCTTTTAAAGTTGTTGCCGACAATGTTCATGAAATTGAAGCAGAAACTGTAATTATTGCAACTGGTGCTACTGCTAATTATTTAGGCTTAGAATCTGAAGAAAAGTTTAAAGGATTAGGCGTTTCGGCATGTGCTACTTGCGATGGTTTCTTTTATAGAAATAAAGATGTAGCTGTTGTTGGTGGTGGCGATACTGCTGCTGAAGAAGCTAGTTATCTCGCAGGACTTTGCAATAAAGTTTATATGATCGTAAGACGCGATGTTTTACGCGCTTCAAAAGCAATGCAAGAAAAAGTTATGAATAATCCAAAAATCGAAATACTTTGGAATCATAATACTGTAGAAGTTCTTGGAGATAGTTCTGGAGTAACTGGAGCTAGATTAAGAAATAACAAAACCAACGAAGAAAAAAATATTGATATTCATGGTTTTTTCCTTGCAATTGGACACACTCCTGCAACTAGCCTATTTAAAGATTATATAGAGCTCGACGAGCAATCTTATATTAAAACAAAACCAGGAACTTCTAAAACTAATGTTCCCGGTGTTTTTGCTTGTGGCGATGTTCAAGACCCTAATTACAGACAAGCCATTACTGCTGCAGGTTCAGGCTGTAAAGCTGCAATAGATGTAGAAAGATTTTTATCTGAAAATTAAAACAACATAAAATTTGACAGCATCTTATAAATGCTAAATTCTGATACTAAGATATTTAAACTGCAATATCTAAAGTAATACATTAGCTAAGTTTTTATAAGATGTTGTCATTTTTTTGGCACTATGACAATAAAAGAAAAATACAAATATGTTTTAGACTATTTTCGGGAAAATATAAAACTAGCCGAAACAGAACTTGATTATCAAAACGATTTTCAATTATTAGTAGCTGTAATATTGTCAGCTCAATGCACAGACAAAAGAGTTAATCTCATCACTCCTGCTCTATTCAATGATTATCCAGATGCTAAAACTATGAGCTTTGCTAGTCCAGAAGTAATTTTTGAATATATTAAATCTTGTACTTATCCAAACAACAAAGCAAAATATCTTGCTCAAACAGCAAAGATATTAACCGAAAAATATGATGGAAAAGTTCCCGAAGATGTTGATGAACTTCAAAAATTACCCGGTGTTGGTAGAAAAACAGCTCATGTTATTGCTTCGGTTTTATTTCGACAACCTAAAATGCCTGTTGATACTCATGTTTTTAGAGTTTCGGCAAGAATTGGTTTAACAAAAAATGCAAAAACTGTTTTACAAACCGAAAAGCAATTAGTTAAACATATTCCTGAAAAAGATATTCCAGATGCACATCATTGGTTAATTTTACATGGTAGATACGTATGCACAGCAAGAAATCCAAAATGTAAAACTTGCGGAATTTCTATATATTGTGATTTTTATCAACAAAATGATAAATCTTAGTTTTTTTATTGTTTTCTTATTTTATTTTTGCAGTTGATTTTTAAATTATGGAAATTAATATAAAAAAATATATAAAAGAAGCTCTTAATTCTCTGTATTCTGTTGATACAACCAACATTGATGTAGCGGTAGAAAAAACTAAAGAAGGAATTAATGGCGACTTTACAGTAGTTGTTTTTGCTTTTTCTAAATTTAGTAAAAAATCGCCTGCCGATACCGCTAAAGATTTAGGTGCTTTTATTAAACAAAAATATGATGATGTTTCGTCATATAATGTTATAAACGGTTTTTTAAATTTTAGAATGACCAATGAATATTGGATAGACAGACTAAACAGTTTGAATTTAAACAATAAAAAATCTGAAGAATTTGACAAGGAAACCATAATGGTTGAATTTTCTTCTCCAAATACAAATAAACCTCTACATTTAGGACATATTAGAAACAACATTCTTGGTGATTCTGTCTCAAGAATATTAAAAGCCTCTGGCAATCATGTTATTAAAACAAATTTAATAAACGACAGAGGAATACATATTTGTAAATCTATGCTAGCTTGGATGAAATGGGGAAATGGCGAAACTCCCGAAACAAGTGGCAAAAAAGGCGATAAATTAGTTGGTGATTATTATGTAAAATTTGAAGCAGAATATAAAAAACAAATCGAAGAACTTATTAAAGCTGGACAAACTGAAACACAAGCAAAAGCTAATGCTGAAATAATTTTAGAAGCTCACGAAATTCTTAGAAAATGGGAAAACGGAGACGAAGAAATTCGCAAAACTTGGAGAATGATGAACTCTTGGGTTTACAAAGGTTTTGAGCAAACATATTCTGATTTAGGAATTAGTTTTGATAAAGTTTATTATGAATCCAACACTTATTTATTAGGAAAAGACATTGTAAAACAAGGATTAGAAAACGAAATATTTGTTAGAGATGAAGACAGCTCGGTTTGGATAGATTTAACAGATGAAGGTTTGGATAGGAAAATTCTTTTACGCAGTGACGGAACAACAGTTTATATGACTCAAGATATTGGAACTGCTATCAAAAGAATTGAAGAATTTAATCCTTCAAAAATAATTTATGTAGTTGGAAATGAGCAAGATTATCATTTTGCCGTTTTAAAAAAGATTATTTCTAAAATAAATAAATCTTACAGCGATGTAATTGAACATCTTTCTTATGGAATGGTAGAATTACCCGAGGGCAAAATGAAATCGCGTGAAGGCAAAGTAGTTGATGCTGATGATTTAATGAGCGACATGATAGAAACAGCTAGAAACATATCTAACGAAGCTGGTAAAATTCATGATTTAGAAGATGATGAAAAAGAAAAAATCATCAGAATGATTGCCTTAGGAGCTTTAAAATATTTTATTATTAAAGTTGACCCTAAAAAACAAATAATATTTAATCCAAAAGAATCTATTGATTTTAACGGAAATACAGGACCATTTATTCAATATACACATGCACGCATAAAGTCTATTTTACGCAATGCTGAAAAAATGAATATCAAGTTTCATGGTAAAGCAAGTGAAGAAGCAGATATTGTTGACTTAGAAATTGAATTAATTTCTCATTTATGCACTTTTGAAAAACTTATACAAGAATCTGCAAATAGACTTGACCCCAGCCTTATTGCTAATTATACTTATGCTTTAACAAAACTTTTTAATCAATATTATCATGAGCATAGCATATTAAAAGAAACAGAATCTAAAACGCTACAACTCAGACTATTGTTAGCACAAACTGTTGCACAAACTATAAAATCTGCAATGGATTTATTAGGAATAGAAGTTCCAGAAATAATGTAAAAGTAAAACCTAAATCTTTAAACTAGCTCAACTTCATCGAAGGGTTTTGGTATTTCTATATTTTTAAATCCCATTTTTAAAAGATATTTTCTATAATGTTCACCAGATTCTAAATCGCCATGTACTAAAAATATTTTTTTCAATAAATCTTTATCTTGACATGAAATAAATTCTGCCATTTCTACATAATCGCCATGTCCGCTAAAAGCCTCTAAAAGTTTCACACTTGCTCTTACTTCATGTTCTGTACCGAAAATAGATATTTTTTTAAGTCCTGGTTCTTGCAATCTCGCACCTAAAGTTGTTGGGGCACAATAACCAACAAGTAAAATTGTGTTTTTGGGATTACTAATACTATTAGCAATATGATGCTTTACCCTACCCGCTTCAGCCATGCCAGATGCAGAAATAATTACACATGGCTCTGTCGTATCATTTAGTTTTTTAGAAGCATTAACATTTTTTATATAATGCAAACCTTCAAAGCCAAATGGATCTGGGTCGTATGTTAAAACTTCTAAAACTTCATCGTTATAACATTCTGAATGCATTTTAAAAACTTCTGTAATATTTACCGACAAAGGACTATCAACATAAACATCAATATTTGGTAATCTTCCTTCGTTATACCAATTATTCATTAAAAGAACTATTTCCTGTGTTCTTCCTACACTAAATGAAGGAATAATCAATTTTCCGCCTTTTCTTACACAAGTGTCCACAATAACATTAAATAACTTTTCTTCAGCATCAGCTTTATCCTCATGCAATCTATTGCCATAAGTTGATTCTGTTATTAAATAGTCTGCTTGTGGAAAAGCTGCTGGCGGTTTAATAATTTTATTATAAGGTCTTCCAATATCTCCAGTGTAAGCAATTTTTGTAGTTTTTCCATTTTCCTTAATTTCCAAATTAACTACTGCTCCACCTAAAATATGTCCAGTATCTGTAAATTTAACTGTAATATTCTCATCAATTCTAAATTTTCTATCCATTGCAACGCCTATAAAAAGCTTCATTGATTTTACAGCATCAGAATGTCTATAAATAGGCTCAATTGGTAGCAATCCTTGTTTTAGAAGTTTTTTATTATACCATTTTATATCTTGTTCTTGAATATATCCAGAATCGGGTAACATATATGAACATAAATTTCGAGTTGCATCGGTGCAAATTACCGAACCTTCGAAACCTTGAGTATAAAAATATGGAATTAATCCAGAATGGTCGATATGAGCATGTGATAATATTATATGGTCTATTTCTTTTGGTTCGAAACCTAAATTACGATTCATTCTATCAGTTTCCATTCCTTTGCCTTGAAACATACCACAGTCTAAAAGAATTTTCTTACCATTGTCTAAAGTCAACAGATGTTTACTACCTGTAACTTCTTGTGCAGCTCCTATAAACTTGATTTTCATAAAATTTACTTTAAAATTACAGCAAATTTAATGAATTAAGAAGACAATAAAAATTTTGTAAGTATTTATTTTCCAAAATTTTTAACCGTATAGTGTTTATAGCCTATTAAACTATTCGTCTGATTTTACAAATTCTTCTGCTTTATGAAGCATTTCATACATCACAATATCATCTTTTACCAAAGGTACAATTTTTCTAAATTTGTTAAGATATTTTTGAAGTTCTGGAGATGTTTTTAATGGTTCGCGGAATGAAAGTGCTTGTGAAGCTGCAAAAAGCTCAATTCCTATAATTCTTTCTGTATTTGCAATCACTCTATGCAATTTTGTAGCTGCATTAGCACCCATACTCACATGGTCTTCTTGTTCGTTGCTTGATGAAATAGAATCTACACTTGCTGGAGTACAAAGTTGTTTGTTTTGGCTAACCATAGAAGCAGCAGTATATTGAGGTATCATAAAACCGCTATTCAATCCTGGATTTGCAACAAGAAAAGCTGGTAAACCTCTATCGCCACTAATCAAACGATATATACGTCTTTCAGAAATATTTCCAATTTCAGAAACTGCTATTGACAAAAAGTCTAAAACTAAAGCTAAAGCTTGTCCATGGAAATTTCCGCCGCTTAAAACCAAATCTTCATCTGGGAAAACCATTGGATTATCAGTTACAGAATTGAGTTCAGTTTCCACAACAGATTTTACATAGTTTAAAGTGTCTTTAGACGCACCATGCACTTGAGGAATACATCTAAAAGAATATGGGTCTTGAACATGAGTTTTTGTTTGTGCAACAATTTCTGAACCTTCCAAGAATGTTCTTATATTTTTTGCAGTTTCAATTTGTCCTTTATGTGGACGAATTGTATGTAAACTTGGGTAAAAAGCTGCTATCAAACCATTATATCCATCTAAAGATAAAGAAGCAATTCTGTCGGCATTAAACATAATTTTTTCGGCACGCCAAACACCTGTAATTGCATGAGCCAACATAAACTGAGTTCCGTTCATTAAAGCTAAACCTTCTTTAGATTTTAATTTTAATGGTTTTAAATTTAATTCTGATAAAACAGTTTCAGTTTTTTGTCGTTTACCTTTATAATTAACCTCTCCTAAACCAATAAGGGCAAGTGTTATATGAGCTAATGGAGCCAAATCTCCCGAAGCACCTAATGAACCTAATTCGTAAACAACTGGTCTTATATCATTATTATAAAAATACACTAATCTCTCAACTGTTTCAAGACAAACACCAGAAATTCCATAAGATAAAGCCTGAACTTTTAATAACATCATTAGTTTTACAATTTCTGAGTCTATCTCTGCTCCCATTCCACAAGCATGAGATATTACAAGGTTTGTTTGTAGTTGTTCTAAATCTTCTGAAGCAATATTTGTATTACAAAGCGAACCAAAACCTGTACTTATACCATAAATAGGCTTATCATGAGTTTTTATTTTATTGTCAAGATAAGTACGACATTTAATAATATTGTTTTTTGCTTGTTCGGAAAGCTCGATTTTGTATCCGTTTTTAAAAATTTCTTGTAGTTTGTCTAAACTCAAATGTTCTGTTGTAATAAAATGTGTATTCATAACATAAAATATTTTTGCGAAAATAAGATTTTAAAACGAAAAAATGTCTAAAAAAGTTTAAAAACATAAAAAAAGTCCAATCCAAGCAAATTCACGAGCACCATAAATAAGTCGGATTGGACTCTAAAAACCAAAAATCACTAACACAAAAAAAACTATTTTTTTATTTTAAAAACATCTTCAAAAATCTGAATAAGACCGTCTTTTGGAACTGCACCAGTCATCATTTGTGGTTGTCCACTTAAAGGAATAAACAACAAAGAAGGAATACTTCTTATCCCAAAAATTGATGCCAATTCTTGTTGGTCTTCGGTATCAACTTTATAAATATCTATTAAACCTTCATATTCTTTGCTCAACTCTTCAACAACAGGTGCTATCATTTTACATGGACCACACCAGTCTGCATAAAAGTCAATAAACACAGGTCTTTCACCTTTATATTTCCACTCAGTTTCATTTTCATAATCGAAAATTCTTTCGATAAATTTTTCTTTTGTTAAATGTTCTGCCATTTTCTCAATCTTTTTAAATATTTTTGTAACTGAATTTATAACAAAATTTAAAAGTTTTTGTTCAAGTGGTAAAGAATAGTAATAATATTTCGGAATTGTTAACACATAAAATATTTAAATTAATTCGCGATTTTGACGAAACTGACAATACTGAAGTCTATGTTATTGGCGGTTATGTGCGTGATAAACTTTTAAAAAGAGCTGATAAAAAAGATATAGACATAGTAGTTAAAGGTAATGGAATTGAATTTGCTCAAAAACTTGCTAATAAGCTCAAAATAAAAAAGCTAAGCATTTACAAGACCTATGGCACAGCAATGTTCCAGTTTGAAGACACAGAATTAGAATTTGTTGGTGCAAGAAAAGAATCTTATTCTCCCGAAAGTCGTAATCCAAAAGTTGAACAAGGGAGCATTGAAGACGACCAAAAAAGACGAGATTTTACTATAAATGCTTTAGCAATAAGCTTAAACAAAGAAACTTACGGCGAAATTACCGATCCTTTTAATGGAATTGAAGATTTGCATTATAGAACAATAAGAACGCCTTTAGACCCTGATATTACATTTTCTGACGATCCGCTAAGAATGATGAGAGCAATTAGATTTGCATCTCAGCTTGATTTTATAGTTGATGACGAGTGTTTTGAAGCAATTAAAAGAAATAAACATAGAATTGAAATTATTAGTGCAGAAAGAATTCATACCGAGCTAAATAAAATTTTGCTTAGCAAACAGCCGTCTATTGGTTTAAAACTACTATTCGATTCTGAACTTTTAGAAATTATTTTTCCTGAATTATACAATTTAGCTGGTGTTAGCACTCAAGCAGGTGTAAAACACAAAGACAACTTTTTGCACACAATTCAAGTTGTTGACAATGTTGCAGAAAATAGCGACAATTTATGGTTAAGATGGGCTGCATTACTTCACGACATCGCAAAACCTAAAACAAAAAAATATGTCGAAGGTATAGGCTGGACATTTCACGCACACAATTTTATTGGACAAAAAATGGTGCCTGAAATTTTTGCAAGACTAAAACTCCCTTTAAATGAAAAAATGAAATATGTGCAAAAATTAGTCGATTTGCACATGCGACCAATAGCTTTAGTTGAAGATGAAGTTACCGATTCTGCAATAAGAAGGTTAATTGTTGATGCTGGCGAAGATTTAGATGATTTATTGACTTTGTGTGAAGCTGATATTACTTCAAAAAACGAAAAAAAAGTAAAGCAATACTTAACAAATTTTAAAGCACTAAGACAAAAAATTGTAGAAGTAGAAGAAAGAGATTCGCTCAGAAACTTCCAACCGCCAATTAGCGGAGATGAAATTATAAGCTACTTTAATATTGAACCAAGCAGAACTGTTGGAATAATTAAAAATGCTATAAAAGATGCTATTCTTGACGGCGAAATTCCTAATGATAAAGAAAAAGCTTGGGAATATATGATTAGTAAAGCTAAAAGTCTTGGAATTGAAAAACAAAAATAAAATCCTCAAAAACTTTCATATCGTTTGATTTAAAAAGGCTTAGGTAAAACAACAAAATAATTATAAAAAATTTTTACTCTTTTTATTTTTATGATTGAAATAAAATTATATTTTTGTGGAAATAGAAATACATAAAAAATATAAATATGATAAACGATAAATTATTAAATCCGAAAAGTGTTGTTGTTGTTGGTGGTTCCAACGATGTTTACAAACCAGGTGGAAAAGTTTTAAAAAACTTAATCGACAACGATTTTAAAGGCAACTTATATGTTGTAAATCCTAAACTTGATGAAGTTCAAGGGATAAAAGCATTTAGAGATGTTAACGACTTGCCACAAGTTGACTGTGCTATAATAGCTATAGCAGCAAAATTTTGCTACGACACAGTTGAAACTTTAGTAAAACAAAAAGGTACTGGCGGATTTATTATTTTGTCTGCTGGTTTTAGTGAAGAAAACGAAGAAGGTGCAAAACTTGAAAAGAAAATTGTTGATTTATTAAACGAGCATAAAGCAAGTTTAATAGGACCAAATTGTGTTGGTCTTTTAAATCAAACTTATAGCGGTATTTTCACCACTCCTATTCCAAAACTTGATTCTCAAGGCATAGATTTTATTTCAGGCTCTGGAGCAACAGCGGTTTTCATAATTGAGTCAGCTGTTTCTAAAGGTTTAAAATTCTCAAGTGTCTATTCTGTTGGTAATTCAGCACAATTAGGCGTTGAAGAAATTTTAAAATATTTAGACGAAACTTACGTACATGGAAAATCAGCACCAGTAAAATTATTATACGTAGAAAGTGTTAACAAGCCTAAAATGCTTTACAAACACGCTTCTTCTTTAATTAGAAAAGGTGCTAAAATTGCAACAGTTAAATCAGGAACATCAGAAGCTGGTAGTCGTGCAGCATCGTCTCACACAGGTGCTTTAGCAAGTCCTGATGTAGCAATTGAAGCTTTGTTTAGAAAAGCTGGTATTGTGCGTTGCAACGGAAGAGAAGAATTAGCAAGTGTTGCTTCAGTTTTCATACATCCAACTCCAAAAGGAAAAAATGTTGCAATTATTACCCACGCTGGCGGTCCAGCAGTTATGCTTACAGATACACTTAGCAATGGTGGTTTAAATGTTCCTGCAATTGAAGGACCAAAAGCTCAAGAATTACTCGACAAACTTTTTGGAGGTTCTTCTGTAGCAAACCCAATAGACTTTTTAGCAACAGGAACAGCTGAGCAATTAGGTTTTATTATTGATGCTTGCAACAACGATTTCGACAATATAGATTCAATGGCAGTAATTTTCGGTAGCCCAGGACTTTTCCCTGTTTACGATGTGTATGATGTATTGCACGAAAAAATGAAAACCAGCAAAAAACCTATTTATCCAATACTTCCATCTATAATTAACGTTAAAGATGAAATAGAAAAATTTATTGAAAAAGGTAGAATAAATTTCCCTGATGAAATAGCTTTCGGAAATGCTTTAAGCAAAATTTTAAATACTCCAAAACCACAAGCTGAAAATATTGAGCTACCAAAAATTGATAAAGAAAGAATTAGAAAAGTTATTGACTCTGCTGGAAATGGATATTTAAGTCCTGATAAGATCTACGAACTTCTTGATGCTGCTGGAATAGACAGAGTAATAGAAAAAGTTGTTACTACAAAAGAAGATGCTCTTGCTTTTGCAGAAAAACATGGCTTCCCAGTTGTTATGAAAGTAGTTGGACCAGTTCACAAATCAGATGTTGGCGGAGTTGTATTAAATGTGAAAGATAACGAAACCATTGTTCGTGAATTTGATAGATTAATGAAAATAAAAGACACATACGCTGTTTTAATGGGTGAAATGATTTCAGGAACAGAAGTGTTTATTGGAGCAAAACGCGAAGACAAATTCGGACACATGGTATTAGCAGGATTAGGCGGAATTTTTATCGAAGTTCTACATGATGTTAATGCAAGCCTTTCTCCAGTTTCAAAAAATGAAGCTGAATATATGATTAAAAACCTTAAATCTTACAAAATAATTGAAGGTGTAAGAGGACAAGAAGGCATTAATCAAGAAATTTTTGCTGAACAAATTCAAAGAATTTCTGCACTTGTAGAAGCTGCTCCTGAAATTTTTGAAATGGACTTAAATCCACTGCTTGGAAATATGAAATATGTAAAAGCTGTTGATGCAAGAATTAGAATTGAGAAATAAATAAACAATTTATGAGCATATCTTAATGATATGCTCATAAATTCTTCCAACAATATTAACATTTTTATTTACACATGAGAAAATTACAAAACTAAAACTATGAAAAAACAAGACTTAATTTTTATTTTAGCTATAATAATCTTCTTCTTACCTTTTTTTGTGTTTGATGAAGTTTATAATTTTTACAACGACTTTAATAATAAGTATAGCTTAATAATGGCTTTTATAAAATTTGCCATTTTAGCAACTCTTGGTGAATCGATAGGACTTAGAATTAAAACTGGTGTTTATAATCAAAAAGGTTTTGGATTATTACCACGAGCAATTGCTTGGGGCTTTTTTGGTATGTGGATAGCCATTGCAATGGGAGTTTTCCGCCATGGGATTCCTGCATTTTTAGATAAATTTTCCATTTTCAACGGAATTGCCTTTGCAATGTATGGTGATTTTACAGCATTAAAACTTGTTGGAGCTTTCTTTATCAGCCTTATGATGAACACCACTTTTGCTCCTGTTTTTATGACTTTACACAAAATAACCGACACTCATATTATGAATAACGGTGGAAAAGTTTCTGCATTTTTAAAACCAATTCCTATCAAAAAAATTATTACAAACCTAAATTGGGAAGTTCAATGGGGATTTGTGTTCAAAAAAACTATTCCTTTATTTTGGATTCCAGCACATACAATTACATTTATTTTACCACAGAATTACCAAGTTTTAACTGCTGCTCTACTAGGAGTTGTACTAGGAGTATTGCTTTCTATTGCAGCAATTCAAGGAAATAAAAAATAATTTTTATGTCAGAAATTAAAAAAAATATTGATAATATATTAAAACAAATTCCAAACAATACTAAACTTGTTGCTGTTTCAAAAACTCACAGCATAGAAACAATAAAAGAAACTTTTGATGCCGGACAAAGAGATTTTGGAGAAAATAAAGTTCAAGAATTAGTTGACAAACACAATCAACTTCAAAATCCTGAAATAAAATGGCATCTTATTGGACATTTACAAAGAAATAAAGTTAAATATATTGCAGATTTTGTTGAACTAATTCATAGTGTTGATAGCCTAAAACTTTTAACCGAAATAAACAGACAAGCCAAGAAGCACGACAGAGTAATAAACTGTCTTTTACAATTTCACATAGCCGACGAAGACACAAAATTTGGCTTAAATTATGATGAAGCTATTGATATTTTAGAATCTGATGAATTTAAAAGTTTTGAAAACATAAAAATCTGCGGAGTAATGGGAATGGCAACCTTTACAGACGATACTGAACAAGTAAGAAAAGAATTTAAAAAATTAAAAGAAATTTTTTCTGAAATTAAAGATAAATATTTCAAAAATATTGATTATTTTTGTGAAATAAGCATGGGGATGAGTGGCGATTGGAAAATAGCAATTGAAGAAGGTGCGACAATTTTAAGAATAGGAAGTATAATTTTTGGAGATAGAACTTAAAAAATGAAAGACAGTTGTTAAAGATTAAAAACATATTATTAGTAATATTTGCGACAACACTGTTTTGTACAGAGTTGAAATCTCAAGACTTGCCCGTACATGAACAATATATGTTCGATTTTATGCTTGTAAACCCATCTTTTACAGGACTTACTCAATCTTCAATATTTAAAGCCATTCACAGGCAACAATGGATAGGCTTTGAAAATGCTCCTAAAACATCGTTATTTTTATTCAAACATAGACTTAAAGGTAGAGAAGGTGGAATTGGAGGATATGTATTTTCAGATTTGAATGGACCAAACCAAAGATTTGGAGCTCAATTCAACTTTTCTTACCAAGTATTTTTGTATAATAAACGAAACCATAAATTTATAATGTCGTTTGGAATGGCTTTTAGAGGCTGGGCTCACGTACTAGACCAAACCAAATTTACTAGAAATATGTACGACCCAATAGTTACTTATTCCAAAGAAACAACTGTAAACCCAAATGCAAGTGCTGGAGTATTATTCTCATACAACCATACGTTTTTGGGAGTAGCATTCGACAACTTACTCCCATGGACTGACAGAATGTATAACAGAAGTTTAGAACCAATAAATCATGTTCTCACAAATTTGCATGCAGGCTCTATTTTACAAATTCATAAAAAAGTACAATTAAGACCATCATGTTTATTCAAATCCAATTTTCACGGCCTCAACCAGTTAGATGTAAACCTTAAAGTTCATTACGGTGGAACATCATCAAGAAAATCTAAATTTGTTAGAAAAGACAACGATATGTGGTTTGGACTATCGTACAGAAATACTTTAGACAAAGGTAATTCCTCACCCCTATCAATAGCTCCAAGTTTTGGAATGTCTATTGACCAGTTTTCTATTTTCTACCAATACGAAATAGGTTTAACCTCACTACAACTTTATCATAATGGAACTCACCAAATTGGCTTAGGACTAAAAATATTCCATGATAAATACATTAAATGGGGTAAATTTCATAATGCAATATTTTATGATGAATTTTAAAAGATGAAACTAAAAATCTACATATTAATATTATTAAGCCTTAGCTTTATCAGTCTTAAAGCTCAACCCGACAGTACTGACTGTTTCATTAGTTACAATTCTATTTGGGCTAAAAGTTTAGGAAGCAATATGTTTGACGAAGTCTTGGGAGTAGCTAGCGATAATAGCGGAAATATTGTGGTTGTAGGCCAGTTTCATGGAAGTTTAAATTTTCAATCTCAAACAGTTGTTTCAAATGGTGGAAGCGACTTTTTTGTTGCTAAATTAGATAGTTTTGGCAATTTAATATGGCTACAATCAGGTGGAGGCACAGAAAATGATGTTGCAAAAGCTGTTAGCATTGATAGCCAAGGCAAAATTAATGTTATTGGAAACTTTAGAGGCACACTTAATATTGGAGGAAACCAAATCAATTCAAATGGAGAAAGCGATATATTTATTATTCAATACTCTCCTGATGGAAACTATTTATGGGGGAAATTTTTAAGTGGCTTTTACGAAGATTCTGGTAACGATATATGTGTTGATGCTGATGACAATATTTTAGTTACAGGATATTATGACCAATTTTTAGGGATTGGAAATGGCACTTTAATTGCTAAAGGTGCTAAAGATTTTCTTTTGGCAAAATATGATGCTAATGGAAATTTTTTGTGGAGAGCAAATCATGGGTCAACTCAAAATGACATTGCCACTAGTATTGCTTGCGACAAAGACAATAACATATTTATTGCTGGAGAATTTTCAGGAACAATCAATTTTGGAAGTTTAAATTTAAGTGCAAATGGAAGTTTAAACACTTTTGTTGCAAAATATAATAAATCAGGAGTATTTCAATGGGCAAAAGCTTTTGGAAGTAATAGCAACACCGCAAGTCAAGCTAGTGTTGCCACAGACATCTTTGGCAATGCTTATATTTCATACAAATCAGAGCTAAATAATAATATGGCGAAAATCCATAAATTTAATCCTGAAGGAATTGAAATCCTAAACAAAAGCTTTGGCGGACTTGGAAATATTATTCCTAATGATATTAAAGTAGATTATGGACAAAACATATATATAGCTGGAAAATTTAATGGACTTACAGATTTCGGCGATGGGAATATTAATTCAACAGCAAATTTTGACTGTTTCTTATCTAAACTTGATAATAACGGTGTTTTTAAGAAGAAAGAGTTAAAAGGCGTTTCTGACACAAATTCATTTAACGCTATGTGTATAAATGAATTAAACCAGTTAATTGTGGCAGGAAGTTTTTCAAATACACTAAGTTTCAATTCTGATATTCTTAACTCAAATGGTAATGAAGATGGATTAATTGTAAAGTATGGATTAGGCTTTGGATTTTCTGAAATAATAATATCAAGCAACAACTGTGACCCCAATGATATGTGTATTGATATTCAAACTATTAATGGTGTTCCTCCATTTACTTATTATTGTAACAACACATTAATTTCTCAAAATATTTGTGGTTTAAGTGTTGGTAATTACGAAATTATTGTGGTTGATAAGAATAATTGCTATATAAAAACAAAAATAGAATTACAAGCTCTTCAAGGACCACAAATTGCTATACCAACAAATATTACTTTATGCCCTTATGAAAGCATAGTTTTAAATGCTGGAAATGGAGATTATGAATATTTATGGAGTACTAATGAGACTAGTCAAATAATTGAAATAAATGAAGGCGGTGTGTATTCTGTAACTGTTACTGATTTAGGTACTAATTGTAGCACAAGTGCTAGCACAAATGTTACAAAAATTCCTAATCCTGCCTTATTACCTGAAACCGACTCTTTATGTTTTGGAGATGAGTTAACAATTACAACTTTTGATACTTACGCTTCTTATTTTTGGTCTGATGCCTCTATTAATCAATATTTTACATCGGGCAATAGTGGAATTCATTGGGTAAAAGTTTTTGATTCCAATACTCATTGCCATTATTATGACACAATAACTTTTGTATATTTCCCAACAATTGATCTCAATTTAGAAAAAAATATTGTTATTTGTGATGGAGATTCTGTTTTAGTTTCTGCACCTCCAGGTTTAGCTTCTTATCATTGGAGTAACAACACTTTTTCAGAAAGCATTTGGTTAAGTCAAGCTGGCACATATAGTCTCACTGTAACTGACCAGTATTCTTGTACTGCAAGTAGTGAAATAAATGTAGGTTTAGGTGAATCACCAATAATAAACTTAGGAGAAGATTTTTCTATTTGCACAAACGAAGCTGTAGTTTTAAGTGCAAATGCTCAAGGCGATAATTTAACATATTTATGGAATGATAATTCTACCGAAGAAACATTAACAATAACAAGTAGCGGAACATATTGGGTTAAGGTTAGTGCATTAACAGGTTGCGATGCTATAGACACAATAAAAGTTGATATTTTTCCACAACCAGTTTTAGACTTAGGCAATGATATTGAATTTTGTTATGGCGAAACATATTTAATAGAAGTTGACAGTACTTACGCAACTTATCAATGGAGCAATAACTTAACCATAAGTACAATATCAGTAAATTCAACTCAAACTTTATTTTTAACAGTTACAGATTCAAATAATTGTACTGCAACGGGCAAAATTAATGTTATTGAACATGACTTAATAGAACCTTTTATTGGTTATGATACTACATTTTGCGAAGGCAACACATATATATTAAAAACAGATAGAGAATATTTTAAATATAAATGGCAAAATGGCTCTAATGCTTCTAGTTTTACTGTAACACAAGCAGGAAATTATGCTTTAACGGTTTATGATGAAATTGGCTGTTCTGGAAGCACAGAAATTAATGTTGAATTTCTTGAAGGTCCTGTTTGGGATTCTTACACTTCAGGAGGAGGAATGATAGAAGTATTTGCAAGTGGAGGTGTACAACCTTATGTATATTCATACGACGGCGATACTTGGCAAACTTCAAATATTTTTACAAATTTACCATCTGGAGTATATACAATTTCAATAATGGACGACAATTACTGTTTAATAAGCAAAGAAATTTTCCTAGATGAATCGCTAAGTATTCCAAACTTCTTCACTCCAAATGGAGACGGCTACAATGACACTTGGGTAATTACTGGTTTATACCATTATCCAGATGCTGTTGTACAAATTTTTGATAGATTTGGCAAAAAATTATACTCTTCAACAGGTGCTGACTTTAGCTGGGACGGAACTTATGCTGGCAAAGAATTACCAAGCGAAACTTACTGGTATGTAATTACATTGGATAGCAATAAAAAGCAAGTTTTGAAAGGTAGCATTACGATAAAGAGGTAAGGAACAGTTAAAAGTTTATAAATTTGGTAAATATATCAAAAATTACCTATACCGATTTTCGGCAAAAAAATAAAAAATAATTAATGACCAATTTTCGCATACATACCCGCCGTAGCATTCGTCTAAAAGGATATGATTATTCACAGGAAGGATTGTATTTTATAACGATTTGTGTGCAGGATAAAATTTGTAGATTTGGACATATTGAAAACGGCAAAATGATATATAATCAATACGGCACAATTGCACATAACGAATGGATAAACACACCAAATATACGAACCAACATTATTTTACACGAATTCGTAATAATGCCAAACCATATTCACGGCATAATTGAAATAACCGAAAAATTATCCTACAATGGGGCATACGATACGCCATCGGAATCGGAAATTGGCGAATACGATACGCCGCAACGTACAGACGAATTGCATTCGTCAGTACGTTCGCATTTACGATCGCCATCGCAAACAATTGGCGCTATCGTACGCGGATATAAATCGGCTGTAACAAAACAATTAAACGCATTGGGACTAACCGAAAAATTATGGCAACGCAATTATTACGAACATATTATACGCGACGAACAATCATATATCCGCATTACGGAATACATTCGCAATAATCCAAAAAAATGGGCAGATGATAAAATTAAAATAAAAAAATGAAGAAAGAAATTCAATTTATTTTATACAACACGCCTCAAGAAAACGTAAAAATTGAAGCTGTTGTAAAAGACGACACACTATGGCTAACGCAAAAAGCTATGTCTCAATTATTTGGCGTGCAGGTTCCCGCTATAAGCAAACATTTGAAGAATATATTTAACGAAGGCGAACTAGATGAAAAAGTGGTTGTTTCCATTTTGGAAATAACCACTCAACACGGTGCTATTGAAGGAAAAACTCAAATACAAGGTACACAGTTTTACAATTTAGATGCTATTATTTCTGTGGGGTATCGAGTAAATTCGGCAAAAGCTACACATTTTCGCATTTGGGCTACCAAAGTACTGAAAGAATATATGCTCTCCATCAAAAGAACCTGCAGAAAATACTCCCACATTCCAATTCTTATTAAAAAACACAATACTAGGTTCAAAAGCTGGAGCATCGCCAAATAAAGGACCACTTCCTAATCCTCCCAATGATGCTGAGTAACGTACTGCACATTTCCGACCATTGTCCATGTTGAAGCTTTGTTTTCTACTTCTTTTTCTGTTTGAGCATAAGCTGTTGTACAAACAAGTATGAGAAATAATAAAATATTTTTTTTTATAAAAATACTATTATAAATATTCAAGATAAGTCTTTATAAGTTCTAAATTAATTGCAGGTAAAAATAATGTTTTTTTCATAAAACAAATAAAAACAATAACATTTTTTCAAAAAAACATCATTTTATTACCATTTTGCTTATAAGTCTAGTAAATCAGTAATTAATTTTTAAATTGTTTTTTAATAAATAAGGTTATCCATGTTGCGAAAACAAAAGGAAATGTAAGTTGCGTAAATTGGAATTTTATCATAAAGATACTAACGCCAAGTGAAAGAATTACAGAAAGCAGAACCCAAATACCATCTTTAACTTTATCTCCTGCAAATACTATTGCACACAAAACTGCATTAAAACCATAAAGTCCGAGATTAATATCGTCTATTGGTGCTGAAAAACCAAATGCAATAATATCAGAAACAATTGCACCTGCTAGACCGTACAATGCTGCAATGGGAGAACTGATAAATACTGCAACAAAAAACAGTAATCCAGACAATAATTTATTTTGAAAAATCACTTGACCAAAACTTTTAAAACCATCTGATAGAGAATCACTTAAATGGACTACAGTTGGCATTTGCACTGCCAGCAAATCTGCACAAAAACTCTTACAAACAAACAATATTAGCCAAGTTACTAAAACAAAAGGAAAAGTAAATGCTGGAATTTTAAGTTTTATAAAAAAGTGTTGCAACATTGCTGCTAGCACAGAACCTACAACAACAATTATCCATGCCCAAAGTACAGGCTTTAAAAATAACATTACTGCTACCCCAACCAATGCAGCACTAAAACCGTAAAGTCCTTTGTTGATTTCTGTTTTGTCGTATTTTAGCAAATAAGCAATACTAGTTCCGCATATTGTAGCTAAAAGTGCTGAAAAACCCATTATAGGCGAACCATAGAAAATTCCAATAAGGAAAAGCAAACCTGTAATACTATTTTCTTGAAGCATTATTTGTCCAAGTCCTTTAAGTATAACAGAAACGACAGAAGCAGATTTGCCAAGTGTTGTATTTTTATTGTTTAATTTTGATTTCATCTTCTAAAATTTAATCTCTATATTATTCATTCTCAGAGGTGCTACATTAGAAATAGGATTTGCACCACGAACTGATAAAGTATGAAATTGTTTTTCTTTATTTAGTTTCGATGATGAAAGTTTTTGCGTATAAACAGTCCATTGTTGCAAAGGTTCAATTTTATACGAAAGCTCATTTTCAAAACCATTGTAAAAGACTATTACTAATTGATTTTTGCCTTTTTTGAGTGGAAGAAAAACAATATCCTGATTAGAATTTACACGGTCTGGCGAAAAATGTGCTGTTATGTAATCGCCATTGAGCAAGATATAAAGAGCATTTCCACTTTTAATTTCTATCGCAATTTTCTGTTCTTTTGTAGATTCAATTTCCTGTAAAAACGCAGTTCCTGATTTAGGCAAAACTTCCTCTGTTACAATTTTTCCGTAAAAAAACTGATTTACTTTTGTCCACCTATCATCGGGTGTTATATTGGGATTTCCTTCTAAATCTGGCAAGTTCCCAAAAACCATGCTACTACGTCTCCTGTACAAATCACCCCATTTTACTGTATTTTGAACCAAACTTACAATTTTTTTATTAGATGAGTTTAACGTAATATTTTGCTTGTTTTCATCAATTTCAACAATGATTTTTCGTCCAAGTTCATTTTCAGAAAACATTATTTCTGGGTTAATATGACGTTTTGTAGTATTGAAAGCCCAATCATAACCAATTAAACTTTTGTATCCGCAATAGTAATTGAGACTTGAATGCCCAAAAACTGGAGAAGAATTTTGTGGAGTTAGCACAGTATTTGCAATAATTTTAGGCAAAATCGCAAAACCATTTTCAAAAGAAACTTTAAGTACAGAATAAGGTAGTTCAGACGTTGTTTTCGGAAGGCGTATATTCCAATCATCACCATATTTTTTTGGAGGATAAAAATCGCAAAGTTCATTTGTTTCCAATACTTTTACTGAAGCAATAGAACCTTTAAAACCTGAAATACCAATATCTTTTCCATAAAAATCTTTCTTCACAAAAAGATACAAATTTCCATTTTTTGTCGTAACCTCACCCCAATTAAATGTGTGATCAAACGGATTTGCAGTTATGCCGTAAATTGCTTCAGAATTTGCTTTTATCCATTTTCCCATTTCTAATAGTACATCGCGTTCAAATTCAACTACAGAACCATCGCCACGTGGTCCGATATTGAGCAAATAATTTCCGCCACGACTAATAACTTTTATCAAACTTGTTATTTTTTCATTAACTTTATCTTGAATGCTTCCACGCTTTTGCCATGAACGATAACCCCAAGTTTCATCAAACATAGAAGCAGCGGTTTGCCATGGAATTCCAAGTTTATAGTCAGGATATTTATTGTCGGGCATTACTGAGAAATCCACATAATCGTTGCCTAATCTTCCACTAATCATACATTGCGGTTGCAAACGGTTGACCAAGTCATACAAATCTTTACTCTGTGCAGGTGTAAGCGAACCCATATCGAACCAAATTTCAGAAATATCGCCGTAATTGGTCATAATTTCTTCCACTTGTTTTTTGTTAAATTCGTAATGTTCATCGGTCAATGGATCGGCATTATGGCTGGAAATTGGATAAGCATGAGGATAATTCCAATCAATAAGAGAGTAATAAACAGCAAAATCAACACCTCCTCTTTTACAAGCATCGGCTAATTCTTTCATTAGATCTCTTCCATAAGTAGTAGCATCAACAATATTAAAGTCGGTGTATTGAGAATGATACATGCAAAAACCATCGTGATGTTTAGATGTAAAAACAATTGAACGCATTCCTGCATCTTTTGCCAGTTTCACAATTTCATCTGGATTCCATTTTGTTGGCTCAAATTGCTTTGCAGTATTTCCATACCAATCGCTAAAAATTCCAGCGAAAGATTGTATTTGCTCGCTATAACCACGCTCTACAGGTTTTCCATCATATACTCCACCATAAACAGAATAAAGTCCAAAATGTATAAACATTGAAAACTTTTGGTCGAGCCATTGCTGAGATGGTTTTTGCTGAGCCAACATAAGCAAAGGAAAACACAAAAACAGACTTAAAATTTTGCACTTCATCTTTTAATTTTTTCAATAATTTATGTCGCAAATATAATGTTTTTTAGATTGTACTAATTTAATTAATGTAAACTAAGTATTATTGATAAATTTAATTCATAATATTAAAAAATTTGCTAATTTTGGAATATGATTTTTCACAAAAAAACATATGCTTACTTATTTAATACTTTTATAATTAATTTAGTAAAATATTTCTTTTTATCCTATAAGATTGTATCTTTGTAATGCTTAATTAATTGACACCGCTTATGAATGAATATTTTAGACACAAGAATACTTTACTTTACAACAATGATATTCTAGATAAAAACCTTTTCAAAGAAGAGTTTATTGATTTAATTGTAACTTCTCCACCGTATAATGTTGGAATAGAATACAATTCAAATGATGACGAGTTAAGTTACGAACAATATCTAAATTTTTCAGAACAATGGTTATCAAATTGTTTTAAATGGAGTAAGGCACAAGCTCGTTTTTGCCTAAACATCCCATTAGATAAGAACAAAGGTGGCAATCGAGCTGTTGGAGCAGATTTAACAAAAATTGCACAAAAAGTTGGCTGGAAATACAAATCTACAATCGTTTGGAACGAAGGTAACATTTCGCGCAGAACGGCATGGGGAAGTTGGAAGTCTGCTTCTGCTCCTGTTGTTATAGCACCTGTGGAATTGATAGTAGTTTTATACAAAGACGAATGGAAAAAAACTAATGGAAGTAAAATATCAGATATTACATCAGATGAATTTAAAGCGTGGACAAATGGAGTATGGACATTTAATGGAGAAAGTAAAAAACGAGTCGGACATCCTGCCCCTTTCCCAAAAGAATTACCATATCGTTGCATAAAATTGTTCAGTTATGTAGATGATTTAATTTTTGACCCATTTGCTGGCAGTGGAACGACACTGTTTGTTGCTTCAAACTTAGAAAGAAGAGCTATAGGAATAGAAATTGATAAAAGCTATTGCAAATTAGCTAAAAATAGAATTTTAAAAGAAACAGGAGTCTTAGATTTTAAAATATGACAAAGAAAAAATTAACACAAATAGATTTAGTAAAGGAATATTTTATTAAAAATCCTAAAAAAGATATTCCACATCCCAAAGTTGTAGATTGGGTTGTTTCTGAATGGAAAAAACAAACAGGAAAAGTTTTCCGCGATCCCGATCGTGCAATACGTTCGCTATATCAAAAAGGCTTTTTGATAAAAATAGACAAAGGAGTTTATAGATACGAGCCTAGTTTTGCTAAAAGTAAAAAACAAGAAAATTTCACAGCTGCACAAAAGAAAAAAATATTAGAAAAAGATGGATATAAATGTGTCGTTTGTGGTAAAGGTATAAAAGATAAAGTTGAGTTACATATTGATCATATTATTCCTAAGGATAAAGGAGGTAAAGCAACTATTGAAAACGGTCAAGTTCTATGCTCACAACACAATTTTTTAAAGAAAAACCTAAATCAAACTGAAACCGCAAAGAAAATGTTTATCAATCTCTATGAATTAACAAAACGTAAAGGAGAAAAAACATTAAATGAATTTTCTGCCGAGATTTTAAAAGTATTTGAAAAATATGGAATAAACGGTCACATAGATTGGAAAAAATAATTACTTAAGAATGAATCTACCCATTAAAAAAACATCTCAATAATTTTGTTTTATTAAAATATTTTTCTACCTTTGTTACCAACAAAAGACATTAAAATATGAAAAATTATATTTGTCCTAAATGCAATGGTTATCTAAGTATTGATAATGAAATTGTGTTTTTAACTAAAAATAACAAAGGCGAATCTGCTATAGTATTATTAAGTGCAGAACTTGGTAATTACAGTTTTAGAAAAAATGACAATGTGGATTTTGAAGAAGGCGACCACGTAAATTTCATTTGCCCAATTTGTTACGAAAATCTTAATGCAGAAAATGTTGATGATAATTTAGCTTGTGTTAAGATGATAGACAGTAACGGAAAAGCAAAAAAAATAATGTTTTCAAAAGTTTTAGGCGAAAAATGCACTTACGCAATTAGCGACGAAGGAGTTGACTCTTTTGGGGACAATAAAGATACGTATTCAAATAGGTTTTAGTTTTTTATTTTTTGTTTTCATATAGGTTGTTTTAAGGTGCGTTGAATTTTTCTTCGCACCTTTTTTTTATTATTATGGCTCTACCCTATTTAAAAATATTAAAATATTTTCTATTTTTATTTAACTTTTACAAATTCTCTCCAAAATTTTTCTTTAACAACAAAAATTGTAACAAACACAAGTAAAAGGCAAGTATTTAGAACATAAACTAAAGTTTGAGATTCTGGTTTTAGGAATACACTAACAAAATACAAACTCAAAGCTAAAACAAAATAGAACACGCCATTTCCAACTTCATAAGGTACTTTATAATATTTTTGCCCCCAGTAGAAAGAAAGTAATGTCATTAAGAAATAACAAACAAGTGTAGCCCATGCTGCACCAACATAGCCATAAATTGGAACTAATACTAAATTTAAAACAATAGTTATAACTGCTCCAAATATTGCAAGCCAAGCTCCGTATTTTGTCATGTCGTTTAGTTTGTACCAAATTGAAAAATTAAAGAAAATTCCTAAAAATAAATTCGCAATTAATAATATTGGTACGACTTTCAAACCTTCGTGATAATTAGGGGAAATAAAATATTTTATAATATCAATATAAAACATTACACCTAAAAATATCATCAAACCGAAGATTATAAAATATTTTGTTGCTTTTGCATAAAGTTGACGAGCATTACTTTCATTTTTATTTTGGAAAAAGAAAGGTTCTGCAGCGTATCTAAACATTTGGATAAAAAGCGTCATTAAAACAGCTAATTTATAGTTTGCACCATAAATTCCAAGTTGAGCCATAGGGTTTAATTCTTCTGGAACCAAATGTTTTAACATAACTCTATCTAAAGTTTCATTTATCATTCCTGCAAAACCTGCTACTAATAAAGGTAAAGAATATTTTAAAATTGTTTTTAGAAGTTTAAAATCAACTTGAATTTTTACATTAAAAATCTCTGGCAACAATATTATTAGCGTGATAATATTTGCTAATAAATTTGATATAAACACATAGCCTACACCAATATTTGGAGAATAAATATTTAGTATAAATGAATCGGGATTTGAATTTAAAAGTTTTGGACAATAAATTAGGAAGAATAAATTAAACCCTATGTTAGTACAAATATTTATAAGTTTTATAATTGCAAATTTCCATGCTTTATTTTCTAATCTAAGTCTTGCAAATGGAATTGAAGTAAATGCGTCTAAAGCAACAATAAGTGCCATCCACAAAATATATTCGGGATGTTCTGAATATTGCATTGCAGATGCTATAGGCTCTAAAAAGACTAAGACTATAATTATAAAAACACTGGAAGTAACAGTTAAACTAAAAAGTATGGAAGAATAAACTTTATTAAAATTTTGTTTATCGTTGCCAAACCTAAACAAGCCAGTTTCCATTCCATAAGTTAAAAGTATCAACAGAAAAGTTACGTAAGCATATAATTCTGTAACAATTCCATAAACTTCGGGCAAAAACAAACGTGTATAGAGTGGAACTAACAAATAGTTGAGCAAGCGTCCCAAAACACTGCTAAATCCATAAATCACAGTTTGACTGGCTAATTTTTTCAGTTGTTTATTCACCGTAAATATTTTTCACAATGATAATTAAATGAATTTGATTTAGGAAGTGTTTTGATTTGAGTTATTAACGGACAACAGTTTGTAAAGTTTGTAAAGTTTGTAAAGTTCGTAAAGTTCGTAAAGTTCGTAAAGTTCGTAAAGTTCGTAAAGTTCG